>Ga0114946_10000254_pt1 | contig 34047 bp, 25 predicted proteins | sample WalLakDeSediment_FD_88676 | JGI IMG/M metagenome (GOLD analysis project Ga0114946, IMG submission 88676) | Lake sediment microbial communities from Walker lake, Nevada to study Microbial Dark Matter (Phase II) - Walker Lake 11/02/13 Deep Sediment | ecosystem: Environmental > Aquatic >... | reverse complement strand
CAGTTGTCTCACAAATATATTTTACCGGGATCCCTCAGCTAGGGTCAAACCGTTCTAGAGTCAGCGTGCTTACGGATTTCGAAGATATCCAAAAACGCTTTGCTTTCTCCGTTTACTTCAGTATTTTACCAAGCTCGTATGATTATAGACTATACGACAACGTATGTAACATGTTTGAAGCACTTTCCGACAGATTAGAAGAAGCCCTCCGGCGTGTGAAGGGCAAACACCGCATTTCCGAAGACAATGTTTCGGAAACGTTGCGCGAAGTCCGTCGTGCCTTGCTCGAGGCCGACGTGAACCTCCAAGTGGCTCGGGATTTCATCGATGCAGTGCGGGATAAAGCTGTTGGTGCCGATGTGCTGAAAAGTCTGACGCCGGGACAGCAAATCGTCAAAATCCTGCATGATGAACTCGTATCGCTGATGGGAACTGAAAAATCCGACCTGCAATTCGAAAAAAGCGGTACGACAGTTATCATGGTCGCGGGATTGCAGGGCTCGGGAAAAACGACGTTCAGCGCGAAACTGGCTGCAATGCTCAAGCGTCAGGGACGCTCGCCGATGCTCGTCGCTGCGGACGTCTATAGACCGGCCGCCATCGGACAGCTCAAGCAGCTCGCCGAGCAAATATCCATTCCCGTATATTCAGGTGACGAGCGCAACCCCGTGATAATCGCGGAAGAGGCACTCGAGGCCGCACGCAAGCAACTCTGCAACGTTGTGATTATCGATACGGCAGGACGCTTGAGCATCGACGAAGAAATGATGCAGGAAGTCGCTGATATCAAGGCGCGTGTCAAACCGAGGGAAATACTTTTCGTCGTGGATGCCATGACAGGCCAGGATGCGGTAAACACTGCACGTGCGTTCCACGACAGACTCGATTTCGACGGCGTGGTTCTCACCAAGCTCGATGGCGATACCCGAGGTGGCGCGGCACTCTCGATACGACGTGTCGTTGAAAAGCCGATCAAATTCGCGAGTGTCGGCGAGAAACTCGATGCACTCGAACAGTTTCACCCCGATCGAATGGCCTCGCGTATTCTCGGTATGGGCGATATCGTTACGCTTGCCGAGAAAGCCCAGGAACAGTTCGATGAAGCCCAAGCCGCGAAACTCGAAGAGAAAATGCGGAAGAACCAGTTCACGCTCGAGGATTTCTTCGCACAAATCCAGGCGTTGAAAAACATGGGCTCGCTCTCCTCCGTACTCGAAATGCTCCCCGGTGTTGGCAAAGCATTGCGCGGAACGGAAATCGATGAGAATTCCTTCGTGAAAATCGAAGCAATGATACAATCCATGACGGTCGAGGAACGCCAAAAACCGCATATCATCAATGGAAGTCGGCGGAAACGCATTGCGGCAGGTAGCGGCGTTACAGTGCAGGACGTCAATCGCTTACTGAAACAATTCGGCGAAATGCAGAAAATGATGAAGCGCATGACCCGCGGAGGTATGCGGCAATTCGCGCAAGGAATGATGAATAGGAAATTTTCTTAAACTTTTATACAGTAACTCGTATTGGAGGCTTTTTTCAGTGGTCAAAATTCGTCTGCAGAGGATAGGCAGGAAGAAACTACCGGTGTACAGAATAGTCGCCGCCGACTCGCGCGCACCGCGTGACGGTCGTTTCATCGAAGCATTGGGACAGTATGCGCCGTTAAGCAATCCCGTCCGTATCGATATAAATGCGGAGCGGGCACTCTACTGGTTGTCCGTTGGCGCGCAACCAACCGATACCGCACGCAGCCTGCTTGGGAAGCGCGGTATCATGTTGCATTTTCACCTGCTTAAAAAGGGGAAAAGCGAAGAAGATATCCGGAGCGAACTCGAAAAATGGGCTGCCGAACGGGCGAGTTCGCGTAGTAGTGAGCTTTCGAAGAAACAACGTCGCACAATTCGCAAGAAGGAAGCGCAAGCCGCAGAAAAGCCTGTCGAAGAGGCGCAACCGTCACAGGAAACTCCTGAGACGGAATAATCAAGAAAATTCACGGCTGTTGAAGGAGTGTATGCGCGATGTCCGAAATGTGCCTGATAGGTGCCGTCACGGCGGCGCATGGCATACATGGCGCCGTACGCGTGCGCTCGCATTCCGATATACCGGGTCGCTTCAACCGGCTCACTTCTGTTCATGTCGGTCATGCGGGCAAGGAACTTCGCGTTCTACATATCGGACACGCTGAGGAAACACCGGATCGTGTTATTCTGCATTTTGAGGATTGTGACAATAGAAGCACCGCCGAATCACTTGTCGGTGTTGAAATCTACATTCCTGTCGAAGAAATGGAATCGCCGCCGCCTGGACGCTACTTCATACACGACATCATTGGCTGTGAGGTACTGAACACTTCGGGTGAACGCAAAGGGTCTGTTCGCGACGTGTTGCTGCTGCCCGCAAACGACGTGTACGTGGTCGATACCGGCCAAAGCGAAGTACTACTTCCCGCTGTCCCCGCGTTTATTCATTCCGTGGATGTCGATGCGAAGCGCATAGTCATTGAAGACGTTCCGGGATTGTTCGAGGATGTCGATGAGGATTGATATTGTTACCGGCTTCCCTGCATTGCTGCAAGGTCCGTTGACCGAGAGCATAGTCAAACGCGCACGCGAGGGTGGCTACGCCCATATCGAAATCCATGATCTGCGGCACTATGCCCGCGACAAGCATCGCAGTATTGACGATACCCCCTATGGAGGGGGTGCGGGAATGATTCTCAAACCGGAACCGCTGTTCGATTGCGTAGAAGAGTTGCGTGGCCAGCGTGAGTACGATGAAGTAATTCTAACCTCACCCACGGGCGAACTCTTACAGCAGGACTGCTGCAAACGCCTCTCGATGACGGAGAATCTCATCATCATCTGCGGGCATTACAAAGGCGTGGACCAGCGCGTGATAGACGCTCTCGTTACCCGCGAAATTTCCATCGGCGACTATGTGCTCACCGGTGGAGAATTGGCCGCTGCAGTCATCGTTGATGCCACTGTCCGCCTTCTCCCGGGTGTGCTCGGAGACGGAGAATCCATGCTCTCCGATTCCTTCATGGATGGCTTGCTCGATTGCCCATGGTACACGCGCCCACCGGTGTTCCGTGATATGCGCGTTCCTGATGAACTTCTCTCGGGCGATCACAAGCTCGTGCAATCATGGAGACGGAATGCCGCTCTCCGTACAACACGGAAACATCGTCCCGACCTGCTGCCCGCCGAGCGGAATGACGCAAAGTGAAGCAGCGACAACGATAACGAATTATTTCATACATTGAATAAGATTATTTAAGGAGTAAACAATGAACACCATCGACATGTTGGAACAGTCCCTCAAGAGAACGGACCTCCCCGAATTCCGTCCGGGCGACGTTGTCAATGTCCACGTCCGTGTCAAGGAAGGGAACAAGGAACGAATTCAGGAGTACCAAGGCATTGTTATCGCGCGTAAGGGTTCCGGTTCGCGAGAGACGTTTACAGTAAGGAAAATATCCAACGGCGTAGGCGTAGAGCGTATTTTCCCTGTCCATTCACCATCGATAGCGAAAATCGACAAGGTGCGTGACGGTCGTGTGCGCCGAGCCAAATTATTCTATCTCCGCTCGCTGGCTGCTAAGCAGGTGCGGGCAAAGACCACATGATGCAAGCATGTTTTTTCGTCTTATGAGACATGCCCCGCATGTCTCTTTTTGTAAATGATACCATGAATTCTGTCGCATACAATGCCCATGACCGAAATCGCGGATTGATGTCCGAATTGCTTTCGGGAAGCGCTGGACGCTTGCAAATCAGCTCGCTCGTTCCATCGGAATTGACCTGGGCCTTCCTCGAAGGCGAGATCGATATTGTTCTCGCATCACCGTTACTCTATGGCCGGCGTGCGGCCGATCTCGTTTTGCTCCCGGGTGCCTGTCTTGCTGCCACCGGAGCCACTGGGGAAGTAATGCTCCGATTCAATGCTGGTCTTGGCGAGATCGCAACACTCGGGCACTATGGGGAAGCGAATCTCGATACCATGCTCGCACAAGTGCTGCTCAAGGAAAAATACGGTATGATGCCACGCTTGCTCCGTGTCACTCGACCTCCTGATCAGGTGCTCGCAGAGGTTGACGCATTGCTGTTCACGAACGATGACGGTATGGAGGCCGATACTTCCGATCAGGCGCTCGATCTGATCGATGAATGGTTCGACATGACTCTGCTACCATTTGTGCGCGAAGTGTTTTTGGCATGGGATGTACGAGTTGATCAGACGCTTTCGACCTTGGTCAGTCAAGCTGGCGACGTGATAGACGACCAGGCGCTGAAAGATGTGGAACGGCGAATACAGAATGAGATGAACGACACACTCACGCAATATCTACCTTCACATTATCGCTATCGTTTCACCGATGACGCGCTCGAAGGTCTGCGTGTGTTTTTTCAACTTGCATTCTACCACGGTTTGCACAGAGATATTCCGGATTTCCGTTTTTTCACGCCCGAAAATGGAGAGACGGAACTGGGTCGCTAAGACGTGACAACAACACGGAAGTGGAGTGTTTAGGGACAGTGGAGTGCCGTATACATATCCCTGCAGCATCGCACCTTACCGATGTTTCCTCATACACTTTATTACTGTTCTCCACGGCTTCGCGTCTTTGCAGTATGTTTTCCGAGTACCACTCCAATCTACCTTATGCCTTCGCGTATGTGTGTCGATGTAATGGGTTTGCCCTTCAATCCAGTGACGGATACAGGGCGGAACCCGCTCCCTTGCAAGTGAATACGGCATCATCTACATTGCCATGTCGGGTTGTTCACTAATGCAGCGGCTATGCTGACCTCGCTGTTCGTAAAAAATTTCGCGTTGATCGAGGAGATACGCATCGAATTCACGCCCGGACTCACGGTGATGACAGGTGAGACCGGTGCGGGGAAATCCATTGTCATTGATGCTTTAAGCCTTGTTCTCGGTGAACGTGCCGATACGAGCATGATCAGGCAAGGCAATGACAAGGCCGTTGTGGAAGCGGAATTCGACGCTGAGACACTTGACTTTCTTAGAGAGCGTGTCGAGAGTATCGGTGCTGAATGGCAGCCGGTGTTGATTTTGCGTCGCGAAGTTTCCTCGAAAGGTGTCAGCCGGGCATTCGTCAACGATACTCCCGTTCCGGTTGCGGAGTTGCGCGAATTCGGTAATCGCCTCGTCGATATACACGGACAACACGACCATCAGTCTCTACTCAGAACCGAAACGCATCGAACAGTTCTGGATAGCGATGTCGATGTGCGTTGCGCGCTTGATGATTATCGTGCTGTGCATACGGAATTCATTCAAGCTATCGACGAGCTACGATCTATGAGAGAGACTCGCGACCGCATAGACGAGCGACGCCTCGTCGCCGAGCATCAGCTTGGAGAAATCGATACCGTCAATCCTGTAGCGGAAGAGGACGATAGTATTGAACACGAACTGCGCGTGCTTGAGCATGCGGAAAAACTCGCAACAATGACAAACGAGTCATTGGAGTTGCTGTTCGACGGCGAACATAACGCCGTGGATATGCTGGGACGTTGCGTAAAACTGCTCGACGATCTTTCCCGTATAGACGCCGTGTTTTCTCCACTTCGTTCCGAGGTAGAAACTACGGCCGGTGCGCTATCCGAAATCGCACGATCACTTCGGGATTACCTTGATTCTATCGATGTCACACCTGCCCGAGCGGAGCAGTTGCGGCATCGCTTGGCTGAGATTCTTGCTCTCACTAGGCGTTTTCGTCTTCCGTTGCCGGAGATTCTTGAAAAGCGGGAGAAGCTTCGCGACGAACTTGCATCACTCGAAAACATCGATGATAGAATTGCAGAGGCGGAACAGCGCGTCGAGCGCTTGCGTGAAGAATGCTCGTCGGCAGCCGGCGTGCTGACGCATGCACGCGAACGCGCAGGCGACGCTCTCGCCACATTGGTAGTTGGGAAACTACGGGATCTCGGTATCGGAAATGCGATGTTCCGAATCCGACTGCACGCATTGCCGGCGAACGATCGGGATAACTCCCCATACCTTGTCGAGGGAAGTGATCGGCGGGGCTGCACGGACTACGGGTGGGAGGACGTGGAGTTTTTTCTTTCAACCAATGTTGGCGAAGACCCCAAACCCTTGATCAAAGTGGTGTCCGGTGGCGAAGTATCGCGCATCATGCTAGCGCTCAAATCGATTTTCGCTGATCGCGATCACATTCCCATCATGGTGTTCGATGAAATCGATGTTGGTGTGAGCGGTCATATCGCCAGAAAAGTCGGACATGCAATGCGGCGTCTCGCGGATAAGCATCAAATCGTCACTATCACGCATCTTCCGCAAATTGCTGGGATTGGTCATACACACCTTCTCGTCAGAAAACGATCGAGCAAGGGTCGAACCATCACAGACGTGCGAAGGCTGGATTATAAGGAGCGTATTCACGAAATTGCACGGTTACTCAGCGGCGACGCTGTAACTGACGCTTCCGTGAAAAGCGCAATGGAATTGCTCGAACCCGGACAATACTGAGTGCTCCCCGACTTGGGCTGTTCAGCAGTATACCGAGTACATCTATTGCGAAAGCGATCACCGTGCATCATACAACAACCGAGTCGCAGGCGAGTGCGATTCATGGCAACATCAGTAAACACAGAACCTATTTATGGCAATATCGTTCTACAATACTCTCACTAGGCGCGTAGAAGAATTCGTTCCTCTCTCCCCTCGCGAAGTCCGAATGTACACCTGCGGCCCCACTGTGTACAATTATTTTCATATCGGAAATGCTCGTTCCTTTGTGATGTCCGACGTTATCCGGCGGTATTTCGAGTACCGGGATTACAAGGTCACTTTCGTGATGAACATCACGGATATCGACGATAAAATAATCAAGGCCGCGATGGAGGAAGATGCTCCGAGTAGTGCTATTGCGGATAGATTCACCAAAGCGTTTTTCGAGGACTGCCATCGTTTCGGCATTCGCTCCGCAACCGTGTATCCGAAAGCCACCGAATGTATCGACGATATCATAGCACATATTTCCGGTTTGATTGAAAACGAGGCCGCCTATGTTGTCGAGGGAGATGTGTATTTCGATGTCGCGTCTTTCCCTGAATACGGAAAGTTGAGTGGCAAAAACATAGAGGATTTGCGTGCCGGCGCACGAGTCGAGTCCGATGCGAGAAAACGCAATCCGGTGGATTTCGCCTTGTGGAAACATGCCAAACCCGGTGAACCCTGTTGGAAATCGCCGTGGGGCGACGGACGTCCCGGCTGGCACATCGAATGTTCGGTTATGGCGCAACGATATCTCGGACCGACATTCGACATCCATGCAGGTGGCAACGACTTGATTTTTCCGCATCATGAAAACGAAATCGCACAGAGCGAAGCCTTGCATCACGCTCCGTTCGCACGGTATTGGATACATTTCGGCTTTTTGAATCTGGATAATGAAAAAATGTCGAAATCACTCGGCAACTTTTTCACCGCTCGCGAAATCCTCGATACATACAGCGCGGAGTCGTTGCGTTTTTTCTTTCTTCAGACACATTACCGCAGTCCGCTGAATTTCTCCACCGTCGGCCTCGACGCTTCCCGTACGGGATTGCAGAAACTGCAGAGTCTCTATGATACGCTGTCCGAAGATTCCGAAGGTGCGGCGGAATTCGACGTCGCACCGTATGAGCAACGCGTAGTCAGCTCGATGGACGACGATTTCAATACGCCGGCAGCGCTTGGAGTGCTGTTCGAACTTCTACGCGACGCCAACGCCGTTCTGCATACCGACAGTGGAATGACTAGCGAGAGCAGAAACGCGTTGCGAGCTTTCATGCGGCGCACAGCAGCGGATATGTTCGGCATCCTGCGGGAAACGGCTGCGGCCGAAAGCACAGACAATACGCTGTTGCATGAAGTAATACAATTATTGATCGATCTGCGTGCCGAAGCACGGCGGGACAAGAACTGGGCCTTGTCCGACCGTATCCGCGATGGATTGACAGACCTCGGTGTGATACTGGAAGACGGGCGCGACGGTACAAAGTGGAAACGGCGGATGTAGAGTATCATGACGACACAAGAACAGGATGGCGCTTCCTTTTTGTGGAGCAATTTCTTTCGGCGAGACGCCGAAAAGGATATTTTCACCTTATTGCGTAGTGTTCCGATTTTCGAGGAACTGAACCGGCGGGATTTGCGTGCTCTCGAGCGCATTCTGCATCGGAGAAAATACGCGGCGGGCGAATACGTGTTTCGCGAAGGAGATCCCGGGCTCGGTATGTATATCATCGAGCATGGCGAAGTATCCATTGTCAGCGAAAGTCGCAGCCGCGAAATTTCAAGATTGCATAAAGGAGATTTTTTCGGTGAAATGGCGCTGTTCAACGACATGCCGCGCAATGCCAGTGCCATTGCCTACGAAGAGACACGACTGTTCGGGTTTTTTCAACCCGACTTGTTCGGTCTGCTCGAAACCAATCCCCGTATCGGTGTCAAGGTGGTCTTGAAGCTGGCTCGTATACTTACCGAGCGATTGGACAAAGCAGGGCGCGAAAATGCGCGTCTTCTCGGTGTACTCGATACGACGAAGCCGCACTGATGTTGACGAACACGAAAATACTCATCGTGCTGCTTCTGCTGTTGTTGGCGGCGTTTGCTGCGTACACTGTGTACACGATCGGTGCCATCGTCGGGATAATGCTGTTGTCAATGCTGTTCGCCTTTATCATTACTCCGGCAGTGGACTGGCTGGAACGTGAGGGCGTACATCGTACACTTGCCGCAACTGTAACCTTTGTGCTGTCCCTACTGGCTTTCGGCGTTGTAGTGTATGTGCTCTCGCCGCTTCTGTATAGCCAAGTTCTGTCGTTGCAGGAATTGGTGAATCTCGGCCAGATGAGAAAGGGAATTACTGAGCTGGAACTATTTCTTCAGAGACACCTTGAATTTCTTGGAGTGCGTCAACTGCAGATATCGACGAAAATCGAGGATTGGGTGGGAGTGCTGTTCGACAATGTGCTCAACATTGCATCGGGTATCGTCGGAGTTGTGATTTTCGTCGTCATGACGCTGATCTCCGCGTTTTTCCTGCTCAAAGACGGACGAAAGCTCAAGAAGAGTTTCATCGAAATCGTGCCGAATCAGTTCTTCGAGATGGCCATGAGCATAATTCACAAAATTGACTGGTCGCTGGGTGCCTATTTGCGCGGGATTCTGTTGGATGCGTTCGTGATTGGTGTGGTCACCACAGTCGCGATGTACTTGCTCGGTATCCCGAATTATTTCCTGATAGGCATGATAGCTATGACGGCGAATCTCGTCCCGTATCTCGGTCCGCCAACGGCGGCGCTGGCAGCCGTCATTATCTCGTTTCTTTCCATGAACAGTTTTTACCAAGTGCCCATTATCTTGGTCGCTTTTACTCTCATCCGCTTGCTCGATGATTCGATAGTGCAGCCGCTTACGATTTCGCAAAGCGTCAAGTTGCATCCGCTGACTATCATTTTCACTATTCTCATCGGTGGACATCTGTTCGGCATTCTCGGCATGTTGTTTGCCGTACCAGTGGCGGGTGTCATGAAGGTTATTCTTTCGGAAATCTACAGCGGACTCAAGCGATACAGAGCGGTGTACTGACTCCCGGATTATGCGTGGTGAGCAGTGTCCTTGACGAGGAGGAACGTGTCGCTTGTGACAACCGCATCGAAGCAGGCAACACGAGTGTCGAATATCGATGTTGTACGGTAAAACGAAACTACGCTGAACATATATGCAGAATACTTTGGAACAATACTCGGAACGACCTATTCAACGTGGTGACAGCTTGACGCTTACCGTGCAAAAAGCTGCCTTTGAAGGACGATGCACGGCAAGAATCAACGGCGACGGGTTGATTGTGTTCGTGGATGGGGCAGTGCCGGGTGATACTGTTGAAGCGACCGTGTACAGAAAAAAAAAGCAATTCGCCGAAGCCAGGGTGGAACGCATTCTTGTACCGTCGCCGCATCGCGTTCAAGCACCATGCGAACATTTCGGTGTCTGTGGCGGCTGCAGTTGGCAGCACATGTCCTACGAACAACAATGTATTTGGAAGCGGGAACATGTTGTTGACGCATTCGAGCGGCTTGGAGGCTTCAGGGGAGTGACTGTACACGAGACGATCCCCAGTGAACATGCTTTTTGGTATCGCAATAAAATGGAGTACTCGTTCGGCGAAATGCGCTGGTTGTCACCGGATGAACTCGGGCATGTCGATCGCGATGCGGAGTTGTTCGCGCTCGGCTTGCACGTGCCGAAACGATACGACAGAATTTTGCATATCGAACGCTGCCTGCTCGAATCCGAACAGAGTAACGAGATACTGCGTGTCACCAGAAGTTTCTTCCTTCAGCGCAACATACCTCCTTACAGCACGCGAACGCATGAGGGAGACCTCCGTCATCTAGTCATTCGCGAGGGCAAGCATACAGGCGAGCGCATGGTGTTTCTTGTCAGCACGTATCACAAACCCGAATTGATGAAGGAGTATGCCGAAGTGGTAGCACAGCCCTCGCTGGGTGTCACAACCTTCGTGCACGGCGTTACAACCAGAAAATCCACAGTCGCTATTGCGGATGAAGAAATCGTGTATTTTGGTGATGGGGTCATACACGAGCGACTCGGTGGGAATATGTTTCGCATATCGCCGACTTCGTTTTTCCAGACAAACAGTTTGCAGGCTGAACGCCTGTATGCAATCGTCGAAAAAGCCGCGAACTTGCGACGTGAGGACAAAGTATGGGACTTGTACTGTGGTGCCGGGACTATTACGCTGTACGTCGCGCGTCATGCCTCGCATGTCATCGGTGTGGAGTTGAATATGGCAGCGATTACCGACGCGCGCAGAAATGCCGTCGAAAATCGTATCAGTAATGTGGAATTCCACTGTGCTGATATTTCCACTTTTCTTGCCGGTACCGACATGGCTCCGCAACTTCCCGACATCGTCATAGTCGATCCGCCGCGGGCGGGTATGCACCCATCAGTGGTCGAAGCGCTTGGGAAAGCCGGTGTAGCACGTCTCGTGTACGTGAGCTGCAACCCGGCCACGAGCGCACGCGATTGCGCAACCTTGCGGGAATACGGCTATGAAATCATCGATATCACGCCGGTGGATATGTTCCCGCATACCTGGCATATAGAATGCGTGATATCACTGCTGAAGACGGTGTAAGTTTCATGACGCCATGATACATTCGGAAGGGTAATCGGCCTCTGTTCATGTCAGACCCCATCACAGCAGATGCAGAGTGTTGCTGAATCCTTAACCGGTCGTTCGCGAGTGCGAGAAGGTACTCCACGGATTGAAGGTGCAACGACATTTCCTCCTCCACTCTGTCGCGTGTCGATTCCGACTCTCCGGAGACGATACCGAAATTCAACAATACCTGTCCCGAATACTTTCATCCGAGCATATCGCTGAATCAATAGCCTTATTACCAGCGTTGATAATCTGTTATTGTGAAAAAACAAGCAGTACTGTTGCCGGATTCATTCCGCTGCTATGTGGAATGCTCATTCGCTGCACGTTGTACGCGTATGTTCATTCCAACGAGAAGCATCCTTGAAGGGGACAGGGAAAAGCCATGAAATTGTGTGAACAACTCACGTCTAGCCGCGCCAATCAGGTGAATTTCTCGGATGCAATCCGACGATCCGGACATGCATGCATGCACCCAGGCGGATATTGCGTCCACGTTTTCATACGGTGCGAGAAATGATCGGAGATTGTCGCGAAGCAGTGTTTCGGGTATGACTCCAAGACGCGCGGCGGTGTCTATATCACATTGGTGAATATTCAACAAATTGTCTATGACGAGCAGCAGCGGACGTTGTGACTGTTTCTGTTCAGTACGTGATAAATGTGCATTCATCGAGCCCAGCAGCGTGTTGATCTCTTCGCATCCGGCCGTGCGATGCAAGTCGTCATACTGCTCTTTAAACTCATTGCCGTGCAGTGCGTTCGTGATTTGCTCCAACGGGAGGGCTATCGGGCCGGATGTCCACAATGCGAGCAGCCCTGCAATGCCGATGAGCGCCAGAACGGCGGGAATGAGGATGAGCGTGCTATGCAGGAGAAACACCCTGACCCCGGTGGCGAACAGATAGTCGACGAGAATCAGTGCCGCCGCGAAACAAAACATCAACAAAAGAAGATGGGAGAGAAAAAGACGGTGGAATATCGCCGGTTTGGAACGTTGTTGTGATTTCTTCGTCATTCGATTAGCCTGCCAGTACTTCGTTTATCGCCCATGAAAATCAGAACATCAGCCTGCTCGATAACGGTTTCCGGCATGGGAACACCGATTATGCTGTCCGGCGCATCGTTTGCACCACTGTTCCGACGTTGTATGGTGATGAGGTTGACATTGTATTTTCGGCGTAACTCCAACTCTCTGAGTGATTTGCCGATCATGTATTTGGGTGCCTTCATGCGAATGATCCGATAATCGCTGGCCAGCGAAATGGACTCCAGTATGTCGGGATTGATAAGAGTGATCGCCAGTCGTTCGGCCATGTCGAGATCCGGCGAGACGATATGATGTACACCAACGCTTCTGAAAATTTTACTGTGTATCGGACTTGTGGATTTGACTATCACGTTCTTGCAACCGTATTCGAGAAGCAACACGCATGTGAGCAACGCATTCTCGAACTCCTCGCCGATGGAGACGATCACGGCGTCGAGGTCTTCAAGACCCTGATTGCGCAATGTCCGTTCGTCCGTCGAGTCCAAACGCACGGCGTAGGCCACATCATCCTTCATTTCTTCGATCTTGGACATTGTGTTGTCGATGGCGATGACTTCGGCACCCTGTCGCGTCAATTCTCTCGCGAGATTCTGACCGAAATACCCCAGGCCGATAACAGCAAAACGCTTCAACATAGTATGCTCCGAATCAGGATACGATAACCGATTCCGATGGATAATCGTGCCTGTCCGTTCTGGCTGGACGCAACACAGCATGCATGAAGGTCAACACACCAACGCGGCCGATCAACATGCTAAAGATAAGCACAATTTTACTTGGTGTAGACAAGTCGTATGTGATACCACGCGACAAGCCCGTCGTTGCTATGGCGGACACGCATTCGAATATGATGTCGAGCAATGGAAGGGATTCCAGCAAGCTTAGCAGCATCACGGACAAAAACAGTAGCGAAAGCCCAAGTAGCAACACTGTATGTGCTTTGTTGACCGAGGACTCCGGAATCTTTCTGTGTGCGACTTCAATTGCGCGCGCACCACGCAGTTGTCTGATTGCGGAAAGAAACAACAGTGCTGCCGTTGTGGTTTTAATGCCGCCACCTGTGGATCCCGGAGATGCACCGACAAACATCAGCAGCATGAGCAACAGCGATGTTGGTACGGCCAGCTTTCCGATGTCCGTTGTATTGAAGCCCGCCGTTCGGGCAGTGACGGATTGAAAAAACGAGGCCATGATTTGTTCCGACAACGAAAGCTCATGCAAAGTATTGTCGTACTCCAGAAGAAAAAACAGCAGTGTTCCCCCTGCTAGAAGAATTCCCGTTGTTACGAGCACCAATCGTGTATGAAGGGTCAACCTGATTCCGGGACGAATTATTCTTGCACGCCAGGGACGGAGCGAGGTGATGTTCGCAATGGTGAGGAAACCCAATCCACCAAGCACGATGAGCGATGCCATACCGATGTTCAGCAAGGGATTGAACGCAACGCCCGCGTCCATCATGCTGTTCGAGAACAACGAAAACCCGGCATTGCAAAACGCGGATACCGAGTGAAAGACAGCGCTGAATATCCTCGCCCCGGTAGCATCGAAACTCGCAGACGGCCAGCATACGTACAGGTACACAGCTCCGATACTTTCGATGATCAGCGTCATTCCGACTATGCGTCTCAACGTACTCCGAAGCTCCCCCAGATTGTCCCTGCCGAGAAATTCGCGCATCAGCACGCGCTCACGTATACTCAAGCGGTCGGAAAAAAGGATGAGAAACGTGGTAAACGTCATCAGTCCGAGTCCGCCGATCTGCACAAGAAGTAGAATGATGCTATGGCCGAACATGGTGAACGCGACGGGCGTATCCACAACTATCAGTCCGGTGACGCACACTGCACTTGTGGCTGTGAACAGCGCATCGACAACGGTGATACCGGATGTCGTGGCTTTGGGCAGCGACAATGCCAGTGTACCGCTTATGATTGCGACAACGAAGCCGCCGATGAAAAAGCGTGCCGGCTGAATCTTCATGTTCATGATGCGTCTACCGCCGCGAATTCCCGAAAGCGCCATGTCGAGAATAATAACAAACTGCGCGAGTGCCAGATAGACAGTCGCGAGCTTGACGGAAGCGAAGTTCGGGAAATGTGCCTCCATCCACGGAAGCGCAAGCGCCAGCAGGGGAATGAGGAGTAGCACTGTACCCGTTAAAGCGAATTCCAGGCGGCGTTCACGAAAAAAGATGCGTCTATCCGGAGCGAACAGCAACTTCACCGCCTGTTGGCCGATGAAGAACAGCAATACGAAAACATCGAATGCTTCTAGACGGTGTACCCAAACTGCTTCGACGTGAAAACCGTATTGCGCTGTCAAGGAAGCCAGAAGCAATACGAACAGCACCACGAGAATAGTATTGATCTTTCGTCGCAAGGCCTCGAAGCGGACTCGGGAACGGTCGATACGTGAAAGCTTGTACATGCTACATTTCTCGGAAAGGAAAAAACTATGAAACCTTCTTGTTGCAAGCAAATCGTTGCGACGAGCGGCCGAACCCGATGCTGCTGATCCCTGCGCAGCACATGACTTCCGGTACGATGTGTTTCTATGGTAACGGGTCTTGACAGTTACCCGCAATCGCAAGAACGTTTGGAAAATGTGGTTCCGATTCTATGCACGGTCTCGTTCACCGAAGCGAAACGACAATCATGAGCTTATACGATAACGAGGTGAAAATATCTTACACCATTCACTTTTCACCATTCACTCCCCCGTAATTCGTTCATTGGTTGACTATCGGAGTATCCATGCGTAACTTTACACTCTCGTTCGAAACGGCCAATCAGCGTATGGCACAGTATCCATGAGCAAACTCATAACAAGTATTTCAGGTCTTCGCGGCGTTGTAGGAAAGTCATTGACTCCCGAAGTTGTTCTTCGCTTTGTCCCATCGTTCGTTCGACTACGAGGTGGGGGACCGATAGTCATCGGTTGTGATGGCAGGCCTTCGGGCGAATCGATTATGGACATGCTTCGCTCTACGTTGCGCCTCTGTGGTGCGAACGTCATCGATCTGGGCATGGTCCCGACTCCGACTGTGCAGCTTGAGGTTGAGCATTGGAGTGCGCGTGGCGGCATAGTCGTCACGGCAAGTCACAATCCGGCAGAATGGAACGGGTTGAAGTTTCTCAATTCCGATGGTGTGTTTCTCGACGCGGACGAACACGCGGAATTTCATCGTCTGGTCGAAGAGAATGACGCGAAATGGGTTGACCATGCCGCGCTTGGCACACGTCGAGTTGTTTCCGATGCCTTGAAGCGACATGTCGAGCGCGTGCTCGCAACAGCCCCGATTGATATTTCGTCAATTCGTGCGCACAATTTTCATGTTGTTGTCGATGCGGTGAATGCCTCCGGTAGCGAAATCGTTCCAGCCTTGTTGCGGGAAATGGGGTGCACTGTTGTTCCTCTGGCCTGTGATGGCAGCGGAATGTTTCCTCATCCGCCCGAACCTCTACCGATTCATCTTGCCATGCTTGGCGAAGCCGTGCGCAAACACAGTGCCGACCTCGGTATTGCCGTGGACCCGGATGCGGACAGACTTGTGCTGTACGACGAACGCGGTCTGCCATTCGGCGAAGAGTATACCATAGTCTCCGCAGTGCAGTCTGTTCTAATCAGCATGCCGGATGCGTCCGAAGCGCAGGTTGTCGTGAATCTATCGACGACAAGAGCTGTGGACGAATTGTGTGCGCGTTTCGGTGCAATTGTGTCGCGTGCACCGGTCGGCGAAATCAATGTCGTCAAGGCAATGCAAGAGACGGGAGCAGTTGTTGGAGGTGAGGGCAGCGGAGGTGTGATTCTGCCTGCCGTGCACGCGGGCCGCGACGCGCTTGTCGGGATTGCACTGGTATTGCACGCGTTGGCGCGACATGGCGGAACGGCTTCGTTGTTCAGAGCTGGTATGCCCGAATGGGTTATCCGGAAATCCGCGTATGCCATCCTGGGTCTGGACGCATCGGAGATACTGGAAAGAGTCGCCAGCGAATATGCATCCGCACGAATCGATGTGCGCGATGGTGTTCGCTTGGATCTTGAATACGGCTGGGCGCATTTGCGCGTCTCCAATACCGAGCCTCTGCTGCGGATTATCGCTGAGGCACGCACGGAAGAGGAAGCGGATGCACTGCTCGCACGGGTGGCGAATGCTGCTCTGGGCGACCACGGAGTCGCCGGATGAACGACATCACAATTTGTACATACATGGAAAGAGAGTACACATGACTACTATCATCGATATTTACGCGAGAGAAATCATGGACTCGCGCGGTAACCCCACCATTGAAGTGGAAGTGGAACTCGAAAGCGGAGCGCAAGGAAGAGCCGCTGTCCCTTCCGGGGCGTCCACTGGTGAACGCGAAGCAGTGGAACTTCGTGACGGCGATGCTTCCCGCTACCTCGGAAAAGGCGTCCTTCGTGCCGTGGAAAACGTGAACGACACTCTCGCCGATGAATTGATCGGCTGGGACGCAGTGGATCAGACGGGCATTGATACGTATATGATGGAACTTGACGGTACACCCAACAAAGCTCGTCTCGGTGCCAATGCGATTTTAGGAGTGTCTCTGGCCATTGCCAGAGCTTCAGCCGAGACGTTTGCTCTGCCACTGTATCGTTACATCGGCGGATGCAACGCGAAAGTGCTACCCGTGCCAATGATGAACATTCTCAACGGCGGCAAGCATGCCGACAATACCGTCGATATTCAGGAATTCATGATCGTTCCTTACGGTGCACCGACGTTCGGCGAAGCCCTCCGCTGTGGTGCGGAGATTTTCCATGCGCTACGCAAGGTGCTTTCAGATGCAGGGTACAACACATCAGTGGGCGACGAAGGCGGTTTCGCGCCAAGTCTGAAATCCAACGAGGAAGCGATACAATTCATTCTCAAGGCCATGGAGAAGGCCGGATACACGCATGAGGATTGCTATATCGCACTCGATGTCGCTGCGAGCGAAATGTTCGAGAAACAGCCTGACGGTACGGGCTTGTACCGCTTCTTCAAATCCGACCAGAGCTTGAAAAGTTCCGATGAAATGATAGACATGTACGCCGATATGGTCGCGAAATATCCAATCATTTCCATAGAGGACGGCCTGGACGAAAACGATTGGGACGGATGGAAAAAACTCACCGACCGTCTGGCAGCCAAGTGTCAACTTGTAGGCGATGATGTGTTCGTTACGAACACCGCCATACTCGCCGAAGGGATTCACCGAGGTATATGCAATTCGATTCTCATCAAAGTCAACCAAATCGGTACTCTTACCGAAACACTGGACGCCATAGAAATGGCCAAGCGTGCCGGCTACACTTCAGTCGTGAGCCATAGATCGGGTGAGACAGAAGACGCCATCATCGCTGATATTGCTGTCGCGACGAACGCCGGTCAAATCAAGACCGGGTCTGCAAGCAGATCTGATCGCATCGCGAAGTACAACCAGCTATTGCGCATCGAAGAAGAACTCGATACGAATGCCGTGTTCGCGGGCATATCGGCATTTGCAGTCACACGTTGATACGTGAATATTCTCCTCGCACCCGCTTCCTTCAAGGGCTCGCTCTCGGCCCTCGGGGTCGCGAATGTGATTCGCGAAGCCATCCGTGCAGTCGATCCGGCTGCAACATGTACGGTGTTGCCTCAGGCAGACGGGGGTGAAGGAACTATCGATGCGCTATCCGCTCCCACCGGTGCTGCAGTAGAATTCGTTGAAGGGGTGGATCTGGCCGGGACGCAACGCGACTTTCCGGTACTGTCGCTTGATCAGCATTCCTTTCTTGTCGAGGCAGCAAGCTGTATCGGTTGGGTGTTGCAGGCCGGCATTCAGCGAGATCCGGACCATTTGTTCAGCGATGGCCTTGCATACCTGCTGCGTGCCGTAGCTGCGAGATCACGCACACTGTACTGTGCTCTGGGTGGCACGGCAACGACTGACGCAGGGTATGGCTTGGCTCGTTCGCTCGGTGCAGAGATGCATTTCAGGGATGCTTCGCCGCACACTGTCACTGAATGCCTGCGAAGCGTTCAGCGTATTCGATGGGGTGACAAGCCAGCCTGCAAGCTCATTGCTCTAGTCGATGTAGATAATCCATTGTGTGGTCCGGAGGGCGCTGTAATGACATACGGCCCGCAGAAAGGCGTTCCGGAAAACAGGGCAGTTGAATTCGATGCGGCAGTGCGACATTTCGCTTCAATAGTTCGTCGTGACGTATTGAATGTTGATCCCTACGCTGCCGGGATGGGTGCAGCGGGGGGCTTGGGATTCGCGCTTGCTGCATTCTGCGGTGCGAGCTTGCAATCTGGGGCGGACTTCGTACGAGAAAGAAGCGGTTTTAATCAGCGCATCGAGAATGTCGATGTCATCGTTACCGGCGAGGGTCGCTTCGATGCGCAATCACACCGCGGTAAAGTCATTCATGGTATAGTACGAAGCGCGGCGAAACGAGGACTTCCCGTCATCGCCTTTACCGGATCGATCGAGGGCGAAGCGGACGCGGTGGCTCGGAAAGCCGGCTTGTCCGCCGTCGTTCCCGTGTCGCCTCCCGGCCTCCGTCTCGAAGAAGCGATGAACAACGCAGAGCGTTTGCTGTACGATGCCGTATACCTGAACTGGAGCAGGCTTCGCGAAGTTATCCGTACACGATAATGCCAGATTGTTTTTTCACGTTTACACTTCACCCACCACCAACACATGAAAAATCGAGGCAGCCTTTACGGTTTATATATGACTATAGCATCGTAAAACCAGAGCCGCCTTCGCCAAGGCTCCGGCGGGCAAGCACCATTCCCGCCTTCGCCAAGGCTCCGGCGGGCAAGCACCATTCCCGCCTTCGCCAAGGCTCCGGCGGGCAAGCACCATTCCCGCCTTCGCCAAGGCTCCGGCGGGCAAGCACCATTCATTCATCATTCCCCATTAGATTTAGTACATTTCCTATTGTTTCATAATTCAAGGAGCACTATGGCATCGATTGTTTTTGGAACTGACGGGTGGCGCGCGATTATCGCTGATGATTACACGTTTGAAAATGTGGAAAAGGTCGCCTTGGCGTTCGCACGGTATTATAAAAAGCATTCACTGATCGAAAACGGTGTAGTAGTAGGCGGTGATGCACGATTCGGATCACAGGATTTCGCTACTGCCGCAGCCAGGGTCATCGCAAGCCAGGGTATCAAGGTATGGTTAGCCGAGGACGTCGTCTCTACGCCAATGCTTTCGCTTGGCATTATAAAGAAGAAAGCAGCGGCCGGCGTCATGATAACCGCCAGCCACAATCCGCCAGAGTGGAACGGTTTCAAGATCAAAGCGGATTTCGGTGGATCGGCATTGGTCAAGGATATCGGGAAAGTCGAAACTCTGCTGCGTGCCATTCTCGAGAAGGGAACGACCCCGAAAAGCAAACCGACAGCGGAACTTCGCGATGCGGGATTGATTCTCCCTATCGATCTTCATTCACTGTACATCAAGGACATACGAAAAAAAATCGATCTGAAGGCGATCGAATTATCCGGTATGAACATCGCCTACGACGCGATGTACGGTGCATCGTTCGGCGTCATGGGCAAATTGCTTCCCTCGGTCGTATGCATTCACGACGAGCACAACCCCGGATTCAAAGGTATCGCCCCTGAGCCGCTCGCGAAGAATCTCTCCGAATTCATCGCGCTCATCCGATCCGGCGACTTCGATATCGGCTTGGTCACCGACGGTGATGCCGATCGCTTCGGATGCGTGGACGAGAAGGGCAATTACATCAGTACGCAACTTCTCATTCCAATACTGATCAAATACCTGCATGAGGAGCGCGGGCTGAAGGGTGCTGTTGTCAAAACGGTAAGCGTGACTGATATCGTCGCGCGCATGTGCGAGAAGTACGGACTGACGCTGCATGAACGCCCCGTGGGTTTCAAGTACATCACCGAACTCATGATAGAGGGAGGCGTACTGATCGGTGGTGAGGAAAGCGGCGGAGTGGGTACATCGCTGCATATTCCCGAACGTGACGGTATTTACAACAGTCTTCTTCTCTGTGAATATCTCGCGAAGCGCAACATCACTCTCGGACAAGCAGTGCAGGAGATCTTTGATGAATTCGGTCGGGTGTACTATGATCGTGTCGATTTTCGTACTACTGAAAAAAACAAAGCGGCCATTCTAGCAGCCTGCGCCCGAGGTCTCAAATCCATTGGCGGTTTCGAGGTGCGCGATGTGGAAAGCACCGACGGCTACAAATTCCGCATCGACGGTGGCTGGCTGCTCGTACGTGCTTCGGGGACTGAACCGATATTGCGCTTCTACGGCGAGGCGAATACCAGACGCAAAGTGAAAATGTTGCTCGATGCTGCGGTGAAGTTGGGAGCATGATCTCGCTGACAGGCATGATTGGTCGCGATTGCCGTCCCGCCGCGACGACAAGGTACGCGAGTCAGGCTCCAGCGAGTCTTTGCATGTTGCGTGAGTTGTGTACGACTGAAGCGGTGGAGACTATCGGTCCTGCATTTCTCCGGTGCGCTCGTGTAACACTGTTCATCGTCATCGTATTCCTGATGGTATACGGCAATCCGGTGCGGGCGTGTGCTGTGTCCGATAGTGTCAAGGGAGGGGATGCCCGTCGCAGTACGTATTTCAGCGAATCGAACTATCCCGTTTCTCCCCCGATGCACCTGCGTTTGGCGAACCGGTATCCCGGTATGTTTGGTGCAACCGTGTCGACGGAGTCAACGGTCGATACATCCGGTATCGATCACACCCGACTGTGGATACTCGGATCGTCGCTCTTTGCCGCGAACACCGGTATCATGGTGTATTATTTCACCACGTTTTACAACGACGAGTATGCCAAGCGGGCACCCTTTCATACATTCAACGACTGGTACAACGCAGACCTCAACGTGGACAAGCTCGGACACATCTGGGGAGCGCAGATGTACACCAACGTGCTGTACCACATGTTTCGCTGGACGAATATGAGCGAGAAATCTTCGATGTACTGGTCCAGCGGTCTTTCATTCTTGTTTCAACTTGAAATGGAAATCACCGACGGGCTATACGAAGCTTGGGGCTTCAGTTGGTGGGACATGGCGACCAACACCGTCGGTGCAGTACTGCCGAATCTTCAGCGTACTTACCCGTCGCTTCAGGTCGTGCAACTGAAAATGAGCTACCGTCCGTCCGATGCGGTGCGAAAGGGATGGATCAAACACGATTATCTGCGGGACTACGATGGTTTCACCTACTGGTTGGCTTTCGATGTACACTCTATGCTTCCGCAGTCGATGAAGCCCTGGTGGCCGGATTGGCTGAACATCGCCGTAGGCTATGGAGCGAACCGTACAATGTTAGGCAAGGGCGTGTACAACTCGAAAGACGGTGTCGGGCAGGGTGAGCAGGAGTGGTACGTGGCACTGGATTACGACATACGCAAATTACCCGGTGACACAGCATTTCTTCGCTTTCTCAAGGAGAACCTGAATTACTTTCACTGGCCGTCACCAGCGATTCGTTTCACGCCTTCAACAATATATTACGGGCTCTTTTTCTGAATATCACGTTTCGTGCAATCGCAATGAAGCGAAGCGCTGTGATGTGTGCGATGTACGTATACGTCCAACACCGAAGCGATACCGATTCGAATCGCCGTGTTCCGTTATGACTTTACGAACGTCTTCCGGGATTGCCGGGGTTGTTGTAATGCAGAACAACGTATGCTGGCGATGCGGTGCAGGTGGGAGCATTGCTAATCCGATGAATTCATAGCAGTGTACGTACTCGTAACAGCGTGAAAGCGAACTCATTTCATCGGAACTTGCTACATCTCAACTCACGGACAGGAAATCAGGTATAAGGGTCCTATAACTCTGATGTCACATGGAAGGCCTGCAACAGCAGTGCCTACGATAGCGGTCTTGCTCCTAATGGCTAATTTGCACAACACTGAATCCCGACCGTGTACTATATTGGCTGTGACATGACAGCCAAAAAAATAACGCGGAGCATTGAGCCCGCTCCGCGTTTCGTCGAATTTCTCGTACAGTCGTGCTACAGTGTGTGTATAGTCTCGTTAAGTCGGATATTCATCGATTCGAGTTCGTCAAGTACCGGATTGTATATCTCCGGAAGTACCGGGATATGAACACCGTTCAGCGAAATCCTGCCTTGTAGAATCATTTTCGTCGCGATAGCGGCGGGCAGACTTACAGTTCTTGCCATCGAACTGTCACCATCGGGAATGCCCGTATCGACCATGGTTGATGTGATCAGTTCGCGACGACCGTCCGGGTATTCCGCTTCGAATTCGTGATGCTGAAGCAGCATGTCGACTTCACCGGGAGCGAATTGCAAGCGGTGTTGGAGAACATACGCGAACATGTCGAAAACACTGATCTCTCCCAATGACAGTTTCTTTTCGCTGAACATGTCCAACCATTCCAGCTTTTTAATGGTGATGGAGTAATGCGGGATATCCAGGTAGCGTGCGACATCGCTTGGAACATCGTCGCCGTTGCTGTCCACAAGAGCGGCGAGCATTTGACGGGGCGAGGTTGCCGCAAAATCGAACGTGCGTTCCTGATCGAGCAAGCCGAGCCGCTTGAAATGATTCCAGGATTCACAGTGTCCGATATTACGCAATGTGCCGCGATACATGCTCCGTGTTCCCATGATTCCGTACAACTCGATGTACGGCAGTGCGTCACGGTTCACATACGCTTCGTAGCAGCCTGCACCAGGGACGTCGAGCAAATGGTAGTGTTCGAACAACTGCTCTGGAGCGACGTCGATGATTGCGCGGTCTTTGAGATACCTTCCGTTGTTCTTTGCGGCGAGCATGACGCCGACCGGACTCCAGGAAAACTTGTAGCCGAGCGGATTGTTGTTATCTCGCAGCGCCGGAAGCCCACCGCAGTAAGAGAAAAAGCTGACGATATCCCCACCGTTCGTTTTGACATTGTCTATCACACGCATGGCTGCCATGTGATCTATGCCGGGATCGACACCGATTTCATTCAGGAAGATCAACCCTTTTGCACGTACTTCAGCGTCGAGCGCCCTCATCTCTGGTTTCACGTACGACGTGGTAACAAGGTGCTTCGAGTATTCGACGCACAGTCGGGCCACGTCCATATGGTGAATCCAGGGCAGAAGACTGATGACGATGTCGGCATGCGAAATCAAATCGCGCATTGCAACTTCGTCACGGACGTTCACTTGTACCGCGTTGCCGCGAGGGTGCTTGTTCAATAAATCGTTCGCCTTGGCAACGGTGCGCGTGGCGACTGTGAGCTGGAAGTCCGGTTCTTCGAGAAGGTAACGCACCAAAGGACGCGCCACCAGACCGGCACCCAGCACGAGAATCTGTCTCATTGGAAACTCCTTAAATCTCGAGTGAGGGAATTCGAAAGAATGGGTGAAATACGTATTGCGAACACCGGAAGTAAACTTGGAAAAAGATGGATAGCAAACTCCGATATTTCTTTACAATGGCAATATACGGTACTGCAATCGTGAAAAAAACATCGTTCCCTAGTCTGCAAGCTTATGCACGATTACGCGCTTTCGACATGCAATGGTGGAATTTGCACGGAGGCCGGGGAGGAGGGTGAACACATGGAAATTCGGGATTCTATCGACACCAACGACCGAGCAGGTTCTGAATGCACAATGGAAGCGATCTGTGAGCATTGCATCAGGATAGGGTTGAGAGAAATTCCCCGAGCACGTATATGAGTCTGTCATGACTGAACGTGTACTCCGCGAATTATCACGGGTTCCGTATTCGCTCTGTCCATTCGAAGTGCATGGTATTATTCAGACGCATATTCGTACATAGCATATCGGAAATAATGCACGAATGGTGCGGTTGAAATAGGATAATTAAACGCGGAGATACGCGAAATTGAAATGTGATTTGCTTGTTACAAAAACATTCGATAAATTAATGGCGAATGAATCTTGTGTTGTTGCTTGCAAGTGAAATACTGATGAAACTCGCCAAATACACCCACACATCGACTCCCGCTATCATTCTGAATGGATATTTCATCCATTTCCGTTCAGCAATCGCCTCGCTATAATCTCATTCCCGCCACTATGCAATTGCATAGCCGAATTCTGACACGGAACGGCGTGACGAATATCGGATTCGACGGCAGACCGAGTATGGACCTGCCTCTTTCCCGGACCAAACGAAACAAGTTTTGAACAGTACCTTGAATCATTTCTCCAAACCACTTCGAAAACAGGAATTCCCTTTTCCGCTTGCATTCGTTGCTGACAGGCGGAGCGAAGATATAACACGTTGTAGTGCGCGGAACAGCACACCCCCGACAGCTTTTCAAAGGTGGTGTGATGATACAATGCACTGCTTCCTCCAGCAGGTGAAATAAAGGTGAGGTGCAACATCTTTCTTGCTGGGTCAGGCCGCTCGATAAGGAGCGGCCTGTTTTTTCCATGCTCGACTCCCGACATTTCGCGAACAAGGCGGTGAAGTGGTGACGTGAGTAGTATGTTGACGTACATCGGGCTATCCCTTCCCTCTTGCGGAACAGTCACTATCCGTACTACGATTCTGTAGCAAGGGTATCGCTGTGTTTGGGTGCTGTTCCTCCGGCTCCTCGTTATCGCTACTTCGTCCAATGCATGAAAGAGCAGTACATGTTCTGTGAAATCGCGGTCTGAATTTCTAACGCACATCAGATTCGCGCATTTCTCTGTATGCGTGGGTGATGCTCACTAGCGCTTCGCACATGTAGGCATTCTACAGAAGCAATGAGATTGTGCCTGCTGATAAAGCGACGCTACTTGGTTCGGTGTACAGCTTTCAACGCATAGCTTCGTATCTTACGGCGGTGGAAATGCATATCGTCACGCAGACCATGATTACAATCATCGCTCCATCTCCAGACGACAAACGAATATATCTCACGGCTTCGATAGCGACAGGAGAGATGTGTCGCGCAACCGACGTTATTGTTCATGCATCCGGTAAAGGAGTGAACGCTGCGAGAGCCTTGGCCTGCATAGGCATTCGCTCGCGGCTTGTCTCACCAGTAGGCAAAGATTTTCACCCACGCTTGCAGACTGATCTCGAAACCCACGGCATTGTGTTGCATTGCATCGAAACAGTCGCACCGACTCGCGTCTGCGTAACACTTCTCGAGGACAACGGACGCGCGACGGAAATCGTACAGGAAGCATCGCCCTTGAGCAAGGCGGAAGCGAATGAGTTTTTTCAAGCTTGCCTTGAAGCTGTGGACGAGGCAGATGCGCTACTTCTCGCAGGATCGTTGCCCCCGGGTTGCGACGCTCGATTGTACAGTGTATGTACCGATCGCGCGGCGCAACGTGACATTCCGGTTTTGGTAGACGCACATGGAGACGCTCTGCTGTCATCTCTCCGCGCCCGGCCTTCCGCTGTGAAAATCAACCGGGAGGAGGTTGTGGAAACGGCATCCTTGCTTGGGAAGCACCTGAGTCTCGAGGATTCCATTGCCGCCATGCGTTCTTCCGGAGCACGCGATATCATCGTCAGTAACAGCAGTGAGGCAGTGCATGTATTTCGACCCGATGGAACGCGTTGGTCAGTGCAGCCGCCGACCATCCATCTTCAAAACGCAGTCGGGTCGGGTGACGCCATGAGCGCCGGAGTGTTGTACGGTCTGTACAGCGGCGAATCCCTGTATGATGCCGTTTGCCGAGGTGTGCGAATGGGATCGGCGAATGCGATGACTTTGCTGCCAGGAGAATTGGATACGAATGCTTTGCATACTTTTCCCGACCCGGCGGTGAGATAGGATGTATCATCCGGAACAGTATTTCATCCATCGCTTCGATGCGGAACTACCGGAGCGTCGGATGCACTTCAAAACTTGAAACAATGCAGCGATACGATGTCATCAACGCTTTCTTTCCCTGTCCCTTCTCTTGTCACAATCATGATGAGCACGGACAGATGACAGGTCGTCTGCTATGAGTGAACGTACGCTGAACATACGTGATGTATCCATCATCGTTGCAGTTGTAACGTTGATCATCATCGTCGCTTTGCTGACAAAGAGTTTCTGGGGGGATGAACTTTTCAGTTTGCGTTTTTCTTCCGGGAGTTGGAGCGCACTCATCGATGAGCTTTCGAGCGATTACCATCCGCCACTGTATTTCGTGCTGCTGAAACTCTGGATCACAATTGGCGGAAATGGAGAAACCTGGCTCCGCATCTTTCAGGGCTTACAGGGAGTTGCACTGCTTTCATTGCTACTGATATTGTTCCGGAGCTTTCTTCCGCAAAGGCGATACCACCCTGTGTTCTTCCTGCTTCTTGTCTCGCCGGCGTTCTGGTTATACATGCCCATGCTTCGGTACTACAGCTTGGCGGCGGCACTTGCAGTTGCTTGTACAATTGTCTGGATGCGATGGGTGGAAGTACCGAACCGTCGTGATTCCTTGCAGTTGTGTATTCTGGCTGCGGCGTTGTTGTACACCGATTATCCGACCGCAATGCTTTTGCCAATACTCGCGATCTGGACGCTTTGGAAGCGAAGGGATGTCTTTCTGCGTCTTCTTGGGATAATGACTCTTTCAGGAGTGATGTTTCTTCCGTGGGCCGGAATTGTGGTCAAGCAGTTGGGATTGCTGCAATCCTCCGGCAGCGAGGCAGACCTGAACGCGCATCCGATGGCGCTTGTTCTGAAGATCACGTACTCGTTGTACGCTTTTCTTATCGGAGAAACAGTGTATCCCGTCGAAGCCGTCGCAGTTCTTGTCGGAGTTATCTTGGCAAGTATAGCGTTGCCTGTGGTATGGAAGCGGCGTGCTCGCATACTTCGCAGCGATGCCGTGTTACCGTTGTTCATCGTGCTTGGCGGCCTGCTGTGTACGGCCTTGATAAGCACATTCATTTCCCGCCATACCAGCTTTATCTATACTCCCGCACGCACGTTCTATGCATTGGGTTTCGTGTTCATCGCCATCGGAATGCTGTATGAACAACTCGGCAACACCCGGACGCGTGTACTATTGCTTTGCTCGGTCGCCGGCATCAGTTTGTACGGTGTGTACAACTACAGTGCGAACAGACATTTCTTTATGCCGGTATATGCGATTCCCTGGAAAGAAGTGGTGAGAGAATTACATGATGTCGACGGCGTAATCGTAAGCGATGAAAGTGACTGCTACCGCTACTACGCTGAACGCGAGAATGCATCGCTCCCTGAACTGCTTCCACCCGAAGAAGCAATGGAGCGCATCCGAGAGTTTTCCGACAATGATCGAACGGTAGACGTCGCCGTTATCAATACGGAACGTGAATCGACCACAGGTGAAATACCGCCGGAATTGCTAGCGTTGCTCGATGCTCGTGCAGAGCTGCTTCGCAAACGCATGTACGTACCGTATGATGATACGTACAAGTGGATGAAGCAATCACTGTTGAGGCGTGATCCCGGAGAAGGGAAGCTGCATCTCTCGTTGTATCGATTGCATGAACCATGAGTCGGCCCACTGTCGATTTACCACTCATGTGTTTCAAGCACCGGAAAGGGTGTGGAAGCTGTTGACAACGTACATCATGCAAAATTCCTAAGAACTTTTCCCACTCTTGCCATGTTGTACACGTATCGTGAAAACTGGAGCCTGAATGCAGGAAGACGAAATTCTCGGAAAAGCATACGACGGTCGATTGATGAAACGGCTTCTTGTGTACGCGCGGCCGTACACAGGCTATGTCGTGTTCGCCATCGTGTTAACCATCTTCATTTCCGCGCTCAGTCCGATGCGGCCCTTTCTTACCAAAATCGCTGTGGACGATTATATCTCGGTCGGCGACAAGGATGGATTACTGCTCATCGTTCTGTTACTCTTCGCGACATTACTGCTCCAAGGCGTCGCTCAGTATTTCATGACGTATTTCACGCAATGGATTGGCCAGCGCATCATTCTCGATGTGCGCATGCAGGTATTCCGAAAACTGCAACGTCTCGCTTTGCGTTTTTTCGATCGCAATCCTGTTGGCCGCCTGGTTACGCGCGTAACGAATGACGTCGAAGTCCTGAATGAAATGTTTTCCTCGGGCCTCGTAGCGGTGTTCGCGGATGTTTTCATTCTGATCTGGATTGTTGTGTTCATGTTCACGATCAACTGGGCATTGGCCTTGGTCACGCTCAGCGTGTTACCGCTTCTGGTCTACGGCACATTTCTTTTCAGGAAACGCGTTAGGGAGACGTACCGGGTCGTACGCTACGAACTCGCCCGGCTCAACAGCTTCATGCAGGAGCGTATGTCAGGTATAGTCACGTTGCAGTTGTTCGGTCGCGAGAAAAAGGAGGCCGAATCCTTCGACGAAATCAACAAGGCGCACATGGACGCCAATATCAAGTCCGTGTTCTACTACGCGTTGTTTTTTCCCAGTGTGGATTTTCTGAGTTCTCTTGCAGTGGCGTTGATCATCTGGTACGCGGGGGGAGAGATATTCGCCGGAGTGATGACTATCGGGACGTTGATATCCTTTATACAGTACACGGAAATGTTCTTCCGGCCGATCAGGGACCTCTCGGAGAAGTACAATATCATGCAGACCGCCATGGCTTCGTCCGAGCGAATTTTCAATTTATTGGACGACGATACCGTGATTCCGGAAGTCCCGGCCGATCGTGCAGCACGCTTGCCGGAGATCGGCACCATCAGATTCGAGGATGTGCATTTCGCCTATAACGAGAGTGAGTGGGTGTTGAAGGACCTCTCGTTCACAATAGAAAAAGGACACACTGTCGCCATCGTCGGTGCCACTGGTGCGGGGAAGACGACAATCATCAATCTGTTGTGCCGTTTCTATGATATCCAGAAAGGCCGAATAACTATCGGAGGAACGAATATTCGCGACCTTGCAATTGCAGAGTTGCGCCAGCACATCGGAATAGTGTTACAGGATGTGTTCCTCTTCTCCGGCAGCATTCGGGACAACATCACGCTGGGCAACGATACTGTCACATTGGAACGCGTCGAAGAGGTTTCGCGAATGGTTGGATTGCATCGTTTTGTCGAACGCATACCTCATGGCTACGAAGCGCATATACGCGAGCGCGGCGCCTCCCTGTCCGTGGGACAAAAGCAGTTGCTCGCCTTCGCGCGTGCTCTCGCATACGATCCGCAACTGCTCATTCTGGACGAGGCGACCTCGAGTGTTGATACGGATACGGAACTGTTGATCCAGCAGGCTATTGCCACACTTCTGAAGGACAGGACATCGATTGTGATTGCACATCGGCTTTCCACCATCCAGAATGCGGACAGCATCATTGTCATGCACAAGGGCAGGCTGCGCGAACAGGGGACGCATCAGGAGTTGCTGGCCCGGCGGGGCATATACTATCGCCTTTACCAATTGCAATACAAGGAGCAGGAAACACATCCGCTCGTCTAGGAGTAGCAGGGGCAAATGCGATCTTACCGGTCAATACTCCGAAGTGTTCCATTCGGAAAAGAAGTCTGACGTAATAGAAGACGCTATCGTCGACCAACGGAATATTGTTTTCATCCTGTAACATTCTACGTCGACATGTGTCTCTCTTTCCGGAAACCCTGTAACATTCTACGTCGACATGTGTCTCTCTTTCCTGAAATGTTTCATATCATCAAATACTTTCTGATTTTTTCAGTTCTTTTCAGCTTGCCGGAACAGTTACCGGCAATGCCGCAATCGACGGGATTCGCTGACGACGGTCTGCCGCGGGTGGGAAAGCTTATTACAACAACAGAACGCCACTATTTCGCATTGTTTCCCGGTCTAGGATATATAGACAGTATCAGTTGCAGCAATGATAGCATGGGTGGCACCCATTTAGCCATTGCGGAGGGCAACGTGCGAAGTATAGTGAAGCTTGATCAACACGAGACTCGTACCCTTTCGAAGTACCTGCTGGAGTACGAGAGTTTGGGACAACGATTCAGTTCCATGGTGGAATATGTTGCGTCGATCACTGATACGTCACATGTGAAAGCCTACGGAAGTCTGTCAAGGCGGCGTGTCATACCTCAGACCGTGACAAAGATGCGCGATGTCACACTCTGGAGGCTTCGGTTGTATGACGGGGAGGTGTTGTCCGGACGGGTGCTTGCTCTTGACGATTCTCTTGTCGCACTGTGGACGGACGAAGGCGTTTTCGACTGGCACATAGCTGATGAAAGGTTGCGCATCATACATGTTCATGAGATCGACTCAGTGTTGCGCAGAAGCCGTCAGCATTCATGGCGTCACCACATTGCCGGTTTTCTGCTCGGAAGCATGGTGGGGATGGCTATGATGAGTGAGAGTGAACGCAATAGTTCGTATTGTTGCGGAAACGAAGGGACGATATTGTTGGAAGCACCGCTTCTCAGTGCCTTACTTGGTTACTTCACAGGATTATTCGCAGGAAATATTTGGGCATCAGAGAAGACCGGTATTAGCATCGAGGATATTGGATGGGAGGCGCTTCGCCGCGAAATGGCGGAACAGAAACTGTACGAGTCAGCCGCTCCGGAAGTTACGCGTAGACTTGCAGACAGCCGACATCAACAATATGAACGCATGGAATCTCGATCCCGCTTTGAGTATACCACGCAAACCGATTGGAATGCACCATTCATCGTCGGCATCGAATTGCCATGTCACGTATATCTGGTCAAGAGCAGACCATGGTCGGTACTTCCAGGGCTTTGGGCGGGATGGTGTATCCCACTCCACACGGCGTCGTCAGGTTTCGATGGAATATACCTGATGCCACGGGTCGCGGCCGGATTCCAATACATCGGTGGAGGCGCATATATTCAGATCCGGCCACACAACACGATACGCTTGTCCATGGGTGTCGATGTGCTGCACAATCGCGACGATTTGGGAGTGTATTCGTATTCTTTCACAACCGGAGGATCGAAGGAATCCGAAGCACGCTTGGTTCAGACTAATATTTTCCAACAAACGTTTATTACATTCGGCGTGGAATGGTCGCTTACTCCATTCACTCTGGGTGTACAAATACGAGGGTCATTGCAGGCATCGATCGCATCACGCACTACGTTTTTTCGGCCATGGGATCCTGTCATGAGCGTCGAGTCCGGAATGTGGACAATGTCGTCCTACCCAATCATCGCCGTAACGCTCGGTTTGCCGTTTCGATTTTGAAATTTCTGCGTTGATCGTCTCGTATCACCATCATCGCGCCGGGCAATTCAGGCTTCGAGAGAGTATGCGAGAAAACCAATCACACAGATACGAGAGCGTTGCGTGTTTGAGTTGAAAAAGTAATAAAAAGAGAATAATACTATAAACACGTTATCGTACTCAATGTCGGAGTGAAGTCCACAGTTTGATCCGGGTGCGGCTGCGGAACATGGGTCGAATGTCAGACAACGAGATTTTCGTAAGTATCCGTCACAACGTACTCGTATTCTGGGTATTCGTACAGGGGGAGCCGCGGTTCTGTTTCACCGAGTGAATAGCCGTACACGTCCATGTACTCCTCCGCGTTTTCGCCGATCTCCTCCAATTGTTGAAGATACTCGCTGATGGATTTGGATTCGATGATAATGATTTTCCCGATTTTTTCTATGATGGGGCTATGCCTGCGTGTCGTATCGTGATCGAAGGCCAGAATCCGGCGTCCGTAACGAGTTATGCCGATAGTTCTGAACGTCAAACTTTTTCCAACGCCGGGCAAGTTCAGTACATTGCGATCCGATGCGAGAAAAGGGGTACCGATGTCCCGGCGTAACGCGGCGATATTCTCTACCATATTCCCGGCATCCTCGGCGAATCCACACATGCGTTCGTGATATTCTTCCGGAATATTGCCGAGCGTTTTTTCCTCAAGCTGCTCCTGTACGGCGCGTGCATTCGTGGCGAAATTGAAATTGTTCTCCATGTACCCCTTCACCGTGAAGGTATAGAAACTCAGAACACCGATGTCATTGAGCACTTGGCGGAGACGTGCGGTATGACCTCTCCGGGATGCAGCCGTGGTGAACACCAACTGATTGATAACTATCCATCCAGCAGCCAGCAGACGCCGCACCGCCTCGCGCGTTTCTGGTGTCACTTCCATCGGTGATTCGATATGCGTTTGTGCTACGAATTGTGTGATGCCGATTTCCGAGGCCTTCCGTTTGAAATCCGCTAGAATCTTCTGCAATTCCGGCGTCACTCGCTGTGGCAAATACGCGGGCAGACGCGTCCCGAGGCGGACACGCTGAATAGCGGCGTATTTTTCTCCGTCCGGACGTTGTGCATTTGCTTCCTGTTTCCTCCTGGCCATTTCATAAATGGCATCCAGTATGGTAGCGAGCGATTTGTCCGAACTCATCAACGCATCGCCACCGGTAATGAGAATGTCCCGCAATTGTGGGTCAAGTTCGAAGTACTCCATGAGTTTTTCAAGTCGCTGCGTCCATGTACCGTCGGGATGCAGGTGTTCGATGTCGAAATTCAAGTGCCTGCTCTGAAAATCGTACATGCGTTGGCACGATGCGCACAAACCGCCACATGCACGGCCAGCGGTATCGGGAATGAGAATGGCCACGTCGGGGTAGCGTCGATGCACGTTTTTCACAGAGGGCAACAACCAGCCCGCAGCATTCGGTTCACCCGGTCGCACCATGTCTTCCTTCTCCCATGCGACGATGTGACCGAATTCTTCGATCAACTGCTTGCTGTACACGACGTAATGCCTTATGGCCAGATCCGCGCCGATGGCGAAATACGGCACACGGACGTGCAGCAAGGAAAGGTAGTAGGGATTGACGAAGAACGGGATACCGGTTTCCTTTGCTTGGTTGAGCAGTTTCATGGTGTCGGGGTCCAGCGATTCTCCGAGCAAGCGGTTCAAAAGGTCAGGCGAGCGCACGGCGAAGTGCAGGTGAAAGCTGTGCTCCTCCCACCAGCGTAACATTTGCAGGAATTTCTGTTCCCGTGACATTCCGGTGGTGAATGTGTATTTCGCGCTGGACACTTCTCCAGCATCAATCATGTCGATTAGCTGATCGATAATACGGTCCCGATTTTCCTCACGCAATTTGATGATGCGCGGGTCCAGGCCGGAAGGGTAGCGGTCCATCCACGAAAGCATCTGCTCCCGCGTCGGTGGATTGTGCGTTTCTTTTCCGGTGAACTGTCTGAACAGATGCAGCATATCCTCGAAGAAATACGGTTTTGCCCCGCCGGTACCCTTGTTCACTGCCAACCACAGCAATTTGACGGGATTGCTGACGGCGATTTCACCGCGCAGGTTGGGATCTTCGAATTCCCTGCCGGCATTGTCGATATAGTCCAGAAGGCGTATTGCTGCGTAATCCTTCCATGTCAGTTTTTCGAAACGCTCGCGTCCGGCATGCTCGTTGATATAGTAATCGTATGCGTCAGGACTTTTCCGCAAATCGTCAAGCACCCATTGTCGCACACCGACAAGCGCTTCGGTTTCATTCTTCGAATTGCGCATGATATCTTCGAGCATCGGATTCTCAAGCAGTAACTGCTTGAGCAGGCGATGCGATTTCACGGTTATCGCTATTCTGTCGAGTTTGTCGGCTTCTTTCATGTCGTGATTTCCTAGTATTCCGTATCAGCAAACATAATAATAAAGCAGGCACGAAGATGCTAGCAGCGACGGGGTCACCTGTTTTTTCGGAGGCGATCCATGAACCGCCAATGATAGGGCGTGATTCATGAACTGCGCCGTTTTTCGGGGGGCGATCCATGAACCGCCACCATTCGAGTGTGATTCATGAACTGCGCCGTT
>Ga0114946_10000253_pt1 | contig 34101 bp, 23 predicted proteins | sample WalLakDeSediment_FD_88676 | JGI IMG/M metagenome (GOLD analysis project Ga0114946, IMG submission 88676) | Lake sediment microbial communities from Walker lake, Nevada to study Microbial Dark Matter (Phase II) - Walker Lake 11/02/13 Deep Sediment | ecosystem: Environmental > Aquatic >... | reverse complement strand
TGAAGGAAGGCTGATTGCTGCGGAATAACGGCCGTGGCGGTCTCTGCCGATGCCTCCTCGGGCGGCGCCAGATCGGCCAATTGCGCCAGGTAGCGCCGCGCCTCCGCTTCCCGGCCGGACTGGCGGTAGATGGCGCACAACAAGTCCAGCGCGCGGGCGGTCGCCGACAGCGACCCCAGCCGCTCCGCCAGCGTTTGGGCGCGCCCGGCCACGTCCAGCGCCTCCGCGAACTGGGTCAACGCCAGGCGCGCGCGCCCCTGCGCCAGCATAGCCTCCAGCAGCTCCACGTCCGCCCCAATGAGCCAGGCCATCTGCTCTGCCTGCACAGCGCTGTTCAGCATCTCAGCCGGATCGGACTGCTCGGCATAAATCTCCGCCAACCGGTTCCAGGCGCGCGCCTGCAAAACCAGATCGCCATCCAGCTTCGCCGTTCCCAAGAAAGCCAGGTAGGTCTGCAGCGCTTCAACCAGGCGCGCCCCCCGCACCAGCAGCGCGCTCAAGCGCTCCTGCACGCGCAGTTGCCACGCTGTCAGGTGAGGCTTGTGGGCCAGAAATGCCAACACCTTGCGATAATAAAGCATGGCTTCATCCGGCTGGTACAGATCGGCAGCGCGCGCCGCCGCGCGCTCGTACATTTCGGCCGCCGGCTGCGCCTCACCTGCCAGATCGTAATGTTCGGCAATCAGCGCGGCATACTCATCCACGCGGTCACCGCTCTGCGCGGCCAGCCAGTGGGCTACCTGGCGATGATATACAGGCCGGTCGCGCAGCAGCACGCTTTCATAGGCCACTTCGCGCAGCATAGCGTGTTTAAACAGGTAAGCCTGCTGGCCCGCAAAATCGGACGCGGACAGGCGGAAAATCATCTCGCGCTGCTCCAAAGCATGCAGCGCAGCCTCAATCTGCGGCGCCGGAAACGGCCGATGCGTGGCCGCGTTGATGGCCTGCACGGCGCTGTCCCAAAAGGTGCGCCCCACCACCGCGGCGCGCTGCAGCAGCGTGCGCTCCAGGTAGGGAAGCCGGTCCAGGCGCGCCTGGAGCACGCCCGTCAGCGTGGCCGGCGCGCGCACCCTGGGTAGCTGCGCCTGCTGCAACTGCCAGCTTTCAGGTCCGGCGGTGATGACGCCGTCGTCAATCAGCGCCTTGATCAGCTCCTCCACGTAGTACGGGTTGCCGGCGGCGGCGTCGGTAATCAGGCTGACCAGGTCGGGCGGGACGTGGGGCAATTTGCGCAGGATAGCGTACACGAGGGCCTGGCTGGCGGCCTGGGGCAGCGGGTGGAGGGGCAGCAGGTGAGAATGGTCAGCCTGCGGCCAGGCCGGCCGCAGCTCTAACAGCGACGGCCGTGCCAGGCAAAGAACCAGCAGAGGCGCCGCCAACTTATGCTGCGCCAGGTATGCCAAAAAATCCAGCGAGCCTTCATCGGCCCAATGCACGTCCTCCAGGGCCAGCAAGACGCCTTGCCGCCGGGCCGCCGCCGTCAGCAAATCCGCAACCGCCGCAAAAGCCTGCGCGCGCGCCTGCGTGGGGGATGGGGTGAGGGATTCGGCCGTGTCGAGCCCAATGAGTTGCCCAATCAGCCGCGCGCGGGGCGCCACCTCTTCCAGGGGTCGCCCCCATAAATCGGCCAACCCTTGCAGCAGCTTTTGGAGCGCCAGCGCCGCGCGCAGGTCGTCTTGAATACCAAATTGGCTCATAAAAACGTCACGCAAAAGGGCGTAGGGAACAGGACGCAGGCGCGGCTCACTGCGCCCACGCAGCAGGGTCAGGTGCGGCATTTGCCGCGCCTGTAAAGCGTAAAACTCATGCAGCAAACGGGACTTACCTACCCCCGCTTCACCCAGCACAGTCACCAGGTGCATCTGGCGCGCATCCACGGTTGTTTGCAAAATCGTTTCCAGACGCGCCAGCTCCCCGTCCCGCCCCACCATCTCGGTTTTTGTCCCGTGTACGCTGTGGGCCGGCGGGTGAAAAAGGGATGGCCTGAGCCGCAGCAGCCGGTAAGCCATGACCGGCTGCTGCTTGCCCTTCATTTGAATCGGGCCCAGCTCTTCCACCAGGAAAGCGGCGTGCGCCAACTGGTAGGTGGCCTGTGAAATCAAGATCGCGCCGGGCGGGCCAGCGCGCTCCAGACGGCTGGCAACGTTTACCGCGTCGCCCATCACGGTATACTCCGCCGCGCTGCCTACCGCTCCCAGCAGCACCAGGCCGGTATTGATGCCAATCTGGATTTGCAGCCTCTCCAGGCGCTGGGGATCACCCATCTCGCCGAGCTGCAGTCCGGCCTCCACGCGCGCCTGCTGGCTTAGCTCCTGCACAAAGTCGGCGAGCGCCGCGCGCATGGCGAGCGCGGCGCGCATGGCGCGCGCCGGGTCATCCTCGCGCGCCTGCGGCACGCCAAAGACCGCCATGACGGAATCGCCCATGTGCTTATCAATCAGGCCGCCCTGCGCCGTAATTGCTTCATCCAGCCGCCCCCAGAACATATTCATCAGTCCCAGCACGTTGGCGTGCGGCATGGCTTCGGCCAGGCTGGTAAAACCGGCCACGCTGGCAAAAAGCACCGTCACCTGCTTGCGTTGGGAAGTCAGCCGGGGGGCGGGCGCGGCGCGGCCCTCGAAGCTAGCAAGCTGCTCACGCAAAGCCGCCAGCGCCGTGTTGGCCACGCGGTCGCCAATCAAGGCGCGCTGCTGCTCAAGGGCGGCAATCGCCATCTGCACCTGGGCCAGACTGGTCATCCTGGGCCGTCCTGCCCGCGCCGGCGCGGCGTCTCCTGGCCGCGCTGGCGCAGCATCTCAAAGGCGATGATGGCGGCCGCGGCCGCGGCGCCCAGCGAACGGCCGAACGCGCGTTGATAAGGAATACGCAGGCGCAGGTCAGCTTCGGCGGCGAAGGAGCGCGTCACGCCCCGTTTCTCGCCGCCAATCAGCACAAACAGCGGCCCGCTCAGATCGGCTTCGTAGATTGAAACGGACGACTCCCGCGTCGCGCAGGCCACGCGCAGGCCCTGTGACCAGGCCGCCTGCGCCGCTTCTGCAGGGGTTGCGGCAACGGCCGTGGGTATCAGCTCCGCCGCGCCGGCCGAGGCGCGCGTAACGATGCCGGCCGCGCTGAACCAGTTGCGCTCACGCACCACCAGTCCGGTCACGCCGGCGGCGTACAAACTGCGCACGGCCTGGCCAAAGTTAAAGGGATCCTCAATGCCGTCCAGCATCACCAGCGCCGGATTGACTTCCAGGGCCAAGAGGTCGGCCAGCGGCGTAAAGCGGCGCGGACCGACGCGCGCCAAGACGCCGCCGTGGCTCTGGCCGGTCGCATGCGCCGCGAGCAGTTCGGCCGTGGCCGGCTCGACCGGGATGTCCGCGGCTTCCGCCGCCGCGCGCAATTGCCATAGGTCACGCTGCCACTTGCCGGGCTGGATGTAAACCGTCTCCACCTGGCGTTTACCACCCTGGATGGCCGCCGCCACAGAGATATGGCCTTCCAGCCACGCCCATTCGGGAATCGTCTTGGTTTCCTCTACGCCATCACTCATCGTTCTGACCCCAAACTTACCCCAGCAGCCGCGCTGCCGCAAGCATATGGACTTTTACCAGGTTTGAATGGCGCCAGGCGCCTCAAGCGTTACCAATTCTAACGCAAAAGGCCAGATTGCAATGCGGCAATCTGGCCCTGGGCGTGTTAGACAGTACCGCCGGAATCAGCTACGGCGTAATCGTAGCCGGCAGCAGATCATCCGGTATCGCCGCCGGAGCCGGAGTCGGTGGAGCCAGGAACTTGGCGTCTAGCACCGGTACCACCGGCACGCGGCTGCGCCACACGTCGTTGATCACGACCCCTGTCGCAACCCGTTGCTCAATAAAGCCGGCCAGCAGCTGCTGCTGATTGGCCTGCAATGCGCCGGCGGAAAGCGGCCGGATTTCGCGCCCACTTACCTGCACAATCAAATAACGGGTCTCGTCGGTGGTGGGGTCCAGCGCCAAAGGGGCGCTCGGTCTGTTTAGCGGCAGCGTAAAAGCCGTTTGCGCCACCTGTTCACCGAAATTGGCGGTAAACTCTTCTTGCGTCCGCCACAAAATTTCGCTGGCCGTCACCAGTTGGACGCCCTCTTCATCCGGTGCGGGCGGGTTGCTGCGCACCGTATTCCACACGGTCAAATAGTCGCTGGCCTGAATGTCGGCCAGCCCGGCCTGCGCGGCTTCCGCACTGGCGTACGAAAGCAGGAACAGGCTCGCCTGCAGAGAGGTTTCCGGCAGGTCTGCTTCCTCAGCCAACACCTCCAGCAGACGCTGGGCATAGATGCGTATGCGAATGGCCTCGCGATAAGCCTGCTCCTTGACCCCGTAGGCCCCTAAATCAGCCAGCAATTCACCGTACTGCTCGTCAAACGCCGTTTGCGAAACCGGCGTCTGCGTAGGCAGGGGCGTGCTTGTGGGTCCCAGGGTAGCGGTGGGCAAGACGGTCGCAGTAGGCAGGGTATCGGTTATGATGGCCGGAATGGGGGTTAAGGAGGGCGTCGGCGCAGGCGTCTGGGTTGCGGTGGGCTGCGGCGTCGGCAAACCACCGTCAAAGTAGTTGAAGAAGGAGCCGATTTCGGCCGTAACGTCTTCGTCTGTGACCACAATTCCGCGCTCGACGGCTGCCTGACGAACAATTTCCTCATCAATCATGCGGTTGAGCACCGCCTGCCCCAAGCCTTCCGCATCCTGCAGCTCAATAATCGCCTGCCCGGCAAACTGTTGGATGATACCCACGTCGCCCTGAAAGGCTTCAAGCTGGTTCTCCAGGCTGATAATTCGCTGGGCGCGCTCAAAACGCACACGCTCCTGGAACGCGCGCAGGCTAATTGCCTGCTCATTCACGGTGGCCACGGCGCGGTTAGGGGTGATAATAAGCTCATTGACAACAGCGACAATCAGCACTAAAACCAGGATCAACGCAACGATAGCGGCGCCGATGCGCACCTGGCGCAGTTGTCGCTGCTGTTTGCGCGCTCGCAGCAGTTCTTTACGCGATTGGCGGCGTTCCGCCTCCGTTACTTCGCTATTTTTTACCTTGATTTCTTTCTTGGCCATCGATTGATTACTCAGAGACAAACGGAAGCAGCGCCAGGTGGCGCGCACGTTTAACGGCGATGGCCAGGCCGCGCTGATGCTTGGCGCAGGTGCCTGTCTGGCGCCGTGGTCGAATACGGCCGAATTCGTTCACGTAACGACCCAATGCTTCTGAATCTTTATAGTCGATCTCTTTCACTTTATCCGCGCAGAAGGCGCAAACTCGTTTTCTGGGGCGGAAACGACTATCCCCACGTCTTTTACCCATTGTAATCTCCTTCAAACGTTACACGCAGGCGAACGCTGATCACACAATCTATAACCCAGGCGGTATGCTCAACGTCATTCCTAATTGATTGCTTTCTTAACTAATGCCCCCCTGAATCAAATCCACTCTGAATCAGATAAGGCAATCATGTCATGAGCCACAACTTCCGTACGGAAATGTTTCCGCCCCTGACTATCTTCCCAACCACGCGTCTGCAAGCGGCCTTCAATATAAACCTGCTGATCTTTTGACAGGTGCTTGCCGCAAATTTCAGCCAGGCTCCCCCAGGCAACAACGTTAAACCATTCGGTTTCTTCGTGCTGTTCACCCTCGGAAGAAACCCACGTGCGGGACGTGGCTACACTAAAGGAAGCCACCGGCCGGCCGCTCGGCGTGTGCCGAATTTCGGGGTCGGAGTCTAGCCAGCCTATGACCATTACTTTGTTTAGGCCTTTTTTCACTGCACCGCCCCTCCGTTCGCTTAATCGGACTTGCGCACAACAAGATAACGCAAAATGTCGTCGATGAACTGCAGGTTGCGTTCTATCTCGCTGACCTGGTCAGGATCAAGCCTGGCATCGAAGAGGATATAATAACCCTCGCGATAGTTACGGATGGGGTAAGCCAGCTTGCGCTGTCCCCAGTGGTTCTGCACAGGCTTATCAGCCTCCTCAGCATCTGGCGCCATCAGGTTGACGATGCGCTCAACGAGCTGCGTCCGGGCCTCTTCCTCTAACTGGGGTTGGATCACAATGGTGATTTCGTATTCTCGCACGTTGCAACACCTCCTTTCCTTGGAATTACTCTAGCGAGCTTTGCCCTTGGTCCTGCCAAGAGCGGAAAGCAGCGAACATAAGCCGTATAAAATTTTATGTTGCTGCGCAACGAAGTCGGAATAATAGCACAAACTGAATTTTTAACAAGAAAAGTTTGCCGCTATTTGGCCGCCGCTCATACGCGCGCTAAACTCGTGCATCAAATGAATGCTGAACAAAATAGACAAACACAGTTTGCATCAACGACAGCCGGCCAGGCAGGGCGCGGGGGTAACGGCCGTACCGCCTTGTGGGTCATGGCCAGCATCACGCTGGGCTTTTTCTTGCCCGTGTGCGCCTGCGCGATACTGCTTATTGCCGGCGCCGGCAGCCTGAACCTGATGAACCCCGGCGCTACCAGGATAAGCAGCGGCGCGGGGGACGCGGTGGCCATCGTGCGCGTAGAGGGGACGATTACCACCGGAGACGCCGCCAACAACTTGAGTACGGTATCCGGCGCCGTGAGCGGCGTCGTGATCGACGACCTGCGCCGCGCAAATGAGGATGACGCCGTCAAGGCAATCGTGCTGCGGGTAAACAGCCCCGGCGGGGCCGTTACCGGCTCGGCCGAGATTCACGATTTTATGCGCGAATTGGACAAACCAATCGTTGCCAGCCTGAGCGAACTGGCGGCTTCCGGCGGTTATTACATTAGCGCCCCTACCGACTACATCATCGCCAGGCCCGATACGCTGACCGGCAGCATCGGGGTTATCATCCAGCTTGTGAACGCCGCCGAGCTAATCGAGGAGCTGGGCGTCAGCGTCAATCTCATCACCAGCGCCGACAATAAGGCGCTGGGCAGCCTGTGGCAGACGCTTACGCCGGAGCAGGCCGCCATTTTCCAGGGGCTGGTCGACGAGAGTTTTAACGAGTTTGTGCAGGTGGTGGCCACGGGCCGCAACATGACGCGCGACGAGGCGCTGGCGTTGGCCGACGGCCGTATCTACAGCGGACGCCAGGCGCTGGACAACGGGCTGGTCGACGCGCTGGGCAATTTACAGGACGCCATCGATAAGGCGGCGGAATTGGGCGGCATCAGCGGCGCGCCCCGCATCGTCGAATACGAACGGACGCCCTCCTTTAGCCAACTGCTCTTTGGGTTCAGCAGCCGCCTGCTGCAGTCGGAACCGGAGCGGATTCGTGAAAGCCTGAACGCGCTGACGACGCCGGTGTTGGAATATCGCTATGTGGCGCCATAAGATCTGGCTCATGGGTCTGTTGGCGCTCTGTTTGCTGCTGGCAACAGGACCTCGCGCCGCCCAGGCTCAGGGACAAACCCGGCTGGTGCTGGCCTTCTACTACGCCTGGTTCAGCCCCGACTCTTTTGGGCCGGGCAGGACCCCTTTTCAGCCGCCCAACCCTTATTTTTCAACCGATGCCGGCGTTATTCAACGCCACGTGAGCGAGGCGCAGTCGGCCGGCATCGACGGCTTTGTGCAAAGTTGGTATGGGCCAGGCGGCAACCAGACCGAAACCAATTTCCAGACGCTGCTGAACACGGCCGCCGCCAGCGGCTTCAAAGCGGCCGTCGATTTCGAGGTCGGCAGTCCCTATTTTGCCAACAGCGACGACCGCATCAACGCGCTACGCACGCTGCTGACCACACACGCCACACATCCAGGTTACCTGCGCGTAGACGGTAAGCCGGTTATCTTTTTTTGGGCCAACTGGCTGCTCAGCGTGGACGAGTGGAATACCATTCGCGGAACGGTGGACCCGGATCGCAACAGCATCTGGATTGCGGAGGGGTTAAACACGGCCTATTTGGGCGCGTTTGACGGTCTGCATCTGTATAACATTGCCTGGTCGACCAACCCTGCCGGCACGGCCGCTACCTGGGCCGCCAACACGCGCGGAGCGGCCGCCCAGTTCGGCGGTTACAAATATTGGGTAGCCACGGCCATGCCCGGCTGGAACGACACGCTGCTGGGGCGCGGCAGCGCGGCCTTCACGCGCGAACGGGCCGACGGCGCGTACTACCAGGCCAGCTTTGCCGGCGCGGCGGTCAGCGCGCCCGACATGCTCATCATCACTTCGTTTAACGAATGGCCGGAGGGCAGCCAGATTGAGCCGAGCGTGGAACACGGCCGTTTCTACCTCGATTTGACCGCCCAGTTTAGCGCCGCCTACAAATCCGGCGGGCTGCCCGTCGCCCCGCTGCCCCCGGTCCCGCCCACGCCGCCGTCCAACGCCGCGCCCGGCACGCAGGCGCCAACCGCCACGCCCGCCGGCCCACCGGCAAATACCCCGACGCCCAGCGCCACCCCGCCCCCCACGGCCACGGCTACGCCCATCGCTTCCCCGACGGCCAACGCGGAAGGACAAATCATTTACGCCATCGCGCCCGGCGACACGCTGCTGATCATCGCCAACCGCTTTGGCGTCGACGTGAACGACCTCGTCATCTTGAATAACCTGAGCGCCGGCGCCGTGCTCTCGGTAGGGCAGCCGCTCATTCTCGGCTACACTATCTTCCCCGACGGTGCGCGGCCGTTGGCAGGCTATCCGCAAGCGCGCGTGCGCTCCGACGGCGTCATTGTGCACCGGGTGGCGCCGGGGCAGACGTTAATCGAAATCGCCGGCCTGTATAACCTGACGCTGGCGGAACTGTTGGCGCTAAGCGGCGTTAAATCAGACAGCATTTTAAAGGTGGAACAAGAAATCGTCGTGGGCTCCCAGCCGCAGCCGGAAGAAGTTGGCGGATCAACCAATCCGCCGGAGACGCCGACGCCAACAGCAGCCGCTACGCTGACGCCATCCCCCTCACCGCCGCCGCCAACGCCCACGGCAGCGGCCGTTGTTGTCGCAACAGTCCCCCCAACGCCATCACCGCAAGCCACGGCCACAACTACGCCGCCCGCGGCAGAATCGGCTGCGCCGCCTGTACGCACGCTGCTAATGTTGGGCTTTGGCGCCGTGGGCGCGCTGGGGCTGGCGGCCGTTCTGCTGCTCTACTTGCTGCGCCGCTAGGAGTCTGTCGGAGAACCTATTTTCGTAGCCGCGGCATCCTTACCGCGCTCGTGTAAGCGCGACAGGGATGTCGCGACAGGGATGTCGCGACAGGGATGTCGCGGCTACAACCACTTTTCCGTTTCCAGAAAAGCCCGGCTTCTTAACCCAGCAAGGCGGCGTCGAGCGCTTCGTAAAGCGTGCGGCAGCCGATGACTTCCAGCCCCGCGGGCGCGTCGGCGGCGCGGCGGCGGGACGAGCGCGGCACGATGCAGCGTTTAAAGCCTAATTTGGCGGCCTCTTTGAGGCGCAGCTCAAGCTGGCTGACGGCGCGCAGCTCGCCGCTCAGTCCGACTTCCCCCACAAAGGCCATATCGGCGTGCAGCGGGCGGTCCTTCACGCTGCTGGAAATGGCGAGCGCCACGGCCAGGTCGGCCGCCGGCTCTTTGATCTGCAACCCGCCAATCACGTTGACAAACACGTCTTTGTCATGCACGGGCACGTGGACGCGGCGGCTGAGAACGGCCGTCAACAGCAGCAGCCGATTATAGTCGATACCGTTGGCCGTACGGCGCGGGTTGGCAAAAGTGGAGGAGCCGGCCAGCGCCTGAATTTCTACCAGCAGCGGCCGTGTGCCTTCCAACGTGACCGCAATCGCCGAGCCGGGCGCGTTCACCTGGCGTTCGGCCAGAAAAGCCTCGGACGGATTCGGCACCTCCACCATGCCGCTTTCAACCATCTCAAACACCCCCACCTCGCTCGTCGCCCCGAAGCGATTCTTGACGCTGCGCAGCAGGCGGTAGCGGTGGAACGGATCCCCTTCCAGATACAGCACCGTATCCACGATGTGCTCCAACACGCGCGGACCAGCCAGCGCGCCCTCCTTGGTGACGTGGCCCACCAGGAAAATGGTCACGCCCGACTCCTTGGCGATTTCCTGGAAACGGCTGGCGCAGGCGCGTATCTGGCTGACGCTGCCGGCCGACGATTTCAAGTCGTCGTTGTAGGTGGTTTGAATGCTGTCGACGATCAGCATGACGGGCTTGAGCGCGCTAAGGTGATCTAGAATCGCTTGCAGGTGGGTTTCCGTCACCAGGAACAACTCCGGCGCCTGCAAATTCAACCGGTCGGCGCGCATTTTGATCTGGCGCGTGCTCTCTTCGCCGGAGACGTAGAGCGCGCGTCCATGCTGGTTAGCAACCAGCGCCGCAATTTCCAGCAGCAGCGTGGATTTACCGATGCCGGGATCGCCGCCCACCAGCACGAGTGAACCGGGCACCATGCCGCCCCCCAGCACGCGCGAGAATTCAACCAGCGGCAACTGCAAGCGCTCAAAGCCATCGGCGGTAACCTCGTGCAGGCGTGTGGGTTGGCTGGCCGGACCTGCACGGCGCAGCTTTTGGGCGGAAACGGCCGTTTCTACCGCCACCACCTCTTCTACCATCGTGCCAAACTGCCCGCAGCGTGGGCACTTCCCCATGTAAGACGGCGTCGTGCGGCCACATGATTGGCACACGTAGCGCGTTCTTGTTTTTGTCATCTGTCACTCATCCTTCAGCTAAAGCTGTGTACCCGGCCAATTTTATGCCATTTTGCCCTGTGTACAGCACTAACTGTAGCCGCAGATCCTCTTCCTGTACAAATTTCCCACAGCTTGCCTTGCTCCGTCAGTATCTTCTCAATAACTTGGGGTGGCTCGGGCCAGTCTCCGACCGTGCCCGGCGGTGGCTCGGTCAGGAGACCGGCCACAGCCCCGCAATATTGAGAAGTTACCTCCGTCAGGGTAAATTTTATAATCAATTTGTAACCTTCCCTGTAAGGTGACCTCACTAACATGATAATGATACGCATTGAAACAATACCGGGGTGCAAAAACAGGTAGAAGCTGGGGTGTGTACCTATGGGCTGTCCTGTTGAATTCCAGCAGGTTATGCTAAACTCACTGTATGATTGATTGGCAGTCAGTTTTTTTTAACGGATTTTGGCTTTTGGGCCTGGCGCTCTTGCTGGCGGCCTTTAGCTACTATTATTGGCTGGCAGGACAGGCAGGACGGAGCCTGCGGTTGACGCTCAATTCACGCGACTTTTTGCGCTTTTTCTGGATCAGCTTCATCTGTATTGGAATTGGGTTAGCAGGAACCAGCCAGCGAACCTGGGAGGTCGCCATCTGGATCCTCTTCACCCTCTTCAGTATTTTCAATATTGTAAAACTCGGCCGTTAAACGGCCCAAACATCAGGAGTACTGTTTTTCATGGAACTCAAGCGGTATTTCGAACTAATCTGGCGTTGGGCCTGGTTAATCCTCCTGGGCGCTATTGTCGCCGGGGGCGCCGCCTTCATCATCAGCAAGAACACCACGCCCGTCTACCGCGCGCAGTCACGCCTGCTAATCGACCAGGCGCCGGGCAGCAGCGGCGGCGCCAACGAATACTCGCAACTATTGGTGGCACAACGGCTGGCACAGACCTACGTTGAAATCATGAAAACCCAGCCTGTGCTTGAGGAAACCATCAACCGCCTTGATTTGCCGTTTGACCCTAATCGGTTGATGAGTAGGATCACGATTTCTGCGCCGCCAGATACCCAAATTCTGGTGGTCAGCGTAGAAGATACCGATCCTAAACGAGCCGCCCTCATTGCCGACACGCTGGGGGAAGTTTTTATTGAAAATACCCAAAACCGCGAGAGCATGCGCTATGCCGAGCTCATTACCAATTGGCAGCAGCGCCTGAACACCATTGGCGACGACATTGAAGCGCTGGAAGTGCAGGTCAACGACCTTAGCAACCCCGTAACGTCAGAGGAACAGGCGCGCTTATCGCGATTGGAAACCCAGTTAAACGAAGCCCAACTGCGTTACACAGAGGCGTTTAACAACCTTAACCGGCTGCAGCTTGATCAAGCCCGCGAAAGCAGCAACGTTGTGCCAATTGAACGGGCGCGGGAACCGCAAATCCCGATTCGTCCACGCACAACTACTAACACGCTGCTGGCAACCATTGCCGGCGCCATGCTGGCGGTTGGCATCGTTTTTCTGATTGAGTACCTGGACGATACGGTCAAAGACCAGGACCAAGTTCAGGAAGACACGAACCTTTCCACCTTGGGAGCGATTGCGCAAATTCGCTCGGACAAACCTGAGGAGGCGTTGATCACGGCCGTACGCCCCCGTGACCCAATCTCCGAAGCCTACCGCGTACTGCGCACCAATTTGAGTTTTTCGGCCGTGGACGTCGGCCTGAGCAGCGTGCTCGTCACCAGCTCTTCGCCGAGCGAGGGTAAGTCCACCACCGCAGCCAACCTGGCGGTGGTTATGGCGCAGGCCGGGAAGCGCGTTATTTTGGTCGATGCCGATTTGCGGCGCCCAACGCAACACAAAATCTTCTCGCTGTCTAATAACCAGGGCCTGACAACGGCGATACTCGACAACCAGACGCCAATCAATTATCATCTACAAGAGTCGAAGATCAAAGGTCTGCGGATTATGTCGAGTGGTCCGATACCGCCCAACCCGGCCGAACTACTAAACTCGCAGCGCATGAGCCACGTGCTCGAAGAACTGAAGAATGACGCCGACATCGTTCTGTTTGACTCACCGCCGGCGCTCACCGTAACCGACGCAGCCATTCTGGCCACCCAGGTAGACGGCTCATTGCTCGTCGTTCACGTCGGTGAAACACGGCGCGACACGTTCATGGAAGCGGCCGAACGAATGCACAAGACGGGTTCGCCCATTTTCGGCGTTGTCTTGAACCGCCTGAATCCGGCGCGCAGTGGTTACTATTACTACCAATACTACAACACGTATGAGAGCCAACAGGGGCGCCAACGCTCCGGCAAAGGCGGGCGCATGAAGCTGCCCAAATGGCTACCCGGCGCTAGTAGAAGGTAATGACGGAAACTCCAATCAGCACAAACAACAGTTCTGCACGGCTATTAATAATCATGGGTGCGCTTTGGCTTGTATTAGCTGCGGCGCTCCTTTTCTATCAGCTTTCAAACCCGGCCAAAGTTGAGATTAAGTGGGAAACGGCAACCGAACAAGAAACAGCCGGTTTTTTTCTTTATCGCAGCAAAACGCCCGACGGCGAATTCGAGCCGATCAATGCCGACAAGATTATCGATAGCAAAGGCAACCCGGTCTCCGGGGCCAGCTATACCTACATTGACGCCAACGTGATTCCTGGGGAAACGTACTACTACATCCTCGAAGAAGTAGAGTACAATTTAAGCCGCAATCGGTATGAAAAGGATATGTTCGCCTACACGGTTCCGCGCGTGAGCTGGTGGGTGGTCATCTTAACGGCAGGCAGCATAATTATCGGCCTGGCGTTACTTATCACCGGTCTCAAAGAGGACAGAAGTTTATGAACCCCTCCAAGACCCCCAAAATTGCCCCAGATTTGATCTGGCGCCTTCTAGACAGCAATGCAGTTGTGGTCTCGCCACGCGTTGGCGAGGTACGCGTACTAAATGGGATGGGAACTGTAATCTGGCAGCTTCTCGTAGACCAGAATACGCCAGCAGAAATCGTGGATCATCTCGTTGAGAATTTCGCCGTTACGCGCGAAGAAGCCAGCAGCGATTTGCAGACGTTTTTCGCAGACCTGACAGAACGCGGCGTGCTCATTTGGGAATCCTGAATGATCCCTCGTATACGCGCGCCACGGCCGTCTTTAATCGATTCAGCAGAAGCCACCTGAAACAGCGGCCCACGCTGATGTATATTCGCCCGGTCACACTATCCGCCTATGACGGCAAATGGCGGCAAAGGCTTATAAACAATTATTAGGAGGCAAAAAGGAAACGCTCTTATGTTTGAAAAACGTAGAATCACGCAACTATTGCTGGCGACCTGCATGCTCATTGCGCTTTTTGTACCCGCCTATGCGCGTATTGAAACCGGGGCAGCAGTAAACACAACCCAGACCCGACTCGATCGGTCAGATGTAGATGGCCTTGTATTTACCTTACGCACGGCCGATTTTGACATTGAGCCAGACGGCCGAATCACGCTGGACAATCTGACACACGTCACTCGGGAAGCCGGCGCCCCGGCCCTGCCCTACTACGCCGCCTATATCGCCGTGCCGCCCGAAGCGTCCGTTGCGGTCGCGATCGAGACATCCGGCATTACCACTCGCAAAGTTGCGACCGTCCGTCCCGCGCCGCAGCCGGATCCTGATGCTATTAACCCGGCCAGCGACCTGAGCCTGCTGGCAACGGCGCAAAGCGCCGAAGAGCTGCTGCCGCTGGTATTTACCCCGGACACGGCCGTTTACAGCCGTGACGCGCTCTATCCTGACGTGGCCTACAGCCTCTCCGCGCCGCTCTATTACCGCGATATGCGCCTCGTCGAGCTGCGCCTCTACCCGCTGCGTTACAATCCGGCGCGCCAAACCATGCAGCAAGCCGCCACCATGCACGTCAGCGTCACGTTCAGCGGCGCCCGGCTTGACGCCCTGCACCCCGCACCCAGCGCAGACGCCGCCTACGAACGCGCGCTAGCCGACACGGTGCTCAACTTCGCGCAGGCCGAGGCGTGGCGCAGCCTGCCCCAAGACGTTGTGAATGCCGTCGAAACGAGCCTGCCGATTGGCGTCGCTACCTACAAAATCGAGATTAATCAGGACGGCATCTACGACATCACCGGCGCCGCTCTGGCCGCGGCCGGCATGAATCTAACGAACGTCGATCCAAACACCATTCAAATGCTCCACCGTGGGGAAACGGTCGCTTTCCAATTTATCGATCAGAACGGCAACGGCCGTTTTGACCCCAACGACAAAATTCGCTTCTATGGCTGGGCTTTTGAAGGGCCACGCAGCGAAAAGCAGTTCGTTAACAACAACGTTTTCTGGCTGTGGGCCGGCGGCAGCGCCGCCGCCATCAACACGCGCGCCAACCTGGCCGGCGGCGGCTACCCGCTGGTAGAAAGTTTCCAGGAAACCATCACCAAAGAACCCGAAAACTACTTCTTCAGCACCTGGACCAACCGCTGGGACGAGTTCCCCAATGAACCCGACAGCTTTTATTGGGACTTTATCCGCCAGGTGGCGCCCAACCCGGTCACAAAGACCTATACAATTGACCTGCCGGATCCAATTGACAGCGCCTTTGAAGGCGCGTACCTGGCAGAATTCATGACGCGCGAGAATTCCCTGGCGGGCACAACCGGAACCTACACCGTCACCACCCGCCTGAACGAAGTCCCCACGCTGGGTGAACTAAGCTGGCGCGGCCGTCGCAACGTCAACGCCGTCGGCGCAATGGTGAACAGCGACCTCGTGCAGCCTGGCGCGCCCGGCTACCCGGCCAATGAAGTCACGGTCTCCCTAAACTCGAGAAACATCGTGGTGGCAGATATCTACCTGAACCGCATCACCGTGACCTATGAGCGCGCGCTGCTGGCCCGCAACAACCAACTCATCTTTGGCGACGTAAATGGCGGCCAGAACGAATTTCAGATTAGCGGTTTTACCACCAACGTACCTGCCAACGCCCTGGTTTGGGATATCACAAACCCCAAACAGCCGGAGCAGGTTCAAATGCGGGCCGATAACATCAGCGGCAGCGGCCCCTATACCTTCCAGGTAGGCAGCAACCACGCCGCCGGCGCCCGATTCATCGCCACGACGGCCAACGCCACGCTCACGGCCGTTTCCATCAGCCGCTATACCCCCACCAACATCAACCCGCCGGGCGGCGCTGATTGGATTGCCATCAGCCACAACAACTTCCTGCCGGCCGCCGTTGCGCTGGCCAACCATCGCGCCAACCTCGGTCTCACGACCTACGTCGTTAACATCAACGACATCGTTAACCAATATGGTTACGGCTTCCATCTTCCGGGCGCCATTCGCAGCTATCTGCAATACGCGCTCGGCGCCTGGGCGACGCCTCCCAGCTACGTAACCATCTTCGGCGACGCCACCATCAACCCGCGCAATCTCGACTGCCCCACCAGCGGACCCGGCGCCTGTTCTCTATGGGACAAGGATGAGCCCACCTACGTCGTTACCGATTTAGCCTTTGTTGACCGCTTTGCCGGGCTGGTACCTTCCGACCACCCCATGGCGCTGCTCAGCGGCGACGACCTGCTGCCCGACATCGGCATAGCGCGCATCCCGGCTCAGACCCAGGCCGAAGCCAACGCCGTAGTCCAAAAAATCATCACCTACGAAGGACAGCGGATGACCGACCCGCAGCCCTGGCACGACGCCATCCTGATGGTTGCGGACGACGCGGACGGCGGCGGCAACTTCTGCCGCGAAAATGAGCTTGTCGCCGAGGCTATTCCAGCAGAGGTTGACCTGACACAATTGTGCCTGCCCGAACCGACAACGGCCGCCACGGACGCGCTGCGAGCCGCAATGGGCCAATACGTCAATGATCAGGGCATCTCCACCCTCAATTTCCGCGGCCACGGTTCCTTCACCGCCTGGGCCGACACCAGCGGCGCGCCGCCCCTGCTCTCTATCGGACAAAGCGACTTCTGGTTGAACGGTGGGCGCCCGGTTATTATCCTCAGCGCCGACTGCCTGGATGGCTACTTCGCCTGGCCCAACCGCCCGGCGCTGGGCGAAACGTTCCTGAAAGCGCTCAACAACCGCGGCAGCGTAGCCCACTGGTCCTCCGCGGGCTTGGGCTTCACCTTTGAACACACCATCCTCAACCGCGCCTACTATGCCGGCGTCTACGAGCAGGAACTGCTGGCTATCGGCGACGCAGTCAACTACGCGAAGGTGCAATACCACCTGAGCGGCAGCGACGATTCGGAAATGTATGGCTTTATTCTGCTGGGCGATCCTGCCATGCAGGTGTACGTACAGCCCGAAGAGGTGAAAAGCCTCTACTTACCGATCATCGTGCGTCAATGAGGTTAATTTTGTGAAAATGTATTGGAAGCTGCTAACTGCCATTTGCTTTATCGCTGGGGGTGTGGCCCTGTTGTGGGGCCACACGCCCCCGGTGTGGGGCCACACGCCCCCGGTGTGGGGCCACACGCCCCTGGTCACGGCCGATACGGTCCTTAACATCACCCTGACGCGCTTCGAGGCTTTTCTGCTGAACAACGCCGTGCGCCTGGAGTGGTCAACCGACACGGAAATCAACACCGCCGGCTACAAACTCAAGCGCGGCCAAAACGGCGTTTTTGAGTACCTACAAGATCCTGACGGCAGCGGTGTCCTGTTTATCCTATCCGAAGGCGGCATTACCTCCGGGGCAGATTACGCTTTTGTGGACACGACGGTCGTCAATGGCCAGACCTACACCTACGAACTGTGGGAAGTCGAGCTTAACTCTGCGGAGCGCAAAGTCGACACGACGGTAACGGTTACGGTGGGGGCCACCCCTACGGCTACGGCCGTCGCCGGTGGTGGAAACAATCCCACCAATACACCGCCCCCAACCAGCACCAGCACGCGACAGCCCACCAGCACCCCCACCATTCGCGCATCTGTCGCCACGGCCACGAGCACGCGCGCGGCGCTCAGCCAACCCACCGCGACCACAACCGCCACGCCGGCGTCGAATAACGCCGCTATAGCCACGCCCGGCGCGACCACGCCCGGCGCGACCACGCCCGGCGCGACCACGCCCGGCGCCAACCCGACCGCAGCGGCCGTCCCCGCAACCGGCGCCCAACCCGCAACGCCTACCGCGCGGACCGGCTCTCAGGTATTGGCTCAGGAATCGCCGCCCGGCGCAACTTCCCCCGCGGAAGGGAACGCCTACCCGGGCGCGGCGCAACTAGAGGAGCCGGGCGACGTTTTGGGCGTGGATGAAACCGGCGCCGACCGTGAACCCGGCGCGGTTCCAGGTCCGGAGAACCAGAACAACACGGCCGTTGCCGCGACGGCGTATCCCATTGGGGGCAACAACGCGACAGCCATCGGCAGCAACCAGCCAACACAACCCTCAGCGCCCACGCGCGATACCGCTGAAGCCACAACGGGACGCATTTACCTTTGGGTTGGATTTCTGGCCGCGCTGGTGCTGTTTGTAACAACTGTTCTAGGCGCTATTTTGCTCTTCACGCGCCGGCGCCAGCAGGGTTAACGAGACGCCATGCAAACCACGGCCCTGCGCAAGGCCACGCTGCTTATTCTTCTGGCCCTGCTGCTTGTAGGGACTGGACCTGCCTGTCGGCCGACCGTGATCGCACCCCCCGCGGCGGGTGAGGTCGCGGACGACATGGTGAAGCTGACCGTGTTGGAGGACGGCCTGGTTGCCGTATCGCGCCAGGCGTTAGCCGCCGCCGGCCTGGACGTGAGCGACATGCGCAGCGATAATCTGCATCTCAGCCAGGCAGGCACGGCCGTTCCCATCCACGTCGCCAATGACACCCTCATCTTCTACGGCCAGGCCTCCGACGATCGCTACACGCCCGCGCGCACCTACCTGCTCAAAGTCGGCGAAGCGGGGTTGCCCATGCAAACCGTGGCCTATGACGCCACGAATGCCGGCGCGCCCCAAACCGGCGTCACCCAGGTGCGCCGCCTGGAAGAGAACCTGATCTACAGCGCCGAAGCGCGCGTCGACAGCGTCGAAGTCGACGACAGCGTCGAAGTCGACGACAGCGTCGAAGACGACGACAGCGACCTCTGGTTCTGGCACGAACTGCGCCAACAGCGCCAATTTGAGGTCGAAGTAACGCTCGACCACGTGCAGGCCGCGCCGGCCAGCCTGCGCATTCACCTTTGGGGCTTCACCCACAACCCGACCGTGGAAGACGACCACGATTTTGACCTGGTGGTCAACGGCCGTAACCTGGGTACCGTACGCTGGGATGGGCAAACCTACTACACCAGCGCCACCACCATCCCTGCCGGCCTCCTGCAAAACGGCGTCAACCAGATTGTGCTGGACAACACCCCCGAAGGCGCCTCCTTCCTGGATATCTTCAAGGTCAACTGGCTGGAGCTCACCTACGTGACCAGTCCTACGGCCGTGAACAACCAGATCGAGTTCACCGGCGGCGATGGCCTGATCACGCTTGACGGCTTTGCAGACACACCCCTCATCTTTAACGTGCAGGATCCGGACGCGCCGCAGCTTTTAACCGGCTGGCAGGCCACCCCGGATGGCGCTGAAGGTGCAGTCACGGCCGGCATGCAGATCGCCGCCGCCAGCCCCGCCGGCATGCGCGCTCCTGAAGCAATCTTGCCATATCGCCTGAGCGCCTGGCGCGACACGACCAACCAGGCCGATCTGCTCATCGTCACCACGGACGCGCTCGCGCCCGCCCTGGAACCGCTGATTGCGGCCCGCCAGGCGCAAGGACTGAGCGTGGCGCTCGCGCCCGTCGCTGAAATCTACGACGCCTTCGGCTATGGCAGCCCTTCTCCCGACAGCATTCAGGCCTTTGTGGCCTACGCCCACGCCAACTGGCAGCCGCCCCAGCCCCGTTACCTCTTCCTGGTGGGCGACGCCACCGCCGATTACCGCAACTACCTGGGGCTGGCGCCAGAAAATATTGTGCCCGCGCCCATGGTCCCGGTCGAATACAGCGGCGAAACCGTCAGCGACTCGCGCCTGGTAGACGTAAACGGCGACATGCGTCCAAACCTGGCCGTAGGCCGCTGGCCGGTTACAACCCCGGCCCAGGTAGAGAGCCTGGTAAAACGCACGCTGGCTTATGAAACGGAAACGGCCGTTAACCGCGCCCTTTTCGCCGCCGACGGTACCGAAGCCCAATTTGCCCACATGGCGGAACGACTGGCGCAAACGGCCGCAATTCCCCAAGAAACCGTCGAACTGCTCAACGGCCCCCAGGCTGCCGACTTGACCACGGCCTGGAACAATGGCGCCTGGTTAACCACCTACATCGGCCACGGCAGCGTCACCCGCTGGGGCAAAGAAGACGTCTTTACGCTGGACGCCGTGTCCGGGCTGAAAAACAGCACGCCTTCTATTGTGCTGCAACTCACCTGCCTCACCGGCCTCTTCTCCCAGCCGGACCAGATATCCCTCTCCGAAGCCATGCTTATCCATCCGCAAGGGCCGGTGCTGCTCATTGCCGCCACCAGCCTGACCCTATCAACACACCAAGAAATCTTCGCCGCGGAACTGCTGCAGGGGTTACAGGATCCAACCATAGAGCGGATTGGCGACGCCTTTCAGAATGCCAAGGTCGGGCTGGCAATTGAGAATTCAAACGGACTGCGCGAAATCAGCGATACGTTTGCGCTCTTAGGGGATCCGAGTACACTCATTAACCGACCTTAAGCCGCAGCTTTAGCATCAGGCGCTATCATACAATCCAGGCGCCTTTTACATACAGCGCGTCAATGCGCTCGCCGGACCGAGGAAGACCTTGCTAGTCGATCAGCCAGAAGACCTGACGCCCACGCCTGCAGCAGGCAGACATAAATTGCTACCCTGGATCAACCTGGTCTTGACCATCCTTTTGATCGGGATCGGCGTCTGGTATCTGGCAACCAAAGTCAGTCTGGTCGAAATCGGCCGCGCTCTGGCCGTGGCCAACTTTGGCTACATCGGGCTGGGGCTGCTGGTCATGATGGCCACCGTGCTGCTCAAGGCGTGGCGCTGGCAGTGGCTCCTCGCCGCCACGGACCGCTCGCCGCCCTTTATCCCGCTCTTTTGGGCCACCATGCTGGGGCAATACGTCAATCTGATCGTACCCTTCCTGCGCCTGGGAGAAATTGCCCGCATCTACGCCCTAAACCGACAAACCGAATATAGCAAAGCGCGCGCCCTGGGAACGCTGGTCGTTGAAAAAACGCTGGAGCTAATCACCTTTGCCCTCACCGTGGCCGTAGTGCTGCCGTTTGTGATTTTGCCCGATTTCGTTAGCGCGCCGGGGGGCCTGATCGGCATTGTGCCGCTGGCCGCCCTCGTCGCGCTGTATATCCTGGCCTATCAGACGGGGCAGGTCATCCGCCTTCTACGTCACGTCGCCGACCGGCTGCCGCTGCGCATCGGCAAGCGGCTGCTGCAGCTATCCGCGGCAGGGCTGCAAGGGTTAGCGGCGCTGCGCAGCCAGCGGCTAACGCTTGCGCTGCTGACCTCCTCGGTTGTGATCGGTCTGCTGGCCGCCGTGCTGCCTTACGTCCTCTTTCCGGCGTTTGGACTGCCCTTCGGCCTGCTGCAGGGCGCGCTAATGCACATCGTGGTGAGCATTGCCTCCGCGCCGCCCAGCACGCCGGCTAAAATCGGCGTCTTCAACGGGGCCGTTGCGCTGCTGCTGCTCCATTTGGGCATCGGCGACGAAGCCATTCTAATTAGCTATGGCATCGTCTTTCACCTGGTGGTCATGGTTCCGCAAATCTTACTGGGAAGCATCGCGGCGTCACGCACGCAATGGCGCTGGCGCCAGATGACCGCCACACAAACGTCAGCATGATCTCGGTTATCGTTCCGGCTTATAATGCCGCCCACACCATCACGGACTGTATTCAGGCGCTGTGCGCGCAGGACGTGGCCGAACCGTATGAAATCATCGTCGTCGATGATGGATCGCAGGACGATACGGCCGTGCGCGCTCAACAAGCCGGCGCGCGCGTCCTCCACAAAGAGCGGGGACGGCCGGCCGCCGCGCGCAACGCCGGCATCCACGCAGCGCGGGGCGAACTGGTCTGCTTCACGGACGCGGACTGCGTGCCCAAGCCGGACTGGCTGCGCGAGCTCACCGCCCCCTTTCGCGACCCGGAGGTCATCGGCGCCAAGGGCGTTTACGTTAATCGCCAGCCGGAGCTAGCGGCGCGCTTCGTGCAAATTGAGTATGAGGACAAGTACGATCTGCTCGACGACCAGGCCACCATCGACTTTATCGACACCTACTCCGCCGCTTACCGCCGCGACGTGCTGCTGGCCAACGACGGCTTTGACGAACAATTTCCGTACCTGGAAGACCAAGAGCTGTCGTTCCGGCTGGCGGCGCGCGGCTATAAGATGATTTTTCAACCGCGCGCCGCCGTTTATCACCTGCACAGCAACACCCTGCGGCGCTACATTCGCAAAAAGCTGATCATCGGCTACTGGAAGGCGCAGGTAGTGCGCCGCTTCCCCACGCGCGGCGTGAAGGATTCACACACGCCCCAGGTGATGAAGCTGCAAATGGGGCTGATGGCGATGCTGCTGGCGGCAACGGCCGTGCTCCCCTTCACCACCTGGGCCGCCGCGCCGCTCCTGATCCTGCTGGCCGCCTTTTTCGTCACCACGGTCACCTTCACGCGCAAGGCGTGGCGCAAGGACAAAGCCGTGGCGCTGGTCGCACCCGGTATGCTGGGGGTGCGCGCCCTGGCGCTGGGCGCCGGCTACGCCTGGGGCATTTTGCGGCCCGAGCTCAAAATCAGCGGCGCCGACGCCACCATTAGCGGCGTCAATTACCTGGCCAAGCGGGCGCTAGACGTGCTGGGCGCGTTGGTCGGGCTAACCTTTACGCTGCTGGTGGGGTCGTTTGTGGCGCTGGCCATCAAGCTCTCCTCCGCCGGGCCGGTAATTTTCAAACAGCAGCGCGTGGGGCAAAACGGCCGTGTCTTTACCGTCTACAAATTCCGCTCCATGCACGCCAACGCCGAAGCGATGCTGGAGCGGCTGATCGACCTGGACAAGCTGGCCGAACCGGTCTTCAAGCTCGAAGATGATCCCCGCCTGACCCCGGTGGGGCGCGTGCTGCGCCGCTGGAGCCTGGACGAACTGCCCCAGTTCTGGAACGTCCTCAAAGGGGACATGAGCCTCATCGGCCCGCGCCCGGAGGAAGTACGTATCGTGGCGCGCTACAACGATTGGCATCGCCGCCGCCTGGCGGTCAAGCCCGGCATGACCGGTCCCATGCAGGTCAACGGCCGCGCCGACCTGACCCTCGACGCGCGCGTGCGGCTGGAACTTGAGTACATCGACAACTACTCCCTCTGGCGCGACCTGTGCATTCTGGCCAAAACGCTGCCCGCCGTCGTCAAAGGCACGGGCGCCAGGTAGTCGTGACATGACCGGGCAAGCCGCACCCCGCGCTGCGCAGCGCATTAACGCCTTGAATCGGTATGCTATACGAAATATTGCGTCGCGGTTAAACGCGCCGCCCGGACTGGTCGTCGCCGCGCTGGCGCTCGGTCTCTACCTGCTCACGCTGGCGCCGGACCTCACCTGGGCCCACTTCAGCGGCGACGGCGGCGAGTTGATGACCGCGGCGGTCACCCTCGGTATCCCTCACCCGCCCGGCTATCCCACCTACGTCCTGCTGGGGCACGCCTTTAGCCGCCTGCCGCTGGGCAGCATCGCGCTGCGCTTCAACCTCTTCTCGGCGCTGGCCATGGCCGCCGCCGCCGGGTTGAGCGCGGCGGCGGCGCTGCGCCTGCTGCCGCCGGCCGCGCCGCGGCGCCGGCTGGCGGCCGGGGCGGCCGGCCTGACGTTTGCAGCCGCGCCCCTGGCGTGGGGTCAGGCAACCGTTACGGAAGTCTACGCGCTTAACGCGGCGGTTGTGGCCGCGCTGGTTTGGGCGCTGCTGAGCAAACGGCCGTCGCTCCTAAACGGACTACTCTTGGGGCTTAGCCTGACCACCCACCTCACCTCGCTGCTGCTCACGCCCGCCGCCCTGGCGCTGACGCCGCGCCGCCAGTGGGGACGGCTGGGGCTGGGCGCGCTACTGGGGTTAAGCCCGCTGCTGCTGCTGCCCCTGCTGGCGCGCGGCAGTAGCCCCGTCATCTGGGGCGACCCGACGACGCTGCGCGGCTGGTGGTGGCTGGTGAGCGGCGCGCTCTACCATCCCAACCTGAGCGCACCAACCGGCGCCGCCGGGCTGGCCACCCTACAAGAGTTGGCAGGCTGGCTGGGACCACAATTGGGCTGGATTGGCTGGCCGGTGGCGGCGCTGGGCATTTATGGCGTCCTGGCCGGCGCAACAGGCGACGCCAGGCAGCGCGCGGCAAGCAGCGTTCGCGCTCCGGGGTTCTGGCTGCCGGCAACGGCCGTCGCCTATGCACTTACCAGCCTGGCCTACCGCACGGATGACGCCGAACTCTATTTTTTGCCGGGGCTGCTGCTGCTGGCCCTGTTTTTAGCGCCGGGCTGGGGACGCTACGGCCGTTGGGCGCCGCTGTTGCCCCTCAGCCTGATTTTGTTAAACTTCGGCAATCAAAATATCAGCCAGGATGGCGCCGTGCGCGCTGGCGCCGAGCAGGTCTTGCACGCCGCGCCCCAGGAAGCTATCCTGCTCATGCCGGGGGATCGCTCGATCTTCACGCTGTGGTTTTTACACCACGTTGAAGAACAGCGCCCTGACCTGGCGCTGGTAGACGCCAATCTATTGGCGTTTGACTGGTACCGGCAGCGGCTGCAAGCGCAACAGCCCGGCGTGCGCGCCCTGGATAGGGATGACCTGGATTATTTTTTAGAGACCAATCGGCGCCAACGGCCGTTGTGTACGCTCACTTTACTGGAACCGGCAAACATGCACTGTCATGAGGCAAACCCTTGAACGAACCCCAACCAACCGCCCAACTGCACCAGCGTATCCCCGTCTGGCCCCTGGTCGCCGGCGGCCTGCTGCTAATTCTGCTGTGGGGCGGCTGGAAAGCGTGGCGCACCTATCAAGTAACCCAATCCCTATTGGCCAGCCAGACCGCAGCGGAAAGCCTGCTGGCGGACGGCTGGCGCCAAATGGACCCCGACGCCGCAGAAGAACTGGTGTTTGACGTGCGGCGCGACGTGGTTGCGCTGCGGCGTGAAGTGGGCTTTCTGCTGCCGCTGACCCCTTACCTGGGCTGGCTGCCGCGGATCGGGCCGGCGGTTGCGGCCGCGCCCGCGCTCATGGAGATGGCCGACGGCGGTACGGCCGTGGCCGCCTACAGCTTCCGTGGACTTAAACCGGCGCTGGCGCTGCTGCAACAAGAAAACGGCGCGGGCATGCAGTCCCTGCCTAAATTGATTACCATCATCGACGGGGCGCGCGGCGACCTGGCGCAGGCCAATCTGGCCATGGCGCGCGTCGTCACGGCGCGCGCGGAGCTAGGGTCAGCCGCGGAACTACCCTGGCGCGTACGCACACTGCTGGCGCAAGCTGATGAATACCTGCCGCTGGCGCAGGCCGGCCTCAAGCTGGCGGGGGTCCTGCCGGAAATATTGGGCCAAGAGGCCCCGCGCCGCTACCTGATCATCGCCCAAAACGAAGACGAATTGCGCGCTACCGGCGGCTTCATCAGCGGCGCCGGGATGCTGGTATTGGAAAACGGCCAGATTCGTGAACTATCCTTCATGGACGCCAACCTGGTCGACGCCTGGTCGACCGACCCGGCCAATAGCCAACTGCTCACCAAACCGTACGACCTCCCCCCCGAACCGCTGCAGGCGTTTATGCTGCTGGACCTGTTCCTCTTCCGCGACGCCAATTTCTGGCCTGATTTCCCCAGTTCCGGCCAAAAGGCGATGGACCTATACAGCTATGGGCAAGACGCGCCCCCGCTGGACGGCGTGTTTGCCATCAGCCAGCGCTTTCTGCAGCTATTGGTAGAGGCGACCGGCCCCATCACCCTCCCTGAAAGCGGCGAGACCATCACCAGTCAAAACCTGATCGGCAGCCTGCAGGCAGCCTGGACGCTGGATGAGGGCGTCACCGAGCGCAAATCCTTCCTGGCGACCTTTGCGGACGCCATTCGCCAGCGCCTTGAGGAAGATTTTGGCGACATCGATCCGGTTTACCTGGCGCGCAACCTGTACACGGCCGCCAAACAAAAAGAGCTGCAGCTTTACATCCCCAATCCAACTGTCACGGCTGTGCTCGCAGACCTGGGGTGGGACGGCCGTTTACCCAACCCCAACAACCATGACTTTCTCATGGTCGTCGACACCAACGTCGGCTATAACAAGGCCAACCTTTATATCGACCGCAGCATCAGCTACACAGTCGACCTGGCCGTTGAGGCCACACCGCTGGCGGCGCTCATCATTGAGCACGCTCACACCGGCCCGCCAAACGCCGAGCCCTGCACCCAGGGCACGCTGCAAGAGTACGTCAACCGGGAAGATTACCTGGCGCTGGCCGATAAATGTTACTGGAACTACCTGCGCGTTTACGCACCCGCGGGCAGCCAACTCCTGGAAAGTCCCACGCATATCATTCCGGCCGCGTCCTGGTACGGCCGCTTCGATTGGGACCGCCCCACGCAAATCTTCACCGAACAGCCCGGCCTGAGCACCTTCGCCAACTATTTGCTCGTGCCCCACACGGAGCAGGTACTAAGCCGCTACACCTACGCGCTGCCGGGCGCCGTTTTACATACGGACGGCGGCGTGAAGCAATATCGTTTGCAGGTCGCCAGGCAAGCCGGTACACGGCCGTTTCCTCTGCTAGTCGTCGTGCGGCTACCCGCCGGCGCGGAACTGCTCTCTGCGCAGCCGGCCCCAACGGCAGTTGAAGGCGCAGCCGTGACGTTCGTAACGGATTTCGCAAGCGACATGGAATATCGTGTAACGTATCGTTAGCCTAAAGGATGAATAACATGACCCAACGCCAACCTCTTTTCGCGCTCTTTGCCGCCCTGTTTCTGCTCATGGGCCTGGTTGCGCTAGCCTACCCGCGCCTGGCGCATAGCCAGGACGCGACTATTCCCACGCGCACGCCCACACCCGACCCCAACGCCGTGACGCCCACCTCACCGCCGCCCACGCCGGGCGGCGGGTTGGATCCCACCGCCGGGCCGCCGACCAATACGCCAGCGCCGGCCGCGCCCAGCAACACGCCCGCGCCGGCCGCAACGCTGCCGCCAGCAGCAACCGCGTCGGCCGGAGCAACCCTGGCCGCCCCGCCGCTGACGGGGAGCAGCGCCACCGCAACCGCCGCGGCCGCCGTCCCCGGTCCCACAACCGGTGAGCCGGTAAACGCCCTACCCTTTCCGCCGGGTAGCCAGGCTTATGCGCCGGCCGGCGTTTGCGGAGAACCCCCCACGGTACAGGCGTTGGCGCTCGTAAACGTCCACCAGGGGCCCGGCCTTGACTACCCCATCCTCAGCACATTGCAGCGGAACGAAGTAAAACCCATTGTTGGCCGGGCAGCGTTTGCGCCCTGGTGGCTCATCCAGCTTGACGCGGTGGGCCAGTTCGGCTGGGTCGCCGACGCACAAGTGCGCGTGGAGGGCAACAGCGCCAACGTGCGCGCGGTGGCGCCGCCCCCGCTCAACGGCAGCACACCCACGCCGGGCGCGCCGTGGGCGCCCACGCCCAACCCGCAATGCATCTTGACGCCCAGCCCGACGGCGACCGAGGGCGCGCGCAGCGCTGCGCAGGTGAACATCAGCGCCACGCCCGACGGCGGCGCGGCAGCCGTCATTGGTAGTGAGACCGCACCGCCCGCACCAACGGCCGTTCCACTAGAACCTGCAACCGGCGGAAGCGCGGCCAACCTGCTCCTGCCGATCTTTGGCCTCCTGCTCATCGTAGCCGCCATTTTCGTGGCGTTGTTCCAGCGGCGACGGCAAACAGACGACTAGCGGCGGCTTGATCAACCACAGTCAGCCACAGTCAGCCACAGGAAGAGGTTTTGCCGCACAGAACAGCCGCGGCTATTTTGCGCTGTCAGGCGCCATCAACCTCAGCGACAAGATGACCCGGTCATCCACCGGCTGTTCGTCGGCATTCAGCAGGAGCAGACGCAAGCCATTTTCAGCGGCAACCAGATTTCGCGTTATTTGGCAAACGCCGGGAGGCGCATTGGGCGGCGGCGCAAAGGCATATGCATCGACGATAACCTGCCCGGCAGCGCTACCTTTCTTGTTTTGCTTATTGCCAATAGATTCAAAGTTTGTATAATCACTTGCAAATCACGCCCATGGACGGGCATCGTGTACCGTGCATGCGGGAAAACAGGAAAAGCAAAAGAAATGATGGATGCAACCAGTGGTGATTTCGATCACCCCATGTCGTTTTTGTTAGATGAAGAGTTGAATCTCCCCAGCACAGGCGAAATTAGAAGTGGCTGGGTCGTTGCGCACCGTAACAACGAGATTTTGGTCGACATTGGCGCCAAGTCAGAAGGCATCATTGACAATCGCGAAATCGCAACGCTGAGCCCCGAAGCGCTCGAAAGTTTGGCTGTCGGCAGTGAAGTACGCGTTTTTGTGGTCAATCCTGAAGACGGAGATGGCAACATCGTGGTCTCCTACGCCAAAGCAGCGGAGGAAAAGGATTGGGAACAGGCAGTCACGATGCTAGAAAGCCAGGAACTATGCGAGTGCAAGGTAGTTGGTTTCAATCGTGGCGGCATTTTGGCAAACGTCGGCCGTCTGCGTGGCTTCATACCCAACTCCCAGTTGGGACGCAATCGCAATATCCTGAAAGACCAGGAAAACAAACAAAAAGCCATGCAGGCGCTGGTTGGCAAAATTATCCACACCAAAATCATCGAAGTCGACCGTGAGCGCAATCGCCTGATCCTCTCTGAGCGCGCAGCCAGTAAGGAACTGCGTGAAGAACGGCGAGCCGAACTGCTCTCCTCACTCAAAAGCGGCGACGTGCGCCAGGGGCGTGTAGTCAACATGGCGAACTTCGGGGCGTTTATAGATATTGGCGGTGTTGAAGGGCTGGTGCATCTCTCTGAGCTTAGCTGGAAACGGGTCAACCATCCTTCTGAACTGCTGAAAGTGGGCGATACCGTTAAGGCGTACGTCCTTAACATTGACCAGGAACGGCAGCGCATCGCGCTCAGCATCAAGCGGCTTGAAGCCGACCCATGGACGATCATTGATGAAACCTACCGGGTTGGGCAACTGGTCGAGGCTGAAATCACCCGACTGACTAAATTTGGCGCATTTGCCCGGCTAAATGACGATTATGAACTGGAGGGCCTCATCCACATCTCTGAGATGTCTGAGGACCGCATCGATCATCCTCGTGAAGTTGTCAAACCGGAAGACAAGGTGATGGTGCGCATCATTCGCATCGACCCGGATCAGCGCCAAATCGGTCTAAGTCTGAGGCAAGTCGCTTCAGAAAAATATATCGAGTCTGATCTGGCGCTGCTGGACGCAGGTTAATTCTAACTTAGGAAAGAGCGCACCAGCTTAAAGTGTTGGTATAAATGTTTTTACGGCAATCTGTGTCACTAAGGTAATTTACTTTAGTGACACAGTTGAATTAACCGTAATACAAAAAGACTAATAGCTATCGGGCACGGCCGTTGTTGTAAGCATACCGACCGCGCCGCTTAGTTAAAAACCGAGGTGAAAACCGGTGAACTCGAAAAGTTGGGAACGCTTTACACAACGTGCTCGTCGCGTGTTGAGCTTGGCACAAGAAGAAGCGGAACGTCTCAGTCACAGCTATATCGGAAGTGAGCACGTTCTCATCGGGTTACTAAGGGAAGATGGCGGCGTCGCAGGCCGGGTTCTTCGAGAACTTGGACTAGACGTCGTTCGCGTTCAAGCAATGGTCGAGCGCCTCTCCAGCAGTTCAGGTACCCGCACCCCCTTCACAAAAACAGAACTCTCACCCAGCACAAAACGCATTCTTGAACTAGCCGTCGAAGAAGCGCGGCGCATGGGCCAGCATTATATTAGTACAGAACATCTGCTGCTTGGTCTGGCCCGGCAAAATGAAGGGCTGGCCATCGACGTTTTGCGCAAATTCGGCATCAGCGCTGAACAGATACGGCGCCAAACGCGGCGCATGCTTAAGGAAAGCCCAGTCACGGCCACCGAATCCGCCCCCAAAACCCGGCGCCAAACTGCAGCAAAGAAGGAGAAAAGCAAGACACCAATGGTCGATCAGTTAGCGACTGATCTGACCGCGCTTGCCGAGGATTACGCGCTGGACCCCGTCATTGGACGCAACACGGAAATTGAGCGCGTCATCCAAATCCTGGCGCGACGCACGAAAAACAACCCGGCCCTGATTGGCCAGCCCGGCGTGGGCAAAACGGCCATCATTGAGGGGCTGGCGCAGCGCATCGTAGATGGGGAAGTGCCTGAATCGCTGCAGAATAAACGCGTCTTGCAGCTAGACGTGGGCAGCCTGGTAGCCGGCACCATGTATCGCGGCCAGTTTGAAGAGCGCCTGAAGCGCGTGATTGAGGAGTTGAAGTCAAGCGATTCAATTCTTTTCATTGACGAAGTACACATGCTGGTGGGCGCCGGTTCAGCCGGTAGTTCGGTGGACGCGGCCAACATTTTGAAGCCCTCGCTGGCGCGCGGTGAACTGCAGTGTATCGGCGCCACAACCCTGGATGAGTATCGTAAATATATCGAGAGCGACGCCGCCCTGGAGCGACGCTTCCAACCTGTGTTCGTAGACGAGCCCTCACCTGAAGAAGCAATTGAAATTCTACGCGGCGTTAAAAGCGCCTATGAGCAGCATCACAACCTGTTTATCACAGAAGCGGCGATTGAAGCGGCCGTTAACCTTTCAACCCGCTACGTCACCGACCGTTACCTGCCTGATAAAGCGATTGACCTGATTGACGAAGGGGCGTCGCGCGTACGCATGTACCGCGTGCCGCAGACGACCGACGTGCGCGAGGCGTACGAAGAACTGCGCCAACTGCGTCAGGAACGCACCAACGCCGCCGAAGAAGGGCGCACAGATTTCGTTAGCGAGCTGCGTGAGCGAGAAAATCAAATTCAGCGCCGGCTGGACCAGCTGCGCGCCGGCGCGATGGATTTAGATGACACGACAGCGCTAACGGCCGAAGACGTCGCCGAAGTATTAGCCATGTGGACCGGCATCCCGGTCTACCAATTCACCGAGGAAGAGTCCTCGCGCCTGCTACGCATGGAGAGCGAGCTGCACAAATATATCGTGGGGCAGGAAGAGGCCATCCGCGCCATCTCGAAGGCCGTACGGCGCGCCCGCGCGGGCCTCAAAGACCCACAACGCCCCATTGGCTCTTTTATTTTCCTGGGACCAACGGGCGTGGGTAAAACAGAGTTGACCAAAGCGCTGGCAACCTTCCTGTTTGGCAGCGAGGATGCCCTGGTGCAGCTTGACATGTCCGAATTCATGGAGCGCCACAGCGTAGCGCGCCTGGTCGGTTCGCCGCCCGGTTACGTGGGCTACGAAGACGCGGGCCAGTTGACGGAGGCCGTGCGCCGCCGCCCCTACTCGATCGTCGTCTTTGACGAAATTGAGAAGGCGCATCCCGAAGCGTTCAACATTCTGCTGCAAATCATGGAAGAGGGACACCTCTCCGACGCCAAGGGGCAAAAGGTCAACTTCCGCAATGCCATCATTATTATGACCTCCAACGTAGGTGCGGACACCATTAAACGTGGACCCAACCTGGGCTTCTCCTTCCAGCGCAACGACGCCGTTGAAGCGGAGACCAGCTATAAGGAAATGCGCAAACAGTTGATGGACCAGCTCAAGCGCTCATTCCGGCCTGAGTTTATCAACCGCGTTGACAGCATTGTGGTCTTCCGGCAACTGCAGAAAAGCGATATTCGCCAGATTGTGGACATCATCCTGGAAGAGGTGAATCAGCGCCTGGTTGAGCACGAAATTACGCTCAAGGCGAGCGACGCAGCCAAGGATTGGTTAACTGAGCATGGCTATGACGCTGAATATGGGGCACGGCCGTTGCGCCGCCTGATTCAGACCGAGATTGAAGATTTGTTGTCCGACGCCGTCCTGGCAAGCCAATTCGCTCATGGCCAGAGCGTCTTGATCGACGTCGACCCCGCGGAAAACAAAATCGTGCTGCGGCACGCGAACGAAGTCAAGGAAGGGAATGGGGCCATGGCGGAAATGGCGCTGCCGGCGCTATAAATCCGGTAACGCCTGGGGCGGCCGTCTGCCCTCACGATAACATATTGCTTTTAACCAAAAGGCCCGCGCTGCGGGCCTTTTGCATAGCTCTTAACGCTGCGTCGCGGCGGCGCTGTTGGCGCCCAGGCGCGTAGCCGCGGTTGCCAGGCCCACAAGCAGCCAAAATGCGGTCACCGCATGATGGAATTCGAGGTTAAACAGATAGTGGTCAAAGACGCCGGCAACCAGCCCACCCACCAGCGCCGCGTGCAAACCAAGCCAGAGCCCATCAGGACGCGGATTGGTTTTGAACCAGCGCCGGTGGAGAAACGCATAGCCAAACACGGTTCCCACAACGGTGAAAAAGGAGGTCAGCCCAACCAGGCCCATCACCTGCGCGATGGTCAAATAGACGTTAGCGACGCCCAGGTAGATGTCAATATCCGGGGTGCCGGCAAAGCCGACGCCAAAAACCGGATAGCGCTGAATCAGGCGCAGGGCGTCCTTGTACTCGCCAAAGCGCATCTGGGTAGCCAAATCCTGGCCCTGAATGCCTTCCAGGAAGCGCGCTACGTAGACCTGGGTTACCGGCAGCACCAGAATGAGCAGCGCCACAAAAAGCATGGCGGGCAGGAGGCGACGGTAGCGCATTACGGCGACAAAAGCCAAACCGGCGGCCAGCCCCAGCATAGCCGAACGTGAAAAGGTGAGAACCAGCGCTACGAAAATCAGTCCGACCATCAGGAAGGTGAGCCAGCGGGGAAATAACGGCCGTTTTGCTACCACCTGCGGCCCCGCCAACGCCCCCAACATGAGCAGCAGCCCACCCAGCACGTTGGGGTCCACCGACGTACCGATAGCGCGCTCGGCCAGGGCGGGGTTTTCCTCAATATAGCGAATGACCCAGCCGCCGGGGTACCCCAAGCGCGTGAGGCTGTTCAGCAAGGTGTTGGCCGTCTCTTCCGGCAGCAGCCAGAGCCCAATCGCCAGCGCCGACGCGACCGCGCCGATCACCAGCAACACCTTTACCAGCCGCTCCAGCCGCTCCCACTGCGTGCAGTAATCCACCACGACCAGCACAAACCCAATGCTTAAGAGGAGCTCAGCAAATTTGCGCAGCAGCGTCGGGGTCAAGGGCCCATTACTCAGGCCAAAAATGAAGGCGAAAACGGCAATGACGATAAAAAGCAGCAGCGGCAAGGTGACCGGCGCCAGCGCAACGGTGCGCTGCCGCCCGGTGACCAGACGCAGCAGCCAGACGCCGACCACAGCGCCCAGCGCCATATCGAGAAAGGTCGGCGTCAGGCCGATGTCAACCGGCAGAGTAGCAAACGGCAGCAGGCAGATAACGGCTATGACGCCCCAAAAACCGATTTCGATGTCGCGCAGCACGATGACGGCCGCCAGTAAGGCCAGCAGAAGCGCCGCGGCCGCCAACGGGCCGCCGAAGGCCAGGATTAAGCCGCCAACAACGGCCGTTGCCCCGGCCAGCACGCCCAAAGCCAACGGCGAGCGCGTCGGATCGGCATGCTCGCGGAGGGAGGTGAGGTCGCGGTTAGATGGGTGCATAGGTCAATCCACGCGGACAGGCGTCAGCGCCAGGAAATCGTCGGTCAGACGGCCGTCCGCGGTGACAAGCTGCAAGCGGTCAAAGCCGCCCTCCGGGGTGCGCGTGTAAACGCCGATAATCAGTGGGTAAAGCTGGGGCGGCGTGTCGTCGCGCAAGGCCAGCGTCATCTGCACGGCCTGCACCGCGCCGGGCGGCCATTGGGAGGTCGGCAGCGGCAAACTTTCCGGCGGCAAATCCTGCGCGGCCCAGCGGGTGGTGTCCGCGCCCACCACCTGGGCGAAAAAATGGTAGTCGGCCGGCAACGGCCGCTGCGCGCGCCAGTAAAGCGTCAAGGTGATGGTCGCGCCTGGCTGCGCGCGGCGCGGCGCAACCTCAAAGCCGACCAGCTCCAGCGCGTTTTCAAAATTGACGGCAACCGGGTTGGGCGTGTCGCCGGGCAGCGGCTCAAGCTGCAGCCGCGCCAGCAGCGCCGCGTCCTGCCCGGCGCCAATGGGCAAGCGCTCGCCGGTCTGGAAATCGTACAGCCCGACCACCAGATCCAGGGCGGCCGGCGCGACGGCCGTCGGCGGAACCTGCAGCCGGTAGGAGTTGACCAGCCGTTCGCCGGGCGCCAGCCAGCGGGTGGAGAGCAGCCCCTGCCCCAGGTACATGTCGCGCTGCGCAATGGGCTGCCCCAGCACCGGGTCGTTCAGGTGCACAAACACGCTCCAGGTACGGTCCATCGGCGCCAACACCTCCCATTCCAG
>Ga0114946_10000252_pt1 | contig 34161 bp, 29 predicted proteins | sample WalLakDeSediment_FD_88676 | JGI IMG/M metagenome (GOLD analysis project Ga0114946, IMG submission 88676) | Lake sediment microbial communities from Walker lake, Nevada to study Microbial Dark Matter (Phase II) - Walker Lake 11/02/13 Deep Sediment | ecosystem: Environmental > Aquatic >... | reverse complement strand
TGTACTTAGAGACGTCAATTCGATAAATACCGAATCAACCCTTTCAGTAATGGAAGGTAAACCGTAGAACTTTATGAGAAAGCCCGCTTCAAACTGATGGAAGCGGCCAATGGACAATTTAGAGGAATTGAAGGTATTCGATCGATAATCAACGATAAACGTATCCTGATCGGCCAATAATGTTGTATCCACAAAGGTACCATACCGCTCTTTCAGATTTAATTCGGAAGGTGGTGCTATAGAGCTTAAGTCCTGGCAGGACCAGTGCGTTAATAATAAAGCTGCTAATATGAGTAGTTGTTTCATGTACATCCAGACTTTTTGAAGGATGGAATATAAGTATCAGTTATTCTTATGTCAATTTGAATTGTATCCTTTTTCGCTCAGGATTTCATCTCTCTGATTTGTATTTCACGCGAAGCCCCTAAAAGATTGTCTGAGATATAGTCAGGGTATTCAGGCCACTGTTCTCGTTGATACGTATACTCGCCCAAACCATATCCGGTTAAGACCAATATGGTTTTAAGTCCGAGGTTTCTCCCGAAAATGATATCTTTATAGCGATCACCGATCATATAGGATTTATACAAATCGATACCGAATTCTTCTACAGCCCTGTCAATCATTCCTGGTCGTGGTTTGCGGCAAGTACAGTCGATCCGGTATTTACCAATTCCCTCTGTAGGGTGGTGCGGACAATAATAGATGCGATCTATCTTACCTCCCCCTTGGTGGACATGTTCGGTTAAACGGTTATGGATTATGCTAACCAATTTCTCATCAAAATATCCACGGGCAACGCCGGATTGATTGGTAACTACGAATACCAAAAATCCACATTCATTGAGAATTCTAATCGCCTCCGGAACAAAATCATAGATTTTATACCGGGAGGGATGGTTTATGTAACCCATCTCCTCATTAATAGTTCCATCACGATCAAGGAAGACGGCTTTGGGCTTCATCGCGCAAGAGGAAAGTTAAACCTGTTGCAGAAATTTTTATTCGTTGATCAAACGATCGTATATATCTACGTAGCGCTTGGCCGAAATCTCCCAGGAGAAATCTTCGGCCATGATACGTTTTTGTAAAGCCAGCCATTTATCTTTTTTCTTAAAAAGGGCTATTGCTTTTTTAACAGTTTTGATGAGCTCCTTGGCGGCTAATTTTTCGATGATAAAACCTGTTCCTTCATCGCTTTCCTCGTCAAAATTGTCAACGGTGTCAAAAAGACCACCAACCGCTGATACTACAGGGATGGTTCCGTATTTGAGACTATAAATCTGATTCAGGCCGCAAGGTTCGTATCTTGAGGGCATTAAGAATATATCCGAACCGGCTTCAATCAGGTGAGCCATTTTATCATCATATGTCATGTTTATGCTGAGCTTTTGGGGATTCTTTTTGGCCAATTCCAGAAGATCATTAATGAGTTCTTTGTCTCCATCGCCATGGATGCTGATTTGTATGTCCAGCTTTAGTAATTCTTCCATCGCCTCCACGACCAGATCAAATCCCTTGAAAGGGGTGATTTTAGAGATCATGCCAAGAAGGGGAACATTTTCTTTGTATTCAAAACCCAATCGTCCGCATAGGGCTTTTTTATTTTCCTTTTTCCCATCCAGATTATCTGCAGAATAGCGACTTGGAATGAATTTATCTTTTTCTGGCGACCAAACCGCATAGTCAACCCCATTTAATATACCTTCGAATTTTTCACCTTTTTCATCCAGAAGCTCTCCGAATCCGAAGCCCATACTATCATCCCTGATAATCTCCTCAGCATAGTTTTCTGATACGGTCGTTACAAAATCCGCAAAATGAATCGCTGCCTTCGTAAGATTGAGTTGTCCATCCTTATTGAACATTCCTCCTTCACCGGTCTGACTCTCATCAAAATCGATCAGCTTGGCGGTTTCCGTGCTAAAAGATCCCTGAGAGGTGAGGTTATGAAAAGTAAAAACGGTTTTGACTCCACTGAAAAACTTTTCATTTTGATAAACCGTTTTAAGATAAACCGGGATAAAGGAAGTCTGCCATTCGTTACAATGAATGATGCTGGGCTGCCAGGATAAAATTTTTAAGGTTTCCAGCGCTGCTTTAGAAAAATAAGCAAATCGTTCGGCGTTATCCGGATAGGGCTTGTTGGTTGTCGGATCAATATAGATTCCGGAACGATTAAAAAAATCCCCGATCTCGATAAAATAAATCTGAACTTTGCTTTCAGGAAGAAAAGCCGATTTTACATTGGCAATTTCCGTTCTATCATTAATAGTTACCGGTATCTCTCTGAGACGTATCACTTCCCTGAGAATATATTTACGTTCATTGATAAATTTATATTTGGGAATCATCAAACGGATTTCCTGGTTGAGTGCTTTTAATGCTTTAGGCAGGGCACCGGTAACGTCGGCAAGGCCTCCGGCTTTGGCAAAAGGAGCGATTTCACTGGCTAAATATAAAACCTTAAATTGCTTCATTATAACCTCTTTTTGAATTAGAAGTTGTGTAATTGTTTGAAAACTGGTGCTGTATTAATCTTCTTCTTTAATACCTCATTTGCTTTGAAAGAAAGCTCTGATAAACATTCAATCATACGAATGTGAGCGAGAAAAGCGGCAAATCATAAACATTTGGCTTGAGGGACTCGGCATATTAAAATATTGGACCCTATTCACTTCTATTCTTTGAATATCAACTTTTTAGAAAACAAGGAAAATAATAACGGTGAAAAGTGCTTAGGAAAGGGCGAAATTTAATTATTTTTCTGTTTATAATCAAGTTAGCCTTTTCAAATATCAACTTTCTTCAACCAAATCAAGTTCTATAATTGAAGTTCACCTTTATTCGGTTTGGTCTCTGACTAAGAAACGAATCGATTCAATCGAGTGATCATGTATTTGCCGATAATCTAAACCGATTGGGAGTACAATTTTATTCGATTTCAATTGCACTTTTTTGAAATTAGACTAATTTTACAACCATTGAAAACGAAGGACATCGGTCATGGTCATAAAAAATTATGAATTAAAGAATGTGAACATAACCCATTTTTCCCCAAGCCGTGGGTTTGATTTCAATGCACCCGGCCCCATTGAAAAATTTAAATCCTCTATTACCGAGAGGGGTATCATCTATCCATTAATAGCCCTTCCAAATGAAGATGGCCTGGTTATCATTGATGGTTTTAAGCGTTATCGAGTTGCCTTGGATTTAGGATTCGCTTCTATTCCAACCATGATTTTACCAGGCTCTGTAGACCTAGTTGAAGCAATAAAACTTCGCTATGATAATCTGATATATCTGAAGGATGATCTGAATATTTTGCAGAAAATGGCTTTATATCAATTATTGCTGATAAACAAAGCCGGTGATTCGATGATTGACTGGTGGGTAAGAAAATTGAATTTACCCGGCGATCGGAATCTTTTAAGTAAAATAATGCGCATTCTTGCCTGGCCCAAACATGCTCAAATCTATTTACATCACTATCATGTTTCTTTACAAAACATACGTGCATTGCTGGATCAAAACAATTCAACCATTACCGAGCTATTTCATTTCGCTGATACATTATCGATCCGCCCTGTAGAACTCAATGGAATCTACAACTATTGTAACGACATCGCCCTGAATACCAACAAGAACTTTTCAGATATCATAAGGCATCCCGATATCATGGCGATTCTTGAAGACCGCAATAAGAACAGAAATCAGAAATTAGTGGCCATAAAAAAATTATTGTACCAATGGAGATTTCCTTTGATCAGTCACTACCAGGAGACCCTGGATCAAAAACTTAGTGATTTAGCGTTCCCTTCAAATTTTAAGTTGATTTATGATAAACAATTCGAAAACTCAGAGCTTGTTTTACAGATCAGTATAAAAAATGAAGAATCACTGTTAAATGCTATGAAAGTGTTTTCCGATGATAAAAAGATGACCCTCTTAAAAAGCATTATTGATTTGTTATGAAAACAATTAACATAAAAAAGATATTGATTGATCAAGATTTAGAGGACCATGAATATACCCGCGAAATACTGCGAAAATTACCCAGCGTCCCCGTTCAGCTGCTTAGCGATGATAGTGATCAATTAAATGATCTTTCCATTAAGGATGGTAAATCCGTTTTACATATTTCTTCTTACAAAGGTCAATTCTGTAAAGCTTGTCCCGGAACCAGTATTCAATACATCTGCTGCAATTATCAGATTATCAATGAGATGAGCGGGTGTCCTATGGATTGCGCCTATTGCATTTTACAAAGCTATAGGAATACCCGAACACTAACGGTTTATGTAAATTATGATAAAATATTTACTGAGATTGATGCCCTCATCCAATCTTTTCCCAAGCGCATTATTCGTATCGGCACCGGAGAGCTGGCCGATAGCATGGCCTTGGAGGGAATCACCGGCTTAACGGGTCGGCTATTACCATATTTCCGTTCAAAGAAAAATGTCTTTTTTGAAATAAAAACAAAAACCAATCACATTAATTTTTTGATAAAATTTGCTCAGCGAGTTGAAAACATTGTGTTTTCGTTCTCAATTAATCCCGTTCAAGTTGTTAGAAAATATGAATTTAGGGCGGATTCTTTTACCGCTCGCCTGAGGGCGGCTCAAAAAGCTCAGGAATTAGGCTTTAAACTCGCTTTTCACTTTGATCCTGTCATACATCACCCCGACTGGAAAGAAAACTACTCAGAGATTATTGCTCAATTGTTTGGCCGGATTGAATCGCAAAACATTGTCTGGATCAGCATTGGAGGATTACGATTCCCAACTGAACTGCGGGATACCATACGGGAACGTTTCCCAAAGACAAATTTAATCAGAGATGAACAGATTATCGGTCATGATCAGAAAATCAGGTATTTCAAGCCCCTGCGTTTGGAGATGTTCAAACACGTATACTCTCAAATTCGGCCGCACTCAACAGATGTCTTTGTTTATTTTTGTATGGAGAGTAAGGACGTTTGGCAGCGAACGATGGGATTCAGTCCACAAAGCAGTAATCATTTGGACTACTTATTTGCAGAAAGTTTATACCGGCGATTTCCCGAAATGAATTTACCAAAACCTGAATTAGAATACTATCTTACCCTGCCTTCGAAACATAATCACGAATTTCAGCAATCTATTTAACCCGTTTATGATTTTTCCAATCATTCAATGCCTTTTTTAGAAATCCTTCATTACGGTCAATGTATTTTCTTGCTTCCTCGCGGTCAGCTCCTGTTAAAGCTATAAAGATAGCTGTCTTTACATGCCCTCCGGAAAGTTCCAAACATTTTTGGGCTTGGTCGTAACCAACATCAGCGGCAATCATAATTATTTTTTTTGACCGTTCCACCAGTTTTTTATTTTTAAGCTGCAGGTCAATCATCATATTTTCATAGACTTTTCCTAACTTAATCATGGAAATACTTGTGATCATATTCAAAATCATTTTCTGGGCAGTTGCTGACTTCAAACGCGTTGATCCCATAATAACCTCAGGGCCAGGTACCGGACAGATGGCCACATCTACATCATACTGTAAATGTTCTCTGGGATTGCAAACCACGGTAATCGTTTTTGCTCCCCTCTTCTTGGCCTCCTGAATGGCACCAATAACATAGGGTGTTCGACGGCTTGCCGCTATACCACATACGACGTCTTTTTCATTGACATTCAAATCGATCATATCTTTGGCGCCATTTTCAGGGTGATCTTCAAATCCCTCAACTGCTGTTGTTAAGGCCTTTTCGCCTCCTGCGATCCTTCCGATTACCATCCCTAATTCAACACCAAAAGTGGGTGGGCATTCTGCGGCGTCAAGTACCCCCAGCCTTCCGGAGGTTCCTGCTCCGGCATAAATAAGGCGGCCACCTTTTTTGAATGCCGCCGTGACAATTTCAACGGCCTGAATGATATAGGGAATTTCTTTTTCAACAGCGTAGGCAACTTTTTTATCTTCATTATTAAACAGATGCACGGCTTCTTCCGTACTCATCACGTCAACTTCAAAGGAATCAGGATTTCTGCTTTCCGTAACCAGGGAAGACAATTCCTTGAATAAATCTTGTTCAGGCATTTTTCGGCTCCAATTTTAGCATAATCTTATTTTCCAGGTAAGGCGAAAATCTAATCCAGGACTGACTGGGCTTCATTTCAGTTAGAACTATTTCATTGGTATTCATATTTTTTAGTTCGCTTTTATAATCACAACCTTTGAGAACAAATAACTTTCCCTGACTGCTTAACAGGGGAAACACCCAGGAAACTAGCCTGGGGATATCGGCAACCGCTCTGGCTACGGCCACATTGAATGTATGCCCATAGATTGCCGTCAAATTCTCGGCACGGTCATTAATAACCAGAGCAGACAGGCCTAATTTACGAATAGTTTCTTTTAGAAATAAGGATTTTTTTCTGGAGGAATCCAATAAAAACAACCTGCTCTCTGTCAAAAACAGGGATAAAATGATTCCCGGAAATCCGGCTCCGGTTCCAACATCCAAGATAGAATTAAACGCTATTGATCCATCCTTTAAAAGATTATGTAAATAGTAAAAGCTGGTTAAAAAGTGGCGCCCAACTAATAATTTCATGTCCCCACTGGATATCAGATTCAGTGTCTTGCCACCAGCCCGTATTTCCGTTAAATAATTAGAGAGCTGTTCGATCTGATGATGACTCGTAACAATCTGTTCGTCCTTAAGAAAGGCAACCAAATCAGCCAGAGGAAGGTCTTGTTTCACGTGAAACATTCCCGTATTTGTATTTTTCCAAATAGATAACTAAAACTGATATATCTGCGGGATTAACTCCCGAAATCCGCGAAGCCTGTCCCAAGCTATGAGGCTTAATCTTTGCCAATTTTTCTCTCGCTTCTGCAGAAAGAGCTGTGATCGCATGGTAGTCGATTGACTCTGGTATCTTTTTATTCTCGTAAATTTTTAGTTTTTCGATTTGTGCCAGTTGCCTGTCAATATAACCGGAATATTTTAAATGGTACTCAACTTCATTTATGGATGCTTTCGAGTATTTTTCATCCGAAATCAGGGGCAATAATTCATGCATACTGATCTCCGGTCGTTTAGCCAACTCTCTCACCGATCCATCCTGAATGATTTTTGTACTCACTTTTCCGAAACGATCGTTAAATAGCTTATAAGATACTTTTTTATTGATCTCGTTCTCTATAATGTCCTGGACTTCTCTCTTTTTCGATACGTATTTGTCATACGTCTTGTCATCAACCAGGCCAAATTCTTTGCCATATTCCATTAACCGTAAGTCGGCATTGTCATGGCGTAAAAGCAATCTAAATTCCGCTCTTGATGTGAACATGCGATAGGGCTCATCGTGCAATTTGTTGATCAGATCATCAATCAATACCCCTATGTAAGCTTCGGAGCGGTTCAGAATGAATGGTTGCCGGCCCTTTAATTGCAGGGCCGCATTCAGACCGGCGATAAATCCCTGGACAGCTGCTTCTTCATAGCCGGACGTACCGCTAATCTGTCCGGCGAAATAGAGGCCATTAATTAATTTACTCTCCAAAGAATACTTCAGTTGATGCGGTGGGAAATAATCATATTCGATGGCATAGCCTAAACGAAGTATTTGGGCCTTCTCCAGTCCGGCGACTGTTCGCAAAGCCTTTTCCTGAATATCAGGCGGCAAGCTCGTCGAAAATCCATTGAAATATATTTCATCGTTATCGTATCCCTCCGGCTCAAGGAACAGCTGATGGCGAATTTTATCGGAAAAGCGAAAGACCTTATCTTCAATAGAAGGACAATATCGCGGCCCGACACCCTTAATCGTCCCCGTAAATAAGGGAGAGCGATCGAAACCGGTCCTAAGAATATCATGTGTACGTAAGTTGGTGTAGGTGATATAACAATTAACTTGCTCTCGGTTAATGGCATCGCTCGAGAACGAAAAAGGCTGGGGATTAATATCCGCCGTTTGTATTTCAATTGAACTATAATCAATGCTGTTGCGATGAATCCGGGGAGGTGTTCCCGTCTTCAGTCTCGCGGACTGGAATCCCAATGCATGTAATGATTCGGTAATGCCTCTGGCCGGCAACTCTCCGGCACGACCTGCGGGAATCCGATTTAAACCAATATGGATCAATCCATTTAAAAAGGTTCCGGTCGTTAAGACCGCAGCGCGTACATTAAGGTCTGAAGATCTATGTAATTCAATCCCCGTAAGATGATTATCTTTGACATGAATGCCGGTTGCCATGTCTTCCAGGATTTCAAGGTTGGCTTGCCCTTCGACGAGTTGTTGAGCAACCCGGGCATACAAGTGACGATCGACCTGGGCACGAGGTGATTGAACAGCTGGCCCTCTCGACGTATTCAACATTTTAAAATGGATTCCCGTCTGATCGGTTATTTTAGCCATCACTCCGCCAAGGGCATCAAGCTCCCTTACGAGTTGACCTTTGGCCAGACCTCCAATGGCCGGATTACAGGACATCAGTCCAATCTTATGCTTATCCATGGTAATAAGGACCGTTTTCATACCCGACTTTGCCGCAACAATTGCCGCCTCTATCCCGGCATGACCGCCTCCTATTACAGCGATATCAAATTGAGTCATTGGTTTCTTTGGTTCCACGTGAAACTTTATTTCCCGATACAAAAGTTGGAAAAAATGTTGTTCAGTATATCCTCACTGGTAATCTGTCCACTGATTTCACTCAGGCTATTAATAGCGTTTCTAATATCTACCGCAATAAATTCATAACCTATGTCATTCGATAAAGCCTCTTTGGCTAACAATAAACTTTCCCTGGTTTTTAATAGGATATCTTTTTGTCTTTCATTGCTGATAAGCACGTCCTCAGAAAGATCTTTTTCTGAAACATAAATTTTTTCTATAATTTTATCCTTAACCAGATCCAAATTTTCCCCGGTCTTTGCTGAAATGTGCTGCATTTCAAATTCCAGGCTACTCAGAAATCGGTCAGTTTTTTGATTGGGTATTAAATCCTTTTTATTCGCCAAAACGATCAGCTTATTCCCATATTGCGAAGACAACAATTCGAGCAAATCATAATCCCGCTTGCTCATTCTTTTCGACGCATCAATAACTAACAATATGATGTCTGACCGGTTATAAAGTTCTTTTGCCCGATCAACCCCCGCAGCTTCAATCCGATTTTTGGCAAATCGGATTCCCGCACTATCAATAAAACGAACCAATACATTCTTAATAACGATGTCTTCATGAATAAAATCTCTGGTGGTCCCGGGCATGGAAGAAACGATAACCCGATCTCTTTCCAACAATGCATTCATTAAACTGGACTTACCTACATTGGTTTTACCGGTAATCAGAGCTTCGATTCCCCTGCTTAATATTTTGCTGTAATTATATGATTCCAGTAATGAATTGACTTTTTCAAGAACCTGATTTAGAACACTATTGATCTGATCAGAATTAATAATGCCCTGGTCATCTTCAGTGAAATCCAAATCCAGCTCCAATAAGGAAGCTACCTTTACCAGGTGTTCTCTTAATTCGATGACCAGATACGATAATTTTCCTCTGATATTGCGTAGAGAGTTTTTAGCTATTGCTTTGGATTTAGCGGCAATTAAATCGGCTACGGCTTCAGCTTGTATCAAATCCATCTTGCCGTTGAGAAAGGCACGTCGGGAAAACTCTCCCGGCCGAGCCAAGCGACACCCTTTCCTTACGTATTGTTGTAGTATATCTTCCACAATAAAGGGGTTGCCGTGAGCACTGATTTCAACGACGTCCTCTCCTGTGTAGGAGTGGGGTTTGCGGTAAAGAAAAACAACGACATCGTCGATTAACTCAGCGTGTTCATTGATGATTTGCCCATGATAAAAACGTCCTCCTTCCTGCTCGAGCAAATCCTTACCTCTGAACAGCTCATTGGTAATTGCTAAAGCATTTTCACCACTGATTCTTATCAAAGCCACGCTGCCGCCAACCACTGGGGTGATCGGCGCAATGATTGTATCACGCTCGTATATCATAGGCCTATAAAAAAACCCCTTGCGGGGTTAAAGTTTTGATTACTTTTTATTCTTGCTTTTTGCCGGCGGTTTTTTTTCAACCAACGTTTTATCTGGCACTTTTGTAATATACTTTTGTTGAATAATTGTAAGTAGATTAAACATGGTATAGTAAAGATTTAATCCTGAAGGGAAACGGTTAAATATTAAAAGCATAAACACCGGCATTAAATAGACCATGGCCTTTTGTTTGGGATCTTGCATGGTCATTTTAGATTGAAAAATCATTGTTACAGCCATTAAAATCGGTAACAAATTAAATTCATTGCCATATAAAGGTAAACTAAATGGTAACACAAAAATAGTATCAGGAAGAGAAAGATCTGGAATCCATCCGGGTATAAACATAGCTCCACGCAATTGAATGGTCGATCGAAAAACGATGAATAAGGCGATCAACAGGGGCATTTGTAAAAGCATGGGCAGACAACCTCCCAGCGGATTCACCCCATGATCCTTATATAGCTTCATCATCTCTTTGTTCATCCGCTGAGGATCATCTTTGTATTTTTCTCTAATCTCAGCCATCAGAGGCTGGATCGTCTGCATTTCCTTCATGGATGAATAGCTTTTTTTGGTAAGCGGGTAAACAATAATCTTGATCAATATGGAAAAAATGATAATCACTATACCGTAATTAGGTATGATCGAATACAAAAATTCCAGGACCGGCAAAATAAGTAAGCTGATAAAACGAAAAGCACGCTCATACCAACCACTGTTCATAACCATTTTATTCAGATTATTTTTGTAGGCGGCAAGCTCACCATGATCCATAGGTCCCATATATATTCTTAAGGTGTCGCCTACCTGGTTAGCATAACGATTGTGAAAACCAAATTCATATAAACGTTGAACATATCCATCTTTCTTAACCCCTTCTCCGGAAAAAAACACCCCCTCAGAAAAATCGGGATTTTTATTAATCATCGCGGTAACAAAATATTTCATGCGAACAGCCAACCAATCCGCTGAACCGGAAAGATTTACCCTTTCCTTTTTTCCCTGATCGCTCACGCTGTAATTATCCAGATCCTTTGCCATATAGATCAACACTTGACTGTAAGAATAGTCGTCAGAATGATCCTTTTCCGTTGAAGGCAAACCATTTAGCCAGGCAATTTCGTACCTGGAATTTAAAAGCATATTCAACGGATCTGAGAAAGATATGATTAGATCAAAATGGTAATGATCTTTATAAAAAACATATTTTTTCCTCAAATAACGATTATCGATCTGGAGTTCATAAATGATTTCATGACTATTGTCCCTGTCTAAATAAACTTTGGGCAGAGTAATATTACTATTGAAGAGAAAATCATTAGTATTTATAAATTGTCCGTTTTGGTTTTGAAATGATAGATTTAAACCGTTATTAATTTCCGGATCTATCAGATTTACATAAGGACCATCAAAACGACTATATTTCAATAATGAATATTCTTTTAGAGAACCACCACCTCGATTTGATAATACTGCTTTTATTTTATTGGTTTGGATGGTGAGGGTTCGCTCTTCGGTATCCTGGAAGATTGGAACTGCATACTCGCGTGCCGTTGTGCTGGATTGGTGTGGGCTACCAAAAACATCGTGTTGAGGATCAGAAATTATTGGATGCTTTTCTGTTTCATCCTGGGAGGGTTGTGATGGCATTTTCTGATCTGAAACAATTTCAGATGGTTTTTCTGTATCGCGTGGTTTCTCTCCTACTATCAATTGCTGATAATAGGGCAATAGTATGATTACAATAGCAATAAGAACCATTGCTAATATTGACTTTTTGTCCATATAATTTTGAATCCTTTTTTATTTTACAGGATCATATCCACCGGGATGAAAAGGGTGACATTTACCGATACGAATTATTGTATACCAGAATCCCCGAAAGATACCATGCCTCTCAATGGATTGAAATGAATATTCCGAGCAAGATGGATAAAATCTACAGGAAGGCGGAAACATTGGTGAGATAAATCTTTGGTAAATTCTTAATAAAAATAAAATTCCTTTTCTCATAACTCATTGAAAATATTGTTATATATCTGTCTCACCTGATGATAATTAACATTGTCACGCTTACTAAAAATAATTACGATGCGGTTAAAACGATTGAAAATATGATTATTTTCTCTGATAATTTCACGAAGTATACGTTTTATATAATTGCGCCGAACTGCTGTACCAATATTTTTTTTTAACAAGATCGCAATTTTATTAATTGTACTTGGTTCATGCTGATAAAAAAAAATCGGACCTAATCCTGTAGATACTTTGGTTCCCTGGTTAATTATCTGTTGTATTTCCTCTTTTTTATTAATGGACACAACTTTAGGCGTTTTTGACAAATTCATCACTGATGGTCAAGCGCTTACGTCCTTTACCTCTTCTTCGCGCCAAGACTCTCCTGCCATTAGCCGTTTTCATACGCTCCCTGAAACCATGCTTATTTTTTCTTTTTCTATTACTTGGTTGATATGTTCGCTTCATTATTCCTCCCTATTACCACAAATCAATTTATAAAACTAAATTATTAATTTTCATTTTCTGAATGATTCAAAAAATCAATTAAAAAACTAGGTTTAAATAAACCACAAAACAAATTATATCTATACAAATTAATAAATTTTAAATAAAAGGTTTTAATATATTTATATTTCATCACAAAAAGCAAATTTTAACCTGGTTCTACCCGGCGCTAATTACTAAAATTCAAATTAAATTCTTTCGTTTGCACAAACAAGATAACCAGCCTAACCATCCGATTGTAATCTATATACTAAATTTACTCTTAAGTCGGATCTGAAGATATTCCTGTTTCTTGCGAGATCAGCGCGAACTTCTACCCGTCCGGCCATGGTTATAAACGCCACCAACTGTCGGAACCATACTGATCTTGCTTATGCCTTTATTTGCTACTGGATAGGTGAATCGAATAAATCCAATATTACATAAACTAATTAAAATATTGATGTTATATTCATAATTCAAATCGTTGTGCGTTACCTGTTTTCTTGTTTCGCTTCAGAACAATTCCTTCGATAAATCTATTTGTCAATTCACTCATTAAATTCATTTCTTTCATCCTAAAGGTAAATTAGTTGTCAATAAAATGTGTATAATATTGTTCATTCACTAAGGATAACAATATATTTATCCACAATTGCAGTAGGTATTTTTTATAAATATTAAATTTTTAATAATTATCAACATGTTTTCAATAAACTTATGCGCACTTATATTTTTTTTTATAATCGATTTTTCAGGGAATAGGCTGACTTATGCACAATTCCACATCATCTAATACTAATATTATAAATATTTATATAACTATTCTTAGTAGTTTATCAAATTTATTACGATTTAAAGATGTCCTTGAATGTACAGGCATTTTTAAGTAAATTTCCCTGTTGAATATTTCCGTATGGAGGCAAAATGCATTTTTCCGTATCTCGGGTTGATTTTTACAAATCTTTACAGAAAGTCATCAATGTAATACCAGCAAAATCGACGGTGGACATACTTTACAATGTATTATTAATTGCTGAGACAAACACCTTAAAGATTATTGCTACTGATCTGGAAATAACTCAAATAACCTGGACGAATTGTACTATCGAAAAAGAGGGTGCAATCACCGTTCCGGGAAAACTTCTCTTGGATATTCTAAGAGAAATGCCGGATATCGATCTGCAATTTAGTGCCGATGCAAACTCAAAAATTTTTATTGTTTCTGAAATCGGCGAATATAAATTATCCGGACAACCCAAAACTGAATTTCCAAGTGTTCCATTAGTCGAATCCGAACAGTCTATTCAACTTAAAAATGACATTTTAAAACGAATGATTGAGAGGACTATCTTCGCTTGTTCATCAGACAACATCAGGCCTGCCTTGACAGGAGTTTTTTGTCAAATTTTAGAGAACGAATTAAGAATGGTTGCTACTGACGGACATCGTCTTTCAAAAATAATCTATAAAGATTTTTCTAACCCAGAATTTATGAGAGATTTGATTATTCCAACGAAGGCTTTGAATTTTGTAGCCAGGAATTTGCCCGAGGAAGGTACACAAAAAATTATATTGAGTGAAAGTCACGTACTTTTTGAATTGCCCAATACAAAAATTTACTCCCGGATAATTAAAGATCCCTATCCCGATTATGAACGAGTAATTCCCACAGACTATCACAAAGAGATGGTCATCGATAAAGACCAGTTTATTTCATCAGTAAAGAGAGTTTCTTTATTTTCAAATCCCTATACCAATCAGGTCCGTTTATCAATTAAATCCAATCAGTTGGATATTCATGCCCAGGATATTGATTTTGGTGGAGAGGCCAGAGAAAACATACCCTGTAATTTTACGGATGAGGAACTCGAAATTGCTTACAACGGAACCTATTTGTTGGATATTTTAAAACATCTCGATGGCGAAAAGATAAAATTTTTACTTAAGGATTCAGACGGAGCAGGAATTATCTATCCAGTCGAACAGCAGGAAAATGAAGAATTATTAATGCTGATAATGCCAGTTAGACTGAATAACTGAAAGATGTATCTAGAACATTTGAGTTTGCTTTCGTTTAGAAATCTCATCGAGCAAAAAATATCTTTTGATTCCAAATTAAACATTATTTATGGAGATAATGCTCAGGGAAAGACATCACTATTAGAAGCAATATATTTTTTATCCATATCAAAGAGTTTTAGAACGAACTCTGAAAGAATCGCCATACAATTAGGCAAAGAATATTTTGATATAAAAGGATTTTTTAAAAACAGCAATGAACAGATTTCGACGATTCGTTTGTTCTATTCGACCAACGATGGAAAAAATATCTTTATTAATGATAATAAAATAAACAAATTTTCTGAGCTTATTGGAATTGTACCTACAATCCTTCTGTCTTTAAATGATTTAGAAATAACTTATGGAGTACCTTCTTTTCGACGTAAATTTCTGGATATTCTACTTTCTCAGGTAAGTCCGACTTATCTGCAATCATTACAGCATTATAAACGAAGTCTATTGCAGCGTAACAAACTTATTAATTTAATAAGGGAAAAGAAAGAGTCGAAAAAAGTGCTTTTTCCCTGGAATGATCAATTAGTTAAATATGGTAGCGAAATCATTTTGTTCCGGATGAAGTTTATTGAGTATGCAAATGACAAAATTAATGAATATTATAAAACGATTTCCAACCGTGAAGAGCCAATTCGTATAGAATATAAATCGAACATAGGGGATAATGCTGAGATTTCTGAAGTGAATAAAATGAGAAACCGGTTTTATGATTTGTTGGACCAGCAATACCAAAATGATTTACATAAAGGTTCCACATCGATAGGCCCACACCGGGATGATCTTCATTTTTATCTGCATGATAATCTCATAAAGTCGTTTGGTTCCCAAGGAGAAAATAAAACGTTCTTAATAACCTTAAAACTATTGGAAGGAAGTTATCTTAAATTGAAACGGTTAAATAACCCGCTCTTTTTAATGGACGACATCTTCGGTGAGTTGGATTCATCCCGAACAGGTCGACTCATGGAATATCTCGGAACCATGGGGCAAACCTTTGTGACAACAACTTTAACGAATAAATTTTCTTCTTATCCAACAAATGAAAGCAGATTAATTCATTTAAAGAATGGTATGGTTGTCAATTGATAAAAAAATTTGAGCCAATTGATTCTACTCTGAAGTCCTTGATGAAGAAATATAACTTAGAGTCGAAATTTTATGAATATATAATTGTTAAGGATTGGGAAAAGATTACTACAAAGAAAATTTTTGATGTTGTGAAACCAGTTCAATTAAATAATCAGATATTGGTTTGTGAAGTAAAGTCCGAATTACTTAGGAATGAATTGCTACGTAATAAGATTGTTTTGATTGAAATGGTGTCATCCTATGTTAAACCATTTGAAATATTAGATATTCAATTTCGCTAAATGTAATAGGTAAGATTATATGCCTGGAAAAGAATACACAGCAAAAAATATTCAGGTTCTCAAAGGCCTGGAAGCCGTTCGTAAGCGCCCGGCGATGTATATAGGTGATGTTTCCGTTAAGGGATTACATCATCTTGTATATGAAATAGTAGATAACAGTATCGATGAAGCAATGGCCGGTTATGCTACGGAAATTAAGGTAATTATTAAAGACGATGAATCCATTACGGTGATCGATAATGGACGGGGTATACCCATAGATATTCACAAGGAGGAGAACAAACCGGCGGTAGAAGTCATCATGACAGTACTTCATGCCGGAGGTAAGTTTGATAAGAGTAGTTATAAGGTTTCCGGCGGATTGCATGGTGTTGGCGCCTCCGTGGTGAACGCGCTTTCGCGCTGGTGTGAGGTGGAAAGTTCCAGAAATGGGAACATTTATCGGCAAACATTTCATCGAGGTGTGGCAGTTTCCGGTTTGGAAATAGTGGGTAAAACCGGGACTACGGGAACAAAAGTCAGTTTTTTAGCTGATGATCAGATATTTAAGCAGATTCACTACAAATTCGATATCTTATCAACGAGACTGCGCGAATTAGCATTCCTGAATCAAAATTTAAAGATAGACTTAATCGATGAGCGTACAAATAAGGCTGAAACCTATCAGTATGAAGGGGGATTAATTGCCTTTATAAAATTTTTGGACGAAACCCGTTCACCCTTAAATGAAATACCTATTTATCTGGAGGGGGTAAGGGATGGTATACCCATTCAGATCGCCATGCAATACAATACCGCCTACATTGAAACCATTCTTTCTTATTGTAATAATGTAAACACCATTGAGGGCGGAACACATCTTTCCGGATTCAAATCGGCCTTGACCAGAACTCTGAATTATTATGCCCAGAAATATGGCCTTATTAAGAATAATGGTAAATTCACACTGAGCGGTGAAGATGTACGTGAAGGATTAACGGCAGTCATATCTATAAAAATTGAAGAGCCCCAATTTGAAGGTCAGACCAAAACCAAGCTGGGCAATTCTGAGGCCCGAAGTGCCGTCGAAACCCTGGTCAACGAAAAACTATTCGACTTTTTAGAGGAACATCCAGCGGTTGCCAAGATAATCATTGAAAAGTGCAGCAGTGCTGCCCGTGCCAGGGAAGCGGCTCGTCAGGCCAGAGAACTTACCCGTCGGAAATCAGCGCTGGAAAGCAATTCGCTACCGGGCAAATTGGCTGATTGCTCTTCCAACGATCCCAAAGAGTGTGAGATCTATCTTGTCGAGGGTGATTCTGCCGGAGGATCGGCCAAACAGGGTCGTGATCGTCGCTTTCAGGCCATACTACCCCTTAAAGGAAAAATTCTGAATGTTGAAAAAGCCCGTCTGGATAAAATATTAGGAAATGATGAAATTAAGACGCTTATAACCGCCCTGGGAACAGGAATTGGTTCAGATGGTTTTAATCTCGACAAACTCCGGTATGACAAAGTTATCATCATGACAGATGCTGATGTGGATGGTTCGCACATCAGAACGTTACTATTGACCTTTTTTTACCGCTACATGAAGGAATTGGTCCAACAGGGTAAAATTTACATTGCTCAACCACCTCTATATAAAATTAAAAACAGCAGTGAAGAATTTTATGCCTACGATGAAGAACAAAAAAATCTCTATTTAGAAAAAAGCAATGTAGATGTGAATAAACTTAGTATTCAGCGCTACAAAGGGTTAGGTGAGATGAATCCGGATCAATTGTGGGAGACCACGATGAATCCCGAGTCGCGAACAATTCTGCAGGTTTCCATTGAGAATGCCATGGAGGCGGATCATATTTTCACCATTTTAATGGGCGATGAAGTACCGCCAAGAAAAAAATTTATTGAAGAAAATGCCCAATATGTGCGCAACCTGGATATTTAGAATCCGAGGAAAGTAATGCCTATAAATGAAAAAATAATCCCCAAGTCCATCGAAGACGAAATGAAGGAATCGTATCTCGACTATTCCATGTCGGTAATAGTATCGAGGGCGTTACCCGATGTTCGTGATGGCTTGAAACCTGTCCATCGTCGTGTTCTTTATGGAATGCATGAACTGGGCGTTCAGCATAATAAACCGTTCAAGAAAAGCGCCCGCATCGTCGGCGAGGTTCTGGGAAAGTATCACCCCCATGGAGACATGGCTGTATATGATTCGATTGTTCGCATGGTGCAGGATTTTTCTTTGCGCTATCCCTTGATTGACGGGCAGGGTAATTTTGGATCGATTGATGGAGATGCCCCGGCGGCCATGCGATACACTGAAGTAAGGATGCAGCGCATTGCCGAAGAATTGCTGGCCGATATCAACAAAAATACCATCAATTTTTCCAGAAATTTTGATGATAGTTTAGATGAGCCCGTGGTTTTACCGGCCAGCCTGCCAAATCTTTTGGTTAATGGGGCTTCAGGAATCGCTGTAGGTATGGCCACCAATATCCCGCCGCAAAACCTATCGGAGGTAATTTCGGCCATTAATGCACTCATCGACAATCCGCAATTACCGGTTAGCCAGCTTTTGGAATTTATTAAAGGACCGGATTTTCCAACGGGTGGTATTATTTATGGGGTTGATGGCATCAATGAAGCCTACCTCACAGGGCGGGGTAAAATCACCGTCCGCGCCAGAGTTGAGATTGAAGAACACGACAATGGGAAATCAACGATACTGGTGCGCGAAATACCTTATCAGGTCAATAAACTTAACCTGATTAATAAGATTGTAGAATTAATACGGGATAAAAAAATTGAAGGCATCGCTGATTTGCGAGATGAATCGGACCGCGACGGAATGCGCATCGTAATTGAATTGAAGAAGGATTATGAACCTCAGGTCATTCTCAACTATTTGTATAAGCATTCTCAAATGCAAACCACTTTCAGTATTAACATGCTGGCGTTAGTTCATGGACGGCCAAGGGTACTTAACCTGAAAGAGATGATTGAATTTTTCATTGAGCATCGTCGTGAGGTCGTCACCCGACGCACCCAGTTTGATCTTGATGCCGCAGAACGACGGGCACACATTCTTGAAGGATTGCGCATAGCCATTGATAACATCGATGAAATCATTGCCCTGATCCGAGGTTCCAAAGATCCAGAGACGGCGCGTAACAGTCTGATGGAGCGATTCAATCTTTCGGAGATCCAAGCCCAGGCAATCCTTGATATGCGTTTGCAAAGACTAACCGGATTAGAGCGCGACAAGATTGAAAAAGAATATCGGGAACTGCTGCAGACGATCGAAAAATTAAAAGCGATTCTCAGTAGCAAAGAAATACTGATGCAGATCATTAAGGATGAGTTACTTGAACAGGATAAACGATATGCGGATTCCCGTAAAACGGAAATTATATCGACTCTGGAAGATATAACCATTGAAGATATGATTCCCGAAGAAGATGTGGTAATTACCATCTCACATAAGGGTAATATCAAACGTTTTCCTGTATCGGAATACCGCACCCAGCATCGCGGCGGCAGAGGATCAACCGGAGCCCTTACGAAAGACGAGGATTTTATTGAACACTTATTCATTGCCAATACCCATGAATATATTTTGTTTTTTACGGATCGGGGAAAATGTTATTGGCTGAAGGTGCATGCGATTCCGCCGGGGGGTAAAACTTCGAAAGGCCGTCCGGTTATTAATTTAATCGGTATCGAAACGGATGAAAAAATCCGAGCCTATATTGCCGTTAAAAATTTTGAGGGCAATCATTATATCATAATGGGAACCCAAAAAGGGTTTGTTAAAAAGACACATATCAGTGCTTTCAGCAGACCCAGGCGTGGGGGTATCATTGCTTTGAACATCCGTGAGAATGATCAATTGATCGAAGCGAAACTCTCCGGTGGGAATAATAATGTCCTTTTTATTACAACTTATGGAAAAGCTATCAATTTTCCTGAAAGCCAGGTACGAGCGATGGGCCGTGGTGCTGCCGGAGTGAGAGCCATAAAGCTGAGAGAAGGCGATGAGGTAATAGCCATGGTTGTTGCGAATAAGGAGAGTCAAATCTTGACCCTTTCGGAATATGGTTATGGTAAACGCACCCATCTCGAAGATTTCCGTGAACAACGCCGAAGCGGTAGTGGTATCATTGCCATGAAGTTGACATCGAAAACGGGTAACCTGGTTGGCGCTCTGGGCATTGAAGAGGAACAGCAATTAATGATTATAACTCAAAATGGTGTTGTCATTAGACAGATAGCCGAAAGCATCAGTATTATTGGCAGAAATACGCAGGGCGTAAAGCTGATACGGCTGGATGAGAATGACCGGGTTAGTGATGTGGCCAAATTGATAACCTCTGTCGAATAAACAGATGCCAGGTCTTTTGAAAATCGGATTGCATCGTAAAGTAAATACAATTATAATCCTTTAAAAAATACGTGAAGGTCTTAATGTATTAATTAAACCTCAAACAACGAAGTTAGTATCAGTCCCTGTTACCTGCCAGGAGGTATAATGAAAAAGATATCAGATTCTACCATCAGTCGCATGTCTACGTATTATCGCACTCTCACCACCCTGATCGAAAATAACGTTGAAACCGTATCATCCGACGAAATTGCTGAAATTAATTCCATAACGTCGGCACAAGTTCGAAAGGATTTATCCTTTTTTGGTACATTTGGTAAGCGGGGTTTGGGATATAATACGGTTGCCTTAAGGGAGCATATAGCCAAAATTTTGGGATTAAAAAAACAATGGAATATCGCCCTGGCTGGTGTTGGGAATATAGGCAAAGCGCTCATCGACTACCCGGAGTTTAAAAAGCAGGGGTTTTATATTAAAGCCCTGTTCGATAACGATCCTGCGAAGGTTGGTAAAACAGAGCATGGTCTAAAAATTCATCATATTGATAACGTGTGCACAATTGCAAAAAAGGAAAATATTGAAATAGCCATTATTGCGGTACCGGCAAAGGTTGCGCAGGAGGTTATTGATTTATTTGTGCAATGCGGGGTGAGAGCATTCTTGAATTTCGCCCAGTTGACCATTAAGGTTCCCCAAAATGTGATTGTGAAAAATGAGAATATGTCCGTCGAGCTGGAGGCCCTGTCTTACTATCTAACAAAAAACCCTCGATGATGGATTTTTGCTTTAATCGGCTTTTCTATGTTGCCTGTTCAGCCGAACATACGTCCGCAACAATGATGGTCAAAAAAAAGAGGGCAATAAAACCCTCTTCTTTTAATTTATTTTACATCTAATTATTAATTTTTTAATTGTTGGGCCCTCTCCTCAGCCGCTTTTGCTTTTTCACTTTCCCCCATAATGGCATAGGCGATAGCCAGAAATTCATATAATTCCGAAGAGTCTGGAAATATTTCAAGTCCCTGCAAGGCCGTATTTTTACAGCTTTCAAATTTACGCTGTTGAAGCTGGGCAATACATTTCAATGAGTACATAATTTCCAGATTACCATCAAATAAGCTGCGTTGATAAGAATCCAATTGATCCGGATCGAGGTTTATGGCCCTGCCAAACAATTCTTCAGCGTCGGCATAATATTTTAACCGCTCTTCACTGCCGTCATCGGCTGTCGTGGCTTGACGGTTGTAAATGAGGCCCAAATTAAACAAAAAAGAAACATTGTTAGGTTCAATTTCAGATGCTCTCCGGTAAGTCAGAATAGCATTGGCGGTATCCTTTAAGCTCTCGTAGCTGAAAGCAAGTAGTTCGATTGCCGGAATAAAGGAAGGATCAAGCTCCATTGTTTTGGAGTTGTACTCCGCGGCCTTCTCGAAATTCCGACTATTAAAATAAACCCGCCCTATCTGGTACCAAGCGTCGGCAGTGTCCGGTTTAAGTTCCGTAAGTTTATGAAAATATTTCAAGGCCTCTTCTTCTTCATTTTTATAATTAAAAGAGAGACCGATCAGCTTGACGGGTCTGTAATCGGTCGGGTCAATTGCCGCAGCATTCTGGCAGCGCTTAATAGCCATATCCAATAACTGGATTGCCTTAGCAGAAGTATCTCCCCCGGTTTGTTGATAAGCGATATAATTATCGTAACCTTTTACATACTCTGTTTGAAAATAAAATAATTTTAAATCATTAATCTCCTTTTCATGTTGGCTGGAACGCTGCAAAGATTTACCAAAGGCATCAACCATCTCGGGAAATTTATTCATTTCACCATATATTTTTCCAAGCAAAAAAGGCGCTTCAGCATTGTCGGGATACTTATCGGTAGCTTCAATGGCCAATTTGAGTGCATTTTCCATGCGCCGGGCTTTATAATCAACAAATGCACCTTCCAATTCAGGGGGACGGCAGGAAGTCAGTAAAATGGTTGCGCCTAACAGCAGAATGAGTACTAAACTTAATTTCTTCATCATGGAACTCCTTTAAATTAGGTAATGGATTTAATAGTTTTACTAAACGGTTTATGAATGACGCCCCTTTCCGTAATTATAGCAGTAATTAACGTTGAGGGCGTAATATCAAAAGCCGGATTGAATACCTCGTATTGGTCTATATTCTCAATGCGCCAAAAATTTAAAATTTCATCCTTATTTCGGTGTTCGATTTCAATTTGATCGCCGCCTTGACAATGCCTGTCTATGGTTGATGTCGGGGCTGCCACATAGAACGGAATATGGTGATATTTGGCCAATATGGCTAAGCCATAAGTGCCGATTTTGTTGGCAACATCCCCATTGGCAGTAATACGGTCGGCGCCGACAAGAATCATATTGATTTTATCTTGCTGCATTAGCCACCCGGCCATATTATCGGTGATTAATGTAGCCGGTATTGTATTCTGGTGAAGCTCCCAGTATGTTAATCGTGTTCCCTGTCCGACTGGCCTGGTTTCATCAACATAAACATGAATATGTTGTCCCCTGGCATGAGCGGTATATATGGGAGCCAAGGCAGTGCCGATGCCGCCGGTGGCTAAAATGCCGGCATTGCAATGCGTTAATATATTATACCCATCTTTAATCAAATCGGCTCCGTACCGGCCGATAGCTAAACAGGCATCCCGATCCTCTTCATGAATCTGATGGGCCATCTGCCTTAACTGATCAAGTATCAAAGGAGTCGTTTCGTGCTGATGTTTCTCAAATGCCTGAACCATCCGGTCTGCCGCGTATTGTAAATTTACTGCCGTTGGGCGGCTTTGGCAAAGACGATCAGCGGCTTCCATAAATGTTGAAAAATTCAGGTTGTGTTCTGAGGATAATGATGTGGCCTCAAGAAACAATCCAAATGCTCCAACAATTCCAATAGCCGGAGCACCTCGCACTTCCAATGTTTTGATGGAATTAATAACCTGAGATAAATTTTCCAGTTTTGAATAACTTAGTCGATTGGGAAGCTCGCGCTGATTTATAATTGTTAAGGTATTGTTTTCAAAAACGATCGTTTCTAAATTCATAAAAATAAATGTATTTTAAAAGGTTAAAAACTACGAAATTAAAAAGTCATTAGCAATAAAAAGTACCGTTCAGTGTGTGGTTGATTTTTTAGCTTCGAGGCCTCAATATTAATCAATACGCGGGAACTTTATTCTGAAATTAAGATATGACTATCGAGTATCGAAAAATCCAGCTGGAGCACATTATGAAGTATATTTTAGTCCCGACTCTATTCACGTTCACTGTTCTGAATTTCCTTACGGCACAGACGGCAAACTTTGATGAAAAGCAATTCTTCAAGTCGGTGAAGGAATCCTATTACACCCTGGCCGATAAAGATATCAACAATTTTACAGCATTAATCACCAGTTTAAAAATGGAAAAATTTGCTGAGGATAATTGGGAAAATACCGAGATATTTCCCTTACAACTCATCTGGTTCAAACCCGATAGACTATATCTGTCACAACAAGGTGTGCCGACCATTAAAGATAATCGATATCAGGAATTTCAGGAGATTGTGGATGGATTGAAACAGCAAATGCGCGGGATTTTAGTAGATTTGCAGCGATTCTATATCATTGGTTTATTTGAAAGCATTCCCGATTCTTATAAAATACAGAATGATGAGCGCTTTGTCTGGATCTCTTATAATGCCGGGACACCGGAGCAGGAAGTGCCCGTGCTTTTCACGATGGGATTAAACGGTTTATGCCTGAAAATAGAAATTGCTTACCCGGAGGAGAACAAAAAGATTTTCATTTATCCCTCATTCCGAACCATCAAAACGAAATGGTTATGTGAAGGCTGGTCGGTTCAAACGGTCGTAAATGATGAAGTTGTCAGTGGGTTCGTTTTAGATTTTAATCATGGAGAAGTGGCAAATATTTGGGTGCCCATACAGATTAATATTGCCGTCCAAAGAGCTGATGATCCCGGTAATACCTATTATGATGTGATCAAACTTCGAAACTATTTATATAATCAATCAATTGAACTTATTGAGCGGACTAACTGAGATCATTCAGCATCTTTGATAATTTGGCTTTCAAGAGGCTAACAGGTGCTTTATCCCGTGTTTTTAACCGGACGATTTCCTTGAGCTTTTTTTCGAATTCAATCTTTTTATCACAAGGCAGACAATATTCCAGGTGTTCATTCAATAACCGACGCTGTTCTTCGTCAAGTTGATTATCCAGATATTGTTGAGCGAGTTTTTCTACATCAGCACAATTAAATTGGTCAGGCTTTTTCTTTGAAGTCATCCTTTATGTATCCCCGCTTTTTAGCATAATTCCATAAATATCGTTGCAATAGTTTTCTGCCCCTGTATAAACGCGACATGACAGTACCCAAAGGCGCGTCAATGATATTGGCAATCTCATTATAAGAAAATCCTTCAACATCACATAGTAAGACAACAAGCCTGAACTGGTAAGGAAGATTTTCCAGAGCTTCTTTAATATCATCATCAAAAATGTTTCCCAGGAAATCTTCTTTGCTGGTTTCCTGAAGCCCCACTGTTTCATCTAAACGCTTATAAAGGAAAAATTCTTCCAGGTCATCATAACTTACTTTTTGAGGTTGCTTTATGGCTTTTCGGTAAGCCGTAATAAAAGTGTTAACCAGGATTCTGAATATCCAGGCTCTGAAATTAGTATCCTTCTGAAATTGCTCCAGAGCGCGAAAAGCCTTATAAAGGGTATCCTGAACTAAATCTTCGGCATCATTCTGATTATGGGTCATCCGCAGAGCCGTGCTATATAAAGAATGAAGGTGGGGTTCGATTAATCTTGAAAATTCTTTTTGCTTTTCACTAACCAAAAATAAACTCCCTGTTTTGAATAAAGGACTCGATATTAAAAAAAAAGCATTATTAAAGCAAGTAAGAGACAAAAACAATTATTTTGTTTTCAAAATAATACGAAAGGTAGTTCCCTGGCCCGGCCGGGTCTCCTTAAGTAGAAGCTTACCGTGATGGTATTCTTCGATAATGCGTTTAGCCAGACTTAATCCCAATCCCCAGCCCCGTTTTTTGGTACTATAGCCGGGTTTAAAAACATTGTTCTTTTGTTTTCCGATGATTCCTTTTCCATTATCCTGAATATCAATGTAAACAGCGTTCATCTGCCTGAGGTCATTAACTTCAATACGGATTTGGCCATTTTGATTTTCGATGGCATCAAGGGCATTTTTAAGTAAATTTTCAAGCACCCATTCAAACAATTCCGGATTGACATGAACAGACTGATCGCTTTCAAAATGGGTTTCAATGTTGACTCGCTTCTGGCTATTGGGCAGCCGTTTACGGAAATAATTAACCACATTCTCAATAATATCAGCCGGCAAAGCCGGGATCAATTCGGGGATGGATCCGATTTTTGAAAAACGATTGGCAATTTTATTGAGCCGGGTTATATCGTTTTCGATCTCTTCGATTATCTTTCCGCGAATCGTCGGTTTAATCTTTAATAATTCGATCCAACCAGCCAGGGAGCTTAATGGAGTTCCCAATTGATGGGCAGTTTCTTTGGCCATACCTACCCAAATGAAGCGTTGTTCACTACGTTTGATATAGGAGAAACCCACATAACCGATCAGAATAAATATTATTGCAGATCCGATAGCTATAAAGGGGAATGCTTTCAGGCGGTAAATAACCGGGGAATAACCATAAAAATAATAACCCAACACCAGATCATCGGCCTTTATCGGAATCGGAGGATTCTCAGCACGTATTTTGATTAAATGTTTGGCCAGGGCAGCACTGTCAGCGGCATTCAGAAGTTTGCCCGATTTCTCATCGAGCTGGGCCGAGACATTAATCCAGATCGTTGGGTTGTATTCAGCGTCGGTAACAATGATAGGATAATCAATCCCCTGAATCACTTCGTTAAATAAAAAGCTTTGATCAGCATCCGTGTTCGGGTCATTGATGTTTTTTTCAAACACCTTAATACGAAATTTAACGGATTCCGTTAAGTTGGTTTGCAGGATATGTACCAATTTCTGCGAATACCACAAACCACTTATGATCAGAATGATTCCCAGAAGAAAGAGCAGTCCTTTTAGATTGCCTTTTTGATTTTGAATGAAGGATGGCATTGTATTTAATATCAGTTGATTCGCCTGGCAGATAGGATTTTGTCACCTGGAACAATCCTGTCAACGACATCAATGCCGGCTGTAACCTGACCGAAAAGGGTGTAGTTCCCATTCAGGTGCGGTTGTTCCGATTGACAGATAAAAAACTGACTGCTTCCCGTATCAAATCCTGATGTCGCGATGCCTACGCTGCCGCGAACAAAAGGCAGTTCATGATGTTCGGAAGGAATAAAATAATTGGGCCCTCCCCAGCCATCTCCAAGCGGATCACCTCCCTGGATAACAAAATCGGGAACGACCCGATGGAAAATCAGTCCATCATAAAAATTCATTTCCAACAATTTCAGAAAGCTATAGACAGTAATAGGCGCTTTATCGGCGATCAATTCCATTTGAATGGTACCCTTTTCGGTTTCGATTTCAACCAGCGGATTTTTATCGTAGTAGATTATTGAATCGGGTTCCAGATGTTCGGCGGTCTGAAAACCTAAAGAGGTTATCAGTTCTTCCGCCGGTTGATATTCAGGGAAAGCCTCCAACAGGCGCCGGCGGATAATATCATGACAGGCCGATGCCCAAAGCTGGTTGAGAAATTCATCATCAGCGATATTATGATGAATTTGCAATGCTCGGATCACGCTCAACTGGACCTCTACTTCCGCAGGTAAACGGAATTTCGTGAACAAATGCTTTAGTAAACCAGGGTCAATTTTGTCTTTTTTATTGTACAGGTAGTCAACTACCGTTGCCACGTTGCTGAAATCGTCGGATTCAAGAAAATGATTAACATCGTTGCGGGTAATTTGTTTCAAAGTAACTAAATTAGTAAAAGCCATATTACTTAAATAGGGATCATCGACAAAGATGAATTGCCGCAGAGTCCTGACACTCAGAGGCGTATTCAATTTTGCCAGGGCATTTAAAAGTTGACCTTTAAATAACCGGTCACCTTTATCGAGATTTTGCATAATAAAAAGATAGGCCGTCTGGGGAGAATATTCGGCCAGAATGTTAATGAGTGCCCCCTTGGTAAACCAGGATGCTTGATCCTGAAAATAGCTTAACAAGGTTGAGAGGTTTTTTTCCGGATCGACCTCAGCCAGCGCCCGCAGAGCGGTTAATTGAATATGCGGATTCTGATGTTTAACCAAACGTTGAATATCATTTAGCAGCAGCGAGTCGGCGACCAGAGGAATCACTTGCAGGGCATAATATTGATGCTGCAAGGGACTTTTCTGATTCAGACATTCGGCCAGGGAGTGTTTCAGCTGCATATGACCCAGGGTATCTCTTGAAAAATAGCTAACCAGTTCGGTCTTATTTTGCTGGTATAGAGTGCTTAGTTTTTTTAGGGCATAAGTACGGGTTAGATCTTTTGACCAGGCAATAATTGCATTGATTTCTGCCAGATGGTTACGGTTTGCTGTATGGTACAGATAATAAGAAAGTTCTTTGGTGGGGTTTTGGAGCAGGACACTATCGAGAGCCATTTGGGTAAATTTATCCGTGTTTAATTTTTTTCGGGCACAGAGAGCTGCGTTGAGCAAAATGGCCGGTCTAATTTCGGAATCCTGAAAGTGGTTTACATAAAAGTCAACCGTTTTTTGTGAGGCACAATGAGTTAAGGCCTGGAGTACGGCTTTTTTCAATTCAGGCGAATAATTACGGAACGGTAAATTCAGAAGAATTTGCTCGGCTTCTGCCGTGCCCATTTGTCCCATTGCAAAGATGCCCGCACCGGTGAGTAAATCATCATCCGAAGTCTCTACGATATCCTTTAGAACAGGTAATAAGTTATTCTGCCGGGTTTTACCAATACTGTTTGCGAGTAGACCCAAATGGTCACCAACGGACCGGTCGATGCGTAACCGATTCCAATTATCCTGGATGCTGTTACGGGTAAATTCAAGTTTGTGTATTTGTTGGATGGCATTGTTATCCTTTTTGAATAAATTGCAGCCCCCAATAAATAAAATCCCCAGGGAAACGATGGTCATTGTGCGCATGGTCAGTCCTGTTTAATTTGTAAGGTGTGTTCACAATAATGAAAAATTTAAATAAAATTGTCAAGTCATTGCAATTATTTGTTCGTTTTCATTTCAGGGATGCAAATAACGTTTGGAAGTTCTTGTATTTACTGCTTTTGAGGGCTTTGGGCTGCACAAAAAATCATTGACATTAAAATTATATTTGTTTAACTTGCAACGGTCTTCTATTAATAATTTCAAGCGAATTATTTTTCATAAATCAAACAGATTTTTTGGAGGCATAATGGCAAAATATTCGGAGAAAGGCTCGATCATTCTAAAATTATTGGTACTCCTTTTGTTGATAGGCTTATTAGCGGTTATTTTAATTCCGGGTAAAATTTGGGATGAAGAGGCGGCTGAACAAAGGATAGAGCAAGGTAATATAGTGAGTATTTATGAAGCGTTACGTTTTTATAAACGCGGTACTGGTTCATACACAACAAATCCCAATGAGATTCTCAGAGTGGTACACAATGATTCCAGTATTTTGATACTTCAAAAAGTGGTCAATTATACGAACCAACTCACCAATATCGTCGATTCATACCTGAGGCTTAATTACATCAGAGGTCTTGTCGAACTGGATCAGAGCATGAACCAAATCATTGAGGATCTGGAAAATAACCGCAGGTATTTAAATATCGATGAAAACATAAGAAATGAAGCCGATAATCTGCAAACCCGGCTAAGGGAGTTAAAGAGTGTTTCAGAATTCACCAGTTACATCATTGTAACGAACCAACTCGACAGTCTTCTGCAATTAAGAAGGGATTTAACGGATTACTCCCTGCAGGTGGCGGCAATGAAGGCTTCAGCAAAACTGGATACAATTCAATCATTGCTTGATAAGATCAATTATGCAGGATTAGAGAATGAATGGAGACCAATTTCGGACCGGCTGGACAGGTTAATAGCCACCATAAGACGTACGGATGAGATAACCAAAAGTACCAGCGTTGGTGATCGGGTAAAAGAGTTCCGGGATAACGCTGATAAAGCATTCCGGAGGATCAGATCAGCGAATATTACCGCTGATATTATTGAAGCAGGCCAATTAAATGATAAACTAAAAAACACCCATAACGCCTTTCTCAAAGACTTTATAACGACGAGCAGATTATCCCTGTACCGTCTGCCAGAAGCGGATTCTTTAATAATCCATCTGACCCATGAAAATTTTTATAGTCCCATCGACGGAGCGATGTACAAAATTATCATCGATGCGGACTCCTCGGCGGTGAAAGTGGAAAGTTCCGTTTTAATCGATGAACTAAAAGAGAGGGTTCAACCCATCATTGAAGATCTTCAGGCCCTGCCCATCGCCTCAGCATTTGAAGCCTATTTTAACATGCTCGAGGGTGTCAAAAATACCGCTTTTGAAGCGAGACAAGCATTGCGACGGAACACCGATGTTTTTATCAAATTCAAGGAAATTGAAGAGATCATTAATCGCTATGAAGATATCAGTGTCACAATGGCCTACAGAGATCTGGATAAATTTATGAGTGTTGTCCCCGGCTCTGAAAGCTATAGCGAGATCAAAGATCAACTCGGCTCTGTGCTTAATGGAGTACGCCTGCTTAATCAGGCTTACAGCATGCAGAATTTCGGCAGGTTGGATACGTTGCAGAGGGACTTGCTGGTCACCATGGATCAATATAATATCCTGCTGGATGGAATTAGAAGGCTGCCCAAGGAAGCCAGAAAATATGAAACCGAGATGAATGAAATTAAAAGACTGGAATCAAAACTTAAAGGCCTGGATGTTGCTGAGCCATTATCAAAAATTGAGGAACAGATAGGAAACGCCCTGATATTTGCTGCCGAAGGTAAAGAAGTCAGGGTGTATGGCTTTTTTAACAAACGAATTAAAAATTACGGTTATGTATACCGTGATGATAAAAGTTGGGAAAGACGAGATTAATAGGCAAAATAGAATTTTCTAACGATAATTACAAGGAGGGCTGTGTCCCTCCTTTTTAATGTAAGAAAAAATCATGATTGATATTTTAGGAATTTCCTTCTCTAACTCGGCCTTACATGTTGCTCATCATAGTCAGGAAAACAGTACTATACATTTAGCCTCGTTGGAGGTGATTCCTTATCCATTTGATTTTAATTATGATCATCTGTTTAATACTGATAATATCACCCGTCTCGCCCAACTCCTTTTAGAACTTAAAAACAAGAAGAAAATAAAAAATGCTTTGTTGCATGTTTCCCTGCCGATTAATTATGTCTTATTAAAAAAAATTGCCTTACCGCTCGAGGCTGGTGAAGACATCGTGGCCGACCAGGTGGAATGGGAACTTTCTCATTACTTACCCGGCCAACTTTCCGATTTTAAAGTGATCAAAACGAATTCGGCTTTTTCCTACAGCGGTTATGAGGAGGTTTTATTTGTATGTCTGCATAAGCAGATTATTCAGGGTATTAATCAAATTGCGCAACTCAGCCAGTCGCAATTGAAAAAATTAATCGTCGATAATTTTGCCCTCGAAGATTATTTACAAACCAATGTCGATTTAAGTCAGAGTCTGAATCAAATGGTCTTTAAGATTGAATCTCTGCAGATGATTAGTCATTTTTTTATCAAGGGTCGATATTATATATCCTACATCAACAACATATTTCCGCTAAAAAATTATCAATATGAAGAAAAATTGATTAAACTACTCAAAGATCACCATACAAATATCGGAAATTTGATTCAACAAATGTCCCTGTCAGAAAATAAAGATCTGGCACTTTATGCCTATGGTGATGCCTTAAGCGATGAATTAATTACCCTGGTGCAGCAAAACATCAGCGGCTCTCTCAGCCGGCTGCCGGCAACAAATTATCCCGGGTTCGATGTGAAAACCATGGGTAATAGTATCGAAGCCGTAGGAGCCTGTATTTTTTGAAAACATTGATTGTAGATTGAGGAGGCCATTATGGGAAATCACGATTTGCTTAGCGATGATGATTTTTTCGCCAAGTCAAGGCCCGATAAGGATAAGAAAGAAAGAACAGATAAAAAGAAAGATGTTTACTCGGAAGAAGAGGAATTTTTTAAGAGTAAAGATCTGGACGATTCCCTTTTCGAGATCGATGAGATAGAGGCCGGACCGCAAGAGCAGCCGGATTCGAAGCAACCCCCAAAACAGCAGGCGCCCGATTTCTTCGAGGGGTTCGATGAAAAATTAAAAGAAAAAGAGGATTTTCCCAAAGATCAGCCGTTAGGTGTTGGCGCCCCTGCTCCTCCCCGTAAGGATACCGATCTTAAGTATAAAAAAGTATATTTTGATATCGATGATGATAAACAGGAGAAGATTAACTACAAACCGGCATTCATTGGGATTCTCATCGTGGTTTTATTACTAGCCGGAGGCATTAGCATTTATTACTTGTTTTTTGCTAAAAAAACCGCACATACGGAGATCGTCATCGCCGAACCGGAAACAATGGAGCAAAGCGATACTGCAGCCCCATCCCGGGAAGAAATCCGCAGAAGAAGTATGCTGGCAGGGATTGCCGGTCGAACCAATCATGAATTATCCTCATTAGGAGATATTATTAATACAACCTCCAAATCGGTCAAACTTTCCAGTGCGTTATTGTATAACTCCGACCTACTGCTCGAAGTCTATGCCAGCAACCGGGATGAATTAGCTCGCCTGAATATGAATTTGAAAAGTACGTTTAAGAATAAGCCGATCAACATTATTTCATCCAGCCAGCGTCCCGGCGAAAACGCGGGGATTCTTGGGCTCTATTCGCTCAAGCTCGATGCCGGTTCAGCCCAGAAAGAGGTCAGCAACCGATTGGGTAGTCAGGAAGCGGAGCAATGGTTGAGGAACTTGCTTAGCAGAAACAATCTTAAATCCATTCAAATTAAGAGTCGTTCCCTACCAGCGGTTGATGCCTTTTCCGTATATCAAATCGAAGCGGCAGCCAACGGCTCGTTTAATGATTGTCTAATGGTAATTAACAATATCGCTGCTGCCGGAAGCAATGTTGAATTGCACAAATTATCCTGGAATGCTGTAGACCAGAAAAGTTTTTCACCCGCTAATTACCAATTAAGACTGGTTCTTAAAATATATGTTTAGAAATACGAATGCGCATTATTTCGGGTAAATACAAGGGCAGAAAACTTAGAAGCAGCAGCAGTTTTGAAATAAGGCCAACCACGGACCGGGTTAAAGAATTTATATTTAACGTACTCCAGGATTTTGCCCGGGATAAGATAGTAGCCGATATCTTTTCCGGGAGCGGCAATCTGGGCCTGGAAGCCTTAAGCCGGGGTGCGCGAAAAGTGATTTTTGTGGATAACTCGGCAGCATCGATTGCTGTGTTAAAAGAAAATATCCGGCATTTACAGATTCCCGAAGAGCAATACCAGATAATCCGGCTGGATGCCATCACTTTTGCCAGCGCTAATCCCCCCGGCATTGATCTTTTTTTACTTGATCCGCCCTTTGTTTATCCACCGATTCAAGAATTGCTGGATGTTCTATTTAACAGCACGGCCATGTCTGCGAGCAGTCTTTTAGTAATCGAGCATGAAAAAAATAATCCCATCCTGGAAAAGTCCGATCATTACCGTATTATCAAACAAAGAACCTTTGGTCGCAGCATAATCAGTTTTCTAAACCAGAGAGGAACCAATGAAACCCAATAAGATTGCCATATATCCCGGAACCTTTGATCCGATCACACTTGGTCATATCGATATTATTCAGCGGGCCAGCAAACTATTTGATCATATTATTGTTACTTTAGCCATCAATCAATTTAAAGAGCCTTTGTTTTCCATCGCAGAACGTATAGATATGATCGAAAAAGCGGTTCAGGATTTTGACAATGTTTCGGTTGAAAAATTCGATGGTTTATTAGTAAATTTTGCCGCTCGGAAAAATTCCAATGTGATTATCAGAGGCTTACGGGCTGTATCGGATTTTGAATATGAATTTCAAATGGCCCTGATGAACAAACATCTACGCCATGATATCACCACGGTTTTTTTGATGCCGAATGAAAAATATACGTATCTGAATTCGACTATTGTTAAAGATGTCGCCCGGTTTGGAGGCAACTTCGAAAAATTTGTCACCGACTATGTGGCGGAAAAACTAAAAGAAAAATTTAAATGAAATGGAATGATTATGACACTGATTGAAAAAGTGAGAAAAAACGCCCAATCGAAACTCAAGAAGATTGTTTTGCCGGAAGGGAATGAAATCCGGGTATTAAAGGCAGCTGAATTTCTGAATAAGCATAACCTGGTTATTCCGGTGATTCTGGGACCGGCCGCAGAAGAGAACAAGTTGGCTTCCGAAGAAGGTATTGACCTCGCAGGGATTGAAATCATCGATCCCCGGACCGATTCCCAGATCGAAGATTTTGCCCGGGAATACTATGAACTACGTAAACATAAAGGGATGACCATTGAGGAAGCCCGGAAAACGGTCATTCATCCGCTTTTTTTTGGCGCTTTTTTAGTTCGCCGGAATCTTGTTGCCGGTGCGGTCGCCGGATCGGTTAACACGACTGGTGATGTCATGCGCGCGGCCATTCAGGTGGTCGGCCTGGCCCCGGGAATAAAAGC
>Ga0114946_10000251_pt1 | contig 34376 bp, 31 predicted proteins | sample WalLakDeSediment_FD_88676 | JGI IMG/M metagenome (GOLD analysis project Ga0114946, IMG submission 88676) | Lake sediment microbial communities from Walker lake, Nevada to study Microbial Dark Matter (Phase II) - Walker Lake 11/02/13 Deep Sediment | ecosystem: Environmental > Aquatic >... | reverse complement strand
GCCAACCGTGCTTTGTTGTACACCCTGTTCTTTAACATTATTAACAATGCGGTAAAATTTTCAAAAAAAGCTGATCCTCAAAAAGTTGAAATAACTACTTTTTCCAGTAATGGCCGCTTTGCAATAAAGGTGAAGGATCACGGGCCGGGTATGAGCCCGGAACAGGCTAAAATGATCTTTGAACGATTCAGGAAAGGCAAATCAGAAGACGGCTATGGACTGGGGCTTGCCATTTCAAAAACCATTGCCGACTTCCATCAAATCAATATTAAAGTTGAGACTCTTCAGGGAAAAGGCACATCTTTTATTCTGATCTTTTCTGAAAATTTGTAAAAAAATCAAAAAAAGTTTTCTTATTCGGCATTCTTCATGATTCCTTCATCCTTAGGGGTGTAGTTTTACATAGTAATTTAAATGAAATAACCCGCCTCCCCGCGGATCTTTTAAAAGAAAAAAGAAAATTATTAACCTAAAACCCTTTCAGAGATGAAACGAGCATTAAAGATCTTCTCACTACCAAGTGGTTTTCAACAATGCGAGTTCCATTTGACTTTTAAAAACTTAAATCTTGAACAAATGAAAAATCAAATGTTAGTTTTAGCCCTCGCTTTGGGCTTAAGTGGAATGGTTGCGGCTCAGGGTCAAGCCCCTCAAGAAAACCGCAACAGAGAACGCCAACGCGCTCAGGTACAAGACCCTGAATCGCACGGACAGGAAGTCAGCAATGTTGCGCTGACCACTGAATCTAATCCGGAAAAAGGCGCAATCGTGAGCCAGGTTGCTCAGTCGCGTCGTGAAGAACGCAAGCAGATTCGCGAGCAAAAAAGAGCTGAAACCCGTCAGCTTCGTGAACAAAAAAGAGCTAAAGCTCAACAAATTCGCGAACAGAGTCAGCAACAACAGCATCTACAAGATGGTTCCGGACATGGCCGTGGCAACCAGGCACGCCCCCAGGGAAGCCAACGACCCAACCCACCCCGACAGGGACAAGGAGGTGGCCGGCCCAGATAAAAAAAGATCCCGCTTTCGCGGGATTTTTTATTGGCAGAAAGCATACGGTCATTTCTGCCTTTTTTATTAGGTTTTTAATGCCCCCTCAAAAGGATTTATTAATTTTGCGCCGTCTTTAAGAAACAGAAAAATAAGAGTTTATGTACGGCAAATTCCAGGAACATCTTCAACACCAGCTTGAGGAAATTAAAGAGGCTGGTTTATATAAAACCGAGCGCGTCATTACAAGCCCACAGGGCGTTGAAATAGAAACCAATGGCAAAAAAGTACTGAACTTTTGTGCCAACAACTACCTTGGTCTTTCTTCTGACCCACGGGTGATGGCGGCTGCCAACTATACTTTTTTCCGTTATGGTTATGGGATGTCATCCGTAAGGTTTATCTGCGGTACGCAAAAGGTGCACAAGGACCTTGAGAAAAAGCTCAGCGAATTTCTCCATACTGATGACACCATACTTTTTTCGTCGGCCTTCGATGCCAACGGCGGGGTATTTGAACCCTTGCTCAGCGAACAGGATGCCATTATCTCAGATGAGCTGAACCATGCTTCCATTATTGATGGGGTAAGACTTTGCAAGGCCAAACGATTCCGCTACAAGAACAACGACATGGAAGACCTTGAAGAGGTGCTACAGGATGCCCGCGAAGCCCGCTTTAAGCTGATCGTTACTGATGGGGTTTTCTCGATGGATGGCATCATTGCCGACCTTGACAAAATTTGCGACCTGGCAGAAAAACACGAAGCCCTTGTGATGGTTGATGACTCTCACGCCACAGGCTTTGTAGGTAAGACCGGTCGCGGAACCCATGAGTATCGTAATGTAATGGACCGTGTTGACATTATCTGCACCACCTTTGGCAAAGCCCTTGGTGGCGCCTCGGGCGGTTGCATTTCAGGCAAACAGGAGATCATCGACCTGTTGCGGCAGCGCGCCAGGCCATATCTTTTCTCAAACTCACTGGCACCCTCCATTGCCGGGGCCACCCTCGAAGTAATTAACATGCTTTCTGAAACCACGGCACTTCGCGATAAGCTTTATGAGAACACACAACTTTTCCGAAAAGGAATGACCGAAGCTGGATTTAAAATTATTCCCGGTGTGCATTCAATTGTCCCTGTTTTATTCGGGCACCTGCCCAACGATGCCAAGCTCTCGCAACAATTTGCCGATGCCTTACTCGAAGAAGGCATTTATGTGATTGGGTTTTATTTCCCGGTGGTGCCAAGGGGTAAGTCGCGTATTCGCGTGCAAATCAGCGCAGCCCACAGTAAGCAACAGGTGGAGTTTGCAATAGAGAAATTTATAAAAGTGGGTAAAAAACTGGGTGCCATTTGATTTTCGGATTAGGAACTGATATCATTGAAGTTGACCGCGTAAGGAAGACCATGGAAGCCGACCCCGGCTTTCGCCAACAGGTATTTTCACCTGCCGAAATAGGATACTGCGAATCAAAAGCCTATCCGTTTCAGCACTACGCAGCACGATTCTGTGCAAAGGAAGCTTTTCTGAAAGCTGCAGGAACCGGGCTTAACGCCGGTATAAAACTCTCTGACATTGAAGTGGTTGACGAACCTTCGGGAAAGCCCGCAATTCAGCTTTCTGGTGCAGCAAAAGATTTTTTTGGGAAATTTGGATTTTCCAAAATTCTTGTATCTTTATCGCATCTCAAAAACATATCTATTGCGGTTGTTATTATTGAGAAGGAGGAACAGCGTATAGGTTAAATTACAGCAAGAGAATTGCATAAGGCACGGAATCTCAGTTGCCATTCTCAATGGGCAAATTCAACAGGTACAAACATAAACCGTCTGAATATTATGGCGCACATTGGTTCTTACCAAGAAAGAGTAAAAAATTTCAACTGGGAAATTGCTGAAAAAGAATTGGAATACCAGCCAGGGAATGTGATCAACATTGGCTGGTATTGTTCTGACAGGATATGCCTTATGGGAAAAGCCGACAAGCCCGCGCTGATTTGGGAAGGCCTTGGCGGGAAAGAAAAGACCTATACCTACAACGACATTCGGCTTAGAAGCAACACCATAGGTCAGTTCTTACGAGACCTGGGCATTAAGCCCGAAGACAGGGTTTGCCTGTTTATGGACAAGATTCCCGAGCTTTACCTGGGGTTTTTGGGCGTGCTGAAAATCGGAGCTATTGCCCAGCCTTTATTCTCGGCCTTTGGCGATGAGTCACTTTTTGTGCGGCTTGAAAACGCCGAAACCCGCGCCATAATCACCCAGAAAAAACACGCTCCGAAAGTCAGGAAGATTATCGACAAGATGCCTTTCCTTGAATTTATCATTATTGTTGACCACGACCCGGCCAAGCCGCTGGGCCCCCGCGAGGTGAGCTTCGACCTGGAAAACACGCCTATGGTTGATCAGTTCGAAATTCATCCCACCACGGCCGAGTCGCCATCGGTGCTGCATTACACTTCGGGGACAACCGGCCAGCCAAAAGGCGTAAAGCACGTGCATTATTCACTTATTTCGCAATACCTCACATCGAAGTGGGTGCTCGACCTGCACGAAGATGACATTTACTGGTGCACGGCCGACCCTGGATGGGTTACCGGCACCTCATACGGAATCATTGGCGCTTTCAGCAATGGAGTGACCCAATGTGTGCTCGACTCAGGCTTCTCGGCCGAAGCATGGTACCGCTTTATTGAAAAGCACCGCGTAACCATGTGGTATTCGGCCCCAACGGCCATTCGCTCATTAATGAAAGCCGGTGAGGAAGTGGTCAAGAAATTTGACCTCTCGTGCTTGCGCCACCTGGCCTCGGTGGGTGAGCCACTGAACTCTGAAGCCGTGATCTGGTCGGAAAAAGTTTTTGGCAAACCGTTTTACGACACCTACTGGCAAACCGAAACCGGATCCATCATGATCTCAAACTACCCAGGCATGAAGGTGAAGCCGGGCTCTATGGGTAAGCCCTTCCCGGGCATTGAGGCGATCGTGGTGCATCCTGAAACCTTCGAACCAATCCCAGAGCCGGGAAAGGTGGGGCTTATTGCCATAAAACCCGGCTGGCCAGCCATGATGCGCACCTACTGGCGCAACGAACAGGCATTCCAGAAAAAGTTCAAAAAAGGCTGGTACCTGCCCGGCGACCGGTCGAGCATTGATAGCGAAGGCTATTTCTGGTTCGTGGGGCGCGACGATGATGTGATCAACACCGGCGGGCACCTGGTAAGCCCCTTTGAAGTAGAATCGGCCCTGCTTGAGCATCCCGCCGTGGCCGAATCGGCAGTGGTGGCTAAACCCGACTTTGTGAACATGGAAGTGGTTAAGGCCTTCGTTACCCTGAAACCCGGATTTACGGCCAGCGCAGAACTCGACTTGGAAATAATGAATTTCGTTCGGAAAAAACTCTCGCCACTGGCCATGCCCCAGGAAATTGAATTCGTGGCATCATTGCCCAAAACCCGCAGCGGAAAGATCATGCGCCGCATACTTAAAGCCAAAGAATGGGGCGAAGAGATTGGCGATACATCAACGCTGGAAGACGATTAATACCATTTTCGGCGGAAGCCACTGAAAAAGACCAAACCTAATCATAAACCAACAGCAACTAATGGAGAATTTACTTATGGACGAAATGAAAGACATTGTAAGGGAATACGTAATCAACGAGTACGTTGAGGACGATACTGAGATCACCAACGACACCCCCCTGATCTCAGGTGGCATCGTTGATTCATTCTCAATGGTTTCGCTCAAGCGTTTTCTTGAGAACAAATACAAAATTTCGATTCCCGACGATAAAGCCACACCCGAAGCCTTCGACAGTGTGAACAAGATCGTTGACCTGGTAAATGATTTTTTAAAATAAGGAGGCAATATGGCATATCCGGAAAAAATCAGGGCAATGTATGCCGATGTGCTCGAAGGCATAAAGGAAGCAGGCTTGTTCAAACAAGAACGCTTTATCCACTCATCGCAGGCTGCCGATATTGAAGTGGAGTTTCCCACGGGTGCATCGCTCAAGAAGGTAATCAACATTTGCGCCAACAACTACCTGGGCATGTCGAGCCACCCCGAGGTGGTCACGGCGGCCCACGAAGGCCTTGATTCGCACGGCTACGGCATGTCGTCAGTAAGGTTTATCTGCGGCACCCAGGACATACACAAAAAGCTGGAGAATATGGTTACCGAATTTCTTGGTACCGAAGACACCATTCTCTTCCCTTCATGCATGGACGCCAATGCAGGCGTGTTCGAAGCCATACTTACCAAAGATGATGTGATCATTTCTGACCGGCTGGTGCATGCTTCGCTTATTGATGGCATTCGCCTTTGCAGCGCCATGCACGACACGTACAAGCATTCTGACATGGAGCACCTCGAAAGCAAGCTGCAGCTGCATATAGACCGCCGCCTCAAGGTGGTGGTAACCGACGGGGTATTCTCGATGGACGGAGATACTGCCAAACTCGATGAAATGGTGGCCCTTTGCGAAAAGTACGATGCCCTCCTCCTGGTTGATGACTCGCACGCCAGCGGCTTTATCGGCAAAACCGGCCGCGGAACGCACGAGCAATACGGCCAAATGGGTAAGATTGACATTATTACCACCACTTTTGGTAAAGGCCTCGGAGGTGCATCGGGTGGCTGCGTATCAGGAAGAAAAGAGCTGGTTGAACTTTGCCGCCAGCGTGCAAGGCCATACCTTTTTTCTAATACCATTGCGCCGCCTATCATTACCGGGGTCATCAGGGTACTTGAGATCCTTTCGGCATCGACCGACCGCCGCGACAAACTGGAGCGCAATACCGAATTCTGGCGCAAAGGCCTGTGCGAGGCCGGATTTGTGCTTAAAGACGGCGATACACCCATTGTGCCTGTTATGCTCTTCAATGCCAAGCTGGCGCAAAACTTCTCGCGCGATTTGTTTGAAGAAGGCATATATGCCATCGGCTTCTTCTTCCCGGTGGTACCACAGGGTCAGGCCAGGATCAGAACCCAGATCTCGGCCGGGCACGAAATGCATCACCTTGAAAAAGCCCTCGAAGCTTTCAGAAAAGTAGGCAAGAAATACGATATCCTTGGCAAAACCAAACAGGAGATCATTCAAATGTATGGCATGTAAAAATGATAATTAATAAAAAAAGCCCCGCGAGAAATTGCGGGGCTTTTTTTCAACCAAATGTTTATTCTTTCCTTGAAACTTTTTTCCTATTTTGCAAGAAATTTCCTTTCCAAAAAACACCAATTTACACAATAATCATGAAAAGACTTTCCTTCCTGCTGGCCTTCCTATTCCTGGCAACAGGTTTTTCCTTATCGGGGCAAACACCTGAGGTAATACAAAAACTTGACGCCTATTATGAGTAGGTGCTGAAAGACTGGGGCCTGCCGGGCATGGACATTGAAGTGCCCAACGGCGATATCTTCTTTGAGGAGCTGAAGCCGGTACGGGTGAAGTAACCCGAAGGGGGTTAATGTTTGATGAGCTTGGTCCTGTATGTCGTTTCGGAGGTGTCAAGACTTACAACATAGAGCCCCGAAGCTAAACCAGCGATCGGAATGGTAATTGCTCCTGAGCTTTCCTGCCCGATTTCTTTCTGGTAAACGGTGACACCCTGAAGGTTTGTAATCTTTAGGCGGGATGTTTCAGTTGTCAATGGTAATTCCAAAGAAAAGTAACCATCCCTGACAGGATTAGGAAAAATATTCAATTGTTTCTGGGGTTCAGTTTCATTTATCCAAGTACCCGAACCTGGGTAAAGCAGCACGGTTTCTTCAACGTTTTCATTCACAACTGAAACAGAACCTTCTTCTGTCAGGTATCCGGTTTGAGATACGGTATAGGCCAGTTGGCTGCCTCCTTCCACACCCGAAAAAACTGCTACGCCTGAGGAGTTGGTCGTTAGCGAAGCAAAGCCATCCAACTGAACGGTGGCTCCCTGTATGGGCGCCTCGGTTATGCCGTGCTTTACGGTAAAATGCACGTTGAAAACACCGCCTGCCTGGGCATCAAAAAGCTGCCCGTTTACCACGTACCAGTTTTGCCACTCGCCACCGCTGGCAGTTTGCCAGTCATTCAGGTCAAATAAATTATTCCCTTGAGTGTTACCCAGTATTTTGTAAACCGAGAGAGCCTGCCCACTGTGGTTCCAGGTGAGCGGAGTGCCGCTTTCGCAAACTTCGGGTGGGCCAGCATTCACTTTCAGAAAATAGGCAAAATCATCTTCGTCAGGATCGCCAAAAACCCGTGCAATGCCTTCTTCATCCACGCATACGGCAGTGAATTCATTTATGCCAATTCCTTTGGCATCCATATCCCAGTCGGCTATCATTCGGGCCAAAAAAGCCACATGCCGGCCCTTGCGATCTTTACCATCACCTTGGGTGCGATTGTAATGCGAGTCAGTAACCAGCTCTTCAAGAAATGGAATATTTAAAAAATCATTGGCCAGGGTAACTCTGAAGTGGTAAGGATTATTGAGGGCCTCTGTTGACCAAACGGTTCCACTTTGGGCAGTGTAAACCACCTCACCCAGCACAGCAAGTCCGGCAGAGGTGCCGCCAACGGTTATACCTTTTTCGTTTATAAGGTAGTTCAGCGCATTGTGCACCAGGGTATTGCGCCAATAGTTGATGTAATTCCACTGATCGCCCCCGGCAATGAACAGGGCTTCGGCTTTGATCATGGCATCGTAAACCGCCTGATTGTTGGCTTGTGCCTGACTTGAGATTACAATGGTAGTTACTGAATTAACCGTAACATTAAGGCCTGAATAAAGATAGTTGTTGTAGCCAGAGCTACCGCTTGCTCTAATAACCACAATATCGCCTCCGTCGGCTCTTTGTAAAAACCAGCGCATGGCATCGTTGTTATCGGTGGCCCCGCCGGCCAGCACAATACCGGGCAAATGATTGGTATTTAAATCAGTTGTTGAACCTGTATAAAAAAAGGTTTGGGCATTCACCGGGAAAAATGAGAGAAAAAGGGAGAAAACAACAATAAGATTAACAACAAACTTCATAAGAATTATTTTTTCCAAAATTACAGGCTTTTTCATAAAAACGTTTTTAAAAAGTTTAAAAGGCTTTTCATTGCCCGTAAAAAAACAAATAAGTTTTACCCGTTAGGTTCAAAATGAAAGCAAAAACTTAAATTTGTTTCAGAAAGGAAAAAACATGGACAAGCTGACAAAAATTGTTGCAACTATTTCTGACTTGCGCTGCGACCCGGATTTTTTAATGAGTTTACATGAGGCCGGCATGGATGTGGTTCGCCTCAACACAGCCCATCAAACCCCTGAGCAGTCGCTTCAAATTATTACCAATGTAAGGCAGGTTTCAAACCGAATTCCGCTGATGCTCGACACCAAAGGACCGGAAATACGCACCAATGTTTCGCCAGTAGAGCTTGCCGTGGCCAAGGGTCAAACCCTCAAGGTAAAAGGGCAAAAGGGAGTGCCAACCAATGAGGAATGCCTGTATGTTGACTACAACAATTTTGTGAATTGTGTAGAGGCAGGTACCAGAATTATGATTGATGATGGCGACATTGAACTATTAGTTATTGAGAAGCACCCTGATTATTTGGTTTGCCGGGTTTGCAATGCCGGCATCATTAAGGGGCGCAAGAGCGTTAACCTGCCCGGTATATCCATTGATCTTCCCTCACTCACAAAAAAAGACATAGAATTTATTGAATGGGGCATAAAAAATAACATCGATTTCATTGCCCATTCATTTGTAAGAAACAAGCAAGACGTGCTCGACATACAAGAGATCCTGGACAGGCACAACAGCCCGATCAAGATTATTGCCAAAATTGAAAACCAGGAAGGTGTTGACAATATTGATGAGATTCTTGAGCACGTTTATGGCATAATGGTAGCCCGTGGCGATCTTGCCATAGAAGTGCCTGCCGAACGCATACCGGTTATTCAGGCAATGTTGGTAAAAAAATGCATCCGCCAGAAAAAGGCGGTTATAGTTGCCACCCAATTATTGCACTCAATGATCAAAAGCCCCAGGCCAACCCGGGCCGAGGTGAGCGATATTGCCACAGCCATTTTCTCAGGCACCGATGCCATTATGCTTAGTGGTGAAACCACCATTGGAAAATACCCTGTTGAGGCAGTTCAAATTATGACCCTTACTGCCCATGAAACCGAGCAAAGCAACACCCTGCTTGTTGAAAGCATTGTTTTGCCGCACGATAACGACATTTCGGTTTTCCTTTCGAAGATGGCTGTGAGGTCAATTCAAAAACTCAACACAAAAGCCATAATAACCGATACCGATACAGGAAAAACAGCACGTTATTTGTCGGCTTTTCGCGGAAAAACACCCATTTATGCTCAATGTTATGATATGCGTGTGGTGCGTGAACTGGCCCTTAATTTTGGCGTTTATGCTGACTTTATTGATGTTGAAACATCGAAAAGAGAGTTTAAAAAGGCAACTCTTTCACGCTTAATAAACAAAGGAGAACTGCAGCCCGAAGACCTTGTAGCTGTAATGGCCGGGAACTTTGGCAAAAAATCGGGGCCCAGCTACGTTGAAATCAGCACAGCAAGCAATATGCTTACCGATGAAAAACTATAATATTTCATGACATAAAGCTTGGCCCACCTAAATTTGGGAATCACATGAGCATCACCATAAAAAATATTTCGATCGACAGCATCCGCAATGCAATAAAGGAGCAGAACAATGACTACCTTCTTGAGGTGATCAATGAATTTTATGCGGCCGACATTGCCGAGGTAATGGATGAACTGAACCTGGAAGAGGCCAAATACTTTTACACCCTTCTGGAAAAAGAAGAGGCTGCCGAGGTACTCATGGAGCTTGAGGATGATGTTCGTGAGCGCTTTCTGGCCTCCTTCTCTACCCAGGAGATCGCCCACGAGTTTATCGACAATCTCGAATCAGACGATGCCGCCGACCTCATCAGCGAGCTCCCTGACAACATGCAGGGTGAGGTTCTTGCCCACATCGAAGACCGCCAACAGGCGCAGGACATTGCCGACTTGCTCATTTACCCACCTAATAGTGCCGGCGGTCTTATGGCAAAGGAGCTCGTTAAGGTGCACGCAAGCTGGCACGTGGTTACCTGTATTCGCGAAATGCGACGCCAGGCCGAGGAAGTGGAAAATGTATATTCTGTTTATGTGGTTGATGACGAAGAGCGACTGGTGGGTTTACTCTCTCTTGAAAAGCTTCTCATCGCTTCACCCCGCGACAAAATTGAAAAGCTTTTCAACCCCGATGTAATTTCGGTCAAGGCCACTCAAAAAGCCGAAGAGGTGGCCCAAATCATGAATAAATATGACTTGGTTGTTCTGCCTGTTATTGACCAAATAGGAAGGCTAATTGGGCGCATTACCATTGACGACGTTATGGACTTCGTAAAGGAGGAAGCCGACCGCGACTATCAGTTAATGTCAGGTATTACCCAGGACATTGAATCAACAGATAAGATTTGGGAAATAACCCAAGGACGGCTCTTTTGGCTAATCATTGCATTGTTTGGCGGAATTATTGGCTCAAGGGTTATTGCAAACTACGAAGAACAAATAAGCATTAATCCTGAAATGGCTTTTTTTATGCCCCTGATTGCAGCCATGGGTGGCAATGTTGGAGTGCAATCATCGGCCTTGGTAGTGCAGGGGCTTGCAAACCACACCCTTACCGGGGGTATCATTCCAAGGTTACTAAAAGAATTATCTGTTGGGGTAATAAATGGAATTGTTTGTTCAGCCATATTGCTGGCCTACAGTTTTTTCTTCGCACCATCGCTGGCATTGGGCCTAACCGTTAGTGTTGCATTAATGACGGTAATTCTGTTCGCCTCAATTTTTGGCACCTTTGTGCCTTTAATGCTCGATAAATTCAAAATTGATCCTGCTCTTGCAACAGGGCCCTTTATTACCACATCAAACGACATCATAGGCCTGTTCATTTATTTCATGATAGGCAGGCTAATGTATGGTCTTTTCTGATCTACCTTCCGGGGTTTTTCCACCTTAGGGTTGCGATCATGTGTCTGATGTCTTCTTCAAGAAAATCGATGACCGGAGCCAGTGAATCGTTGTTTGGGGTAACGTTGAAATAAAGGGCCCCGCGAAGGAAATGGTTCAGGCTGTCGGTAACGTAAAACTGCAGGGTCGAAGCCGCTTCTCTTCCTTTTATTTCATATAGCATTCCGTAAACCTTGCGTTGGTCATTAACAATGGATTCGTCAAAAATGGCCGTGGCCTTGGGGATGTGCTTCTGGGCGAAACTGCGGGCATCTTCAAAGTAAGCCAAAAGGTCAGCATCACCCCTCACCCTCTTATAGCTCAGATACAAAGTTCCCTTAAATTCAGGAAAAACAAGATCGGCCCAAAATGGCTCAGCACTCGGGCGTTCATCCGGAATTATCTTGCCATAAACCGGGTACTCAAATGAATAGGGAAAAACCGTGTCGAATACCACATATTCTTTTTCCGGAAGGTAAATTCTGAAAAAGCCCCTTGGCTTAGGGGTGTAATTTCCCTGGCATGAGATCAGAAAAAGCAGTACAACAAAAGGGAGGTATCTTTTCATGAGAAAATGGATTATTCAGCGGGTTCATGTTTTATTTCAACCCGGATTCTTTTAATCCGCCGGTTGTCCACACCTTCAACCTGAAATTCAAAGTTGCGGAAACTGATCTTCTCACCCTTGAAGGGCAGCTCCTGCTTGATCTCAAGGATCAGCCCGGCAAGTGTGTCGGCCTCGCCCTTTACCTCAGTAAAAAGATCGTAATCGGCACCCGTGATCTTGCAAAAGTCCTTAAGAAGTGTTTTGCCTTCAAACACATAGGTATTGGCATCGAGCTTTGAATAAATGCCTTCGTCGATGTCGAACTCATCGTTGATCTCGCCCACGATTTCTTCAAGGATATCCTCAAGTGTAACAATGCCTGATGTGCCCCCGTATTCATCAACAACCACTGCCAAATGAATCTTTTTTTCCTGGAATTCCTTTAAAAGGTCGTTGATCTTTTTGCTTTCGGGCACAAAGAAGCATGGCCGCAACAGTTTCTGCCATTCATATTCATCGCCCTTTTCGAGATAGGGCAACAGGTCTTTAATGTAGAGAATGCCTTCCACATTGTCGAAACTGTCGCGATATACAGGTATTCGACTGTAACCGGCATCGAGAATGATCTTCAGGAGTTTGTAGAAGGGGATGGTTATCTCAACGGCCACAACATCTAACCTTGAGCGCATGATTTCACGGGCAAAAATGTTCCCGAATCTTACAATGCCCCTGAGAATGTTCTTGTCTTCTTCGGTAGTTGTGGCATCGGTGGTTATTTCTAGCGCGTGCGACAGCTCATTCATACTCAGATTAGGGCGTTTTTTCGCCATTCGCTCATCGATCATGTTGGTAGATTTTACCAGGAGCGTACTGAGAGGCCAGAATGCTTTCCGCAAAACCAGCAAGGGCGAAGCCATAAAAAAGGCAAACTTTACCGAATGCTGCGATGCATAAACCTTCGGAAGCACCTCGGCAAAAACCAGTATAATGAAAGTAATCAGAATAACTTGCACCACAAACTCAATGACCGGATGCCCGCCAAAGTCGAAAAGCCGGCCCAAAACCATAGCAGAGATGATAATGATGGCAATGTTTACTACATTGTTGGTAATAAGAATGGTTGCCAGCAAGCGCTTAGGCCTTTCAAGCAAATTGATGATCCCCTGGCTGGCCTGGGACTGTTTTTTACGCAGCTCATCAATCTGATGGTGTGTGAGCGAAAAAAAGGCCACCTCAGAACCAGATATCATGGCTGAAATGAAAAGCAGTACTATTATGGCAATGATTCCCAGCAGCGCATTGGCCGGTATAGAGTCAACAAAAAAAAGAAGTGGCGAGATACAGTGAGAGTATGGGTCAGGTGAATCTTCCAAGGTTTATATAAAGCTTTGTTTCTTTGCAAAATTAATACAAATTTTGGCATGCTTTCAAAATTAAAAAAAACGCTGTTTTGCCAAGTGGCTAATCAGCCATTCACCGATCACGTCAAAGCCAAATTTTAACTACTTTTAAGCTCGAATTTTTAAACCCTTCTTTTCGCAAAATGCTGCTCAAGGCAATTGTTTCAAAGACTTTCGGCTTCATGTTTTTGCCGGTTTTTTTTCTGCTGTTGATTCCCGGTGAAGCGAAAGCACAGCAGTATTCTGTTTCAGGAAGGGTGGTTGACAGTGAAACTCTCGAGCCACTTGCCTTTGTAAATATTCTTATCAGCAGATCGAGAAGCGGCGGCATGACCGATATCGATGGTTTTTTCCATCTTTCGCACCATAGCCCGATTGAGCAACTGAACCTGAGTTATGTTGGTTATTTTTCAATGGTACATGATGATGAACCGGGTAGTAAAACCCAAACAATCAGCATGGTTCGCAAGCCTATTGAGCTGGCTGTTGTTGAAGTTTTTCCCGGTGAAAACCCCGCCCATCGTATCATCGAGAACGCAATCCGGAACCGCGACCGCAACAACCCTGAAAAGCTTGGGGCATTTTCTTATGAATCGTACAACAAGTTTGTTTTTACCGGCGAATTCGGCGATGATGCACCAACACCACAGGCTTCTTCACCCCGAGTAATAATTTCAGCAAGTGGCAACCTGGAAGAGTTTCTCGAAAAGCGCCATTTTATGATCATGGAAACCGTAACCCAAAGGCGGTTTCGCTACCCCAACCTGAACAATGAAACGGTGCTGGCTTCCAGGATCTCAGGTTTCGAAAACCCCGTGCTGGCCCTTATTGCCACCCAGTTCCAGTCGTTTTCGTTTTACGAAGATCATATTTCCATTTCGGGACGCGAATACTTAAGCCCCATAAGCCCGGGCAGCACCGGCCGCTATTTTTTCCTGCTCGAAGAAACCACCTTTACCCACAGCGATACGGTATTCATCATCTCATTTCAACCCTCGCGCGGACGGAATTTTGAAGGGCTTTCAGGGGTATTATACATAAACAGCAATGGTTGGGCCATTCAAAACGTCATTGCCGAGCCGGCAAACCAGCAAGGACAGTCAAGGGTAAAAATACAGCAAATGTATGAGCTTATTGATGGCCGGCGGTGGTTTCCAACACAATTGAACACTGATGTGGAAGTAGTTAACATCAGCAACATCAACAACTTTAGGATGCTGGGGCTGGGCCGCACCTACCTGCGAAACATTGAGCTTGAACCGGGTTTCAGGCGGCGCGATTTCTCATCGTATGCCGTTGAGTTTTCGCCAAACACCATTGTTCGCGACACCGAGTTTTGGCGCCGTTACCGGCCTGACAGCCTCAGCTTTCGCGAAGAAAACACCTATCATTATCTCGACAGCATTGGGCAAGAACAAAACCTTGACCGGCAGCTCGAAAGGATCGAAGCAGTGATTAGCGGTGCCATTCGCGCCGGCATATTCGATATTGAGCTGAAACACCTTATCGGTTATAACGACCAGGAAGGCTGGCGGCCAGGGTTTGGCCTTCGAACCAACCCGCGCCTGTCAAATCGTTTCAGCATAAGCGGCAACATTGGTTACGGACTGAGAAGTCAAACCCTGCGGTATGGCTGGGGTGGCGAAGTGCTGCTCGACAGGCTGTCAGCGCTCAGGCTGGGCTATGACTTTCTGTGGGATTTTCGCGAAAGGGGTGGTTCTGTTTTTCTTGAAAGCACTTCGCTTCTAAGTCCTTATAACATTCGGCGCTATTTTCTGCTCGACATGGATATGCTGAAACAGCACAGGGCATGGCTCGAATTAAGGGCATTCAGAAACTACCTTACAATAAGGGGCTATGCAAGCGACGAATACCAGAAAACCAACACCAATTACTTTTTTTCACCCTTTGCATTAAATGAAACAGAGCTTGCCAATGCTTTCCGCTTTTTCGAAACGGGATTGATGATGCGTCTGGCTGTGGGCGAACAGTATGTGCTCACACCAACTCGCACGCTGGCTTTCGGCACAAACTTCCCTATCCTTTACCTCAACTTGGCCAAAGGCTGGAACAATTTTTACAAAGGTGAGCACGATTATTGGCGTGCCGAAATGAAACTTGAACGGCAATTTCGAATAAAAATGGCAGGCACACAAAAGTGGGTGCTGCAGGCAGGTTACGTGCATGGCAATGTGCCCTGGCCGAAGCTATTTACCGGGCAGGCCACATACCGGCGTTTCGCTATAACCGCCCCCCAAAGTTTTGCCACTATGCGAATGGGCGAATTCGTTTCCGACCGATACGCAGCACTTTTCTTTTTTCACAACTTCGAAAAGCTATTGTTAAACAGAAAAGGGTTTTCGCCCGGATTGGTGCTTCTTACCAATGTTGGTATAGGCTCACTAAGCAAGCCCAAACTGCATCTTGGTTACAACCTGAAAAGCATGAAAAAAGGCTATTTCGAATCAGGCTTTGCCATAACCGACCTAATGGGTTCGGGCCTAACCAGCCTGGGAATTGAGTTTATGTATCGCTACGGGCCCTATGCCTTCTCTGACTTTAAAGACAACTTTTCGCTCAGATTGAATTATTCGTTTATGTTCAGATAAAGCTATCAGGCTTAAGGGATTAGTGATCAGCGATCATTGGTTAGGGTTCAGGGTTTAGGGTTCGGAAACGGATACCGGAGACCGGAAACAAAAGGCAATAGTCAGTAAGCAGTAATAATTTACTGATCACTACCGCTGCCTCCTGCCGCTAAATCCTGCTGCTTTCTGCCTATTGCAACCTTGATCTTGACCTTTACCTTTACACTGCATCCCTAATTTTACAGGTTGTCAGTTGCAAACCACTCGGCATATGAAGTGGCTGTTTCGTCAAGGCGAAGTGAGTGAAGGCTCACGTTTGAAGGCAACTGAGCTTTGATCCTGGCGGCAAAATCGACGATCATGTTTTCGCAGGTGGGTTGATAAGGCAAGGCAACTACACGGCCAAACATCTGGTTGGTTTCGGCAAGTTCCTTATGCGGTGTATTGGCATTCACCATAAGGGCATGATCGAACGGGCCTACAACCGTATCATGAACAATTTTTTTCATCTGAGAAAAATCCATTACCATACCCGATTTGGGATTTTCAGGATCATCAATGGGGCTCCCGATTATGGTTACGGAAAGTATATAACTGTGCCCGTGAATATTCCGGCAAAGCCCATCGTAATTCCAGAGTGCGTGGGCCGCTTCGAAGCGAAACTGCTTGGTGATTCTTATTACTGGCGATTTTCCCATGTAAATGGCTGATTCTTTATTTAAAACTTAATTGTGTAAGAATAGGTTTCGGGCTTTTTTTCTGCAGGCTTTTTTATGTCGGTCGGCTTTTCTTTTTTAGCTTCAGGCTTATAAACAATCTTCATTTTAGCCGGCTTGGGCTTTGGCGGAAGCCGAAATGGGATCTTTATACGACTGTTGCTGGTAACACGCACACCCCGGTTCCTTACGGCTTCATATTTGAGAAGGCTTACCAGCCGCAATGCTTCCTCATCGCAGCCATGGCCTATGCCGTGCACTAAGGCCGCATCGAAAACTTCTCCTTGGCTGTTAACCTTGTATTTGACGATCACATCGCCCTCCACCTTGTTTTCAAGCGCCTGCGGAGGATACTTCAGGTTTTCTTTTATGAATTTCTTCAGAACTTCCCTGCCGCCATCAAGCCGTGGCAATTTCAGGAATTTCTTTTTCTTCTTTTCCATCAGAATAAAATTAATCAAAATTCAGAAAGCTGCAACCTTTGTTCTGGCAAACAAAAAAAGCCCTGCCTTGACGACAGGGCTCAGCATGATTTTTTTAAACTATTCGAGATTAATCGGATTAGACAAGTCGAATTCGGCTTCGAAGCGTAAAACCCCTCCACGGGTAAGCCTGTAAGTGAGTTTAGAAAAATCTTCTGCAATCATTACGATCCACTCGTTGGTGCAGGCATAAGGTATCAGTTCGCAAGTGTATTCGTCGGCGGGGAAGTGCTGAACAAATGGAGTGCCCTGATTGGTGGCGTAACCACCATACATGGTCACTTCCTCGGGCGTACCATCCTCATGCCGGTGGTCGTGGCGGAAACGCAGCAAGCCATCTTCAACAAGAAACATCCAGGTGCGCGAGCGGTCTTCCGAAAGGTGGAAAGGAATGTACACGTGATCGTCTTCGCAAACGCTTACATGCATCACGAAGTCAAGGTGACCCCAACTTTCATTCTCGGGAATCATGTACACCTCTTCGCCCGCAAATGACTGCCCGCAAAGGCTTGCAAGGTTTTTTAGAAAGGCCTGCTGGTTGTCATCGATAAGGAGCCCTTCAGAAATTTCAGCTTCTTCAGCCACTTGTTGACGCGGACCGAAAGCGACTGCCAGCAGTGCAACTACTAAAATCAGAAACAGTTTTTTGATCATCGTTAAAGTTTTGGTGAGTAATTATGGTGAATTGATAAAAAACTTGACTGGATTGGTTAACAAAGATAGCAAATAGACATAAAACGCCCCTGATTTTTTTGCAACTTACAGTGAATGTTTATTTTACAAAAAATCGGCAGGGTTTGGGAAATCTGTTATTTTTGTACGCCCAACATGCAAACCATAACCATAAATTGATCTATATGCAAAAATTTCGTTTTCTAACCGTTTTACTTATGCTTGCCCTATTGCCGGGTTTAAGCCACAGAGCGCAAGCCTGCACCAACGTGCTGGTATCTCGCGGTGCCAGTGCTGATGGCAGTGTTATGATCAGCTACCTTGCCGATGCAGGCGGGTTCATGGATCCGCTCTATTTTCAACCTGCCATGCAGCATGCCCCTGGTGACTCCATCGACATTTTCGAATGGGATACCGGCAAACTCCTTGGCCGGATCCCGCAAGTGCCATACACCTATAAGGTAATTGGCAACATGAATGAGCACCAGGTGGTAATTGGCGAAACCACTTTTACCGGCCGCCGCGAGTTGACCACGCCAAATGGCATTCTCGACTACGGGAGCCTGATGTACCTGGCCTTGCAACGTGCCAAAACTGCCCGCGAAGCCATAAAAGTGATTACCGACCTGGTGGAGCAGTATGGCTATGCCAGCACCGGCGAGTCCTTCTCAATTGGTGACAAGGACGAAGCCTGGGTCCTTGAGCTTATAGGCAAGGGCGAATATGGTAAGGGAGCCGTTTGGGTGGCTGCCCGTGTTCCCGAAGGATATATCGCCGCCCATGCCAACATGGCCCGTATTCGTAAGATAGACTGGAACGACACCCGCAACTGGATGTGGAGCAAGGACGTGGCCAGTTTTGCCCGCGAAAGGGGTTGGTATACCGGCCGCGACCGCGACTTTAATTTTGCCGATACCTACAACCCGGCCAATTGCCGCTCACTGCTCTTCTGCGAAGGCCGTGTATGGAGCGTGTATCGCAGGGCGGCACCCTCGCAAAATTTCTCTGACGAGTTCTGGCGCTGCGTGGAAGGCGCTGAAGCCTATCCCCTGTTCATTAAGCCCGATCAGAAACTCACCGTGCAGGATGTGATGGGCCTGGTGCGCGACCATTTCCAGGGCACTCCCTATGACCTTACCAAGAGCGTGGCCGCCGGACCCCATGGCCTGCCCTATCGCTGGCGCCCACTCACCTTCAAACTCGAAGGTGATGACACGGACTATGGTTACGAAAGGCCTATTTCTCAGCAACAAACCGGTTTCTCTTTCGTGTCGCAAAGCCGCAACTGGCTGCCCAACGAGATCGGCGGCATTTTCTGGTACGGAGTTGACGATACCTATTCAACCTGCTACATGCCGCTTTATATGGGTATGGAAAAAGCGCCCGTAAGCCTAACCACCGGCGACATAAACCAGTTCGACTGGAACTCGGCTTTCTGGGTGTTTAACCTGGTTTCAAATTACGCCTATGGCCTTTACGAATACATGATTGTTGATATTCAGAAAGTGCAAAAGGAGCTGGAAGACCGTTCGGTGGCCATGACAAAGGCCGTTGACCAAGGCGCTTTGTTCCTTAAAGACCAACCAGAGCTAATGCGCAACTACCTTACCGATTTCTCGGTAAATAATTCCGAATATGTTGTGCAGCGCTGGCGCGAACTGGGCTACTACCTGTTTACAAAATATAACGACCGCTACATAAACGACGTGGGCGGTCCAAGGCCTTATCCGCGCGGCGTTGGTTACCCCGAGTGGTTTAACCGCAAAGCAGTTGAAGAACGCCCGGGATATTACGAAATAAGGTGGCGGAAGCCCGGCGAACCAACACACTAAGAATAAATTTGATATAAAAGGCCGTTTAACAGACGGCCTTTTATATGCATTTCTCTATTTTTGACTTCGGACTTCTGACTTCCGACTTTTTCGTATGTTTGCCTGAAAATTAGCAGCTAATGGCCAGCCATTCCCTTTTATCGGTCGAAAACCTTTCGGTAGAATTCACTACCGACGAAGGCCCGGTTAAAGCCGTTCAAAACATAAGTTTTGATCTTTTCCCAAGTCAAACTCTTGGGATTGTTGGCGAATCAGGTTCGGGAAAGTCGGTAACTGCACTGGCCATTATGGGATTGCTGAGTCGAAACGCCCACATTACTTCAGGTAACATTTGGTTTGAGCACCCGGAATTGGGCAGAACCGATCTTTTAAAGCTTAGTGATGAACAAATGCAAAAGGTCAGGGGCCGTCACATGGGCATGATTTTTCAGGAGCCCATGACCTCGCTGAACCCGGTGAAGCCCTGTGGCGAGCAGGTAGAAGAAGCATTGCTATGGCACAGGCAGGCCACACCTTCTGAAGCCAAGCGCAAAGTACTCAAACTTTTCGATGAAGTAAAACTTCCTCACCCCGATAGGATCTTTAAAGCTTACCCGCATCAGCTTTCGGGGGGACAAAGGCAAAGGGTGATGATCGCCATGGCCATGGCTTGCGATCCGGCCCTTCTGATTGCCGATGAGCCCACCACGGCTTTGGATGTCACGGTGCAAAAGAGCATCCTGGAGTTGATGAAACAGTTGCAAGAAAGCCATGGTATGTCCATAATTTTCATCACCCATGATCTGGGGGTTGTTGCCAGCATTGCCCAACAGGCAGGAGTAATGCTGAAGGGCAGTATGGTTGAACAAGGCACTATCGATAAGGTTTTCAATCAGCCTTTACACCCTTACACAAAGGCGCTGATAGCCTGCAGGCCTAATACTTTGACCAGGCCATTGCGTTTGCCTGTCGTTGAGAATTTTCTTGATTCCGGAGAAGACCTTCCTGATATTCGCTTTGAAGAAACTGAAGCAAGGAGAAAGCGACATGAAAAAATTTTTTCAAAAGAACCGATCCTCGATATTATAGAACTCAGAACAAGTTTTGTAACCCGGCGAAGTTTCTTGGGCAAGCCCTTGCAATATTATGATGCCGTTGACCAGATCAGCTTTTCGGTTTTCCAGGGCGAAACACTTGGCCTGGTGGGCGAGTCAGGCTGTGGAAAAACCACACTGGGCCGAAGTATCATGCGACTGGTTGAGCCTTCGGCCGGGAAAATCTTTTACAAAGGAAGAGATCTTTCAAGCCTTTCCCAAGCCGAACTGCAAAAGTTCCGCCGGAAAATGCAGATTATTTTTCAAGACCCATACTCATCGCTCACCCCCGGCATTGCCATCGGAAAAGCCATAATGGAGCCCATGCGCGTTCACCGGCTCCTTGACAACGACAAACAACGTAAGGCAAAAGTGATTGAACTGCTTCAAAGGGTGGGCCTTGATGATAAACATTTTTACAGATACCCGCATGAGTTTTCGGGCGGTCAGCGGCAGCGAATAGCCATTGCACGGGCTTTAGCCCTTGAACCCGAGTTTATTATCTGCGATGAGGCAGTCTCGGCCCTTGACGTGTCGGTGCAGGCCCAGGTGCTGAACATCCTTAATGAGTTGAAAGAAGATTTTGGCCTGACCTATATTTTCATTTCACACGACCTTTCGGTAGTAAAATTCATGGCCGACCGCATTATGGTTATGAAAAGCGCTAAAATGGTTGAACTTGCCGAAGCTGATGCCCTTTATAACAGCCCCTTGAATGAATACACCAAACAATTGGTCAAGGCTATTCCGGCTCCTTATACTGAATAACTTAACATATTTCCCTACTGGAGTGTTTTAACTGAAACACCCAAACAGGTTTTTAGCACGGGCTAAAAACCACGTATTTCACCTGTACAATTAAGGTAATTACCATAATTGCCCAATATCGGGCCCAACTTAAATTTGTTTCAATTCAAATAAAAACCAAAGCACCTATTGCATGCAACATCTAATACTTTGAAGATGGATCTGTTTGCGGCAACCAGGGTTATCTCCCAAAAAAAAAGCCCCTCCGTGCTGAGAAACACAAACATCAGGAAATCATGAAACCTCCCCAAAAAAAGTCAAAACCTAAAAAGAAAATTGACATGTTGTCCGACAAAGAATTAAAGTACCTCGAAGATCTTGAGAAGAACAAAGATGTGATCTATCTGCTCAACACCCGTGAATGCGAATTGATTTCGCGATTAATAAGAAGTTATAAGGAAATTAAACGACAATTAACGGCAATGCAAATTGCCAGAGATTAAAAAAGGTGGTCAAACCCAAGTAACAACGACACAGATGACCTACAAAGACATTATCCTTAAACTGCTCAAGAGCAGAGAGGATCTGATCTGTATCGAGGACCACCTGATGAATGATTTCAGGGAAAGCGGTAATTCCGGGATTAGTTTCTCGGACTGGTGCGAAAAGAACCAGATCATTTACCAGCGCGTCCAGGATGAAGGCCCTCCAAGGCTCCACCTAAGAAGGTCGGAGTTACTCTTAAAAGTTTCCTGAGCAGAATAATTGCACATTAAGCGAACGGATTGCACCTTCAAAAAAAGCTGCAATAAACTCCCCTCCTCCCCGAGAAAAACCAAGCCACCCCGAATTCGGGGTGGCTGTTTATTTAATGGCCCGACAAAAGAATCAGGCCATAATGGCTTCAATTTCGGCTACCGTCTTGGGAATTGCTTTTCCAAGTATTTTGTGACCGTTTTCTGTAACAAGCACGTCGTCTTCGATTCGAATACCACCAAAGCCAATGTATTCCTTCACCTTGTCGTAATTGATAAACTCGGCAAATTTCCCTTCTTGCTCCCATTTTTCAATCAGGGCCGGAATGAAATAAATGCCCGGCTCAACGGTGAGCACATAACCTGGTTTCAATTTTTTACCCAGTCGCAGGTAGGCGGTTCCAAAAAGCTCTGAACGTTTCACTTCGTCATCATATCCCACATAGTTTTCGCCCAGATCTTCCATATCGTGCACATCGAGTCCCATCATATGCCCAAGGCCATGTGGCATAAACAGGGCTGTAGCGGCTTGCTCAATGGCCTGGCCAATATCACCTTTCATTAGCCCAAGGTTTTTCAATCCTTCGCCAATGGTTTTAATGGCCAGCATATGAATGCTTTTAAAAGTCACTCCGGGCTTAATGGCCTCAATGGCCTTCACATTGGATTCGAGTACAATCTCATATATTTCCCTTTGACGCTGGTTAAACTTGCCCCCCACCGGAACCGTGCGCGTATGGTCGCTGGCATAGCGCATGGGTGTTTCGCAGCCGCCATCAATCAGAAGCAGATCGCCTTCGGCCAATTTATTACTGTGGTCGTGGTTGTGAAGGGTCTCGCCATGCTTGCTCAGAATCAGCGGAAAAGAGAGGGTGCCACCTCCCGAAAGTGCAATCCCTTCAACCACACCTGCAATCTCGCGCTCATAAATGCCAGGCTTGGCCATCTTCATGGCAGTGGTATGCATTTGGTAAGCCGTTTCAATAGCTTTTTCAATTTCGGCTATCTCTTCAGGCTCCTTGATCTCCCTCAATGCAACTACGGCCTTGATCAGCTCAACAGAAGCCTCAGCCTTCAGTTTGTCAACAGCAATGCCGAGCAACTTCTCCATCAATATCTTGTTTTCTGCACGATAGGGCGGCAAGTAATGAATCTTGCGGCCCTTGTCCCGGGCATTCTTCAGAAAATCAGCCAGTTCGCCGAAAGGCATGCTGTTAGGCACACCCACTCTGGCAGCCTTGTCCTTTACCAGCGGCTGGGGGCCCATCCAGATTATGTCATCCAGCGAAACATCATCGCCAAAAAGGTAATCCACATTGTTATCAATGTCCATTACCCCGGCCATTCCCTGGTGGTCAATACCAAAAAAATACAGAAAGTTGCTGTCTTGCCTGAAATGATAGGTGTTGGCCGGATAGTTCATGGGAACATCAACATTGCCCATTATGAGCACTATGCCATCTTTCAGGCTTTTTTTCAGTTTCTCCCTGCGGCTTACGTAAGTTTTTGTTTCGAACATGATGATAAAAGTTTAGAGTTTCTATTATTGTGATTTTTGAATTATTTGTTCATTATCTCTTCAATTTCCTCCACCTCAACCGGCACGTTGGCGGTCAGGTCTTTGTGTCCGTTTTCGGTAATCAGGATGTCGTTTTCGATTCGCACCCCAATGCCTTCTTCCTTAATGTAAATGCCGGGCTCACACGAAAGCAGCATGCCAGGTTTAAAGGTTTCGAAGCGATGACCCTCGTCATGCACATCAAGCCCCATGAAGTGCGAAGTGCCGTGCGGGAAATATTTTTTCAGGGCAGGATTGGCTGGATCCTGTTTTTCAATATCGTGCCTGGAAATAAGACCCAGACCCAGCAGTTCGCTCTCCATGACCTTCATCACTTCTTTATGATAGGCATCGATATGGGTACCAGCCACCAGCATCTGCCGGGCTTCTTTCATTACGCGCAGGCAAGCGTTGTATACCTCTTTCTGCCTGGGCGAGAAGCGCCCGTTTACGGGAAAGGTACGGGTCATATCGCCGGCATAGTTGGCATACTCAGCACCGGTGTCGAGCAGCAAAAGATCACCATCCTTGCAAACCTGGTTGTTGGTCACATAATGCAGCACGCATGCATTGGCGCCCGATGCCACAATGGGGTAAAATGAGTGACCGGTGGCCCGGTTTTTAATATACTCGTGAATCACCTCTGCCTCAATCTCATATTCAGCTACTCCTGGTTTCACAAATTTCAGCACTCTTAAGTATGCCCCGGTCGTAATATCGATGGCTTTCTGAATGATCTCAAGCTCTGCGGGCGATTTAACCAGGCGAAGCGAAGTGATAATGGGTGTTGCCCTGCGATAATTGTGCAGCGGGTATTTTTCCTTCAATTCACGCGCAAAGCGAATACTCCGGTAAAAGTGTTCTCCTGGATATCTTGGGTTTTCAATGGTATTGAGATAAACGTTTTCGGCATATAGCATGGCCTCCTTCATCATGGCATCGAAAGCCGGAAGCCACAGCACCGATTGTATGCCCGAAGCTTCGGTGGCTTCTTCCCTGGTATATTTGTGGCCTTCCCAAATGGCGATATGCTCGTTGGTTTCGAGCAAAAACAACACTTCGCGCAAGGCAGGATTTGGGCTGCCGGGGAAAAGCATCAGCATGCTCTTTTCCTGGTCAATGCCTGTAAGGTAAAAGAAATCGGGGTTTTGACGAAAAGGGAAAAACTGATCAGCACTGCGGGGTTGCTCATCGTTCGAAAAGAAAAAGGCCACCGAGTTGGGTGCCATTTTCTTCAGGAAGTTTTTCCGGTTCCCGGAAAAAATTCGGCAGTTTAAAGGCAAGTACTTCATAGTGAATGGCAATTATGGGGCTAAAATTACTGATTTATTGTTATTTAAAAAGAATTCAAATAAGCGAATTGTTTGCAAAAAATGTTCATATAATCTACATTTGTTTGCAAATGGTCATCTGGGTGACTTTTTCAGGATCACAGGATTCATTCAAAATAGCATCATTACAAATTAACTAAAAATTGCCTGAACGGCGGGCGGGTTTTAGAATTATTTAACAACCTGAAAACTTCACCTCAAAACTCCCAAAGATTTTTTCACACCCAAAATACCTGCATAACTTTCCAAAGCAAAATCACAAAATATTACACATGAAAAGACCAATCTTAAAGCTATCTTCAATTAGCCACAAGTATATTGTGGCTTTGGCGGGATTATTCCTGATGCTGTTTCTGTGTTTTCACCTGTTCACCAACCTGCTGATGCTAAGGGGAGATGGTGAGTCATTTCAGCGGGCGGTTGAGTTCCTCAGCGCCAACCCACTGATTAAGATCATGGAGTATGTATTGTTTGCCGGTTTCATTATCCATATTCTGTTTGGGGTAATTGTATGGATTAACAACAACAAGGCCCGGCCGGTAAAGTATTACGTAGCGCAGAACTCAGAAACTTCTTACTTTTCGAAGTTCATGATCCATACCGGCTTGATCATCCTCGCTTTTCTGATCATTCACCTCAACAACTTCTTTTTTGTCAAGCTTGGGTGGGCTCCCCTGCCAGAATATGCAGCCGACAAGCACGACTTTTTCTCCATGGCTGTAGTGAAATTTCAGGAGCCCATTTATTCGCTGATTTACATTGTCTCATTTGTTTTTCTGGCCTTCCACCTGAACCATGCGTTCCAGTCGGCCTTTCAGACAATTGGGCTGAACCATAACAGGTATTTCCCGGCTATCAAGGTAATAGGCACCCTGTATGCCCTGATTATCAGTATCGGGTTCGGCATTATTCCCGTTTATTTCCTTTTCTTCTATTAAGATTTTAAATAAGAAAAACCTGTCAGCTATGATAAAGCTTGATTCGAAAATACCGGGCGGTCCGATTGCCGAAAAGTGGAGCAATTACAAAAATTCGCTTCGGCTCGTAAATCCCGCCAACAAGAAAAAACTTGAGATCATTGTGGTAGGCACCGGCCTTGCCGGGGCTTCTGCAGCCAGTGCCCTGGGCGAACTGGGCTACAACGTAAAGGTATTCTGTTTTCAGGACTCACCCCGCCGGGCTCACTCGGTGGCAGCCCAGGGGGGCATTAATGCCGCCAAGAATTACAAAAATGATGGTGACTCTGTCTACCGTCTTTTTTACGACATGATAAAGGGCGGCGACTACCGTGCCCGCGAAGCCAATGTTTACAGAGCAGCTGAAGTGAGCAACCTGGTCATTGATCATTTTGCGGCACTTGGCGTGCCCTTTGCACGCGATTACGGCGGAGGGCTCGACAACCGCTCTTTTGGCGGGGTGCAGGTGTCGCGTACCTTTTACGCCAAAGGCCAGACCGGACAGCAATGCCTGCTGGGAACCTACTCTTCCCTGAGCAGGCAGATTGCCAAAGGCCGTGTAAAAATGTTCCCGCGCCGCGACATGCTCGATGTGGTGATTATTGACGGAAAGGCCCGCGGAATCATTGCACGCAACCTGGTTACAGGTGAAATTGAACGCCACGGAGCCCATGCCGTTGTGCTGGCCACCGGCGGTTACGGCACGGTATTTTATCTTTCAACCCTTGCCTTGGGAAGCAATGCATCGGCAGCCTGGGCCGCCTACAAAAAAGGCGCATTGTTTGGCAACCCCAGCTTTATTCAGATTCACCCCACCAGCATACCGGTACTCAACGATTATCAGTGCAAGCTTACGCTCATGTCAGAATCGCTTCGTAACGATGGCCGTGTATGGGTGCCAAAGGAAAAAGGCGACAAGCGCCACCCTAGTCAGATACCAGAAGGAGAGCGCGACTATTACCTGGAGCGCCGCTACCCCGCTTTCGGAAACCTTGTGCCTCGCGATGTGGCTTCAAGGGCAGCCAAGGAACGCTGCGATGCCGGTTATGGTGTGGGCGATACAGGCCTTTCAGTTTATCTCGATTTTAAGGATGCTATTGCAAAACAGGGCCAGAAAGCCATTGAAGACAAATACGGTAACCTTTTTGAAATGTACGAGAAGATCACCGGATCGAACCCCTATACCGAGCCCATGCGCATTTACCCCGCCGGGCACTACACCATGGGTGGCCTTTGGGTCGACTACAACCTGATGACCACCATTCCGGGCCTATACGCCATTGGCGAAAGCAACTTCTCTGATCATGGCGCCAACCGCCTGGGGGCAAGTTCGCTGATGCAGTGCTCGGGCGATGGCTATTTCATTTTGCCTTATACCATTGGCGATTACATGGCGGACGAAATCCGCACTCCAAAATCCGACACCAACCATCCCGAATTCGACAAAGCCGAAAAGGAAGTGACCGACCGGATTAACCGCTTGATTGCCGTTAATGGAACCCAAACAGCTTCCTCGTTCCACAAACGCCTCGGAAAGATCCTTTGGGATCATTGCGGCATGTTTCGCAACGCCGAAGGCCTCAAAAAAGGAATGGAGTTGATTGATCAGCTGGAAGAAGAGTTCTGGAAGGAGATCAAAATTCCGGGAACAGGAACGGAAATGAACCAGGAGCTTGAAAAAGCCATAAAGGTGGCTGATTTCTTTGAAGTGGGCAGGCTAATGTGTGTTGATGCCATCGACCGCAACGAATCCTGCGGGGCACACTTCCGCGAAGAGTATCAGACCGAACAGGGCGAAGCCATGCGCGATGATGCCAATTACTCATACGTGGCTGCCTGGGAATACCAGGGAGCTGGCAAAACACCCCTTTTGTACAAAGAGCCGCTTAAGTTCGAATTTGTTGAACTGAAGGAAAGAAGTTATAAATAAGCCTCTAACCTATTGAACCATGGATATAAAACTTAAAATATGGCGTCAGAAGAACGCCAGCACCAAGGGAAAGTTCGAAAATTACGAACTGAAGAATGTATCGCCCGAAATGTCGTTTCTCGAAATGCTCGACTACCTGAACAAGCAACAAATTGAAGGCGGCAAAGAACCCGTAACTTTTGAACATGACTGTCGTGAAGGCATTTGCGGCACTTGTGGGCTTTATATAAACGGAAGGCCCCACGGGCCGCAAACCCATACCACTACCTGCGAGTTGCGCATGCGCTTCTTTAAGGACGGTGAAACCATTGTGGTGGAGCCTTGGCGCTCAAAAGCGTTTCCTGTTATTAAAGACCTTGCCGTTGACCGCACCGCCTTCGACAAGATCATGAATGCCGGTGGCTTTGTTAATATTGACTCGGGTTCAGCGCCAGAAGCCAACAACATTCCTATAAACAAGAAGATCTCTGACAGGGCATTTGATGCAGCCGTTTGCATAGGCTGCGGAGCCTGCGTGGCTGCCTGCAAAAACTCATCGGCCATGCTGTTTGTGGCTGCTAAAGTGTCGCAATTTGCCATGCTGCCACAGGGAAAGGTTGAAGCAGCAGACAGGGTGCAGCGAATGGTGGAGAAAATGGATGAGCTGGGCTTTGGTTTTTGTTCAAACACCTATGCCTGCGAGTTCGATTGCCCAAAGGGCATTTCGGTTGAATTCATTGCCCAAATGAACCGTGAATATCTTTCAGCAAAACTCTGTTCACACAAGGAACATTAAACCTTTTTGTTAAAAATTCTAAAAAGCACTAAACGGTCGTTTAGTGCTTTTTTTTTGTTTTTTCAAGCCCCGTCAATGAATTTCAGGCTTTTATCCTATAAGTATTTCGCAAAAATGAATAAAAAAGTTAGGAAGTTCCAAAATATATTTATATATTTGCTACATTTGCAACAAAGAAGTATTAACCGAAAATAACACAGACTATGGCAACCCAGAAACTTGATCCAAAGAAATTGGAAGAAGCAGCCAGCAAGCTCAGGGCTATTGCACACCCAATGCGCATTGCTATCATTGGCCTTCTTGAGAAAAAAGAGCAAATGAATGTTACTGAGATATACGAAAGCCTTAAGATTGAACAAGCTTCCGCCTCTCATCATTTGAATATTTTGAAGACCAAAGGCGTACTTGATTCGCGCCGCGCTGGCAAAAATACATTCTACTTCCTGAAGCATGAAGCATTGACCCAGATCATTGACTGCATCAACCGCTGCCATTAAAACTGGTTAAAAGAAATGGAAAAGCTGCCCAAAAGGCAGCTTTTTTTTTGCCGGGGTAAAACAATGGGAAAAAAACCTTGTTTTTTAGAAAAACACGTAGGAAAATTTTTATAGATTTACTAAATTTGCCCATTAAGCTACAAATTAAACCTGTCTCCCCATGAAAAAATTATCATTTATCGCTATTTTGTTTCTCGTCGGGCTTTTTTCGGCCTTCGCAATAAACAATAATGGCCCATCCTTAAAATTCTCGAAAGAGCGTCATGATTACGGCACGCTTTACTCTGACGATATTCCTGAAACGAAGCTTGCCATTGAATTTTCAAATACCGGCGATGCACCCCTGGTGCTCAACGGAGTTAGAGCCTGCTGTGGAACAAGGGTAGTTAGCTGGCCACGCGAGCCCATTATGCCTGGTCAGAAAGGTACCATTAACATCGAATTCAGGCTGGCACCAAGGGCCCAAAGAATCAGCCGGACAGTTACCGTAACATCAAACGATGCCACAAACCCTACTTCCATTTTCAGAATTAACGGCCAGGTGGTTACCAGGGAGGCAGAGCCTCCCAAATAATTTTTTTCTGTTAAACTGAATTTTGAACCTTGTTTTTTGGTATAATAGTTGATTAATTCAACCTCAGTTCTCTAAATGTAACACGCAAAAAATGAATGCCATGCAAAAGATTTCTTTTCTTTTTTGCATTCTGGTGTTGAGCACCACCATGCTTTTTGGCCAGGCTGCCGGGCCAAAATTTGAATTTGTTGAAGAATCAGTCGATCTCGGTACTTTTTACACCGATAATCTCGATGTGATCAAGCTGGAAATTGAGTTTAAAAACACCGGCGACCAGCCCCTTGTGGTAAGTTCAGTAAGGGGTTGTTGCGGCACTCGCATTACTGGATGGACACGCGAGCCAGTAAAACCAGGCGAGAAAGGTATTATTAATGCTGAATTCAGGCCTGCCCCCCGTGTGCACGCCATTAGTCGTACCATAACGGCTATGTCGAACGACCAATCGGGTCAGAAGATTATCCGTATCCGCGGAAAAGTAGAAGAACAGACTAGCGGCTTTAATCCACAGCCGGCAGCCAAGGCTCCTACTGCCCGATAAAAATTTTCCATAAGTATCCCTGTCTTTCTTGCAAAAGCAAAAAAGGCAGGGATGTTTTTTTACAAAGATTCATAAAACTTTTTCTTTTTTTATTGCGTTAAATAAGTTATCTGAAAAATGGTTAAGCCTTATAATTAATTAAAAAACGCTGCAACATGCCTGGCTTTTCAGTAAAAACCAAAAAACAATGAAAATTCTTCTATGGATCTCCCGAGTTATATTTGGGTTGGTGTTTATTTTTTCGGGCTTTGTAAAAGCCATCGACCCACTTGGTTCGACCTATAAATTCCAGGATTACTTCCTTTCATTTGGCCTTGAATGGATGTTTCCATTTGCACTGCCGCTTGCCATTATTATGAGCACGCTCGAAATCCTGATCGGCGTAAACATTTTATTAGGCATAAAAATGCGGCTGAGCGCTCTTGGCGGGCTGCTATTTATGCTTTTTTTTACTCCGCTCACGCTTTATGTGGCCATTTTCGATCCGGTGCCCGACTGCGGCTGCTTTGGTGATGCCCTGATCATAAGCAACTGGGAAACTTTTTATAAAAACATTGTATTCCTTGCTGCCGCCATTTTCATTTTCATTAAACGCAAGGAAATTAAGCCACTTTGGTCGGAGCGCAACGACTGGTATCTTTCTGGTGTGGTGGCCCTGATCGGAATCATTATTTCGGTTTACTGCCTGCGCAACCTGCCCATTATCGACTTCCGCCCCTGGAAAATCGGGAATAACGTGCTCGAACTTATGACCCCAGAACCAGAAGAAGCCGACATTTTTCTCATTTTCCAAAATCAGCAAACCGGCGAGTTGGCAGAATACCCTGCCACCGACTACCCCTGGGACGACGAAGAATGGAGCCAGTTATGGAAATTCAAGGATCAAAGGCGAGTTGTTACCAAAGCCTACGTACCTGCTCCCATCGACGACTTCCATATTCAGGACGAATATGGCGATGATTACACCGACAGCTACATTGCCAACCCTGATTACCAGTTTATTATTGTGGCCTATGACCTGCTGGCCACCAGCAAAAAGGATTTTGAAAAGCGGATCACCCCCCTGGCAGTCGCGGCCGAAGAATACGGCATTTCATTGGTTGTTCTTTCAGGCTCGACCTTTGATTTGATCGATGCTTTCCGACACGAGTTGCAAACCCCATACAATTTTTATCAGGCCGATGGGGTAAAATTGAAAACCATTATCCGCTCTAATCCGGGGCTGGTGCTAATGAAGGATGGGGTTGTGCTGGGCAAGTGGGCCCACCGCAACATACCCGATTTCGAAACCATCCGCAAAAAATACATGGAATAAAATAAAGCAGGTTTTCAACTTCTCTTTTTCCTGAAAAAATCCTTCATCAGGGCTGCACACTCATCGGCCCTGACGCCTTTTACCACTTTTGTTTTCGGGTGAAAGGGGTTTTCGTGGTAAGTTGAAAAGCCTTTTTTGGGGTCATCGGCTCCATAAACTGCTTTTTTTACCTGTGCCAAGTTAAGTGCACCGGCGCACATGAGGCAAGGCTCAAGGGTAATATAAATTGTGCAGTCAACGAGGTATTTCCCGCCAAGGTGATTGGCTGCAGCGGTAATGGCCTGCATTTCGGCATGTGCGGTTATATCGGTAAGCCTTTCGGTAAGGTTGTGCGCCCGGGCAATGATACGATCCTGACAAACCACAACGGCACCCACGGGCACCTCGTCGGCATCAAAGGCTTTGCGCGCTTCTTTCAGGGCCTCGCCCATAAAATGTTCGTCAGAAAAAACAGTAAGGGACCGACTCAAAAGGATATTTTTAAGCCACAAAAGCACCAATTCACAAAATTTCACTAAATCAAAAACATGTAAATCAATGTTTTGTGCTATTTAGTGTTTTAGTGGCAAATTAAAAAATGGCGTTTAAAACTGTCTCAAAGGTAAATGAAAGAAATTTAAATGCGGTTTAAATGATGCTTTACCCAGCAGCTAACAAGCAGTTGAATTTTTTTGCCATCGCTTACGCGGAAACGCTGCGAAGTAAGGTTCTGCGGCGAAGCAGATTCGATTTTGCGAAGCAGCTCAAGGTAATAACGATACGCCAGAAATACGCCCAGGCGAACATCTTTTTTGAGGCCTTTTATCCCCGGAAGGGAAGCATCAAAATCAGCCTTAAGCTCTTCTTCAATCTCAAGCTTATCCTTTTCTGAAAAAGTATTGTAATCCACATTAGGGAAATACACCCTGCCCCGCTCTTCATAGTCAGACTGCATGTCGCGCAAAAAGTTGACTTTCTGAAAGGCCTCTCCCAGCTTGCGGGCAGGCGGCACCAGGCTCTCATATTCGGCATCTTCGCCATCGTAAAAAACCCTCAGGCACATGAGCCCCACCACCTCGGCCGAGCCGTAAATGTATTCCTGGTATTCGGCCCGGTTAAAAGTTGTTTTGTAAAGGTCCATGTCCATGCTTTTAAGAAAGGCCTCAATCAGGTCGTGGCCAATCTTGTAGCGATTCACGGCCCACTGGAAGCTGTGAAGGATGGGGTTAGGGCTCATTTCTTTTTCAATGGCTTCGAAGGTTTCCTTGCGAAAGCGCTCCAGCAGCGCTCTTTTGTCCTGGTCGTGAAAAGTATCAACAATTTCGTCGGCAAAGCGCACGAAGCCATAAATGGCATATATGGCCGGGCGGTACTTTTTTCGCAGCAGCCAAACCCCAAGAGAGAAGGAGGTGCTGTAATTTTTTGTAGTTACTTCACTGCATTGCAGTGCATTACTTGTGTAAAGGTCCATATTTTTTGTCTATTCGTTCAACAACCAGTTTTGAGCTGATCACGGCCATAGGCAGGCCGGTGCCGGGAACCGTAGAAGCTCCCACATAAAATACATTTCCAAACTTTTCATCAAAATTCTTTGGCCTGAACCCGCCGATCTGACTCAGGTTGTGCCCCAGCCCCAAGCCGCTGCCCTTGTAAAGGTTAAAGGCTTGCTCCCAATCTACAGGCGTAAGTACCGTTTGAGAAACAATATGCCTCTTTATGTCCATACCAATGCGCTCGCCCAGGTCATTCAGAATGTTATTGGCCACCTCATCGCTGTCGCTCCAGTCGGGCTTAATCCTAAGGTCGGGCACGGGGCAAAGAATAAAGATGCTTTCACTGCCTTCGGGAGCTGCCTCAGGGTCGGATTTGGAAACCACGTTAACATAATAATAGGGCTGATCCAGTTTTACCGAATTTTTAAACACGTTGCCTGAGTATTCCTTGAAATTTGTTCCCAGGAAATAGTTGTGAAGCGGCACATCGTCGAGCTTGGTGTCGAGCCCAATGTACATGGTAAAGGGTGCCATGGTCCATTGCAGCTTGTCCATTTTCTCCTGGTTATATTTTTTGCGCTTGAAAATCTTGTGCCGGAAAAGGGCCGCATCGGCATTGACCACAAAAAGATCGGCATCCCATTCTTTGCCATTCTGGTCAACCAAAGTTTTCAGTATTCCTGAAACATCATTTATATAATCAACAATTTCAGTGTTGCAATGAATGGGAATTCCGGCCTTATCCATTTCTTTTTTAAGGCCTTCCACAATTTTGTACATTCCACCGTGCACGTTGTGGTAGCCATCGTGCACCAGCTCGGTGTACGACAGTATGGTGTAAATGGCGGGGGTGTCGAAGGGTGTGGCGCCCAGAAAAAAGGCCACCAGCGAAAAGATCTCCTTCACTTCGCGCGACTCAAAGTGGCGCTCCATTTCCTGCCAAACGGTGCGCAGCATGCGTGGCGAATACTTTACCGGCACGCGGGTAAGGGTAAGCAGGTATTGCCAAACCGAATCGTAATTCCGTTTAAGAACCACATGTTCTACATCATGAAAAAAGCGGGCCGCTGAATCAAGAAACCGGGTCATCTTTTCCTTGAAGTTGGGCTCAACGGCCTCAAACTCTGCAGCAAGCCTGTCTAAGTCTTTGTAAATTACGTAGCGTTTGTCAGAACCCCTGAAACTAACGGAGTAAAGGCGGTCTAATTCCTTAAACTCAAAAGGCATTTCTTTAAGTTGGGCATCTTCAAAGAACTCATTAAACTCGTAAGTCATACTGAAAAAGGTAGGGCCCAAATCCCAGGTAAAACCATCTTTCTTGAGCTGGTTAAGCCTTCCGCCTGGCTGATGAAATTTTTCAACCAACTCAACCTTGTAACCTCTTCTGTGAAGCCGCAGTGCGGTGGTTAAACCCCCAAGCCCGCTACCAACAATCAATACCTTTTTCATTTTACCCGTGTATTTTTTCTAATTTGAGTTAAGCCAAGGCCTAAGTTATGCAAATTTTTCACATTTAAACAAAAAGGTTTTGTTAATGTTTGCTGTAAAGAAGTAATTTTATCCAAACCATTTCAAAGTATCAGCAATGATGCAACAGGCAGCAGTAATAGGATC
>Ga0114946_10000250_pt1 | contig 34428 bp, 33 predicted proteins | sample WalLakDeSediment_FD_88676 | JGI IMG/M metagenome (GOLD analysis project Ga0114946, IMG submission 88676) | Lake sediment microbial communities from Walker lake, Nevada to study Microbial Dark Matter (Phase II) - Walker Lake 11/02/13 Deep Sediment | ecosystem: Environmental > Aquatic >... | reverse complement strand
GAAGCGGTTCCCCTCGATTCGATCGCGGCGGCGGCGTACTATCAGGACCCGGCGCGGTTGGCGCGGGCCTGGCGGCAACCGGTGGCGGCCACCTATCGGGAGGGTTTTGAATACCAGATCAATGCGGCGTTCTGCGGACCGGCCACGGCGGTCAACCTGTTCCGCTCCCTGGGCCTCGACCGCCCTACCCAGAACACCGTGTTCGAGCGCGCGCCGGTCGGCTACTGGAAGGCGCGCATCCTGGGGCTCACCCTGGATGAACTGGCCCAATTGATTCGGGCCAACGCCGATCTTGAGGTGACGGTGCTGCGGGACTTGACCCTGGAGGAATTTCGGACGCATCTGCATCGCGCGAACGATCCTGCTTATCGTTATGTGCTCAATTTCAACCGGCAACCCCTGTTTGGGGTCGCGATCGGCCATCATTCGCCCTTGGGCGGCTACCTCCCCGATGAAGACCTCGCGTTCGTGCTCGATGTCCTGGAGCAGTATAAGCCGTTCCTGGTCCCGGCCGACCGTTTGTACGCCGCGATGGACACGGTGGACCCGGAAACCGGCCAAAAGCGGGGCCTCCTGCGCGTGCGGGCCGCGCCCGCGCCGGTGGTCGGGACGGGCGCTCCCACCCGCGCCGAAGCGGACGCACGAGCGCGCGTCGCGCCGTAGGCCGCGCTAAAAGCGCCCGATCAGGTTGAAGTAGAACGTTCGGCCCGGCAGGGGGATGTCGCCGGGAAAGGCGGTGCCCAGACCGGCGTCTTGCACCTCGGCGTCCAGCAGATTGCGGATGTCCAGGCTGGCTTCCAAGTGTTTATCCAACGGGTAGCGGGCGAAAACATCCAGCAGGGCATACGTTTCCGGTTGCGGTCGGGGATCTTCCGCGACCCGCTCCCGGTTCCCCACGTACCGGGCCTGGATCGCGAACAACCCGAGCGGGGACTGGGTTTGCACCCGCGCCGACAGCTGATGGTGCGGCGTATACCCGGCATCCCGACCGGTGGTTTCGTCGGTGTTGTCCTGATAAGCATAGGACCCGTAGAACCGGGTGGCGCGGGTGAGATCCCACCAGAGTTCAAATTCCAGCCCGTGCCCTTTCTGCCGGCCCACGTTTTCGGGTCGAAATTCCGGACCGCCGGTGTTTTGATACCGAATCTGGTCGTCGGTCTCGTGGTAGAACACATTCAATCGCGTGCGCACCTCCGGTCGGGGATGGTAATCCAGGGCCAACTCGACGGCGTCCACCTGCTCCGGTCGGAGCGTGGGATTGGGTTCCAGGGCGGGAAGTTGGCGGGCTTGCCGTTCCAACGGGGTGGGGGCGCGGTAGCCGCGGCCGTACAGCCCCTTGACCGTCAGATCGTGCCGCGCGGTCCAGACCAGCGCGGCGCGCGGGTTGACCGTGGCGCCGAAGTCGGAATAGTGGTCGTAGCGCAAACCCCAGGTGAAGGTCCAGTCGGGATGCAGGCGCCATTCGTCCTGAACGTAGGCGAACAGCAGGTCGCGCGTCGTGGTCGTGCCGGCATCGTACGGGCGAAGGGTGTCCTGAACGGGGCCGATCGGCACGATGAGGCCGTCGGCCAACGTGTAGTTACGACTTTCCGCGCGCAATTTCGCCTCGCCCCATTCGGCGCCGGCGCCCCAGGTCCAGACGTGGCCGGGGGTTCCCGCGTAATCCAGCGCGCCGCTCCAGCGGAGGAACCGTTCGTCGAACTCCGCGTTGAAGATCACTCCTTCGGGAAAGAGCCCGAGGGTTCCCGGTGGGAGAAAGTGCCAGTGGTTGGCCTGGTAATTCAGGAATCGCCCGTTCAGGGTGCTCCGCGCGGTCCAGTCGTCCCACCGGTCGGTCCAACCGAACGTTCCTTCCAAAAGCGTGCTGTCGATGCCGCCGAACGGATCGAGCGCGGCGGCCAGGCCGACGCCCATCCCGAGGTCGCGCCAGGCCGAGGCCCGCAGGCCCAACGTGGCCCGCGGGCTCGTGAAATTGACCAGCGCTCCGAATTCCTGGCGGTTGAGTCGGGCCGTTCCCGGCGCCAGCGACGCTTGGGTGCCGAACAGCGCGTCGAGACGGGTTTGCTGGTCGGCCGCGACGAACGGCGCGTAGCCCTCGGTCTCGTCATACTCCAAGGCCCCGACCACCGCGACGTCGCCCCAGCGTCCGCCGGCCAGCGCCCGCGCGTTGCGGGTGTCGTGCGAGCCGCCGCCGAGCACCAGTTGGTTTTGCTCGGGAACCTCCCGCCGCGTGATGATGTTCACCACGGCGGAAAACGCATCGGCCCCGTGGAGGGCGGAACCCGGTCCCCGGATCACCTCGACCCGGTCGATGCTGTCCAGGGGAATTTTTCCCAGGGCGGTGAAGCGGTCCCCGAACACCAATTCGGTCTGGGGGACGCCGTCCACCATGAACAGCGTGGTCTGATTGGAGGCGGAGATGAAGCCGCGCACGGCCACGGCCGGCCCGAATGGATTGGCCGTTTCGCCCAGGAAAAACCCCGGCACCTGCCGCAGGATGTCGGTCAGGTCGCGGGCGCCGGTATCGCGGATCTGCTCGGCCGTGATCACCGAGGCGACGGCGGGCGCGGTCTGAATGGCTTGGGCACGACCGGTGGCGATGGAAACGGTGTCGAGATCGCCGAAGGTTTGTTCGAATTCCCGCTCGGGTTGCGCGCGGGTTGCGGGGAGCCACAACAGGGCCACCGCCGTCAAGGCCAACGTTCGCCGACGAACCAGCATAATGGACCCCTCCTCGCGAGCCGGATCGGTCATCGCGCCTTTCGTCCCGGGCATCCCCCCACTGCGCGGGAAGGCGGTTCGAAAAGGGAGATTCGGGCGCTTCGCGATTCCCGGGTAGTGGAATCCCGCGCGCGCTCCGCGTAACTTTAGCAAAAATTGGGTTTCCTCGATAACGCTTCCCGCCGGGACCTCCCTCCAGCCGATGTCCGCCGCCAAGAAACAAGCCGCCGCCCTCCACGCCCTGCTGATGGACCGCTTTCCCAAGGCGTTCCCGAAAGACTACGATGCGATCCTCCCGCTCAAGCTCGGCATCGAGGCGGACATCCTGCTCCGCCTGGCCGAGGCGGGCGAGTCGGTCGATCCCGACCTGCTGCGCCGAGTGCTGGCCAACCACGTCGGGCGGGCCGGTTATCTCCTGGCGCTGCTGCACCGGCCCGACGGCCTGCGTTACGACCTGGACGGCCGCCCGGCCGGCGTGATCGACGCCCTGGCCCGCGCCGAGGCGACTCGCCTGTTGAGCGAACACCAGCAGCGGCAGCAGGACGCCGCCACCCGCCATCGCCAGCATCGGGCGCTGGAGCGGCGGCAACAGGCGGCCAAGGCCGAACGGATCGCCGAACGGGAGCGGCGGGCCGCCGAAAAACAGCGGCGGCGCGAGGAGAACGAACGCAACCGGCTGCGGAAGCTGGAGCGGCAAGCGGCCGAGGAGCGGCCGAGGGACGCGGGGCAACGCACCGGCGGAGCGGCGCCCTTGCCGACGGTGATCCGCAAGAAGCGGCGGCGGGTCGATCCCCAGGGGTTCGATCCGCAAGGTGGGAAGGATTAGCCATGCCGTGAAGGCGATGCCCGGTCGCGCCGAAACGATCGATGGATCAGTGGCTGGGCAACCGGCTGCTGGTGGCGAGATCGAGCGGGGCGAGCGCCATCCGCGGACCCCGGGGTATCCGCCCTTGCAGCGCCACCGATTACGCCGTGGGTCCGACCCGCAAATAGACCACGCTGGGTTTGGGCAGCGTCGCCTGGAACGGGTTGAGCGTGGTCCGAGGTTGGGCCAATTCTTCCGGCGCGGGCACCCGAAAGACCCGGCTCGCCTGATCCGGCGGCGCGCCGTAGTCGACGCGAATGGCCTGGATCGCGCTCGGATCCTTGATATACAAGCATTGCGCGGCGGGGCGATTGCCGTCCGGGGCCGGGAGGCCGGGCACGGTCACCACCACCGCCCGCAGATGACTGAACTCGGGCTCGCTCAGCAGGCGCGGCAGCAGTTCGAGATGCTGGGTCGCCTGCGTGAAGCGCGGCGGCGGGTCCGCCGCTTCCGGACGCCCCGCCTCGGCCAGGTAGCGCAGCAGATACGCTTGCACTTGCGCGGCGACGTCGCGCCCGGTGTAGTTCTTGTTGAGCCACAACACCTCGACCGCGGGCAAGCGCTCCGGGGTCAGCGGACTGTTGGCCAACTGAACCCGGTTGAAGGCCGTGCTGACCCGCGCCCCGATGCAGCGCCAGTTCTGCCGTTGAGCCCGCTGCAGGGCTTGGCCCATGAGCGCGGGCGCGCTGAGGCCGTAGAACAGCGTCACGCCCCCCGCGGGCAAGGGCCGGGTCGTATTCGGCACCGGCGCGTCCGGCAAAGCGACCTCCAGCGGCGTCTCCTGCTGGTCGGCCGGCAGAAACAGCCCGGTCAGGACCTCGGGGCTGAATGGGCGGAGCAAGGACGGGGCGGGGGGAGCCTGGGTCATGGGAAGTTTAAAGCAGGGTGAAGTCATAATAGAATTTAAGGAATGAACGACTTTATTCGGTCGTTAAGGCCGTTCGTGACTCATTTATTATTATAATAACAAAATCCACTCCGCTCTTTCGATCTCCGGCCGACGCATGACGACCCCGACCTTTCCCGACGCCACCCTGCTCGCTTTGGACAACCGCCCGGTGACCGGCAGCGATTTACTGTTTCTCCAGCAGTGGTACGACCTGACGGTGCCGGAAACCTGCTACCTGCTCGGGATCACCCTGCTGCGCTGGCAGGAGCTCACGCGCGAAGTCGGCCAGCCGGTCGGCGATCCGGGCGTGGCGCTGCTGGTGTGGGCGCTGCTGCGGTTTCCCGAAGCCCAGTACCTCCCGACCTTTCCCGATCCCGCCGAGGTGTATCCGTTGTATGAAGCGATGGCCGCCCAAAGCACGCGGACCCTGGCGGCGAAACGTCGGGGGCGCCTGGGCAAGACCGCGTTCGGTCTGCTGCTCGGCCGGGAAGCCACCAGCGCGGGGCGCTGGCTGTCGCCGACGCATTCCCGGTCGGCCGGCCCCTCGGTGCGCCGCCTGTTGTTCGCGTTCCGCAACGTGCTGCTCGCCCATGGCGTGCCGGGTCTGGAGACCTGGGTGCAGCGCGTCGGGGTGGAAGCCGCCGCCCGCCAGTTGAACCTCGCCCAGATGACCTCCTGGTTTCGGATGCCGGGGCATTCGAACCCCCGTCGCCCCAAGCCGTCCTCGGCCGGTCCGCCGCGCCCGCGCGGCCGGCCCAAGCGCCGCGTGCCCGTGAATCCGGACGAGTCGGCCTCGTGAGCGGCCCCGGCGTTCCCGACGCCCGCCTGCTGGAGATGGAGGGCCGGGGGGTGCGCGGTCGCGACGTGCTGTTTCTGCGGCAGTGGTTTGGCTTGAGCATCGCGGAAACCTGCTACCTGCTCGGCATCACGGCGCCGAAGTGGTATCAATGCCAGCACCACCCGGACCGGCTCGTCGAGGATGCCAGCGTGGCGCTGCTGGTGTGGGCGCTGCTGCGGTTTCCCGAAGCGCAGTACCTGCCGACCTTTCCCGATCCTGCCGAGGTGTATCCGCTCTATCAAAACGCCGCCGAACGCGGTCACCCGAACGATTCCCAACTCGCCACGGCCTTCGGTTTGTTGCTCGGCCGCGAGCGGTCGGCCCCGCGGCGCTGGCTGACCGCCGAAAACCCCTCGCGCGTGCCGCCGACCGTCCGCCGGTTGTTGTTCGCCTTGCGCGGCGCCCTCCTCGCCCGCGGCGTACCGGGCTTCGAGGCCTGGATCGAACGGGCGCGCTTTGAGGCCCGCAGCCGGGGCCTGGATTTCGACACCATGGCCTCGTGGCGACCCCCGGCCCCGGCCCCGGCGCCCTCGGCCGCCACGGCCAAACGGGCGCGCGGCCGGCCCCGGCGTCCCCAGGGGTCCGCGAAAGACGGGGAGTCCGACGAGTAGGTGGCGGGCGTCGATCCGCGGCGGCGGCGGGATTAAGGGCTCCATCCCCCACCCCCGGGCTGGAACGCCGGCCCGAGCGGTCGCGCCAACGCCCGCCGGGCCTGGCGCAGCGCGCCCTGGAGTTCCGGATTGCCCAGCCGCAAGCCGTGTTCCGCTGCCAGGCGCACGCACAGCGCCTGATAGTCGGCATCCCCCTCGACCTGAAACGCGCCCCACTTCTGGGCCGCCAGTTGCAGCGCGGCCAGCACGCTGGGGCGGTCCCGCCCGTCGGCGATCGCGATCTCCCCGCCGCGATCCACGAACGCGGGCGCCCCGGTGGCGGACTCCCGATGACGGTAATCCACCCGGCGTCCGTAGACGATGGCCACGAAGGCGCGGATGTCATGAGGCGCGAGACCCTCGGCGCCGGCTTCGATCCCGACGATCCGCGCCCGTCGTCGCGGAACGGGGGCGATCCCCGCGGGTGGGGTGGATTCCCGCAACCAGTCGGCGTAGGCTGGAAAGCGCGCCCGCCAGCGCGCCGACAGCCACGCCCGTTCCCACCGCTCCCGCTCCCGCAGGATGGCCCGCTCGGCGGCCTGCCGGGCGGCGAGGATGCTGCGCCGGGCATTCCAATCCGTTCCCCGTCCGCGCGGGTCTTGGAGCAAAGTGGCCCGCTGCTGGCGGTGGGCCGCGAGCAGGGTCTGGCGCTCGGCGTCCTGGCGCTGGCGTAACGCTTCCCGGTCGGCCTGTTTCCGGCCGTAATACGCGGCCCGTTCGACGCGGTATTCCTCCCAACGCGGCGCGTCCGGCCGACCGGGTTCGGGCGCCCGCGCGGCGACGGCCAGCCCTGCCGGCGCGGGCTGGTACCCGCCCAACCGCCGCTCGACCGCCGGCAAGCCGCAATCTTGTCCGGCGCGCGAGGCTTTCACCGCGACCTCGCCCACCCACACCAGCGCCCCGCTGCCTTTGCGGGCGTAGCGCATCCCCCGCCCGGCCAGTCGCTCGTGCAGTTCGACCCAGCTTCGGGCCGCCCGGATCAGCGACGCGCCCTCCTCACGAGCGATGTGCTCGGCGGATTTCGCGCCCGTGGGATGCGCCCCGCGCCGCGCCGCGGGGAGATCGTGCGCGGCGGGTTCGCGCGCCGCGTGGCGCGCCCGCTGGAGCTGGCCGTCGGCCTGGACCCGGTAGCGCCCCCGTTCCTCGCGGCGCCAGCCTTGCGCGTGTTCGATCCGCGCGATGGCACGGTGCGCCGCTTCGAGATCGAAGCCCTTATTGGGATCGATCACCCTGAGGGTTTGGGGATGCGCCCGGTTGATCATCACGTGCAGATGGACGTTGTCGGTATCGACATGCAGGCCGTAAATCGCTTGATGTCCGGATAACCCCAGTTCGTCCAGAAACACATCGACCGCTTCCTCGATCTGCGCGGGGGTCGGCTGCTCCCCCAGCCGCCAGCTCAGCACGTAGTGGCTGATCGGGTCCTTGCTGTGAACCGATTGGCGCGCCAGGGATAACATCTCCGCTTTCCGCCCGGCCAAGCTCGTCGTGATAAAGCCTCGCGCTCCAGAGTAAACGCACTTCTCTCGGCTATCCGCCGCAGCGGTTTGCTGGTGAAAATAATCCGTCAATCCCGCGACGCGTTCCGCTTTCGCCACCGCCGGCGCGCCGCCTCGCTCGCCGTGGGTTTCGGGCGCGTCGATGTAGTCGGCCAGTCGGTGAATGCGGACCTTTAACGAAGACGACTTGCGGGGATTGCGCACTTTCTTCACGACCATGCCGAAGGCTCCAGGCCTATTGGCTCAACCACTCGACGAGCGCGGCCAAGCGGCGTCGGCAGGCCGCCGTTCCTTCGCGGGCGGCTCGGTGGCGGTGACGCTGGCGGGCTTCGAGGCATCCAGAGTCCAGAGACGCGATCGACCGGTCCAATTCACCCAGGGCATCGTCCAACAGACGCAGGGCGTGGATCGCCTCCAGATTAACCTCGGGGGGCGGCGCCTTGCGACCCAGACACCGGCGCCGCGCCAGGGCGCTGACCGACAACCCCGCCAGGCGGGCCTCCTTTTGCAAAGCGGCTTTCTCCGAGCGCCTGAGACGCACGTTGAGCACCGCCTCCAACGCATCGGTGTCGTCCGGTGAAAGGTCGGCTGACGCGACGGGAGGCGGTTGGTTCTCGTAATGCATGGTGGTCCTCTTCTGGCGTTCCCGGAGTCGCCCTGGCGACGATGCTCGACGGTTCCCCCCGAGCCCGGCGGCGAGAAGCGCAGCGCCGAGCGGACGGATTGCGAGTTGTCGCCACGCGCCAGCGTGTGTGACAACTCCCATCCTGTACTCAGGATTGCCCTACTCAGGATTGCCCTACTCAGGATTGCCCCACCCCACGACACCCCACGACCCGAGGATCGAAGCACAGGGAAGAGCAATCCGATAGCACTTTGAATATCAAACGGATAGCACTTTGAGTAGCCATCCAAATAACACTCTGAACAGCCATCCAATGGCGCTTGGAACAGCCAACGGATGGCGCATGAATATCCCTACCGCTAGGTACCATTCGCACCGCAAGCGCCCGTCAGCCGCGTCACAACCGCTTATCCATCCGGTATCACTTCAAAGATCAACCGAATAGCGCTTTGAATAGCCAACCGATAACACTGGAATATCAATCCATTTTAATTTACATTATTATATTCATAACACATTATATTGTGATCATCCAGTGGGTTCGCGGGTTCTTGGAGGCGCCCGTACTCACCCCGCGTCTTCGCGGCGAGGGGCTCGCGGGCGATGGGTGATCCGTCGAGCGCCGGCCGCCTCCGACCCAAGGCCCATGCTGCGGAGGAGAACTGGGATGGCCAGAGGGAAATCCGCTCTTACCGACCCCGATACCCCCGCCGAACTGGCGCGGTTGAACGCCTATTTCGATGAGTTGCCGGTCTCGCCCCGGCGCGCCGCGACGCTGCGCGGCCGAATCGATGGTTTGCGCGACGCGCTGCTCCGGGCCGCGCGGGAGCGGGGGTATTCCGTCCGGGAATTGGCCGACCACTTACGCGCGCAAGGGATCGAGATTCCGGCGGCCACGCTCCGCCAATACCTGGGACCGATCCGCAAGAAGTCGGAATCGGTGGTGGACCCGCTGTCGGACTCCGAGTCCTCCCTGCGGGAATCGGTCGAACCCAGCGCCGTCCAACCGAATTCGGTCTGTCCGGTGAGTGGCGACCGACCGCTTCCCGCCCCGGCTAACCCCCAACGGACTCCACCCGATGCTCCACCCGAAGCGGCGCTCGGAACCGCTGGGCCGGCCGCCGCGCCGGGGCGGGAAGCCACGGTGGATCACTCGACCGCCCCGTCGGCGACCTCTCCTGAGAAACCGCCGCTCCAGCTCGCCAGTGCGTTCACCCCTAAATCGGAGGTTTCGTGGGACGAGTTTACTCGGGGGGCAGGGAATGCCGAGGCGGGGGGCTACGAGACGGGGATAGGAACCGTCCGTCGGGCCGCAAGAAGAGATTGAGCCCTGCCTGCGGGTTTTCCACCGCCGCGTCGGGGCAACCTCAAGAATAGTGTTGATCTACGCTGGCGCGGACCACCCGCCGAAATCGAGGCATTATTGGCCATGCTGCGTTTCCTCGAGGGGCGGGTTTCCAGCCGAAGGCGAGCGGTTTCCCACCGACTCGCCGAACCGAGCGAATTTTAGGCGACTTCCTCGACATCGATGCTGAAGTCCCCGTCGTCGAAGTTGTCTTCACCATCCAAGCCGCAATCCTCCTCCACCCATTCACCGATCTCCTCTCCATCCGCGTCGCTTCCCTCCTCGTCTGCTCCGCCGTCCAGCGCCCTGAGACAATGCGCGTGCCGCTCTTCATAAACGGCGCTCCCGTCCAGGATCGCCGCCAGATGGTCGTGGCGGGCGCGGACCTCCGGCGCGGGCCGTTCGGGCACGTAGCCTTCGAAAGGGAATCGGAGGTAGCGAGGAAGCCAACCCGTCACCGGCGCGCCACCTTGGCCGTCGATCCGGTTTTGGAGAGTTTTGCGGAACTCCGATCCGGTCGCGTTGCGGCCGGGCGCGGTTCCCCATTCGGCGCAGATCGCCGCCAGCGCGCCTTTGTCCGAAAGCAGGTCGATGAAGATGGGATCGACCTTCCAAGTCGCCGGCAGGTCCACCTTCAAGTGCTGGCCCAGCAATTCGGTGAAGGCGCTTCCGGCCACCAGGGTCTCGGCCACCGCGACCGCCAAAAGCTGGAGGACTTCCTCATCGCTCGACTCCAGCAGCGTCCGGAGCAAGGCCACGGTGCGACCTTCGTCCGGGTCGGCACCGTACAACAGATGCCCATTGTGAAAGCGGTTGGCATATTGCCGGGCCTCGCGCGAGAGCAGACGAGCCTGGGCCGCCGCCCGCCGCCGCTCGATGGCCTGCTGTCCGGCCTGCCGCCGAACGCTCTGGGCGATCTCGGGTTGCGCCGGGCGAGTGCGGTCGGCCCGCACGTTCCAGTTTTGCGCGCCGCCGACGATAGAGGCCACCGCCACCCGCAGCGCCAGCGGAGAATCGTCCATGAGAGCCAGCCGCACGCCGTTAGCCTTGTGTAGCGCCAGGTAATTGAGCAGGGCCTGGGTCACCTCGCCGCGCGGCGGCTTGGACGCGGTTTCGCCCTTCAGATCGCCGTCGAGCGCACCCCGTTCGTCTCGCTCGCGCCGGCGAATCTCCGCCACGGGCAGGTAGCCTTCGTGGAAAACAACTCGGCCGTCGCCTTTCACTTCGATCATCACCCAGCCGCCCGCTTCCCGCGCGGTGGGCCGGTACTTCCAGAATTCAAAGCAGGCGTCCTCCAACACCAGGACGTCAGCCCAACCCTCCGCCAAATACGCCTGTTTCCTGAGCGCCACCGCCTGGTTCTGATGGGTCCAAAACTGGCTGGATTCTTGAAAAAATCGCTCGGTTCCGAACAGGTCGGCGACGGTTTCGCCGGGATACTCATTCAGCGAGAACAGCGCCACTTTCGTGGAGATCGCCTGTCCGCCGAAGAGCCAGGATTTGAGTGGATAGCCGGTCGGCGCTCGTTCCTGGGGGTTTTGGCGCAGCCCCCACCATGCGTGTTGCTTCTCCAGCGACGCCAAGGCCAGCAGCTGGGCATCCTCGTCACTGAGTTTCCTTTCCCGCGCCAGCGCCTTGATGGGTTCGATCAACCTGGCCAGCGCCAGCCGCTGTTTCACGACTTTTTGCGGGATGCCAAAGCTCGTGGCGATCTCCTTGATCCCGCGCCCGAGTTGCAACAGCCGCGCGAACGCCTCGCATTGATCGAACGCTTCCATCGGCAGTCGTTCGACGTTTTCGGCCAACGACACCGCGACCGCGCCGCCCTCATCGAGGCCCTCTCGAATGAGACAGGGCACGTCCATGGGCGCCTGCCGTTCTCTGGCGACGCGCTGGCAGGCCAACAGCCGCCGCTGTCCAGCGATCACCTCGAAGCGGTCGTCGCCCGCCGGTCGCACCACCAGGGGTTGGATGACGCCGTTCGCGCGGATGCTGGCGACGAGGCCGTCCAAGTCGTGATCGGGATCTTGCGTCCTCACGTTGCAGGGCGAAACGAACAAAGTTTCGACGGGGAGGACGGCAAACGCGGGAGCAGTCGCCGGCGTGGCGGCGGTCGTCTTCATAAAGGTCTCCTTCACCCGCTTGGGGTGGTTTGGATTGTTGGAGCGGTTGGCCTTCCGCCACTTTCCACCGCCCGTCGCGGGCGGTTGGGAAGTCCTTCACCCGCTCGGGGTGGCTTGGACGAGGTGAGTTCACGCCAACCGTGAGTCAATATTAGGTCTTTATGTCCTACTTGTCAAGGATCTGGGCGCATTTTTTCAACGATGGAGGCCAGCTCACTCAATCGCGCCGGCCTCCCGGACGAGAGCGCTTCTCTCGGGTTCCGGCACCATGGTCAAGGCCAGGATCAGGACCTGGACGGCCTTGGGAATCGGTTCGTCGCCCGCCAACCAGCGTCGCACCGTGCGGTCGTGGACCCCGCACACCCGCGCGAACCGGCACTGGTTGCCACCCGCCAAGGCCGCAATCGCCGCGCGCAGTTCGGCCGGCGTCATCGTCCATGCCCGGCCACCGCGCTTGGCGGCGCTAGTCCGGCCGGCGTTTCGCCCGCCGCCAGAGCGTTTGACCGTATCCCGCCGGATGGGAGTCCGCTGTGCGGTCGGGGAGGTAGCCTCGCCGTGGAGGGGTTCGTCCTGATGGATATCGCTCATGGAGATCGCCTCGCGTCCAGCGCCGCCAGGGCATCGGTTAAGGCCGCGTCGGACAGGATAAAAAGGGAGTGGGCCGGATCGAACCGCCGCCAGAAGCGTTCGGCCACGTCCGCCGCCGCGACGGTTTCGGGGTAGGACAACCGCCGAAGCCGGGTCGTCAAGCTCGCGGCGGTCGCGCGCGTGGGCTCGAGCGCTCCCGCTCCACCCGAGCGACTCCCGGCTGCGTGGATCGCCGCCGCAAGGTCATCGTCGATCTCGTCCCAGAGGGTCGCCAGCGACCCGGCGGTCGCCCGCGTCGGTTGCCGGCGGCGCAGAGCCTCCAGGACCAGCGCCCACTCCGTCCGGGTCAGCGCGGGCACGGCGCGCCGGACGATCTCCAAATAGCGGTCCGCCACGGTGTTGACCACGCCGGTCGGCGTGTGCGAGCCGCCCGCGCGTTCGTCGAGCAATTGCCGTAGAGGGGGGCCGGCATAAATTCCGTACTTCTTTTTGTCCTCGTTCTTCATGGCCGTCCTTCAGGGGTGGCTGCATCAGGCCCCGAAACCCGTTGGCCGCCGTTCCCCGCCCGCGTGTAGTTCGACCGGCGGCGAAACACGAACCCGCCTGAGGCATGGCGCGCGCTCCTTCGCGCTCGCGAGGTGGCGTGGCGTTGGGAGAGGAAGCGGGCCGGCCGCCTGCCGGTGGCCCGCTTCCCCTGGGCTCGCTAGAGTATCCCGCGTTCCGCCAGCGAGGTGTACCCGTCGCCGACGATGAAATGATCGAGCAACCGCACGTCCACCAGTGCCAAGGCGTCCTTCAACCGCGCCGTGATCAATTCGTCGGCTCGGCTCGGGGTCGGATCGCCCGAGGGGTGGTTGTGGGCGACCAATACCGCCGCCGCGTCGTGCAGCAGCGCGCGCTTGACCACCTCGCGCGGGTGGATCGTGGTCGTGTCGATCGTGCCGAAAAACAGCTCTTCGTACTGGATCACCCGATGGCGGGTGTCCACGAACAGGGCGGCGAACCGCTCGGCGTTCAGGCCGGCCAGCTTGCCGACGAACAACGCCACCGCGTCGGCGGGTTTCTTGATGCCTCGGCCGCGGCCGAACAAGCGACTCACGCAACCCCGCGCGGCGGTCGTGACTTCGCGGGCGCTGGCGACGCGATACTCGCCGGAAACTTCTCGAACGTAGAGGTTCATGCAGGCTCCTTCGCCCTCGGAAGGCGGTTTGGAGTGGGAGGGATTTCAAGCGGGCGAATTCATACCGCTCTGATTTAAATTGTAGGACATAATGCCCTATACGTCAAGTGCTTCAAATCAAGCAGCGTAGGAAAAATTATCGGCTTGATAAGAAAATCTCTGATTATAATAATATATACATAACCAGTATTATGAACGCGCGGCCGCGCCGCGATTTCCACAAGGGGCGTCACGGGCCCAAGGGAGCCCGCCCTCGAACTTTCGGGAGGCACGATCATGAACAAACCGCTATTCCTGGTCGGCGGCTGCAAGGGCGGGGTGGGTAAGTCGCTGGTGTCCCTCTCCCTGGTGGATTACCTGCGGGAGCGGGGCGAGTCGGTCTTGCTGGTGGAAACCGATACGTCGAACCCCGACGTTTGGCGGATGTACGCCGAGGAAGCGGGGGTCGTCGCCTACACGCTCGATCTGGACCAGGCCGAGGGTTGGATCGACTTGGCCAACGTCGGGGATGCCCACCCGGAGCGGGTGATCGTGGTCAACACGGCGGCTCGCAACCATCGGGGGGTTGCCGCCCATGGCGCCACGCTGAACGCGGCGTTATCCGAACTGGAGCGGCGCTGGATCACGCTGTGGGTGATCAACCGCGACCGCGACAGTCTGGAACTGCTGGAGGACTATCTGCGGACCCTGAACGGGGCGCTGACCCATGTGGTGTGCAACACCTTTTTTGGAATGCCCGAGCAGTTCGAACTCTACCACGCCATCTGGGCCGAGCGGATCGCGGCGTCGGGGGGTCAAGCCTTGATCCTGCCCAAGCTGGCTGCCCGCGTCAGCGGCGATCTGTACTCCAAGCGCTGGTCCATCGCCCGTGCGTTGCGCAAAGCGCCGCCTGGTGCGCCGCCGGGCACGGGGCTGCCGATTGGCAATCGCGCCGAGTTGAGCCGCTGGCGCCAAGAGGTCGCTCGGATGTATGACGCGGTGATCCCGTCCGAGCTCGCGGCGGGCGCGCCGGATGAGGAACGAACCCCATGACCGCGCCACCACCCGCCGGCGACCCGGTGGCGGCGGAGACGCTCGATACCGCGGATTCGGCCTTTCAACACTTGCTCGGGCGCCCGCCCTCCCTTGAGGAACGCCAGCGCCTGGGGGCGGTGCGGGATCGGCTCGGGATCGATGCCAACGATGCCGTCTGGTTGTTGTTCGTCGCCTTCGAGTATTACCTGAGCCTCTACCAGCGGTTTCCCGAGACGATCCGGGCGGCGGCGGAAACGGTTCTCGTCCAGTATAAGACGCAAACGGACGAAACGCTGGACGCCGCCGCCGGTCACCTCAAGACCACCGCCGACCAACTCAAGGCGCATCTGAGCCAGGCGGCCCGCGCGGCCGCCCTGGAAACCCAGGCCCAACTTTCCGCCACCCTCACGCGCGGCGTCCGACAGGCGGCCCGCCACGCGCGGCGGCTCCGCGCGTGGCCGTGGTTGCTCGGTGGCGGAGTGACCGTCGCGTTGGCGCTGGCGCTCGGTATCACCGTCGCTTACGGTTACGGACGCCATGCGGGCTATGCGGCGGGCCATGCCGTGGGGTACGCCGAGGGCTGGCGGGAGGCTCAGGCTCGGCCAGCCACCGGCTTCGGTGGCCCTCCTGCCAGGCCATAAGGAGGAGTTCTCAGGCGGTTTCCCTATCGAATGTTTTTATCGCAACGGATTGTCTCGAATTTTTTTCTGGAAGGGCGCTGCCGAAAACGGGAACTGGGCGAAGGCAGGGGGCAGGTCATTGCCTCTCTAACAGTGGATTCTTCAAATGGTTAGCGGAAAAATCCCATAAACGGGGACATAGGAATTTTGGAACAAGCCACATGCGAACGCCGGCAAGGGGTGAAGTCTTAGACTTGCTCGGTGATGACCGGCTTTAAGCCGACCCCATCGGGACGGTGCGGCAGGACCGTCCCCATCGCCGCCTGCGGCTATTGGGCGGGAACCTCGGTGAGGGAGGGCGCCGCCGGCGCGGACTGGCGCTGGCCAGCCTCATCGACGCGCTGGAGGTGTTGGTCGAACGGGAGCCGCCGCGCCCGATGCTCCATGACTGGGCCTATTCACCGGCAACGCTTGGCGCTTCGGCGGGTAAGTCCAGCTTTCGCGCGCCGGCGCCGCCCTCGGAGTCCGCGGCCGCCGTGGCCAGCCGCTCCAGCAGCCGCCGGCTCTCCTGGCGCAGCGTTCTCTCCCAACGGGCCGCCTCGAACCGGTCGCCCGTCAGCGCCAGGGCCACCGGATGTTCGACCGGCAACGACGAGGGCTCCTCGCTCACGGCGGTACTCCTTCAGATCGGGGGTGGGTTGACCGCGTCCTCGGGACGCAAGGGATCGCGCGCGATATGCAGCACCATCACCCGGCGGTCGCTCAGTTCGGCGAGGTACACATAACCCACGTCTTGCAGGTGAGTCACGAGTAAAGGAGCGGCCGTCGATACGTCGGGCAACGTGGCGGTGGTGGGTTTCAGGGTCAGCCCCAGCGAACTCCACGTATTGAGCGGGGCGATAAAGCCGATGCGGATCTGTCGGGCCAGTTGCTCGAACGGACTCGGCGGCAGGCCGCTCCGAATGTCCCGCAGCAACGCGTTTTGCAGGTCCCCAAAGAGGTTGTTGACGATCGCGCACCCCGCTCCAAACAGATCATCCAGGGAAAAATCGCGCAACGCCTCGATCAATTCCCTGATCTGTTCGTAGGAACTGCCCAACAGCTTCCAAATGGCGTCGAACGCAAACAGGTCGATCGTGCATACGCCGCCATACCCATCCTTTTGCGGATTGTGGACGGCGATGATCGGATCGGTCTGCGGGTAGCCCAGTTGCGTGTCGGAAATCGTGCGGGTGATCTGGCTGCCCGCCAGCGCGGCTTGTTTCAGAACCACCTCGATATTGGGATTGCACGCGTCCGTGGCGGGATTCCAACTCCAGGCTCCGACCAGCGGATCGTAGAACGGCGGCGGGACGAACGCATAGCTGCCGTCGGGATACGCGTGGATCTCCCACTGCCCGCTGCTGGTTTGTACGATCTCCCAGTGGGCGTCGCTCAGGCACACCATGTTTTCGAGGTTGTTCGGCCGATCCGGGGGACACTGCAGGGGCGCATCGTTCGACGCCGCAGCGTCCTTTGGCGCGCCCCCCGCCGCCATCCGCACCCCCATCGGGTCGTCCGCCCCGGTTCCGCCCTCTCCCCCGCCCTCGAACGAACGCGCCGCGCGGTCCGGCGCCGCGACCGTGGCCGGCGTCCCCGCGGCGGGCTGAGGGGCCGCCGCCGGCGTCCCGAGGAGCGGCGCGGGCTCGGAATACCCGCTGCCGAGCGGCGGCGCGGCGCCCGCCATCAGCGGGCCAATCGCCAAGGCGGGCATCAGGAGCGCGCCGCCCGCGCCGCGCCCGGAGAAAATCCCGGTCATTGGCCTCGCTCGGTCTTGCATAATGGACCTCGTTCTATTTTAATATTATTACTATAGCATGATATTATTTGCTCCGTCCACGAGGTGACCCCCATGCCCACTGGCGTCACGATGCTCGAAGCGTTTGGAACGAACTTTCCCGGCTTGACCCTGCTGTTGACGGCGGCGGCTTATTTAATCGGCGTGAGCGCGGGCGGCTCGGCGGTCCTGCTGCTGTGGCGCCAGCACCGCGATGCCAGCGTCACGCTGGGCGCGATCCTGGCGCGGGGGCTGTTATGCGCCACCTGTTTGTATCTGCCGACGGCCATCTCCTCGGGCCAGGAAACTCTGTTCGGTTCGCCGGGCATCCTCGGCTATTCCGTCGGCGGCGCGGTGTCCGCATCCGGCCAGCGGGTGCTCGATACCGTGCTTCGGTTCGTGCAACTGGTGGGATTGTGGGCTTTTATCTGGGGCTTCCTGCTGTTGAATCGGGCTCACGCGCGCGGTTACGACGCCGGCTTGGGCCACAAGGGCGTGGTGCATATCGTGGGGGGGTTGTTCTGCATGAACATCATCGCCGGCCTGCAAATGCTGGCGGAGACCTTCGGCCTGGAGAAATTGCTGGCGTACCTGTTGGTTCCGGGCTGAAAACCGGGGGCGGCCGAGCGGAAGCTCTGCTTTTTTACATGTTAAAACATATTTTATAACTTTTGAGGAGAGCCAAAATGCGAGGGTCGATCGATGGCAAAGCCGTGGCGCGCGGCGTGTTGGGGATGCTGGGTCTGGCGGCGATCTCCTGGGGTGAGCCGGCGCTGGCCAAAACCGCCGGCGAGCTGGGCGCGCATCTCGCCAGCCAAGGCGAGGGCCTGGGCAAGGCGGTGTCCACCGTGTTCTACGTTGCGGGGATGGCGGCCGGTGGGGGCGCTTTCCTGAAGCTGAAAGCGAACCGGGATAGTCCGCAACAGCATCCGCTGTCGCACGCGATGGTGTTGGGCGCGGTGTGCGCCGGGTTGCTGTTTTTACCCACCACCTTCAAAACGGCCGGGGATACGGTGTACAGCAGCAGCGCCACCCAAAATCAGGTGGGCGGCACGACGGTCATCGGCAATTAAGCCGGTGACGGCCAATCCGCTGCTGGCGCAACTCCTGGCGCCAGAACCGCCCACCTTCCGGGTCGGGAGCGCGGCGGCGAGTCGGTGCCCCGAGTGCGGCGGACCCGCCGACCCCGCCGCCGATGGGCTCGCACCGTGCCCGATCTGTCGCTTGGGGTGGATCGCGGCCTGGGAACCGGGCCGGGTGCGCCTGGCCCTGATCCCCGAGCTCGCGCAAGGTCCGCTCAACGCCTTGGTGGTCCGCTTGACGCTGGCCCTCATGGCGGCGGCCCGGGGCGCGGCGGCGGGCGCAGGTCGGCCCCCGAAACCGGCGCCAGACGGCGCGCGGGCGGCCGAGGCGGCGCGGCAAAACCGGCTGTTGGCCGCGCTCCAGGGACGCGTCGCCGCGACGCGGGCCGCGCTCCCTTTTGCCGCATCGCCGCTCGTGCTGCGCCAGACCTTACTGGCGTTGCCGGCGTCCCGACGGGCGGCGCTGGTCGCGGAACTGGAGGGCTTGCGCTATCTGCCGGAACCCGGCGATCCCGAAGTGGCGCGCTGGTTCCGGCGGCGGCTGGCGTTGGCCCCTCCCGACCCGCCGTCCTGCGGATTGAGAACCCCGGAATGACCGATCTCCGCGCGGAATTGAGCGGGCTGTGGGCCCAGACTTTCGGGCTCGACGCCGAGTCGTACACCAGCCTGACCACGATCGAGGATGACGAGTCCTTCGTGACCAAGGAGGGCGGCTTGATGAGCCTGTTACACGTGCGTGGCCACCTCCGAGTGGTGGGCGAGCCGGAGCTCGACCTCCTGACCCACCAGTTGATCGCCCTGCTGGGTTCGGTGCTGGGCGCGGGCGACGCCCACGGCGTGGATGTGGTGTTTAGCAGCGACCCGTTCGCCACCGCCGAGGACATCGCCCGCTTGCAGGCCCCGAGCGTTCGTACCGCCCACCGCGTGCAACTCGATCTGGAAGACCTGTTTCAGGAGCGGATCCGCCATCTTCCAGCCTACACCTGCAGCGAAACGATCTATCTGGTGGTATGGACCCGACCCACGGGGTTACCGCGTTCGACCCGCCGCCAAGCGCGGCGCGAACGGCGCCGGGACATCCTGCGCTTCAAGGCCCCTGCCCTGACCCGCGACAATCAAGACCCGTTCGCGTGCAATCGCTATCTGGTCGATCCGCATCGCTCGCTGGTGCGCACCCTGGTGTCCGAACTCACCGCCTTTGGTTTTGCCTTGGCGGTGCTGCCCGCGGCCGCGGCGTGCCGCGCGATCCGCGGCGAAGCCGATCCCGAGTGGACCCCCCCGGAGTGGCGGCCGCTGTTGCCGGGCGGCCCGGTCCCCGCGCCCCGCGAGCGGCCCACGGGCGAGATCGATCCGGCGGGCTGCTGGTTGCCGGCGCTCGGCGCGCAGCTGCTGCCGCGCGGCATGGAGATCGTGGATTACCGCACGGTGCGAGTCGGCGACCGCTGGTACCAGCCGTTTTTCGTCGACCTGCCGCAATTGACCGAGGTGCAGCGCTTCGAGCGACTCCTGGATCGGGTGCGCCACGAACGGATTCCCTGGCGGTTGATGATCCGCCTGACGGGAGGCGCCGAGGCTTGGTTGATGGCCCGCCATCGCTGGTCGGGGTTGTTGAACTTCGCGGCGCACCAGAACAAATTGATTCACAGCGCCGTGCAAGCGTTGCGCCGGTACATTCACGAGGGCCATGTGGCGGTGCGGGTGCAAATGGCCCTGACTTCCTGGGTGAGCGCGGTCGAAGGCGCGCCGCCGGGTCGCACGCCGCCGGAGGAGTTGCGCGCCCGCAGCGCGCATCTGGCGGCCCACGTCCAGGCCTGGGGCGGTTGCACGGTGCGGGAGGACACCGGCCATCCCGTCAAGGCCTGGGTCTCCACGCTGCCCGGGCTCACGCAGCTGAACATCGCCACGCGCTACGCGGCGCCCCTCGGCGACGTGCTGAAAACCGTGCCGCTGTTTCGCCCGGCCTCGCCGTGGTCGGCCGGCGCGGTGTTGTACCGCACGCGCGACGGGCGGCTGTTTCCCTATCAGCCCGGCTCGGCCGAGCAAGGCACGTGGAACGAGTTGTACTTTGCCCGCCCCGGCTCCGGCAAATCGGTGGCGATGAACGCCAACAACCTCGGGTTGATCCTCAGTCCCGGCTTCCGGCAACTGCCGTTCGTGCGCATCATCGACATCGGTCCCTCCTCGGAAGGGCTGATTTCCCTGGTCCGGGAAGCGCTACCCCCGAATCGGCGTCACGAAGCCCAGTTCCACGCGCCCCAGAATCACGCCGATTGGGCCATCAATCCGCTGGATACCCAACTCGGATTCCGCTGTCCGCTCCCGCTGGAGCGGGCCTTCCTGGTGTCGTTTCTGAGCGTGCTGGCCACTCCGCCCGGAGCGACTCTTCCCCCGGAAGGGGTGGCCGATCTGGCCGGCCTGGCGGTCGATCTGGCGTTTGCCCACTTCAGCGACGAGCAGGCCCCCAAACTGTATGCTCCCGCCCAAGACCGCGACGTCGATACCGCCCTGCAGCGGCTGGAGCTGACCCTGGAGGAGCGCCCGACCTGGTGGGAAGTGGTCGATGCGCTGTTCGACGCGGGCGACCGGACGACGGCGATTCGCGCGCAACGCCATGCGACGCCGCTGCTCAGCGATCTGATCGCCATCGCCCAGATTCCCCAGGTCCGGCATCTCTACGGCGAGGGGATGCGCTTGGAGGATACCGCGGAATCGCCGATTCAGCTGTTCGACCGGGTGATTTCCGCGACCACCCGCGAGTGGCCGATGCTGGCCTACCCCACCCGCTTCGATCTGGGCAACGCGCGAGTCGCCAGTTTGGATGTGGCGGCGTTGTGCGGTGACATGACGCCGGTGGGTCAACGGCAGACGGCGATCGCCTATCTGCTGGCGCGCCACGTGCTGGGCCGGGATCTGTTTTTGGACGCGAGCGCGGCCCGGCTCGCGCCGCCACGCTACCGGCCTTATTACCGGGAACGGGTCGATCAGCTGCTCGCCTATCCCAAGAAGTTCTGCGCCGACGAAAAACATCGGTGCGGCCACAGCGCGGCCATCGACGCCCAGTTCGTGCGCGACATGCGCGAAGGCCGCAAGGCCAACGTGCAGGTCGCCCTGGCCAGTCAGATTCTCGATGACTTCAGCGACGAGATGGTCGAACTCGCCACCACGGCGTACATCATGGAGTACGGCAGCGACGAGACCGCGGAAGCGGTGCGCGCCAAGTTTTCCCTGTCGCCCTCGGCGCTGGCGTTACTGCGCGTCCACGGCACGGGGCCGACCGCCGCCGGCGCCCCGTTTTTATGCGTGCTCCGCACCAAGCGCGGGTTGATCGCCCAATTGCTGTATCTCACGACCGGACCCATCGAATTGTGGGCGCTGTCCACCACCGCGGAGGATCGGCTGCTCCGGCAGCGCTTGTACGAGCGGTTCGGTCCCCGACTGGCCCGCGCGGCCCTGGCGCACGCCTTTCCTGGGGGCAGCATCAAGGGGGAATTGCAACGACGCCTGGACTGCGGCGCCGAGGCTGCGGTGGATCGCGATACCCTGCTGGCGAGCATCGAAGCGGAAGTCGCCGCCCTTGCGGTTCGGCTGCGCGCGGACGCCCGCGGTCCTCTCGGTCGGACGGATTGAGGCCGCGGGTGGTTTACTTGTAATAAATATATCTATAACATATTATAAAGATCCGATGCAGGAGATGCCCCATGCTGGCCCGCCGTCCTCTTTTGCCCGCCGCGATCCTGAGTGGCCTGCTGCTCGGCAATCTGATTCTCGGCGGCTGCGCCAGCGCCCCGTCGGGGGCGACTCCGGAACCCACGAACGTGGAGCAGCGGATGCTGGCGGAATCCGCCGCGCGGATCGCCGAGGCGCTGGCCAAGCTGGCCATCGTCGAACAGTCGTCGCGGCGCGTTCACGCGCAGGCGATCACGCCCGCGGCGATGCCCCCCGACCTTCGGCTGCGGGTCGCCGTGGACTATCAGGGCGATGTCAAGCCCCTGGTGTATCAATTGGCGCAAACCGTGGGCTATGCCGTACAGACGTATGGGCGCGCCACGGGGCTCGCCCCGGTCAACATCCAGGCCGAGGATCGCACGATCGGGGAACTGATGGCCGATATCGGCTATCAAGCCGCGTGGCGTTGCGATGTGCTGGTGTTTCCCGAGCGGCGCATCGTCGAGCTGCGCTACAACCCGGCCCGACCGGCCGCCAGCAAGCGCCGCGCCCGCCAGGGAGATCGGTCGTGAGTGGGTGGTCGCGGCGCATCGATCCTCGGTGGGTTCGCCTGAGCGGGCTGGCGCTCGCCTTCGTGTTCGGCGCCCCGCTGGCCGCGCGAGACGGCTCGCCGACTCTGGACGACGCCTATGAATACAGCGCCCGCGCCGATCCCGCGCCCGTCGGCCGCCACGATCAAGGCGAGATCCGACTGAAGGACCTCAAGCAAAGCCGCTCCCTGGCCCGCGGCGCGGACGCCGTCCCCGCGCTCCGCGCCGAGGCCCTCAAGGAAAGCGCGCAAGCCTATGGCGCGCGCGCCGGATTTTACGCGCGGGTCCGGGAAATCAACCAGGGACTGGATCGTGAGGCCGCCCGTCTGGATGCGGTGTTTCCGTTCGCGCCGCTGCTGTTGGCGCATCACGTGATCCCACCGGTGATTCAGGTCGGTCGGGACGCGGTGCGCCAGAACAGTCGCACGCAACTGCGCTTCGCCGATGCGGTTTTCCACATCGTCGCCCCCGCCAAGTTCTCGTTGTCGCCCCCCGACTGGCGCACCTATCTCTACGGGCGGGCGACCCTCCCGGAGCCGCCGGATGAGACTCTGTTGCCCGACCGCGCGCGCGCCGCCGAAGTGGAACTGTGGGAGCGCTACGTGGAACGCGGGTGGAAGCACGGCGTCCGCCAGGCCCATCGCACGTTCGAGGTGCAGCTTCACCGCCTGGAGCGGGACCTGATCGGCATGGCGCGCTACCGAGAATTATTGGCCAAGAACATGGTGACCCCGCCGCGCGTGACCGAAGCGCTGCTCGGGGTGACGGACTCGGGCCATACCCTGCTGGTCAACGATCGGGTGCTGGAGATTGCCGAAAATACCCGCTTCGTCGCCGACAACCAGCGCTGGAGGCCCTACCCCACGAAGCCGTACCGACCCGATCGGCGGTCCCCGCCAGTCAACGTGCGCGTGCTGGGCCAGACTCCGGTCCCGCCGCCCCCGCCGCCCCCACCGCCGCCCCGCGCCGACCTGAATGCCTTCACGGGGGCGCATTGATGGCGACTCGAGGCCCGCTGGAGAAAACCGCCGCCCCCGCCGATCCCGATCTCATCGGCTGGCTGGACACCGGGTTGGCGGACCCGCCCGCGTTTCAAGCGTCCGACCTGCAAGCCCTGTTGCTGTGGGCGACCGATCACGACGTGTCGGACGTCACGATTCAGGCCGGTAACTTCATTTTCGTCGAACGGTTTGGCCGACTGGCGCCGGTGACCCGCCGGCGGTTATCCGCCGCCGAGACGTACCGCTGCGCCCAGACGCTGTACGGCGACAACGCGCCCAGCCAGCTCGCCGGCGGGCAGGACATCGACTGTTCGCACGAAATCCGCCGGGGCCGTCACGATTTGGCCCGTTATCGGGTCAACATGACGTCCGCCCGCGCCCCGCGCGAACGGGGGCTGGAGATCACGATCCGCCCCATTCCGACCACGCCCCCGCCGCTGGAGGCCCTGGCGCTCCCGCCGCGGTTGCGCGCCAACCTCATCTTCGAGCAGGGTCTGGTGTTGATCACCGGTCCCACCGGCAGCGGCAAAACGACCCTGTTGGGCGGGGTGATCCGCCATTTGCTCGAACAACCGGCCTCGCACCGCAAGATCCTCACCTATGAGGCGCCGATCGAGTTTGTCTACGATTTCGTGCGCCGCTCCCATGCTCTCATCGCCCAGCACGAAATCGGGGTACACCTGCCGAGTTTCGCCGCCGGCGTGCGCAACAGCCTACGCCGCAAGCCCATGGTGATCCTGGTCGGCGAGGCGCGCGACGCCGAAACCATCGCCGCGATGACCGAGGCGGCCATGACCGGGCATCTGGTGTACGCCACCTGTCACACCAACAGCGTGCCGGAAACGCTGCGGCGCCTCGTCGCCGTCTTTCCCGCCGAGGAACGCGACGGGCGGCTGTCCGATTTGTTGGAGGCGTTGCGCTGCGTCGTCACCCAGCGCCTGGTGCGGACCACCGATGGCCGGCGCGCCGCCGTGCGCGAGTATCTGGCGTTCACCCAATCCATGAAGGACGCCATTCTGGCCCAGCCGTCCACCCAGGTCGTCGCCGCCACCCGTCGTTGCGTGCGCGAGCACGGCCGACCCTTGACCCTGGATTTGGAGGCCCTGCGTCGGGCCGGGCGCCTCGATGAGGCCGAATACCGCGCGTTCCGCGAAGTCGGCACGCAACGGATCGACCCTTCGAGCGGGGTCGCCGCGTTCCCTGAAGCCAACCCCGAGGAGGATGACGCCGATGGCCCGTGAAGAATATCAAGTCGCTCAAGCCCCCTGGCGCAACACGGCGCTACCCACCCTGTTGTGGTTCGTGGAGAGCTATGCGGCGTTGCCCATCGTCCTGTGGCTGGTCGACATCAGCCGCCTATCCACCTTGGGGTTGGCCTTGGCGCTCATCGGCGTGCTGACGGTCATTCGCTATTTTGGCCTCGACGCCCGCGCGGCTTACCGCCTGTTAGGCGCTTTTCTGATTCAGGCGCTGGCGGGCGGGCGGGTTCGCCCCTCACCCGCGCATGAGGCGCGGTCCCACTGATGAAAGAGGAGACCCCATGACGGCTCGACTGCGGCGCGTCGCGCTGGGTTTGCTGCTCGGTTTGCTCTCAAGCGCCGCGCGCGCCGAAGCGCCGGAGTCGCCGGCCGATGGGGTCCGCGCCCCGTCCGCGCCCGCGCCGGATTCCGCCGCCGATCCGCCGATCATCCAGCGCCTGCGCGAACGCGGGGTGACGGCGGAGTTCGTCGGTTCCATCGGCCGCGACGATCTGCGGATCTGGCGGTTGGTCTCGGCGGACGAGCGGAGCGCGATGGTCATCACCACCCAGGAGGGATTTCTGCTCCAAGGCCGGATCTTCGCCCCGAACGACGGTAGCCTGTTGGTGGCCACGCAAGGCAACCCGCCCGTGCTTCGGGACAAGAAAGACCGTCTCAAGCACGGTTTTCCGCTGTTGCGCGATACCCCGCCCGCCCCCGCGGACGCTGCGCCACCCGCGGCGACGCCCCCCGCGGCGGCGGGGCCGTCCGCGCCGCGCCCTGCGAGCGTAACGCCGGCGGCCGGACCGTCCGCCGCGACGCTGTGGGCGCAGCTGGGGCAAGCCACCGTCATCGAGGAGGGCGCCGTCGGCGCGCCGCTGGTCTACATTTTCATCGATCCGTTTTGTCGCTACTGCCATCAGCAGTGGGCGATGCTGCGCGATCGAGTGCGGCAGGGGCAGTTGCGGGTGCGCTGGGCGCCGGTGGCGGTGTTGGACGTTTCGCTCCGCCAGGTCGGCGTGGTGATGGGATTGCTCGACCGCCCCAGCGCGGCGGCCCTCGCCGACTGGATGCAGCACCGGCGGGCCAGCCAGCAGCAGAGCGAAGCAGCCAAGCTGGCGCTGGCGCGCAACCTGGCGCTGTTCGCCGCGCTGGGGGTCCGCTCCGTGCCGGCGCTGGTTTACAAGGACCAGGCCGGCGAGCTGGTGCTGAAGGCCGGGGTCACGCCGTTATGAGGGTCCTGGAGGGTGGCGAACGCCCCGACCGGTTGGCGGGCCGACCCGCCTCGGTCAGTCGCGCCGACCGCCCGACGCCGGGTCCGCCTCGGCGGCGCCCCGCGCGCCCCGACCGGGCAACGTCAGCGTGGGCCGCCGCGGCCAGTCCGGCGGCGCCTCGACCCGTTCCGCCGCGGTGGAGGGGATCGATCGGGGGCCGGCCGGCTCGGCGGCGTCGGCCTTGGCCTTCTTTTCAAACACCTGCAAGCCGGGTTCCAGCAGCACGAAGCCGCGCGCGGTCGGGGGTCCCATTTTCCCGGTCACGGTCGCGACCCACTGGGGGTACTCGCGAGCGGCCTGGAGCAAGCGGTTCCACAGCCGGGGCCGCACGCTGACCTGAATCAGCGTCCCCTCGCAGTCCACGCCGAAGGTAAGATCCCGTTCGCCGGGAATCGCTTTGGGCAGTTCGCTGAATTTGAGGGTCAACTCCAGTCGGCCTTTCACACACTGTGCCTCGCTCAGGGTCATGGGTTGCGGCGGGGGGCGGGGGGCGCGGGGGGCCTGGCGCGCGCCGCCGCGCGGTCGCCCGGCGTCCGGCGCGAGGTCGGCGATGGCCTGCTCGCGGGTCACCACCCCCGCCGGTCGCCCGTCCAGGTCGATGCGCGTGGCCCCCTCGACCAGGGTCCGGCGGTAACGCCGGGTATGGCAATAATGCGCCAGCGCTCGTTTGAGGTCCTGTTGGGCCAATCCGGCCTGCAGCAAGTCCTCATGAATTCCGATCTTGAGCGGGCGCGGCGCGTCGATGTTGAAGATCGCCGGCCAGCGCTGGCTCAGGGCCGCCCACGCCAGGGGCGCGGCCGCGGCGGGCGGCTCCGGGCGCGCGGCCCGCGCGGGCGGGCTCGCCCTTTCCCGATCGGGAGCCTCGCGCGTCGCGGTCGGATTCACGTTCGGGACGCCGGCGCCGGGGGCGGTTCTGGAGCGGATGGCGGCGCGGGGAACAGCGCGGCCAGATCGATGACCGCCTCCGGCAAGGCCAGCGGCGCTACCGATCCCGTGCGGTGTTCCGCGATCTGGCGGTACCGACCGGCGCGGGGTTCGCGATAGACCTCCAGCCGCCGGCCCGGGAGGTCCACCAACCAGTACTCGGGAATCCCATGACGGGCGTACAGCGGGGCCTTGATGCGTCGGTCGGCCCGCGCGGTGGTATCGCTCACTTCGATCATCAGCAGAACGTCGGCGGGTCCGGGATGCCGTTGCTGATAAAAATCATCCCGCCAGCGCAGCACGGCCAGATCCGGCTCCGGTTCGCTATGCGCGTCCAACACCACCGGGTTTTGCGCGGAGACCATCGCGGTCCCGAACCGGTTCAGGCGCTGGTGCAGCACCCAATTCAAGTAATTCACCTTCCCCGCGTGTTCGGGGCCGATCGGCGCCATGGCGACCACGTCTCCCTCGATCAATTCCACCCGCTCGTCCGCGCGCAAGAGCCCCACTTCACCCATGCGATGATACTCGGCCACCGTCCAGCGCCGGCGGATTGTCCGGGGTGCGGCATCGGCCAGGGTGGAGTCTGGAGTTTCAGGGCGATGAAGTTCGGCGACACGGTTCACGATCGATCCTCCGCGGGGGCGGACGCCGGCGGCGTGATTGAATTTATAGCTTACCGCAGGATCGCCCCGCTGTCAGGGGCTCAGGCGTCCGATGGGCGCCGCTCCGTCGCGCTTCGGCCGCGCTTCAACCGGCGCTGGGTTCGGTCGGTCGGTGCGTCGGCCGCGCCGCCGGGACCGAGATCCTCCGCGGCGCCAGGGGATCCCTCGGCGGTGCTTGAATCGCATACGGGCGTAGCACCGCCGCCTGATGGGGGTTCCGCAAGCGTTCGAGAATCCGCGTCAGCGGCTCGCCCCGTTGCAGGGCTTGCCGCAGGGCGCGAATCACCAGCGCGGGGCTGGGGGCCTGGCGCAGGGCCGTGGCCAGCCGTTGTTGTTGCTCGGAGGTCAGCGCCAAGCCGAGGCCCGGGGTGACGGCGGGATTGTTGGGAATCAACCCCGCCAGGGGGATTGCAACCACGGATCGAGCCATGTTTCGGACTCCACAAAGCGGAGAGACACCCCGCGCGCCCGATCGAGATCGGCGACGTGGGATACGGGTTGGCGGCGGGCGGTGGGCTGGCTTAGGGTGGCCTCATACGCGGCCGCCCAGGGAAACAGGCCGCAACGGCCGCGTTCCCGGCACCGCGCCGTCCATGCCGCCAGGGCGCGCGGCCAGATGCTCGGCAGCAGGATCGCCGCCGGCTCCGAGCCGGCCACGAGCAACGCCAGTCCCGCCGGACCCGCCGCCGCGCCCCGCCAAGCGTCGGCAAACCACCAAAACGGCCTCGGATAGGCGACAAACGGCCCCGTCTCCCGGGCATGGCCCACCTGAAAGCTGTTGGCTGCGTCTTCGTCCAGCACGAGCACCGTCGCTTCGCCCTCCCCCGCCCGCCGCGGCCGGACCCGGTCCTCCAGGACGGTCAGCCAGGCGAGCAGGCCCAGCAGGGCCTCTGGGTCCCGCCCCTCGATACGATCGGTCATCGCTTTTCCTCGCCTTTTTTTAATTATTTGTTATTATATATTAATATTAAATTAAAACAGCCCGACTCCCGATCTCTTCCGCCACGCGAGGTCATGGCCATGTCCGTCCTGGATGCCCTGAAAGTGGAAACCGAACGCCGGCGGGGCCCCGCCGGGCCGCCGCCGCGGTGGTCCCCGGCCGGCGACTCCGAACCGCCGGAAGCGCCGGACTCCCCCGCCGCGCCGGAGTCCCCGGCGCAAGTCCCCGAAGCCCCGCTCGATCACCGCGCGTATTGCCGGTACTGGGTCGCCCAATTACAGCGCCTCCTCGAACGGCCGGTCGCCCAGCAGGCCACCCAGATGGATCGGGCGCTGGCCGGCGCGCCGCCGGAGCACCGACCGCCGCCGGCGGATGCCCTGCTGTTGCAAGTCGCCGGGCGCGCGTTGCCCGTCGAAGAGGTACTGGGTTGGTTGCGACTGCGGGCGGAGTTGCCGGCCGGCGCCGACGCGCTCGATCCCGTCGTGGCCGCCTACTGGTTGCGCCATCTGGATCTCTCCCATGCCGCGGTCGGGACTCCGGCATGGGCCGCGCACTGCCGACAAACCGCGCTGGGCGCCCGCCTCCAGGGCAAGGCCCTCGATCCCGCCGTGCTGGCGGCGGTGCAAGCGCATCCCGAGTGGGCGCGGGGTTATCTGCGCTGCGGCGGGTCAAAAGCGCGGGTGCTGGCGGGATTACAACCGCCTGTCGCCGAACCGGACGCGGCCGAGCGGAGCGCGGCCGACGCGTCGGCCCTCCCGCCCCCGCTCTCCGGCGCGCCGGGGGCGCCGATGTCCCTGCCTCAGCCGCCGGCGCCCGCCGGGGCGCTGGCGTTCGGCGGCGCGATTGGCGCGGTGCTGGGCGGCGCGCTCCGCACCGTGACGGCGGTCGCCGCCACCGCCGCGGGCGCGACGAAAAACGCGGTCCAGCAAACCCCCGGCTGGTTTAAGGCGCGGCGGGTCCACCTCCAGATCCAGGCCCAGGCCCGGGCCGCCGAGCAGGCGTTAACGGAATTGACGGCGGCGGCCAGCCGCCCTCGCCAACATCCCGCGTTGCAAGACTTCTGGACCCAGGTCGATCGCCACGCCGCGCGCGGCGGCCAAGATCGAACGACGATCTTTCAGGCGATGGCCAACCCCCGTCCTGGGAATCTCGGGATCCCCAGCGAATCGCTCGACCGGCTACTGACCCAACGCCTGCGCGCCGATCCCGCGTTGGCCGCGCATCTCGATCGGGCCTATCAAGCCTACGACCGCCTGAGCGTGGCCTGGGAGCGCTGCGCGGGCGCGTTTCGAGAAGCCGGCGAACGCTGGACGCCGTCGCCGACGCAGGTGCGACGCCTGCACGCGGCCTGCCTCGACATCCCGCCGCTTCCGGATCGCTCGGTGGTGGCGGAAGCCGCCGAACGGCTGGTGCGTTCGCTCGCGCAGCTCGCCCAGGCCGTCAGGGAAACCTTCCGCCCGGCTCCCCCCGCCGCTTCACCCTCCCCGCCCGCCGCTTGAGGGAGGTCATGGACAACCCGCGCGATCCTTACGACGAGATCGTGATCGTCGCCGTGGCGCTGGCGGTTCCGCTGGCGCTGTGGTGGGCGTTCGGCGGCGATCTGGTGTACTGGGCGTTTCGACTCAAGCTGGCCGAGCTGCGGCTGCTGGAAGCGCTGGGCTTGGGTGACGCGCGCACCGCCGAACTGACGCACGCCCTCCGCGGCGCGCTCGGCGCGCCCGATCGCCTCTCCTTCGCCACCTTCCTGTTTGGCCTGGACGCGGTCGGCCGTTACTGGCGCGCGCCCGTGTGCCTGGCGCTGATCGGGTTGGGGGGGTGGTTGCTGGCCTTGCATCCCGCCGAACGCTTTCGGCGGCGCTTCGATCTGGCGCGGTTGGCCGAAACGATCGGCGAGCAATGGCCGTTTGCCCTGCACGCGCTGCGCCGGGGGCAACTGGACATTCCGCTCGACGACCCGCGGTGGGGCATGGCGCTGTCCGCGCGGGCGTTCGTCGAACGGCACGGGCTACTGCAAACCGACCCGGGGCCGACCCTGCGCCACGAACCGACGCTCCAGGTGTTGGTCGCCCAACTGGGCGCGCCGTGGACCGCGGCGGCCGCCGCGTCGCCGCCGGTCCGGGCGCTGGCCGGCGTGTTCGCGATGCGGGTGGCGAGCCTCACCGGCGAAGAGGGCCAGGCGGCGGAGCGCCTGAAACAGCGGACGTTCGCCCTGTTGCGCGATCTGGCCGCGGCGGCGGCCCAGCACCGCGCGGGAGACTATCTACCCCCCGCGGCCGCCTACCGGGCCGTCATTCAGGAAACCGCGCCTCACTGGCCCGCGGCGCAAGCGCTCGTCGCCCGGCACGCCTACACCCAAACGGTGCTCTTGCGGCTGCTGGCCGAAGCTCGCCAAGGCGGAGTCTTGCCCCCGGCGCTGTTCGCCTGGCTGAAAGGGGTCGATCGGCCTCTGTGGTACGCGCTGTCCTCGCTGGGTCGTCGGGTGCCGTTTGCCGAGGCGCTGGGCGCGATGGCGCACTATCAGGCCGAGCGCGCGGCCGACGCGGCGCTCCCGCAACCGTGCGTGGAGGCGGCCGTCGAAGCGCTGCGGGCGGATATTCAGCCGCCGGCCCCCGCCGCGGTCACGCTCGACGACCCTTGAACCGTAACCCAACGCAACCTCACGCGAGGACTCCCTCATGTGGATCATTACCCGTCGTGTTCCAGCGCCGCGGCTGCGCTTGGTGGGGGGCGTCATCGCTCGCCAGCAAGGCGACCGGGTCACGTTGTTGACTCTCGGCGATCGGGCGTCCGTCGAACTTTCCTTGTCGTCGCTGCCCGACGCGGGGCATGGGATAATCCTCCAGAACGGTTCCGGGGAGCCACGCCTCTTGGCCCGCTATGCGACGCTCCGCCAGGCGCGTCGGCAGTTGGAGCGACTGACCGGGCTGCGGGGCTGGGGCTGGATGGACGGGCTGGGCCGCGCCTCGATGCTGGCGGTGCTGTGCTTCGTCGTCTGGTTCCTGTTTTTCCTGCCGGTGGATCCCGCCTACCGCGCGGCCGCCGCCATCGTTCCAGGCACCGGAACCCCGCGCGACGGGACGGCGCAGGCGCTCCCCACCCACGCCGTTCCCGCGCCCGCTTGGATCGACGATCCCGCCGAACTGGCGCCCGCTCGATAACCCGCCATCGTCCGTCGGGGGGAGCGTGGCCCAAGAACCGTTGCGGGGCCTGGATCTGGAGCTGGCCGCCAGCGCCCGGGAGGTGCAGCGGGATTCCCGCACGCTCGGCCAGCGGCTGGCCGCCGCGCTTCGCCGGCCTCCGGTGCTGGGGGTCGTCTGCTGGGCGCTGGCCGGCGCGGTCTGGTTTTATCCCGCGCTGATCGACGTCGCGGTTCTGCTGGGGATCGGGATCGGGTGGGTCGCCGGGCGACGGCGTCCGAGGTTGCCGCTGAAGCTACCCGGTCGCTACCTCGGCCTCGATCCTCACGAGCGGCAACCCGGCACCGGAAAGCTCCAGCGCGCTCGAGGCCTGCTGTTGCTCGGCAACGACCGAGCGGACGGCGCGGAGCTGTATCACAGCGATGAGGACGCCCGCACCCATTGCCTGGTGCTGGGCGGAACCGGCTCCGGCAAGACCGAAGCCATGACCGGTCTGGCCGCGCAGACGCTGCTGTGGGGCTCGGGTTTCACCTACGTGGACGGCAAGGGCGACGCGGCGCTGTGGACGAAAGTGTTCGCCCTGGCGCGGGCGTGCGGGCGGGAGGACGATCTGTACGTGCTGAACTACATGACCGGCTCCACCGATGTCGATCCCGACGCCCGGGACGGACCTCGGTTATCCAACACCTTCAACCCGTTTCTGTACGGCTCGGCGGATGCGCTCACCCAACTGCTGGTCGCCCAGATGGCGGAAGCCGGCGGCGATTCCGCCACCTGGAAGGATAAGGCGATCGGGTTGCTGACCGCCTACGTGCGGGCACTGGTGGCGATGCGCGATCGGGGGCGCGATGAAAGCGGCCGGCCGTTCGTGCTGGAGGTGAGCGCGCTGCGGCGCTACATCACCCTGGACAACCTCATTCATCTTTATTTGTGCGCCCGCGAGCAGGTGGACGGTTTCACCCTGCCCGGCCCGGCGCTGGAAGCCCTGCACGGCTACCTCATGGCCGTGCCGGGTTTTCAGGACCCCGTCGAACTCCTGCGGCAGCACGGCATCCCGTCGAGCGCGGACGTCGTCCGCGCGCGGGCTTATCCCCACCAACCGGACCCTCAGACCTACTTGCAGCACGGGTATCTGCAAAATCAGTTCAACCGGATGTTCAACCAGCTGGCCGATGTCTACGGCCATATCTTTCGGGTCGGCCACGGGGAGATCGATCTCACGGACGTGGTGCTGCAACGGCGGATTCTGGTGGTGATCCTGCCCGCGCTGGAGAAAAGCCCCGACGAACTGGCGAACCTGGGCAAGCTGCTGATCGCCGCCTTGAAGACGATGTTGGCCGTGGGCCTGGGCGCGCGGCTGGAGGGCGCCCATCGGGCCGTGATCGAGCGCCGGCCGACCGCGGCCCCTTCTCCGTACCTCGGGGTGTTCGATGAGTACGGGTATTACGCGGTCAAGGGGTTTGCCGTGGTGCCGGCCCAAGCCCGCAGCCTGGGGTTTTCGGTGTGCTTTGGCGGACAGGACATCCAGAGCTTCGGCAAGCAGTGCCGGGAGGAGGCCGATGCCATCGTCGGCAATACCTTGACCAAGATCGCCATGCGGATCGAGGACCCCAAGGACACGATGGATCTGTTCGAGAAGGTGGGCGGGCAGGCCGTCGCGGTGCAGACCAGCGGCTTTACGCGCGGTCCAGATGCGCTGTGGTCGGGGCTGTACCGCGATGTGCCCAACGCCACGCTGGAACGGCGTTCGCGCATCGATCCGCTGGACCTGCGCGCCCAACGACCCGGCGAGGCGCACGTCTTTTTCGGCGCCACCATCATCCGCGCGAACCTGTTCCACGCCGGCGAATTCAAGGCCCGCGCTTATCGATTGAACCGCTGGGTGCCACTGGGGCCGCCCCCCGACGATCTCGCCCACCGGCAAACGGTCCTCACCCCGGAGGGTCTGAAAGCGGCGGTGGCCCAAGTGGTCGCCCAAGTCCTGGATGAGTGGCAGGTCGCCGGGCGGCTGGCGACGCCCCCGACGTCCGTGGCCGCCAGGGATGCTCCGGAGGACTTCGCGCGCGAGTTCGTGGGCCGGTATCTGCGGGGGCTCGACCGGGTGGATGCCGCGCTGGCGGCGGCTTTCCGAGCGGCGGCTCCACCCCCGGTGGAGCCGGCCGGCCCCGCAGCGCCGGCCGACGTAACGGAGACCTTCGAATCCAGCCGCGCGTCCTCGCGCCACCCGGTGGCGACGGCGGAACTCCCCGCATCGTTCCTGCCGTGGGGAACGGTCGATGCGAGGGTCGATGAAAGGCTCCGCGAGGGGGAGACCGGCGCGGATCGCCCGGCCGCTGATCCGCACGCCCTGGCCGAGGTCGGGGGCGAGTATGGGGGGGTCATGGGGCGGGTCAAGGCGCCGCCCGCCCGCAGGCGCGGGGGCTCGGCCGGCGATCCGGTGAGTTTCGCCGAGGCGGCCCGGCGCCTGGATGCGGATTTTTCGACGGCAAGGGCGCCCGCGGGGCCGGTGGTGGTCGGTGATTTCCCGGCGCCGGCGGAATTCGTCATCGACGCCGAGGCCGCCCACGCGAGTGGGTGAACGAGGGTATCGTTGGCCTCGAGGATTCAAGACATGGATCGAAACGGCTGCTTCATGCGAGCTGGGTAAATCCATGAGGGAGCCTAAAGCAGCGCAGTCTGGGAGCCTGCCCTGCGAGCCTGCCGCGACTGGGTCACGCGCGATGGGTCGTCCTTACCTCGTCGATTCCTGGAGTACCGCAGGCTTTTCCACCTGGAGTCGGCTTCATCCGCTGCTTGTGCGGCGCGAAGCGCCCGCGACAACGCCTCGCCGATAAGCTGCGGGCGCCGCAGGCGACCGTCAGCTTCACCGGACCCTACCGTGACTCGGGCAGCGCGTCGGGCGGCAACGCTCGGCGTGACGGGACAGAAGTCAGCAGGCGGCATAGTAGCCCAACGCCCGCTGTCATGGGTGGGACACGATGAAGGCCCGAACCTTCGGCAGCGAGCGCGCCGGGCGGACCTCAACGGCCGTACCGCACCCGACCGGGTGAAACGGTCTTGGTGACGGGTCCCGTAGCCAGCGTTGGCGGTCGTCATCTTACGGTGACCCTTTCCCATCCGGAGGAAGCGCCCCGTGCG
>Ga0114946_10000249_pt1 | contig 34434 bp, 20 predicted proteins | sample WalLakDeSediment_FD_88676 | JGI IMG/M metagenome (GOLD analysis project Ga0114946, IMG submission 88676) | Lake sediment microbial communities from Walker lake, Nevada to study Microbial Dark Matter (Phase II) - Walker Lake 11/02/13 Deep Sediment | ecosystem: Environmental > Aquatic >... | reverse complement strand
TCGGGTTCGAGCGGGCCGAGACCAGCCTCGCCGACGTCGAGCGGGAGTACGGGCGGGTCAAGGCGCTGTACGACCAGGGCATTGCGAGCCGCAGCGAGTACGAGTCGGCCAAATCGAACGTCGACATCAGCAAGCTCGACATCCGCGACCGTCGCCGTGATCTGTCGAACACCGTGGTCAAGGCGCCGTTCTCGGGCATCTTGACCCGCCGGTTCGTCGACCCCGGGGGCTACGTGACCAGCGGCGCCCAGATGTTCGAGATCACCGACTTCAAGACCCTGGTCGCGCGGGTGTATGTGCCCGAGCGCGAGCTCGATCGGATCGCCGTGGGCCAGCCCGCGGAGGTCATCGGCAAGGCCGCCAAGGACCGCCAGGGCATCGGCGAGATCAAGCGCATCGCGCCGATCGTCGACGCGACCACCGGGACCGTGAAGGTCACGATCGGCCTGCCAGACAGCCTCGCCGGGGGCGAGAACGGGTTCTTGCCGGGGATGTACGCCGAGGTCACCTTGACCACCGAGATCCACGCCGACGTGCCGGTCGTGCCCAAGCCGGCGCTGGTCCACGAGGACGAGCAGACCTTCGTGTTCGTGGTCGAGGGCGACCGAGCCAAGAAGCAGCTGATCGAGCTCGGCCTGAGCTCCGCCGACTTCGTCGAGGTCGTCGCTGGGCTCGAGCCGGGCGCCAAGATCATCGTCGCGGGTCAGACCGGGCTCAAAGACGGCGGGCTGATCGTCGAGGTCGACGCCCGGGGCAAGCCGATCGGCGCGGTCGAGCCGGTCAAGCCGGCCAAGCCCGCGGTGTCCGGCTCCGACTCCGAGTCCGGCAAGGCGACGCAAGAGGGCGTGGCCAAGGCCGGCTGAGGACCCATGGCCGGCACCAAACCGCCGCCCGAGCCCGAGCCCGGGCCCAAGCCCAGGATCGAAGAGCTGGTCGGGGCCAACCTCAACTCCTGGCAGCAGCGCATGCGCGCCATGGATCGGTTCCGGTTCACGGTCACCCGCCCGGTCGCGGTCTTGATGGTGTTCTTCGCGGTCATGGTGTTCGGGGCGTTCTCGGCCACGATGCTGCCGATCAACCTGATGCCGGACATCAGCTACCCCAAGCTGACGGTCCGCACGGAGTACGAGGGCGCGGCTCCGGCCGAGGTTGAAAACGACGTCGCGCGCCCGCTCGAGGAGGTCCTCGGCGTGGTCACCGGGGTCACGCGGATCTCGAGCGTCTCGCGGGCCGGCTACGCCGACGTGGTCTTGGAGTTCACCTGGAACACCAAGATGTCCGACGCCAATCAAGATGTGCTCGAGAAGCTCGATCTGATCAAGGCGAGCCTGCCCGAGGACATCAAGACCCCGCTGATCCTCCGCTATGACCCGAGCCTCGACCCGGTCTTGGTCTTGAGCCTCGCTGGCGCGGGTGAGCAGTTCGAGGGCATCGCCGGGCTCAAGGCCCTGCGCCGGGTCGCCGATCGCGAGGTCCGGCGCCTGCTCGAGCCAGTCGACGGCGTCGCCTCGGTCAAGGTCCGCGGCGGCCTCGAAGAAGAGATCCACGTCGAGCTCGATGAAGACGCCCTGCGGCGCACGGGCATCTCCAGCCAGGACGTCACCAGCCGGCTCGAGTCCGAGAACATCAACCTCGCTGGCGGCAGCATGCGCGAGGGTCGGATCCGCTACCTGATCCGCACGGTCAACGAATTCGACGACCTCGACGATATCCGCGGGCTCGTCGTCGCCAGCCGCGGCGGCCGCGACGTGCTCTTGCAGCACATCGCCAAGGTCGACTACGGCTACAAAGATCGCGAGGTCATCACCCGCATCGACGGCAACGAAGCCGTGATGCTCGAGGTCTACAAAGAGGCCGACGCCAACATCGTCGACATGGCCAAGCGGGTCCGTCAGCGGCTCGACACGCAGATCGGCGCGAAGCTCAGCGATGAGTACGGCGTCGACCTCCGGGTCGTCTCCGATCGCTCGCTGTTCATCGAGTCGAGCATCCGCGAGGTCCGCGATACGGCGATCATCGGCGGGCTCTTCGCGATCATGGTCCTGTTCTTGTTCCTGCGCGAGCTCAAGGCCACGGTGATCGTCGCGCTGTCGATCCCGATCTCGATCCTCGTGACCTTCGCCCCGCTCAAGCTCGCCGGGGTCAGCCTCAACATCATGTCGCTCGGCGGCATGGCGCTGGGGATCGGGATGTTGGTCGACAACTCGATCGTCGTGCTCGAGTCGATCCACCGGTGCCGCGAAGAGGGCGATCCGCTGCTGCGCGCGACCTTGCGTGGGACCTCCGAGGTCGGCTCGGCCGTGGTCGCCTCGACGCTGACCTCGATCGCGGTGTTCTTCCCGATGGTCTTCGTCGAGGGCGTGGCCGGGCAGATGTTCGGCGACCTCGGCCTGACCGTGGTGTTCTCGCTGCTGGCCTCGTTGGCCGTGGCGCTGTTCTTCATCCCGATGCTGGCCTCGCGCGAGGTCAGCGCTGAGATCGACGAGCCAAGCTTCGCCGCGCGCATGGCCGCGCGCTGGGGTCGGTGGTCCTGCGTCGCCGAGCTGCGCGAGTCGTTCGAGGGCTTTCGCTGGTGGCAGGTGTTGGTGCTGCCCTACTACCTCGCGCGCTTCGTGCTGCACCTGATCTTGGAGCTGTTCGGCAAGCTCGCGGCGACCATCCTCGGGCTGCTCGCGACGGCCGCCGTCAAGCTCGTCATGGGCGTGCTGTGGCTGCTGAGCTGGCCGGTCAAGCTGATCGTCGGCGGCTTCGACATGTTCTTGAATGGGCTCGGCCGGGTCTACGCCGCGGTGATCCGCTGGTCGCTGCGCCACGCGTGGGTGGTCGTCACGCTCGCGCTCGGGGCGTTTGTCTTGATGATCGGCGGGGCCAAGCGGCTCGACACCGAGCTGATCCCCGAGCTTCACCAGGGCGAGTTCACCATCGAGGTGACGCTCCCGGTCGGGACCCCGATCGACGTGACCGACGCGTTGGTCCGCCCGCTCGAGCGCGCCCTCGCCGAGCAGGTCCCGCACCTGCGCGCCTCAGTCACGACCATCGGCAGCGAGCGCGACAGCGACGACTCCGGCGAGCGCGGCGAGCATACGGCCAAGATCTCGATCTCGTTGGTCACCGGGGTCGGCGATGACGGCGAGGCCGCGCTCGTGAAGTCGCCCGAGCAGGCCGAGCTCGAGGCCCTCGAGGTCGTCCGCGAGGTCGTCCGGGGGATCCCCGATCTCAACACCAACATCTCGCGGCCGGTGCTGTTCTCGTTCAAGACCCCGGTCGAGGTCGAGGTTCGCGGCCACGACCTCGACGAGCTGAGCGAGGCGACCGACGCCGTGCGGGCCCGGCTCGAGCGCCTCGCCGGGCTGCGCGACATCAAGGCGTCGATCCAGCCCGGCAACCCCGAGGTGCAGATCGTCTACGATCGCAACGAGCTCGCCCGCCGCGGCCTCGACATTCGCGTGGTCGCTGAGCTCGTGCGCGACAAGGTCCAGGGCAAAGAGGCCAGCAAGTTCAACCGCCGCGATCGCAAGATCCCGATCCGCGTGCGCACCGAGGGCATGGAGCGGGCCAGCATCGAGGACCTGAGCAACCTCGCCGTCAACCCGCCCGGCGCGACCGCGCTCTCGGCCCTCGCCGTCGACCAGCTCGGGCTCCAGACCCCACCGATCCCGCTGTCGGCGGTGGCCGAGATTCAAGTCGGGCGCGGGCCCAACGAGATCCGCCGAACCGGCCAGCAGCGCGTCGGGCTGGTCACCGCCAACATCGAGGGGGTCGGCTTGGGATCGGTCGCCGACGAGGTCGCGGCCGCGCTCGCGGAGCTCGAGCTCCCGGCCGGGGTCACGACCGCGGTCACCGGCCAGAGCGAGGAGTGGGAGACCTCGAGCAGGTCGCTGTACCTCGCGCTCGGGCTCTCGGTGTTCTTGGTCTATGTGATCATGGCCTCGCAGTTCGAGAGCCTGATCTACCCCTTGATTATCCTGGTCTCGATCCCGCTCGCGTTCGTCGGCGTGGTCATCGTCCTGCTCGCAATTGACATGCCGGTCTCGGTGATCGCGTTCCTCGGCGCGATCATGCTCGCCGGGATCGTCGTCAATAACGCGATCGTGCTCGTCGATTATATCAATCAGCTCAAGACCCGGGGCTACGAGACCGCCGCGGCCATCGAGCTGGCCGGGACCGTGCGCCTGCGGCCGATCCTGATGACCACGCTGACGACCGTGCTCGGGCTGATCCCGATGGCGATCGGGCTCGGTGACGGGGCCGAGATTCGCCAGCCGATGGCCGTGATCGTGATCGCCGGCCTGAGCTTCTCGACGCTGCTGACGCTGATCGTGATCCCGACCCTCTACCAGATCGTCGACCGCCTGACCGGCGCCGGCCAGGGCCTCGGTTCGGCCGAGCGGCTCGCGCTCGAGCTCGCCGAGGTCGACGCGTCGATGCTCGTGCCCGAGGCCGTCGAGCTCGCGCAGCTGGCTCAGCGCAGCGCCGAGCCCCCCGCCGAGCCCCCCGCGAGCGACAGCTAGGACGACCCCATGGCCGACTCTCATCACCTGCGTGACAACCCGGTGGTCCGTACGGCTTTGCGCCGGCCGATCACGATGTTGATGATCTTTGCGACCGTGCTCGTGCTCGGCGTGATCGCGGTGATCAACATCCCGCTCGAGCTGATCCCGACCGGGAGCTCCTATCCGTTCTTGTCGGTCGAGGTGCCCTACACCAACGCCACGGCCCAAGACGTCGAGGACCGGATCACCCGGCCGCTCGAGGCCGAGCTCGCGACGACCCCGCGGCTCTACGATCTCAGCGCGACCTCGAGCTCGAGCCGCGGGCGGGTCAATATGCGGTTTGAGCAGGACGCGGACATGGACGTCGCCTATCGCGAGGTCCGCGATCGCGTCGCGCGGGTCCGCGGCGACCTGCCCGACGACGTCAAACAGGTCAAGATCCAGAAGCAATCCGGGGACAACATCCCGATCGCGTTCTACGGCGTGACCTGGCCCGAAGGCCTCGACAACGCCCGCGATATCATCGATCGCCGGCTGATGCGCCGGCTCGAGCGGCTCGAGGGCGTCGGGATGGTCAGCGCCTGGGGCCAGTCCGATCGTGAGATTCGCATCGAGGTCGACCGCGAGCTGGCCGAGGCCGCCAACCTCAACATCTTCGAGATCGCACAAACGCTCTCGTCCTCGCACTTCAACCTCGCGAGCGGCTCGCTGCAAGAGCGCGAGGGCAAGTACTTGCTGCGCTCGCTCGCCGAGTATCGCTCGCTCGACGAGCTCGCCCAGGTCGTGGTCGGGCCCAACGATCTGCGCCTCGATGACGTCGCCGACATCCGCTACGACTTCCCCAAGCAAGAGCGCTACGATCGCTACAACGGCCGGCAATCGATGGCCGTATTCGTGATCAAGGAGTCGCAGGCCAACACCGTCGAGGTCTGCGAGCTGGTCAAGGCCGAGGTCGAGGCCGCGCTCGCCGATCCGGCGCTCGCGCCCTTTGAGATCAAGCCGATCTTCATCCAGGGCAACACGATCATCTCGAGCCTCAACCAGGTGGTCAACTCGGGCCTGCAGGGCGGGGTCTTGGCGCTGTTCGTGCTGCTGTTCTTCCTTCGCAGGCTGCGCTTGACCGTGGTGATCGCCCTGGCGATCCCGCTGTCGATGTTCATGTCGCTGCCGTTCATGTATTTCTCGGGCCAGACCATCAATATGGTCTCGTTGATCGGCCTGATGATCTGCATTGGCCTGGTCGTCGACAATTCGGTGGTCGTCGCCGAGAACATCGCGCGCTACCGCGGGCGCGGGGTCTCGCGCTTGGCCGCGGCCTTGCACGGGGCGAGCGAGGTCGCGCTGCCGATCACCTTGGCGACCGCGACGACCATGGTCGTGTTCTTGCCGTCGGCGCTGATGAGCTCCGGGACCACGCAATTCTTCTTGGTCCGCATGGTCACGCCGGTGTGCGTCTCGCTGCTCGCGAGCTTGTTCGTCGGGCTCATCTTGATCCCGCTCGCGGCCGCGTATGTGCTCGATCGTGACGTGTTCAACGACCCCGAGCCGGGCACCTGGCGGGCGGCCTTGCTCGACCTCGATCGCTGGTGGAAGGCCAAGCTCGGCTGGGCCTATGACGTGAGCTTTGGCCGCCTGGCCCTGCTCTACGGCCGGCTGCTGCGCCTGAGCTTGCGTCGGCGGGTCGACGTGACCTTGATCGGGTTGCTGGCGATGGCCTCGTTGATCGTGCCGATGAACCCCACGACCGGGGTCAAGCGCGCGCTCGACGAGAACATGGGCGGGCGGCAGGTGCGATTCAGCTATACGATGCCCCAGGACGTGACCCTCGATGAGGCCAACGCGTTCGTACGCGAGCTCGAGCTGTGGTTCGCCGACAACCGCGAGGCCTGGAATGTCAGCGGTGAATTTGTCCAGGTCGAGCCTGGGTTCACCAGCATCCAGCTATTCTTCAATCCGCCGCGCGCCGGCGATGCCCCCTATCGCGAGACCGGCAAGCGGGTCTTCGAGGAGCTGCCCGAGCCGCCGGGTTGGCAAAAGCGCTCGGACTTCGCCGAGTCCGACGGCGGGCGCAGCTCGAGCTTCCCGGTCGTCGTCTATGGCGATGATCATCGCACGGTCCAAGACGTCAAGCAGGCGCTCACGCTCGAGATCGAGAAGCTGCCGGGGGTGCTCTCGGTGCTCGGATCGCAGCGGGACGACAGCCAACGCGACGAGCTCGCGCTGTCCGTCGATCCGGTGATGTCCGCGCGGCTCGGGATCTCGGCCGGGATGGTCGGCAACACCGTCGCCTACGCCCTGCGCGGCAGCCCGCTGCCGCGCTTTCACGGCGAGGACAGCGAGATCGACGTGTGGATCCGCTACGAGGAGGCGGACCGCGAGGAGCTCGATGATCTGCTCGAGTTCAAGGTCCCGACCAAGCTCGGGACCACGGTGCCGATCCGCACGGTCACCCATCAGTCCGTACAAAAGGGTGAGACCGTGCTGGTCCGCAACAACAAGCGGGTCGCCGCGCTGATCGAGTTCGAGCTCGACCCCGACCCCGCGAAGCGCAAGCAGGTGACCGCGGCGATTCAAGCGGTGCTGGCCGCCTACGAGCTCCCGAGCGGGGTGTCGTTTGACGGCGATCAAGAGGCCCGTGACCTCGGCGCGTCGAACACCGATTTGATCGGGGCGATGATCCTCGCAATTGTCTTCATCTTCTTGATCATGGGGTTTTTGTTCGAGAGCTTCGTGCTCCCGCTCTCGGTCCTGCCCGCGATCCCGCTGAGCTTCGTCGGCGTGTGGTGGTTTTTGTATCTCACGAATAGCTCGCTCGACGCCCTCGCCGGGATCGGGTTATTGTTGCTACTTGGGGTCGTCGTCAATAACGCAATTGTGCTGGTTGATTTTATCAACGGCGCCCGCGCCCAGGGCCTCGATCGAACCGAGGCGATCGTCGAGGCTGGCATCCAGCGGTTTCGGCCGATCTTCATGACCGCGCTGACGACCGTCGGCGGCATGCTGCCGCTCGCCTTCGCCGACGCCCCAGCCGAGGGCATCCCCTACGGGGCGTTCGGCAAGACCTTGGTCGGTGGCATGACGACCTCGACGATATTGACCTTGGTGGTGGTCCCGGTCAGCTACACGGCCTTCGATGATCTTCGAGTGCGCATCAGCGCGTGGTTTTCGCGGGTGTTTCGTCGGGCGCACTAGATCGCGGGCCACGCCGCCGAGTGGACCGGCGCGGGTGCCTGCAGTTTTTTCGTGCCCGGGTCGGCGAGTGCGCCCGTGTGGGACATCGACGTATGACCTTTAGATCAACTCGGCATGTTGTGACATACGAACACGCACCGGCACGCAGACGCGCACCGTATTCATGCCTGGTCGCGGTTTCGGTTATCCAAGTCAGGCCATGGAGTGGCTTGATCGTCAGGCGTATTCGTTCATACTGTTTTTCATGGGTCGCAACTCGCTATTCGTCATGCTCGCCGCTCTCCCGTTCTTCGCTTGTGACAGCGCCTCGGAGGTCGACGTTGAATTTCGCGCGAACGACGGTCAGGCCAATAAGGCCAAAAAGGCGAAGAACGGCAAAAAGGCCAAAAGGCCCAAAAAGGCCAAGCGCACCTACCCTGGCTTGGATTGGCAGCTTGGTGTGCCTGAGGCTCACGGGCTATCGAGCGAGGGCCTGGCCAACATGGCCGCGATCGCCGGCCAGCACGACACCAGCTGCCTGGTCGTGGTCCGTGATGGCGTGATTGTCGGCGAGTGGTATTGGGACGGCTACGACGCCAACACGCCGATCGCAGACGTTTGGTCCGTGACCAAGTCCGTGACTAGCGCGGCGATCGGTGTCGCTGACGCCGAGGGCTTGCTCGATATCCACGACGCGGTCGCGGATTATCTCCCGCAGTGGCAGGGCGGGCCCAGCCAGGGCGTGACGATCTTCGACCTGATCACCCACACCTCAGGCCGCGAGTGGGACTTCTTCTCGGACTTCGCGATATTCGACGCTCCGGATCAGACGGGGTACAGCCTGGGCTTTGGCCAGGATCTCGAGCCAGGTGAGCGTTGGGACTACAGCAACCTCGGGGTCCAGACACTCGAGGCTGTGCTCAAAAATGCGATCGGTGGCGGTGACATCGAGCAATACTACCAGACCAAGGTGTTCGAGCCTATCGGAATGTCCGCGACCCTCGGCCGCGACCTCGCCGGGAACCCCCAGACCTACCGGGGGCTCTCGGCGACCTGCCGCGAGCTCGCGCGGTTTGGCTACCTCTACGCCCGCGGTGGCCGCTGGAAGGGCCAGCAGGTCGTACCCAAGGCCTGGATCGAAGAGTCGACGGTCCCCTCGACGGACCTCAACGCGGCCTACGGCTACCTTTGGTGGCTAAACAACTGGGGGGACGTGGTCTTGCCCTCGATCCCCGAGCGCGGAGAATTTACCGGCAAGATGTTCCCCAGCGCCCCCGATGAGCTGTACATGGGGCTTGGCGCGTTTGGCCAGCTCCTTGCAGTCGACCCCGACGCTGAGATCGTCGTGGTCCGGCTCACCGACGACTTCGATTTCAGTGATCCTTTGGCCATGGGCAAGATGGACGACATCTTGGGCGCGCTCGAGGACGCCAAGATCGATGATGGCTGCCCGGGCTAGCGTGGCATGCGGTAATGTACCAACGATCAAAATCCCCGGCCTACGAACACGCGGAAATAATCGATACCGCGCTCCGACTCGAAGCCGTGGGCGTACTGAAAAAATAGCGCGACCTGCTCACCGTAGCCAAATTTGAAGGTGGTGATCAGCGTCGCCCCTACGCTGCCCGCCAAATCGCGCGCTTGGATCGGATCGGTCCACGCCATCCCCCAATCCGAGAATAACGCGAGAACCACGCGCTCGAACATCGCAGGCACGCTCCCGACTCCGCGGTCGACGTCGATTAAGGGGATCCGGTATTCGGCGTTGAACAGCGAGAAGTATAGGCCGGAAAACGCGCTCGGCTCATAACCGCGCAAAGAGGTGCCTTCGCCCAGGGCCTCGCGGGCGATGACTGTACGGATGACATCTTGATCTTCGGACAGGCCGCCGAGGCGGAAGGGCCCCCGGCCGCGGAGGCCGCCCGCCGAGGCCCCGCCGGACAGGCGCAGGGCGAGGACTTGGTGGCCGGGCCAGGGCATGCGCAGGTATTCTGCGTAGCTGGCGCTCACGCGAACGTCGCCATAGTCGCTGCCGATCCGACGATCGCTGACAATGAGGTTGGTGCGGATTACGCGGCCGGTCTCGACCCCCCAGGCGTAGCGGACGCCCTCGCGGTTGTCGTAGCTAAAGCCCAAGCTGAGCGAGGCGACGTTGCCGACTGGCGGGAGCGTGGAGGCCGGCGCGTTTGGATCGATGGGCTCGGCGAGGGCGTCGAGGTTTTGATAATTGGTGAAGCTGTAGCCGAGCGTGGCGTTCGCGTTGTGGCGGGCGAGGCGCAGGACCGGGAGCGACATCGACGCGGCGAATGAGGTGATCTGCTCGAGGTAGCCTTCGAGCATGTAGGGCTCGGTCTCACCGTCTCCGATGCTGACGGCGCCGGGCGGGGGGTCGTAGACGTAGCGACGAAACCCGGTGCGCGCGCGGTAGTCTCGACCAAAGCCGACGATGAAGGTTGGGAACAGCCGCGAGGTCCGGTACGACGCCGAGCCGCTCGGGCGGTTGATCCCGGTCAACCATTCAAAGTTGCCGACCAGCGAGTGGTAGCCGATCACGTCCTCGATCGCGAGGCTCAAGCCCAGGGTCGAGAACAAGCTGCCTGACTCGAACTCGAAGGCCGAGGGGATCAGGGTTCGGGGGAAGAAGGTCCGCGTGAACCGGTAGGGCTTGGAGTCGAGGCTCGGGGCCCGGCCAGCGTCGGCCTCGCGCGCGGGGGTTGGGTCGTCGGCGGTCGGCCACGCGGGGATCGGGGTCATGGGCTCGAGCAGGGCCTCGGGGTCGAAGTCCATCTTCCACAGGTCGTAGCCGCTGCTCGAGTAGCCAACGTAGACGATCTCGTCGCCGGCGTGGTTGAGCGCGGGCTCGAACGCGCCGCCGAGCACGTTGCTGACCTGCCAGAGCTTGGCGGTCTCGGTGTCGTAGGCGTGGATGTTGTAGACGCCGCTGCGGTCGCTGGAGAACAGCAGCCAGCGGCCGTCGGCGCTCCACTCGGGCGAATTGTCCATGGCCCGATCGGCGGTGATCTGCTCGTGGGTCCCGGTCTCGAGGTCGTAGACGTAGATGTCGCGGTAGCCCCCGTCGCGCCAGGCCGCGTAGGCGATCCGGGTCCCGTCGGGGTGCCAGTCGGGGTCGTAGACCTGCTGGACGTGCTCGAGCGGCGCGAGCTCGACGGTCTCGAGGGTGTCGAGCTCGAGGATCGCGATGCGTGACTGGCCGCTGTCGTTGCGCACGAACGCGGCCCGGCGCCCGTCGGGTGAGACGTCGGGGCTGCGCGCGCGCAGGCCAAAGGTGAGCTGCTCGCGGCCGCGGCGATCGGGCCCCTTCCACCGATACAGATCGCTCCAGCGGTAGCGCAGGTCGTGGACCTGCGTCATCTCGAACACGATCTGATCTTCGTTGGGGCCGATGAAGGCCGGCCGGGCGCTGTCCTCGACGTCGATGATTCGCTCGATGTCGAGGCTCTTGGCTTGGCTGCCGATCCCCCGGCCCTCGCGGATCCGGGCGCCGTCGGCGGTGATCCGCCGGATACCGGCTTGCTTGTGGCCGTCGTCGTCATAAAAATAGATGCTGCGATCATCGGGCGCCCAGACCGGGTAGCGGGTGTGGGCCCCCGACGAGCCGGCGCTCGAGGTGAAGGTCAGGCGCCGGCCCTGGCGGAGCCCGCGGGCGCGGATCAGCCGGGCCTCGGCGAAGAACCGGCGCTCGAGCTCGGTCTGGCACTCCTCGTAGATCTGATCGAAGTCGACGCCGATCACGTCTTGGAGGGCGCGATTGATGCCCCAGGGGATCAGCCGACCGCCGTAAATGTGGCTGAGCTCGGCGAGCTTGTCCAAGCCGTAACGCGCGCCAATGTAGTGGATCACGTGGAGGCCATAGAGATAGACGCTCGACCCATGGGGGAACACGCGCGCGCCTGAATTGACCTGATCGATCCGTTGGAACCGGCCGTCGAGCACGGCCATGCGCAGGAACATGTTGAACAGCGCCGAGCGGTGGCGACCTTGGGCCGAGAGCTCGGACTCGTACATGGTCGCGAGGCCCTCGACGATCCAGCGCGGCTGGACGATGTTGGGGCCCGAGACCTTGCCGACCACGCCGAACCCGACCAACGCGTTGAGCAGGCGCGGGAGCCCGTGGACCGTGTCGATGTGGACGACGTGGACGAACTCATGGGTCATGAGGATGTCGATCCAGTCGTCGTAGCTGCCGAGCACCGAGAGCGTGTCGGGGGCCGCCGCGAACAGCCGGATGCGCGGGTAGGGCACGGCGTTGGCGAAGCCGTTGCTGGCGTCGGTCGTGTCCGTGATGATGACGTGGGTGCGCAAGCGCGGGGCGTGGCCGAGCCCGAGGGTCAGGCGATCGTAGGCGCGCTCGGCCAGCATCGCCGTGCGGTCGGCGACCTCCTCGATGCCGACGTGGTAGTGGATGATGAAGTGCTCGGTCGTGATCGTCCGGAACTTGAGATCGGGGTTGGCCTGGGCGCTGCGGGCCGGCAGCAGCACGACTAGGACCACGACTAGGACCACGACGAGCGACGCCCACAGCCATCGGGAGCTGATCGGTCGCGCCGGCACGTGCGCTAGCCTAACAGAAGCGCCCCGGGGCGAGGGCAGCCGGCGGTCGTGATAGGCTCGCGTCCGTGGCGACGACGACGAGGTGGCTCGGGCCATGGCTGATGGTCGCGACCACGCTCGCCGGCTGCTCGGAGCCCGCTCGCTCGTGTGAGTCGACCGGCGGCGAGTGCCAGCCGTTCGCGGAGATCTTGAACGCGGTCCCCGTCGACGTGCGCGACGACGACTGGGAGGCGGCCGCCACGATCGCCCACGCGCAGGCCCGGGCGGTGATCGGGAAGTATTTTACGGGCGAGGTCACCGTGCTTCGGGGCACGGCGTCGGCCATCGATCGCGCAGGCGGGTTTGAGGACGACATCGTGTTGGCGACGCTGGCCTTCGTCGAGCGCAGCCGCCATTCGAACCGGGCCGATCTATGCCAATTCGCAATCTTCAGCGAGGCCGCCGGCCGGCGGATCATCCTCGAGCAGCCAAACGCCGAGCCGGGCGTGACCTACTTTTCAACGGTCGCCTCGTTTTGGGCCGCTGGCGGCCTGCTCTTGTCGTGCACCGATTGCCTGCCGAACCTGTGCGAGCTCCCGCTCGGCTCGGCCTTGCAGGTCGACGAGCTCCTCGTCACCGGCACCTACCTCGACGGCAGCCCCGCTCAGGTCGAGCTGCGCGCCGTGTTGGCGCCCGTCGATCCCTGGGGGTTGTCCAAGGCCGACCTGCGCACGCTGTCCTCGATCTATTGGTGGGAGGACAGGGCCCACGTCCAGCGTCTAGACGCTTGCGCCGGCGGGCTGAGCGTCGGCAGCTTGGGGGGCTCGTACCAAGAGCTGCCGGTTCCGCCGGACAGTGACTTTTACGCCTGCGCGCGGAAGCTCTCCTATACCTACACGATCTACGTGGACCCGGCCTGCCCCGAGGTCTACGGCGTCCGGGATCTCAGGCTGTCCGCGCCGCAACGATGCTGCTGGTACTTCGACTGCATCGAGTGTGCTGAGCCGTGCGAGCCCTGGGACTAGTGTCCCGTGGTGAAACCCCTCACGACCCAGAGCACGCCCTTGGGGCCCGATCCCTGTGTCCCGAAACCTTGTAGTACCTAGTTAGCCTCGATTCGGGCGAGGGCTTCGCGGAGCTGGGTCAGGAAATCGCCGTACATGTCCTCGCTGATCATGTGGCCGACCTCGGCGTACTCGTTGAATTCGACGCGGTAGCCGGCGCGCTGCAGCTCGCGGACGGCGGCGGCGGTCGGCTCGAACTTGACGGCCTTGTCGGCGTCGCCGTGGAACGCGACGATCGGCGGCGACGCGTTGGGGTCGGCGTCGGGCCCGGGCATGAGCGGCGGCGGCAGCCAGCCGCTGAGCGGGAGCGCGGCCGAGAACAGCTGACCGTGGTGAACGGCGAGGGTGAAGCTCAGCATCCCGCCTTGCGAGAAGCCTGTGACGATCGGCTTGCCGAGGGTCGGGCGCAGCTCGTTGAGCTCGGCGATCGCCGGCGCGAGGGTGTCGGCGGCGTGCTTGATGCCCTGGGCGAGGGCTTCGACGTTGGCGTCGCGGGCTCGGATCGGGAACCATGACCAGCCGGTGTCCTCGGGGTCGAGGCCCCGCGGCAAGATCACCCGGGCGGGGCGATCGAAGCGGGCGAGCAGGCTGCGGAAGTTCTCGGGGGTGTCGCCGAGGCCGTGGATCGCGATGATCATCGGCAGCGCCGCGTTGGGGTCGGCGCCGGCGGTGACGAGCTCGAGGTAGTGGACGCCCGCGACGGCGGGGAGCTCGACGGCCGCGGGCGGTTCGGGCTGCGCGGGGCTGGCGTCCGGCGCTGGCTCGACGAGCGCGGGCTGGTTGGCGGGTTTGGGGGAGCTGGGCTCGGCTGTTCGGGCCTCGCAGGCGAAGCTGAGCAGGCCGATCAAGCTGAGCGCGACGACAGATCGCATGGCCCTGAGAGTGGCACGGCCGCGGCGTGGCGTCACCGCCTCGATCGGGCCGCGAAGCTGGCTATTTGGGGGCGTTGCTGGTGATCGGCAGCACGCGCAGGTACGCGAGCGTGACCATGATCGCCGCCGAGATCAGGCCCAGGCGGATCTGTCCGATCGACAGCTGCGCGAACGCGAAGAACAGGCCGGTGCCAAAGCTGATCCGCGGCACGAACAACGAGGGCTCGCGTCGATCGTCGTCGTCGTCGTCGTCGTCGTCGTCGTCGCCGCCGTCGTCGCCGCCGTTGTCGCTGTCGTAGTCGTAGTCGTCGTCGTCATCGGGGTACGCGACGAGGTCCTCGGGCTGCGCGCGACGATGGGGCATCGGCTCGTGGCCGAGGCTGTCGGTCGGCTCCTCGTCGTCGAACATTGGCTCGGGCAGGTCCTCGATGACCTCCAAGGCGAGCTCGTAGGCGACCCGCAGCTGCGAGCGCGGGACCATGATCCGCAGGGCGACGACGGTCCCAAACAGCCCGAGCATGTTGCGCTGGTGCTCGCCGTCGATCAGCGTCGGGACCCCGCGGGCCTCGAGCGAGGCTCGGATCGTCTGGGCATCGCCGATGTTCGAGCAGGTGCACAAGGAGACGAGAGAGTCGCTCACTCCAGGAGCTTAGCAGCCTCGCGGAGGGTGCTATCGTGAGCCGATGAGGGCGATGCGGGAGACACCGACGATCTGCAGCGTGGCGCTGGCGCTGGGGTTGGGGTCGCTCGCCGCGTGCGGCCCCGGCCGGATCCCCGATCCTAGCTTCGGCACGGCCGGCAGCCCGACGGGCGAGACCGGGGAGGTGGCGGGCTCCGGCGACAGTTCGGGGCCCCAGACCAGCGGCTCGGACAGCGTCGACGACGATTCGACTGGCGACGCTGACGGCGGCGACGGTGACGGCGACCAGCCGACCACGAGCGCGGGCACCACGACCACGACCACGACCACGACCGGCACGGCGTCGGCGTCGGATGACGGCGCGCTCACCGATGACGGCGCCGCCGACGACGCCGCCGACGACTGGACCGATGGCAACGACACGTGGGGCAATCCCCCGGACGTGACCAACGAGCCGTGTGAAGTCCTCACCCAAGACTGCTTTCCCACCCACAAGTGCGTGCCCTATGCGACCCAGCCCGGGACGTCATCGTTCGACGCGAACAAGTGCATGCCGATCCTCGGCGACAAGCAGTGGGGCGAGGCGTGCACGCTCAGCAGCTACAGCGAAGCGCAGGACGACTGCGCCGGCGATGGGTTTTGCTGGAAGCTAAAATGGGTCCAGGGGGAGCTCCACGGCGTCTGCGTCCCGTTTTGTGCAGGCACCCCGCAAAACTTGATCTGCCCGCTGGGCTGGGGCTGCCAGTTCTCTGGGGCCGTCGCCGTTTGTGGTCATTACTGCGATCCGCTCGTCCAAGACTGCCCCGATAGCTACGGCTGCTATTGGGTCGGCAACAACTTTCAATGCCTGCTCGTGGCCACGCCGGCCGGCGAAAACCACGCCTGCGATGAGGTCGCGGACTGCTACCCAGGGCTCGCGTGCGTCGACAAGGCCCTGGTCCCGGGCTGCGTCGGCGCCGATCCAAACTGCTGCACCCCGTGGTGCAGCCTCGGCGCGCCGAACTGCGAGTCGCCCCTCGCTTGCGTGCCGTTCTTCGAGCAGGACGAGCTGCCCGCGGCGCTCGCCGACATCGGGATCTGCGTGGCGCTATAGAGCGCCGCCCAGCTATTTCGTGAAGTCCACGCCGCGCTGCCCGGGCCAGGTCAGCGAGTACTTCTTCATCGTGCCGTCGATCACCGCGAACACCTCGTGGGTGCCGGGCAGCGCGGGCACGACCACGCGTGGGCCCGAGCCGATCGACTCGCCGTTGAGGAACATGGCGACGTTCTTGGGCGCGACGAACAGCCAGCACTGACAGTGGTCGCCGATCAAGTCGAGGCCAGCGAGCGCCTCGTCGATCTTGATCCCGTAGTTGACGTTGTTGGCCGCCTGGATGCCGGCGGTGATGATGCCGACGACGCGGCCCTGGCGGTCGAAGAGCGGCCCGCCAGAGTTGCCCGGGTTGAGCGCGAGGTCGGTTTGGAACACCGGCTTTTGGGCGCCGACGGGGTAGATGTTGGAGATCATCCCGACATTGAAGGTCCAGATCCCGCCGGTGCCGTGACCGATCGACCCGACCCAGGCGCCAACCTTCAATGACCGGGTCGAGGTCAGCTCGAGCGGCTTGGTCGACTTGAGGTCGACTTTGATCAATGCGTAGTCGAGCTTGTTCTTGGCCCGCTCTTGGACCGTGCCGGTCACGCGTCGTCCGTCACGTAAGACCACGTCGACGGTCGTGGCCTCGCCGACGACGTGGGCGGCGGTCAGGATCCAGCCGTCGTCTGAGATGAAAAAGCCCGAGCCCACGCCCTGCTTGGTCGAGATGAACACCACCGAGTTGGAGGTGCGCTCGAACAGGGCTTGCCGCCACTGCTCGAGATCTTCGACTTGCTGGGCCCCGCGCTCGACGGCCGTGGGCGGCGCGGCGGCGGGCGCGAGCATCATTAGGGCGGCTGTGATCATGCGAGTCAGCATGGTGGGCTCCGGCGCTCTAGAACCGTCCGTTGAAGCTCAGGCCCGGGCCGGTCGGCGCGAGCCGCCAGGTTGCGAGCATCCGCGCGCGCCGGTTGTCGCGGTCGCGCCGGTCGGTGCTCGACAGCAAGCGCTTTTCGACGTCGTCGGGTAGCAGCAGCTCGCGGCGAAGCTGGCGGTTGTAGGAGTTTATCAGCTCGGTCTTCTCATCGGCCTTGACGATGGTCGGCAGGGCCGCGCCGACGATGAAGCCGGTCGTGAAGATGCTGCCGACCACGATCATCGCGAGCCCGGCCGACTGCAGGGTCGCGTTTTGCTCACAGCTAAAAAGCGCGACGTTGTCGAGGCAGCTCTCGTTGCGGGCGAGGCCGTAGATGACGGCGCCGCCGATCAGCGGCGCGAACCCGAGCACCGCGCCGCTGATCACCAGGCCAGTCTTGAGCTTTTGCCGGGCCCCGTGGCGGCGGGCGAGGCTGCTCTCGCCGATATAATGGAGCATCTCGACGTCCGAGAGCGGCACGTTGTCGATGCCGCGGCGGACTTGATTGGTCTGAATCGCGGTGCCCTGGCCGGTGTAGACGTTGAACTGGACCACGTGGCGGAAATGCAAGAACCGCTCGAGGTACTCGAGCTCGGCGTCATTGCGCTTGGTCGGGCTGCCGTGGTCTTCCATCACCGCCGAGATCGCGCCAGCCGTCGACTCGCTGATCCCCGAGCCATCTGAGGTGTCTGCGCGCGGGCTGAGCACGGCGCCCGGCGAGATCGAGAACGCCGCGATGACGGAGCCATCGAGCGCGTAGCTGGTCCCCACCACCGATGCCTGGGCGCCGTCCCCAAACACCCGGACGATGACCACCGCGGTGACCGGGCTCGCCGCGGCCTTGCCGACGATCTCTTGATCGCTGAGTTGGTCGACCCGCCCGAGCGCCGAGGCGTCCATGACGAGCTCGAGCTGTCCGCTGTTGCGCAATGCGGTCGTCGTCGCGGCCCCAACCTGGGTCAGTACGGCTGACTCCGGCCCGGCGGCGACCACGAGCACGCGCTTGTCCTTCTCGCGCAGATACGAGGCGACGGCGGTCGGCGGAATCTCGCCCGTCCAGGTCTCGGCGGCCGTCCCGGGCAGAGGCGGAGCCGCGATCGCGGTGATTGGAGCCGCGCCCAGCGAGATCGTGAGCGCGAGCACCTGAGCCGTCCTGATCATCACCGCGCGACTCTACTGCATTTCAGAGTCGCAGCGTGCAGGTTCAGTCGCCGCCGGCTCAGGCCGCGACCCGGCGGACGCCCAGGCTGACCCGGCGCAACAGCAGATCGAGCCCGAGCAGCGGGAGCAGGATCCACAGCAACACCAAGGGCCACAGCGCCTTGGTCCGGGTCCGGCCGTCGGCGTCGCCGGGGGTGGTCATGATGTCATCGATGGCCCCGCTGGTGGTGCCGCGCTCGACTAGGGTGGCGAGCCACTCGCTGTTGGGCTCGAGGGTCTGGGGCGAGAGCTCGGCGGGGTAGGGGACGCTCACGTGGGACACGGCCTCGGCGGCGAGGCGCGGGGGGTTTTGGCTGTCGTCGAACAGCCGGGCCTTGAGCAGGCGTTGGCCGGCTTCGACGTCGCGGACCACGGCTTCGTAGCGGCCTGGGGCCGAGAGCTCGAGGGTGACCTCGCGGACCCGGCCGTTGTCGACCAGGCCGCCCTCTGGGAGCTTCGCTTCGGGGATCGAGGGGTCGATGACCTCGACGACGCCGGCGAGGTCGTTGGCGAAGCCCTCGGGCGACTCGACGTCGACGACCACGCGCCAGGCACCGGGGTCGGCCGCGGGGCTGACCTTGATGAGCGCGCCGCCCATCATGCCTGCGCCCTGCCGCATGGTGTCGCGGGCGAGCTGCGACCACAGCCTTGGAAACCCGCTCCAGCTCATCCAGCTCGCGGCCCAGCGGGGTTGGGCGTCGCTGGTGAAGGCGGCGACGCGGCCGAGGCCCCGGCGGCCGCGGACCAGCAAGGGGTCGCCGTGGTGCGTGCGCAAGATGACCTCGGATTGGGGCTTGGGCTTGACCGGGACGATCCCGCGCAGACCCGGGGCCGAGTCGAAGTCGATGCCGCGCAGGAGCTGCACGGGCTTGGCCACGCGCGGGTAGAGCTGGCGCTCGACCAAGGCGTTGCGCTTGGCCTCGTTGGTCTCGCGCGAGAAGATCCGCGGGACATCGGTGCCGTCTTCGCTGAAGAAGAACCGGCCGCGGCCGCCCTCGGCGACGCGATGGAGGAAGTCGGTGCCGGCCCCGGCTCCGACGCCGACGGCGGAGACGGTGATGCTGGCGGCGCGCATGTCGGCGAGCAGCGAGCTCAGGCCGACCTCGGGCGACTCGCCGTCGGACAGCAAGATCACGTGCTTGACCAGGGCCTTGGAGCCGGCGAGCTGCAGGTAGGCCTCGCGCAGGGCCGGCATCGCGTTGGTCCCACCGCCGGCGGTGAGGCGGCTGATCGCCGAGGAGATCCGCAGGCGGTTGGCGGCGGGCTGGAGGCGCACGAGCACCTGCGTCGAGGTGTCGAAGGCGATCACGCCGATCTCGTCTGAGGGATCGAGGGTCCGCGCCGTCGCCCGCGAGGCCTCCTTGACGAGGTCGAGGCGATCGTCCGAGGACATCGAGCCTGACTTGTCGATGACCAAGAGCAGGGCCAAGGTCGGCTGCTCGCGCTGGCGCTCGCCGGAGAACCGGACCGGCAGGATCTCTTCGATGGTGGTCCCGCCCCAGCCGCCGACGCCAAAGCTGTTCTCGCCGCCGACCATGATGAAGCCGCCGCCGAGATCCTTGACGTAGCGGACCAGCGCGGCCTCTTGCGCCGGTGAGATCCGCCGCGAGGGGATGTCCGAGAGGATCACCAGGTCGTAGTTGCCGAGCTCCTTGGCCGAGCTCGGGATCTCGTTGGGTAAGACCGTGTCGATCGACAGGTGATTGGAGCCGAGCGCCCGCGAGAGCGCGGCGCTGGACTCGGTGCTGACGACCAGCACCCGCGGCCGACCGACGACCTCGCCGACGACCGCGGCCTTGTCGTTGAGCGCGCTGCGGTTGTCTCGAGCGGGGATCGTGGAGGTGTCGAGGCGGGCCTCGAACAGCACCGGGCCGGCCTCGGTGACCCGCGCGGCGAGCTTGACCTGCTGCCGACCCGGGCGCAGCTCGATCTCTCGGCTGGGGTCCATGAGGTTGGGCTCGCCGTCCTTGTCGAGGTGCAGGCGGACCGTGCCGGCCGAGGTTGCGACGATGTCGACGGCGATCTCGAAGCTCTGGCTGACGCGCAGCTCCTTGGGCAGGTGGACCGCCTCGATCAGCACGTCGCCGCGGATCTCGGCCGCGAAGCTGCGGGTGTGGACGTTGATGCCGCGGTCCTCGAGGTCGAAGATCGCCTGGCCGAGGCCCTCGCGCTCGGCGAGGTCGCCGGTCGCGTCGGTGATCAGCACGACCCGGCCCTCGGTGTCGGGGTCGAGCAAGGCCTCGGCCAAGCGCAGGCCCGAGGCGTGGTCCGAGGCCAGGGCGTTGTCGGGGTCGCGCTCGATCGTCAGCTCCTCGGGCGTCAACACGCCGTCGAGCTCGCGCACGTGGGCCCGGCCGGCGTAGGTCACCAGCCGCACTCGCGTCCGATCGTCACGGGCGACGCCGGCGGCCTCCTCGTTGGCGGCGAGCGTCATGGCCTCGCGCACGAGCTGCTCGGCGCCGGCGAGCTGCGCCGGATCGATGCTCTCGGACGCGTCGACCACGAACACCACCGTCTTGCCGCGGATCGGCGACTGCAAGCTCGGCTGGGCCAAGGCCAGGGCCACGGCCATCAGCACCAGCAGCCGCAACAGCACCTGGAGCACCACTTGAAACGCGCGCACGTCGACCAGCGTGCGCGTGGCCATCACGATCAAAAACGGCAAGATCGCCGTGGGCATCAGCCACAGCGCGTGGGGCCGGGCGATGACCAGGCGGTGGTCGCTGGATTCGCTGAGCAGCTCGGCCAGCCAGATCGGCAGATCGATCTCGATCGCGCCGCGCAGCGGGACGGCGCCGAGCAGGATCCGCGCCAAGAGCAGGCCCGCGAACAGGGCGATCAGCGGGAGCGCGAGCGGGTGACGGCTGAGCTTGCTGGTCTGCTTGCCGACCTTGGTCGCGCGGCCCTTGCCGGTCATCGACGCGGCCGCGCCCGGCGAGATCGGCCGGATCCCGCTCGCTTGGGGCTTGGGGGGCGAGCTCATACCGTCTTCCTCCGGTGATAGGTCGCCCACTCGAGCGCGATCAGGCCGACGGCGATCAGCATGATCAGGGTCCACAGCGGGCCCTCGGACAGCGGCGCCGGCTCCGGTGGATCGCCGGCGCGGTTGAGCTCGGGCACGTGCTCGTCGCTCAACTTGGACTCGAGGTTGGAGGCCGCGGCGTTGGCCTGATTGACCGCGACCTCGATGACCGAGCCCGCCGCCTCGCCGTCTTGGACGGCGATCGCATAGACCCCGGGGGTCAGCGCGCGGATCCGGAAGCGCCCGTCCTGCGCGCGGACCCGCAGGGGCTTGGCCGGCGAGGCCTCGTCGAGCGAGGGCGGGGTGACCTCGAGCAGGGTCACGCCGTCGCCGGGGACGCCAAAGTCAGCGAGCGCGAGCTCGCGGCTGGCCCCGATTGGGATCGCCGCCACGAACCCAGCCTCGCGCATGCCGAAGTAGTCGACGGCGTTGGCGATCAGCAGGGGGAAGGCCGTGCGCAGGGGCAGGTCCGACTGCCGCGGATCAAAGCCGATCACCATCAGGGCGTGGTCTTGCTCGCGCAGGACGACCATCGGCTCACCGAGGTGGCTGACCAGCGCGAGGTCGCCGGGCTCGAGCTCGAAGCTGGTCCCGCGGTGCATGTTGACGTCCTTGAAGACCACGCCCTCGAGCAGCGGGTGGTCCTTCTTTTGCTCGGACAGCCGAGGCCCGCGCAGATCCTTGCGCTTGGCGATCGGCACGGGCGCGTCCTCGAACCGGTGGGGATCGAAGATCACCAAGTTCGTGTCCGGCAGCGGATCGGGCAGGGGCTTGGCGCCGAGGTCAACAAACACGAGGTCGGCGGTCTCGATCGGCTTGGCGTCTGCGGTGCCCTCGGCCGGGGTCAGGGTCGTCAGCCGGACGTAGTCGTCGAGGGTCAGCAGCGCCGCTTCGAGGAATAAGTTGGTGCCGTCGGTGACGAGCACGATCTCCATGGGATCGAGGGGCGGGATCACGGCGTAGGCCCGGTCATCGATGGCCGGCCCGAGCGCCTTGGCGCTGGCTTCATCCCCCGCGATCGGGACCAGCTCGGCGATCAGCCGCTCGCGCGCCGCCTCGAGCTTGGGCAGGACCTCGCGGATCCGCTGGCCACCGGCGAGCTCGAGGGTCTTGCCCCCAACCGCGAGCCCATCGGCGGTCACCCGCAGCTCGAATCGGGCCGGTTCGGCCCCGAGGTTTTGAACCTCGACGAGGACCTCGACCTTGTCGCGGTTGCTCGGGTAGCGGCGGGCGGCGAACGCCGTGATCGCGACGTTGCCGACCTCGTGGTCGAGCCCGAGGGTCAACACCTCGCAGGCCGCCTCGCCCTCGCGGGTCGACTGCTCGGTGCAGCGGGCGATGGAGTCGAGCCCGGCGATGTCCAAGGCGCCGTCGGTCAGCACCACGATCCGCGCGCTCGACCGGCCCGAGAGGGCGTTGCGGGCCAGCAGCAGCGCCCGCGGCATGTCGGCCTCGCCCGATCCGACTTGGACGCCGTCCTCGATCGCCCGCAGCAGCGTGCCCGCGTCGCCGGTCAGCGCAGACGGGATCGAGACCTCGCTCCCGGCCGCGATGATCAGCGCCCGATCAGCCGGCCCGAGCGCCTCGATCTCGGCCCGCGCCCGCTCGAGCGCGAGGCTCAGCCGGGTGTTGCCCTCGTCGTCGGCGGCGGCCGCCATGCTCGCCGACGTGTCGATCACGATCGCCGTGGTCGCCGGATCGCGCAGCCAAGCCTCGGGCCGGGGATCGCCCAGCGCTAGGCAGATCAGCGCCAGCAACAGCAGCTGAAACAACCATGAGAACAGGCGCCGGAGCTTGCGCCACAGCTTGCGGCTCTCGCTCTCGCGCGTGACCTGATCCCAAAGCGCCGCGAACGGCACGATCACCTGGCGCCGACGCATGCGCAGCAGGTACAGCAGCGTCACGACCCCGGCCCCCGCCGCGAACAGGACGCCGAGCTGGGCCAACGCGAGCCCCGCCAAATTCATCGCAGCACCCCGCCGAGCCGAAAGATCCGCAGGACCAGATCATCGAAGGGCTCGTCGATCGAGGCCCGAAAGAACGGCATCCCCCGCGACCGGCACTTGGTCTCGAGCGCCACGCAAAACCGCTCGTGGGCCTCGGCGTAGGCCTTGAGCATCGCCGCGCTGAGGGTCACGTCGCGGGCGTCGTCGCCCTCGACGTCGACCAAGGTCACGTCGCCGCGCAAGCCCGTGTCGCCGGGGTTGGCCTCGACCGGATCGATGACCTGAATCGCGACGACCTCGTGCTTGCGAAACCGCAGGAGGTTGAGCCCATCAAAGGCCCCTTGCAGATCATAAAAGTCCGAGAGCACGACGGTCACGCCCGGCGACGTAGCCTGGGCGGCGACGCGCTTGCAGCCCGTGTAGATGTTGGTCGGCCCGCCGATCTTGCTGTTCTTCAGGAACTCGAACACGCGGAAGATCCGACCCTTGCCGCGGATCGCCGGGAGCGTCTCGTGGACCGTCGCGGAGAAGGTCGTCAGGCCGACGCGATCGAGGCCGGCGAGCCCGACGTAGGCGAGGGCGGCCGCGATCTTCTGGGCGTAGATCAGCTTGCGGCCGCCGTGGGTCAGCATCGACTCGCTGACGTCGACGACCAAGCGCAGCGGCAGGTCCTCGTCCTCTTCAAACAGCCGGACCAAGGTCGTGCCGAGCCGCGCGAGCACGTTCCAATCGACGCTGCGGATGTCGTCGCCTGGCGAATACTCGCGGTGATCGGCGAACTCGAGCCCGCTGCCGACCTTCTTGGTCTTGCGCTCGGCGCGTTGCCGCCCGCGGATCAAGCGACGCGCGACGACCTGCAGCAGCTCGAGCTGGCGCAGGAATTCTTCGTCGAACAGGTCCGAGCGATCGACCGTTTGGGTCTCTCGTCGGCGGCCGCGGCCAATGCGTTCGCGCAGCGCCATAGCGTGCCGTTAGTCCGGCTTGACCTTGGCGAGGACCTGTTCGAGGACCGCGTCGGTCGAGACGCCCTCGGCCTCGCCCTCGAAGTTGAGCAGCACGCGGTGGCGCAGGGCCTGGGGGACCACGGCGCGGACGTCCTCGGCCGAGGGTGACTCGCGGCCTTCGAGGGCGGCGCGGACCCGGGCCGCGAGCAGGATCGACTGGGCGCCGCGGGGGCTGCCGCCGAACCGCACGTACTGCTTGACGCCCTCGGTCGCGTTCTTGTCGTCGGGGTGGGTCGCCCGCAGGAGCCGGACGACGTAGCGGGTCAGGCTCGGGGTCACGGGCATCGCCCGGACGAGCTGCTGCATCTCGACGAGGCGCTCACCGGTGAGCACCGGGCGGACCTTGCCGTCGTGGCTGCCGGTCGTGCGGTCGAGGATCGAGATGAGCTCCTCTTCGTCGGGGAACTCGACGTTGATCTTGAACAAGAACCGGTCGAGCTGGGCCTCGGGCAGGGGGTAGGTGCCCTCTTGCTCGAGGGGGTTTTGGGTGGCGAGCACGAAGAACGGGCTGGGCAGCGCCCGGGTCTGGCCGCCGGTGGTGACCTGCTTCTCGGCCATGGCCTCGAGCAGCGCCGATTGGGTCTTGGGCGTGGCCCGGTTGATCTCGTCGGCGAGCACGATGTTGGCGAAGATCGGACCGGGCTGATACTGGAGCGTGCGCCCGACCGAGCCGTCCTCACCCTCGACCAAGAACGAGGTGCCGAGGATGTCGGCCGGCATCAGATCGGGGGTGAACTGGATCCGGTTGAAGCTCATCGACACGGCCTCGGCGACCGTGCGGATCAGCAAGGTCTTGCCGAGGCCGGGCACGCCCTCGAGCAGGCCGTGGCCACCGGCGAGCAGGCAGGTGATCACCCCGCGGATGACCATGTCCTGGCCGACGACGACCTGTTGAACCTCGTCGACGAGGGTCCGGAGATCGGCCGCGAGGACCTGGAGTTGAGCGGCCGTGTCGGCTGACGGGGCTGAAATAGGGGCTGAAATCTCGGTCATCGCTCGTCGTTCGTCGGTTCGAGTCGGGGGAGCTTAGCGCTTCGTCCAAACCCGCGCGATCAGTCCCGCGGCTGGATCATCTGGTAGTAGCGTTTGACGCGGCGGCGTTGGCCCTCGGGGAGCTCGTCGCTGTCCATCGCGCTTTGGGCGAAGCTCTTGTAGTCGCGGAAGACCCGGCGGTAGCTCTCTGTTGCGAAGCCTTCTTGACTCGCGGTCTCGATCACCTCGGCGCGGGTCTGGCCCTTGCCGCTCTTGGGGTTGACGCGCTCGTTCTTCAGGTTGACGTCCATGCGGTTGGGATCGCCGAGCGCCTCGACGCTGCCCTCACCCATACCCGGGCCGACCCCCGCGCCCGGCTGCGCGCTGTTGCCCTGGCCCTCGCCCTCGCCCTGACCCTCGCCCTCGCCCTCGCCCTCGCCCTCGCCTTGACCCTCGCCTTCGCCCATGCCGATCTGCTCGCCGCGTTCGCCGACCTCGCCCTCGACGAGCGCCGTCGCGGGCTTGCCGTCCTTGCCTTTTTCGCCCTTGGCGGCCTTGGCAAATTTTTGTTGCTGCTGCTTGCGGCGGTTTTGCGACTCGCCGGATTGGCCCGAGCGCTGAACGAAGGACTTGGCCTGATCCATGGCGTCGCGGGCGTCGCCCATCTGCTTGTTCTGCCGCGACTTTTGCGAGGCCTGGCCGGCGCCCTCGCTGAGCTTCTTTTGGGCGTCCTTACGCTTTTGCTGGGCGCCGCCGGCCTGGCTGCTGCCCTGCGATTGGCGTGCGAGCTCCTTGAGCTTCTCGAGCTGCTCGCGGGCCTTTTGCTCGCGCTCGTGCTGGCGCTGGAGCTCCTCGAGCCGCTCTTTTTTGCGCTCGAGGGCGCGCTCTTGCTCCTCGGGATCGTCGCTGGCTTTTTGCTTCTCTTGCCGCCGAAGGTCGCGCTCGGCCTCCTCCATCGCCTTTTCGGTCCCGGTGTTCTCGTTGGCGCTACGCGAGAGCGAGCGCTCCATCTCTTTGAGGGCCTTGTCGAGCTCCTTTTTGAGCTCGCCGCCTTCGGCCTCGGCCTTGTCCATGAGCTCTTGCAGCTGCTTCTCGAGCTCCTCGGCGTCGGACTTGGCGAGGGCTTCGGCGACCTCGGTCATCACCTCTTGATCTTTGATGTCCTCGGCGAGCTCGCGCAGGCCCTCGGCGAGCAACCATGGATCTTCTTCGAGCTGCTCTTGGAGCGCGGCCTCGGCGGCTTGGAGGTCCTGGTCGAGCTGCTCGAGGCGCTCGAGCGCGGTCGCCTGATCGACCTCGCCGCTCTCGAGGTCTGCGAGCACGCCGAGCAGCTCGTTGGAGATCCGCGCGATCGCGTCGTCCTTGCTGTTCTCGAGCTCGCGCAGCTCCTCGCGCAGGGGCTCGGCTTGGGTCATGTCGAGGCCGTGCTTGGCCGCTTCGCTGTCGAGCTCGGGCACCTCGCTGGCCCCGGCGAGGCGATCCTCGGCGAGCTCGGGCTCGCGCTGCGGGAGCAACAACGAGGCGAGCAAGAGCGCGAGCGAGAGCCCGTCGAGGGTCCGCGGCTTGGGGAGCTCGAAGGCGACCACGGGCGCGGGCGTGAGCCCAGCGACGGACTTGGCCCCGTTGGCGATCGCGAGCTCGGCCATGGCCAAGGTCCGGGGGTCGTCTTGGGGGATCTTGTCGGGTCGCTCGGCGAACTCGATCGCGTTGCCGAGCCGATCGTGGAGGCGGTAGTGGCCGTCGACGCGGCGGGCGGTGGCCCGCAGCGAGCGGCGTCGGAGGGCGGCCCAGCCCAAGACCAGGGGGATCGGCGCTAGCGCGAGGTAGGCGTAGGCGATCGGGGTCATCAGCAGGCGCGTGGCGATCACGGCGGCGGCGGCGAGCAGCAGGCCGGCCGGGAGCGCGACGCGGACCGTGAGCGCGAGGCCCTCGGCGGCTCGCTCGCGCCGCTGCACGCGGCCAAGCAGGGCATAGATGGGGCGGAGTTCGGGGCGCTTGCTCATGGCCTTGGCTCGCTCACCAACGGCGCCGCCGCCGGGTTGGTTTCGGTGCCGCTGGATTGGTTTTGGTGCCGCTCATTTAAACGAGAACGCCTTCCAGGCCGCTTGCGTCAGGCGTTCGCCGGAATCGGTCGCGCCGAGCACGTCATGGTGCGTAGCATAGAGCAGCTTGTCGCGCTTGCGGGTCAGCAGGTGCGCGCCGGGCTTGTGGGTCTCGAGGTACTCGCGGAACACCGGCTCGAACTCCTTGGCCTCGGCCTCGCTGTCCCAGACGATCACGCCGACGATCAGCGGGGCTGGTGCCGGGTCGCGCTTGCGCTCGAGCGCGATGAAGCGATCGCCGCCCCAGCCGGCGGCCGCGGCCCGGGCTTTGTGGGGCGGGACCACGTCGGCGAGCATCGCGAGCAAGCTGGCCTCGCCGAGCTCGTCCTCCCACGCGAGCTCGAGCTCGACCCCCAACTCGGCCGCGAGCTCGAGCAGCGGCTCGCGGTCGATCGTGACTGGGATCGCGGGCTCGCGCTTGGCGAGCTTGTCGAGGTGGAGCAGCTGCTCGGTCGTGGTCGGCATCGCCTCGTAGAGGGCATCGACGGCCGCCCAGCCCTGCTCCCGCGCGAGCCGGATGACGCTCATGGTCCCGTCGGTGTAGGGCATCTGCAGCATCCGCGCGAGCGTGGGGTAAGGGACGCCCATGCCCTCGCGGATGCCGAGCACCATGTCGGCCTGGCGGGTCAAGAGCTTGTCGCCGATCGCCGCGAGCCCCTCGCTGCCGGCCATCCACGCGAGGTACGAAGCCTGGGCGTCGCCCTCGATCAAGAAGGTCTGGGCCGAGTCCAGATCGCTGTGGCCCCGGTGCATGTGGTTGAGGGCCAAGAGGTCGTAGTGCATGTCCTGGAGGCCGTGCGCGCCCTCGTGACCGACGACCATGCCGAGCGAGGCGCGGTCGAGGAAGTCGCCGATCAGCAAGACCTTGCGCTTCGGGTCATAGATGCCGAGCACCCCAAACTCGTAGAGATCGAGCAGCACTTGCTCGCCGTCGCTGCCGACCGGGAGCACCCCGAGCGAGGCTTGGATCCGTCCGAGCAGCTTGATCTCTTTGGAGGTCAGCTCCTCGTACATCGCCTCGCGGACGAAGTCGCGGACCCCGGCCTTGCTGATCAGCTCGACCCCGAACTCGCCCTTGACCGCCAGCCCCCGGACCGCAGCGACCTCTTGAATGATCCGCCGGGCCGAGGCCTCGATCCGGGCTTGGTCGGCGGCTCGCTGGGCGTCATGCGGGCCGTCGATGTCCGGCTGGTCGGCGCTCGGCTTGGCTTGGCCTGGCTCGCTGCCCGGATCGCTGCTGGTCGGCGGCGGGTGGTGACAGCCGCCGAGGCCGAGGCCAAGCATCAACGCTGCGATCGTAATGACGGTGGTCGGGGCGCGCGTGGGCACTGGCGAGGAGCGTAGCACCCTATTCGGGGCGGTCCCCAGCTTCGAGCAGCGATCGGTATACGCAGGCGATCGCGTCGGCGATCGGCTGCCAATGCTCGCTCCGAGCCGCGGGCCCCTGCTCGATCTGCACGCCCGCGAGGCCGGTGTGGGTCAGCCAGTTGACCACGTTGTCGGGCGAGTCGCCGTTGTAAGCGTCGCTCGCCGAAGCGACGCTGACCTCGATCGCGGTCCCGCGCAGGGTCGCGCTGATCGCCGCGGCGAGCTGGCGCTTGAGCGCGAGCGAGCCGGCCCCGCCGATCAGCACGCCGCCGGACTCCATGCCGTGAAACGACAGGCCGTGGGCGAAGCCGCGGGCCGCGATCGCTCCGAGCCCGGCGAAGCTGCACGGGTTCAAGTCGGTGCTGCGAATGTGCCAGCGCTCGAACGCGCCGCCGCCCCGGCGCCAGCCCTTGCAGATCCACGAGCTCACGCCGAGGTCGGCGAGCGCCGCGGTCACGGACTCGGCCTGCGAGTCGGTCTTGGCCTCGATCGCGCCGCCGTGGGGCGCGAGCACGATCAAATTAGCGTTGCGCCCGTCGTCGACGAGGCGCTCGACGAATTCGCCTTGGGCCTGGGCCTCGGCGTCGGTCAGCGCCGCGCTCGCGAGCGCCGCGCTGAGCGTCGCTCGAAACAGCTCGGGCGTGCCAAATCGCAGGCGGCCCGCGAGGCTCATGCGCACGAGCCCTGGGTAGCCTTCGTGACGCAGCTCGCCGACTGTATAAAGGCCGGGGCCGGCGGTCTCGTGGGTGATCCGCACCTGCGTCCCGGGCATCGCGAGCTTGGCGTATTGGGTCGGGAGCGAGCAGCGCTGCACGTCCGCGAGCAAGGCCTGCTCGACGAGCGGCGGGCCGACCTCGATGATGCCGGCGGGCGGGGCGACATTGGCCGGTTGGGCGCCGGCGTCGCGGCTGTGGCCGAGCGCGGGCAATGTCGCCGCGCCGAGCGCTTGCAGGAAGGTTCGCCGGGTGAAGGCGCTAGAGGGATCATTCGCACGCGTCATTTTAGACCCATGGACAACCCCGACAGCAGGCATAATCGCGGGTGTCGAGCGTGCACGAATATTAACTACGTCGTGCGGTAATTGTGCGCAATGACACCAGGTCCTGCGAGCAATTGTTAGGGTGAAATGTATGGATTGTGCGTGCAGCTCGCCTCGCCAAACGTTGATCCCTCGCGGGCCAGGGCCGCCCCTCGCGGGTGGTGCGTCCAAGCCGGGCTTGCCGGGGGTGGCGCTGGGGGTGCGTTAGGCGTGGTATGCGCTAGCTGAATCGGATCCCCCTCGCCGCGCGCCGCGTGTCGCCCCCGGCCCCCGACCCAGTTACTCTCCGCCCGCTCCATGGCCCAGCAAGCGCTCGCAGCGATCCCGCTCCTGCTCCAAGCCCTCCGCGCCAACCGACGCACGCGGGTGCTCGGCGCCGAGGGTGGCTACCGTGGCCTGTTGCTCGCGCGGGCGATGGCCGACCCCGACACCGACGCGCCGCTTTGCTACCTCGCGGCCGACGACGCCACCGCCCGGCAGGTCGCGGCCGACGTCGGCTTCTTCGCTGGCGTGGCGCCCAGCGAGCTCGAGTCGAGCCCGCGGATCTTGCTGATCCCCGAGATCGACGTCTCGCCCTACGGCGACGTCTCGCCCGATCCACGCGGCGTCGGGATCCGGCTCGCGGCGCTCGAGCGGCTCCGCGCGGGCGAGGCCGAGCTGGTCATCACCAGCTTGCGCAGCGTCTTGCGCAAGACCATCCCGAGCGCCGCGTTTGCGAGCTTGTGCCAGGCCTGGCAGACCGAGGGCGAGCTCGGCCGCGAGGAGGCGGCGGCGTTCCTGGTCTCGGCTGGTTACGAGCGCGTCGACGTCGTCGGTGATCCGGGCAGCTTTGCGATCCGCGGCGGGATCATGGACGTGTGGGTGCCGCTCGAGCACTTCCCGGCCCGGCTCGAGTGGTGGGGCGATGAGATCGAGCGGATCCGCGTGTTCGATCCCGACACCCAGCGGAGCTTGCGAGAGATCCAGACCCTGCGCGTGCACCCGGTCCGCGAGACGATCACGACCGGCGGCAAGGACCTGCGCCTCGCGGTGCTCGAGCTCGGCGATCGCATCGAGGTCCCGACCAGCAAGACCCGCCAGGTGATCGACAACCTCAACGCCGGCGTCGACTTCTTTGGCATCGACGCGATCACCCCGGTGTTTCACGAGCAGCTCGTGCCGATCTGGGAGCACTTCCCCGCGGGCACGCGCTGGTACCTCGACGAGCCCGAGGCGCTGATCGGCTTGGGCGAGCGCATGCTCGACGAGATCGAGCACGACCACCGCCGGGCGATCGAGGCCAAGCACCTCGTGTCCGCGCCCAGCGAATTTTTCCTCGAGCGCGAGCAGCTGCGCGCGCAGATCCGCCGGGCCCCCGTCGTCGGCCAGCGCCTCGATCTCTACGAGCCCGACGGCCCCGCGAGCGCCCGCAAGGACGAGCGTCGGCTGATCCGCGTCGAGCTCGGCCGCAACCTCGAGCTGCGCGCCAAGCTCGAGGCCGCGCGCGGGCAAAAGGGCGGCGAGCTGCTGCGCCCGGTCGTCGATCACATCCGCGGCTTGGGCATCCACGAGGACGCCGTGCTCGGCGGTCAGCTCGATCCCAGCGACCGCGATCCATGGGACGTGATCCTCGTCGCGCCGAACTTGACCCACGCCGAGCGGCTCACGGCGATGCTGCGCGGCTACGGCTTGGCCCTGACCCCGCCCGAGGCCGAGCGCGAGCGTGGCCCGCTGCAGGATCTCGGCGGCCACCGCCTGACCGCGCCGCGCGTGCGCGTGCTTCCGGGCTCCTTGTCCGAGGGCTTCGCCAGCGAGGGCGACCGCCTATTGATAGTCTCGGAGGCCGAGATCTTCGGCTCGGTCGCCCGTCGCAAGCAGCGAATGCGCAAGCGCGGCGGCGGCCTGGCCTCGCTCTCGGCCCTGTCGGTCGGCGATTACATCGTCCACTTCATTCACGGCGTCGGCCGCTACCAGGGCCTGACCAAGCTCGCCGCCGCGGCCGGCTCGGTGCTCGGCGACTTCGTGATCGTCGAATACGCCGGCCGCGACAAGCTCTACTTGCCGGTCCACCGCATCGGCGAGATCGAGCGGTTCGTCTCGGCCGACGCCAAGCCGCCCAAGCTCGACAAGATGGGCGGCCAGAGCTTCGAGAAGAAGGCTGGCAAGATCCGCGCCGACGTCCGGCAGATGGCCGAGGAGCTCTTGCAGATCTACGCCCAGCGTGAGGCGCTCAGCGGCCACGCCTACCCGCCGGCGGACGAGATGTACGCCGAGTTCGAGCAGACCTTCCCGTTCGAGGAGACCCCTGATCAGGCCGACGCGATCGACTCGGTCCAAGATGATCTGAGCTCGGCCCAGCCCATGGATCGGCTGGTCTGCGGCGACGTCGGCTTTGGCAAGACCGAGGTCGCCCTGCGGGCCGCGTTTCGGGTCGCGGCCGCCGGCAAGCAGGTCGCGGTCTTGGCCCCGACCACCGTCTTGGTCCAGCAGCACTACCTGACCTTCGCCGAGCGCATGGAGTCGTTCCCGATCCGCGTCGGCGTGCTCAACCGGTTCGCGTCCGAGGCCGATCGCAAGCAGACCATCAAACAAATCCGCGCCGGCGAGATCGACGTGGTCGTCGGCACCCACCGCCTGCTCGGCCGCGACGTCCGCTTCAAGGACCTCGGCCTGGTCGTGATCGACGAGGAGCAGCGGTTTGGCGTCAAACAAAAAGAGCGCTTCAAGCAGCTCAAGACCTCCGTCGACGTCTTGACCCTGACGGCCACGCCGATCCCCCGAACTTTGCACATGTCGCTGCTCGGCCTGCGCGAGATCAGCATGATCACCACGGCCCCGGTCGATCGGCTCGCGGTCCGCAGCTACCTGACCCGCGACAGCGCGCTGGTCCTCGACGAAGGCATCCGCCGCGAGCTCGCCCGCGGCGGCCAGGTGTTTTATGTGGTCCCGCGGGTCCTGGGCATCGAGGAGCACGCCGTGCGCATCCGCGAGCTCGTGCCCGAGGCCCGGGTGCTCGTCGCCCACGGGCAGATGCCGGCCGAGATGCTCGAGCAGACCATGATCGACTTTGTCGAGCACCGGGCCGACATCTTGGTCTCGACCACGATCATCGAGAGCGGCCTCGACATTCCCCGGGCCAACACCATGTTCATCGCCCGCGCCGATCAATTCGGCCTCGCGCAGCTCTACCAGCTCCGCGGTCGCATCGGCCGGTCCAAGCTCCGCGCCTATTGTTATTTGATGGTCCATTCGCTCGAGCGCCTATCCGACGAAGCCCGCCGCCGGCTCGAGGCGATCCAGCGCCACTCGGAGCTCGGCGCCGGCTTCAACGTCGCCAGCCAGGACCTCGAGATCCGCGGCGCCGGCGATCTGCTCGGTAAGCGCCAAAGCGGCAGCATCGCGGCGATCGGCTTCGAGGCCTACGCCAGGATCCTCGGTCAGGCCGTCGCCGAGCTGCGCGGCGATCCAATCTCGCGCGAGACCGACCCCGAGCTGGTGTTCGACGTGCCCGCGTTCTTGCCCGACAGCTACGTCGAGGACGTCGGCGCCCGCCTAGATTTTTACCGGCGCCTGAGCACGGCCCGCGACGCCGACGAGGTCCGCGACGTGCTCGAGGAGCTGCACGATCGCTACGGCGAGCTGCCCCTCGAAGCCCGCCACTTTGGCCTGATGATGGCCTGCAAGAGCTACGGCCGGCGCCTGCACGCCCTGTCCCTCGAGCTCGCGGGCATGCGCTTCTCGATCCGACTCAGCCCCGACACCCCGCTGTCCGCCGAGGTCGCGGTCGGCCTCGCCGACGCGACCGACGGGCGCGTACGGCTCGCCAGCGGCGGCGAGCGGATCGTCGCGACGATCCCCAACCGGACCGAGCGCGACTGCTCGCGGCAGCTCGAGGTGTGCGAGAATGTCCTGGCGGAGCTCGTCACCTTCGCGCGCTTGGACGAGGCGATCGCCGGCAAACGCAAGCGCTGAGGCGCCGCGCCGGTGACCGCCGAGGTTTGTCGAGCCAGGGGTCAAAAATACCAACCCGCCAAAAGCTCGATGTCGAAGGCGTGGACCGGGTAGCCCCTCAACCACCCGAGGTCTGCACCCCCGTGGACACCGAGAGCGAGGCCCCGCCACACTCGATAGTTGAGCCCGGCGCCCGGACTGACGGCGGGAGCATGAGCGCCATCGAGCGAGGTCGTGCCCCGAAAGGTGCTCGAGGTGGCCAACAGGAAGTAGCCCGCTGCGAGGGTCGCGTGGACGAACAGCCGTCCACGATCGAAGGTTGCGCCCGGCATCATCTCGACCTGGAACCGCATGTCGTGGCACGTGTAGACGTACTCTAGTGGACCGCCTTCGAGCGTGACGCCGAACGGGATCGAGCCGCCCGAGAGCGCGTGCTCGAAGCGGCCGCCGAGCGCGAACGCGAATCGACTTGGCCAGGACCAGCGGTAGCCCGCGCGTGCACCCCACTGATACCCGACCTGGTTTGACGGGCCGGGGTCGAGCAAGATGTGAACCACGCCCGGACTGAGGAGCAGATAGGCTCGGGATGCCTCCCGAGCTTCGCCCACGGCTTGCGGCTCGGCCGGAGCGGGCGGCGACGAGGATGCGAATAGGTATATCGCCAATGCCAGCGTGGTCATTGTCGCATGCTAGCAGCCCGGCAACACTGCGATGGGAAGATGTCACCCGCCGTGGCCAGCGGCTGGCCCGACGAGCCCCTCGAGGGCATGGGCTTGCGCCGGGGGAGGTCGAGCCGGCCTCGAAACTTAGTCCACACGGGCGGCGTGCCGGCCCTGACTTGCGAGCCGAACTCCTGATATCGTCAAAAATTCGATGGCCCACCGAGCGCAAACAAAGACCCCGCCCACGCGCCCCGTCCCCGCCGCCGCCCCGTGGGCCGAGGACATGTTCACCTTTGGTGTCACCGGCACCAACGGCAAGACCTCGACCACCCACCTGCTCGCGGCCGCGCTCCAAGCCGCCGGCCAATCAACCCTGCGGATCGGCACGGTCGGCGTCGCCCTCGACG
>Ga0114946_10000248_pt1 | contig 34444 bp, 30 predicted proteins | sample WalLakDeSediment_FD_88676 | JGI IMG/M metagenome (GOLD analysis project Ga0114946, IMG submission 88676) | Lake sediment microbial communities from Walker lake, Nevada to study Microbial Dark Matter (Phase II) - Walker Lake 11/02/13 Deep Sediment | ecosystem: Environmental > Aquatic >... | reverse complement strand
TTTTTAAATAATAGAGCTGCACAGACTTAATGCTAGAGCTAATCAATGATCATCGAATCGTTACTTTCGTCCCAGCTAACTCCTTTGGTAATTTCAAATTCCCTCGGTTCTTCCAGCATAGGATGAACTGTAAGTTTCTTTGATAACAGATCCAGTGTGTACCTTGTTACTTTTTCAGCTACCTTATTTTCCTCATTAACGCTACTTTTGTAAACTGTAACCATACACATAAATAATCAATCCTCCTTTTCATTAGAACCACATGGACAATGCTGATGATGATACAATCAATATTTTCCCGGACCTTTTTTGTAAACCAGCTGAGGTTTTTCCATGATTACCTGCGTATCCGGCGGAACCGATTCGGTAAGCCAAACATTGCCACCTATTACAGATCTTGCTCCGATGGTTGTGTTTCCTCCAAGTAATGTTGCCCCGGAATAGATAATCACATTATCTTCAATATTGGGATGACGCTTTTGGCCACGAAATTTTTCACCGGCGCCCCGGGGCAGCGAAAGAGCACCTAAAGTTACTCCCTGATAGATGCGGACATCTTTACCAATGGTTGCCGTTTCGCCAATAACAACCCCTGTTCCATGGTCTATCACAAAGCGTTCACCAATCACTGCGCCCGGATGAATATCAATACCCGTCTGGCTGTGAGCATGTTCAGTCATAATCCTCGGTAAAAGAGGCACATCAAACTGGTAAAGTAAGTGCGCCACCCTGTATATTGTAATGGCGTAAATACCGGGATAGCTGAAAATTATTTCATCATAGCTCCTGGCAGCAGGATCTCCGTCATATGCAGCCTGAACATCCGTAGCCAGGGTATTCCGAATTTCAGGAATCTTTTCCAGCACCTTTAGTGTAATATCAAACCCGTTCTCAATACATTCCCTACAGGTCAGATTGTAACGCATACAGTCATGCCGGATACTGCTGACGACCTGCTCGGCCATCATACTGTAAAGCTGCGTTACGCTCTGTCCGATATGAAAATTCAGGTTTATGGGATCCAGCTTTTCCGGGTTAAAAAAGCCCGGGAAGATTATTTCTAATAATTTATTGATAATGCTCACAACAGACTCTTTTGATGGTATCGGTTCATAATCAATGTGGCTGCTGCAATTTTGCTCGTTGCAACTCTCGATAATCTTTTCTAATACCTGCGGAAGTTTTTTGCGATAACCGGCTAAAATTTCTTCCTCTGTGATACATGCAGTATCTTTGTTTTGATCCCGGTCTGCCATTTTTTATTCCTCCTTCGCAAACAATTAAATATATGCCCCAAACAAAAAGACCGTTTGTGCGACAATTTTTATCCCGGGTTGATAAGGTGCAATTTTAAAAATAACGAAGAAATTGCTCCAAGCAGTGCGCCGCCGGCGGCCAGAAGAAAAGCGAGGGAAAAAGAAGCGGTCAGGTCTGCGAGGTAACCGGAAACAGCAGGGCCCAAAGCCTGCCCCGCACCGAAAACCAGTGTTATTATCCCCAGGGCTGCCGGGGCCAGCCTGCTCCCCAGGTGATCTCCTACGCTGGCGGCCATAACCCCTGGGATACTCCAGGCGGTCAAGCCGAAAAGAACAGAGGAGATTAAGTAGCCACTGAAATTAGCAGTAAGAGAGAAAACTAAAAAAGAAGCAAATTGCAAAGAAAATATAGCAACCAGCCCGGCCCTTCGGCCAAAACGATCCGAGAAAACTCCCCAGAGCAGACCGCTGAAAATACTGAGAACACCGATCAACGCCCACAAGCTGCCGGCCGTAGTCTCCGGTAACCCGCGCTCGTCGACCAGGAAAGAGGCAAAGAATGTGGCATAGATAATGTATGAAAAACCAAAAAGGAAGTATATCGAAGCCAGGTGCCAGATAGTTTTTGAGCGGTAAACAAGTGACCACTGCAATGATGACACCCCGTTCTGCGCCTTAATCGCTTCCTCACCGCCAACTGGGCACAAACCCAGGTCAGCAGGCCGATTGACAAGAAATTTTAAGGCCATAAAACCAATGATAATAACCAGGCCACCGAGCAGGTACCAGCCAACGCGCCAGCCCATTTCTCCATAATAAGCAAAAATTCTGGGAAGCAGTAATCCAACCAAAACAAGGCCAATCCCACTTCCCCCTACCATAATACCGGTAGCCATACCTCTTTTTCGCGGTGCAAACCATGAAGAGGCAATGCCCATAGCCGGGACATTACTGCCGCCACTTCCCAAACCGGTGATAATGCGCATAAATAGAGCCAGGGCAAAGCCCTGGGCCAAACCGGTGCCGATCATTGCCAATCCCACCACAAACAAAGATAACGTAATAACAAGTTTTGGGCCATATTTACTGGCCAGCATCCCTCCGATTAATGAAAAGAATAGATAACCGATCATGTTTCCGGTCGCCAATAAACCCATCTCGGTTAAACTCAGACCCAGGCTGCGCTGCATAACCGGCAGGATCATCGTATAACCAAAACGGGCAAAGCCGAGAGAACCTACCACAACCATGGTTCCCATGCTTATGATCACATAGCCGTAGTGAATGCCTGATGTGCCCTCTTTCGATGATAATCGTTTTATCAAGGGTTCTAATCTCCTCATTGACAGGATCAAATTCGGATATCAGCATATCAAACACAAATACCACTATAAGTTTATAAAAAAATTATACTGCCTGGTTTAAAACTGAAGAGCGGCTTCGCATCAACCTCCGGCCATGAAAACCATAAAGACTATAACATCACCATCTTTTATTCTAATATCTTTATCTTCCGGCCAGGAGAGGCGCTTACCGTTTAAGATAATCTGATAAATATAATCAATAGTCCCGTCGGCATAAAACATTTCATCTTTTAGCTCGGGGAAAAGCCTGATCAGCTCCATAAGCGCTTTTTCAAACGTATCAAATGTCCTGTCGATAGTGATCGCCTGCTTACCGGTGACACTTTTTAACGCCGACTTAAATTCTACCCTGATGGCCAATATTAAGCCCCCTATATTAAGTACTGGCATCTCTAGAGATACATGTAACTATGGTCCGCTGTACAACTAGAGATTTAATGGTCAGGTTACTGAAGGCCCGGAAATAAAAGGTTCTTCCGGCAGATCTTCTCTTTCTTCAAAAACCAGGGCACCGGTGGGACATACATTTACACATACCGGGCCATCCTTATCTTTGCACTGGTCACATTTAACGGCAATTTGCTTGATCAGATCCCTTCTCATGCTCCCATATGGACAGACCATCACACACATCCAGCAACCGACACAGCGATCATCATTGGTGACAATGCCCGTATCTTCATCTTTTTCGATACAGCCAACCATACAGGCATCCAGGCAGGGAGGATCATCACAATGACGGCATAGTTCCTGGAATTCATAACGTTCAAATAGGTTCTGGCGGATATTGATCCGTCCCAGTCGCGGATTAGCTGCTCCTTCATGGGTCAGGGCACAGGCATTGGCACAAATACGGCATCCGATACACAGATCGGGACGGCAATAAATCTGTTTCTGCTTTAAGGCCATTTTCATTATCCCTCCCGTTTTTTACTTCGTAAGGTCCCTTAGTTTATTAAGCTCCGCAATCCTCTCCTGGGGCAGCATACCGTTTTTATCCCAGCCGCACAGTTCATAATATTCGTCCAGCATCTTGTTAAATCCTTCACGGCTGATATGGCTCCCTTTAGCCCGCGCACTGGGCATAGGTTCATCAAAATAACGGGCCGGCAAAGTATCATCCTTCCGGGTAATCCCTTTCTCCTGGAAATTAATCAACCTTTCCTGATCTATGACCCGGCGGCCTACACTTTGCAGCTCTTCCTTGCTGAATTCCAAACCGGTAGCCAGCCTGGTCAGTTCGCTGAAATGATCGTAGTTAAGGTTTCGCGGACTGTTGAAACCGTGGCAGACGAACTTACAAATGCCCATACAGTCAACGACTGCAAAAATCGTTTCGCTGAAATAAACAACCCTGCTTTTAGATTCATATGAAGTTGGGTTCGGATCCACCGGTTCACCGTAAAGCTGAGTCGTAAATGATGTCGGCAGGTCAAGGATCTCCAGGGTCGGCCTGCTCCTCAGGTGGTCCGCGCCGCGTGAAGAAGTGGCTATCCCAAGGGCAAAGCCTTTCAGATACCTTACATCATGGGGATCAGATTGCGGCAGGCCTTTGATGGCGATCAGAAAGTCGGCAGTTTCCGGGCCGAACTTATCCACCAGCTTACTTCCTTCAGCCAGGGTGTCTCCAAGGCCACGGCGATAAGCAATATCATAGATCAACTGCCTGGCCATATTGTAATCGCCAAACCGGAGAATCCGGCCGGCAGTCTCTTCTGTCAGGTACCCCTTCTCGAATAGCTCTATGGCCCAGGCAATATATGTTCCCGTAGAAGATACATCCAGCCCGAGGTCATTGACTATATTATTCAGATCAATCATTTTTCCAGTATCAGCCACACCGATGTTGGCTCCCAGCAGAACTTCAGTTGTATACTCGGGGCCTTCTCCACCCAGAGTATTACGATGGCGACAGTGGACCACGCATCCGTAACAGCCAAGCATTTTACTAACATGTTTGTGGACCTCTTCCGCATTCAACGAATCGGAAAAAACAGTTTGCTGGCTGTTATGGGTGCGAATGGCGCCCAGGTAATTGCTCACATCGTAAAGCAGGGGAGTCCCTACACGGCCCAATACATTGATGACCTTGGATTCTTTGAGGTAGTCCCTTAACTCGGTATATTTATCGATCATACCCTGCGGGTCATAAACAGGAAGCCCGCGGGTTCCTCTCGCTACAACCGCTTTTAAGTTTTTGGAACCCCAGACTGCCCCGGTACCGCAGCGTCCGGCAGCGTTCTTCACACCGTAGCGTGTACAGGCAAAACGGACCAGGTTCTCTCCGGCCGGCCCGATTGATTGAACTTCTACATCGGAACCTAAATCGTAGTGAAACTTAGCATCTGTTTCACTGCAGAGCAGTCCCCAGTAATCTGATGCATCACGGATCTCAATTTTACCGTCCTCGAGGTAAAGGTAGACCGGTTTATCTGCTTTGCCCAAAATAATCAGCCGGTCGAATCCGGCAAAGCGCATCTCGGGACCTAAAAACCCGCCGATATTCGAATCACCGATGATTCCGGATTCAGGCGATTTACAGGTAACACTGTGACGCCCGCTGTTGGGTGCCAATGTGCCGGTTAACAGCCCTGTTCCGAGAATCAAAACGTTATCCGGAGACAAAGGGTCGACTTGTGGTTTCAGGTATTTGTACAGGTAGTGCATGTTCAGGCCCCGGCCACCGACAAAATTTCTAATGATTTCTTCCGAAGTTTCTACAATAGCTACAGTGCTTTCGGTTAGGTCTACAATCGCATTTACACAAAGCGGCCTTTTTTCTTCCAATGTGTTCACCTCTTTAACGGACCGGCCGTTTACCGCCAGGCCCTTTTATCCCGCTCTCTTTCAGTCCATGTTTCTTCGTTGAAACTTTTTTCGTAGCGTTTGGTTGAAGAATGGGTTTCCGGCCACTCGATCTGAGCACCTTCCAGTTGAGCTTCTCTTTTCTTGCGCATAAAAACATATAACTCGTATTTTTCTTCTAAGATAGAATCCTTGATAATACCAACAAGAGTCTGCTCCCTGATCAAGTCATTAACTGCGCCGGCATAGCCAAGATCTCCGACAAAAATCGCACCTTTCAGCCTGTTATCCTTAAATATCAGTTTCTGATATATATTTTCCCCAATATTTTCCCTTGATTTTATCTCCATTCCCTCAATACCTTCCGATTCCGGGTCAAATATACCCATAGAGATAACAGGTACTTTAAAAAACGAGACCGAATTCATCCCAAGAGATCCTGGATATTGCTGCATCCGACCCGCCATACAAAGGCCGGCGTACCTGCCCTGCTCATAAGCATTGGGCCAATTTGCGTTGACCATTCCGGTTTCCCTGGGGATATCAAAGGTTTCGGCAACATCGCCGGCTGCAAAAATATTGCTTACCGACGTCTGGAAGTAGCGGTTTACCACAATACCCCTGTTCACTTTCAAAGCAGTACTCTTGGCCAGCACAGTATTAGGCGCAACCCCGGTAGACATGATTACAACATTGCAATCAATTTTTTCACCATTATCAAGTGTAACCCCTTTTACCCCTGTTGTTTTGTCCCCGGTAATCTCTTTTACCGAACGCCCTGTTAAAACATTTATTCCTCCCTTTTCAAGGATTTCCTGAACAAGCTGAGAACTTTTTTCATCTAAAACACGACTCGCGATTCTTGGCAATAATTCAATCAGCGTCACCGAAGCACCGGCCTCCTGGAGTCCGTATGCGGCTCGCAGACCGATCAGGCCGGCACCAACAACAACAGCCTTTTTGCCTTTTCCCAACCTGGAGAGGACTCTTTTTGCATCGCTAAGAGTCTGAAAAATACCGACACCATCCAGATCGATTCCGGGTAATGGAGGAACATTCACTTTCGATCCGGTAGTAATCAGCAGGCAGTCATAATTCAGCTTAGTGCCGTCATCAAGGAAGAGCTTTCCAGATAAAGGATCCGCTTCTGATACACTTACCCCGAGGTACGTTTTTACATTGTTATTTTTGTAAAAATCCAACGGACGATAAGGCATACGATCTTCGGTAACCTCTCCTGCCAGGTAATGAGCTATGAGCGGTCGGGAATAAACATGCTCTTTTTCGTCACTGACTACTGTAAGGTTGCTTTTTTGATCAACCCTGCGGATTGACTCAATCGCTCCTACCGCAGCAGCGCTGTTGCCTATAATTAAATATTCCACTCTATCAGCCTCCTCCAAAACTTTCTTCCCCCACGCCTAAACTGGCCCTCCGGAAAAGGAGGTAAGAAGAAACCCCCACCCCGGACCTCACCTTCAGGCGGGGAGGGGGATAACCTTCTCTGCGGAAGTGGCTTACAATCCGGGCCATATACAATGTCTGGAAAACTTCGATCGAGAGCCCCGGATATTAATAATTGTTGTTCTAAAAATCAGGAGTAAGCACCACTCTTTGCATCAGTTTTCCGGCATGCGATTGTTCAAAGGATTCTTCGATCTGACTCATGGGACGCAGTTCTACGAAGGGTTTGATCTGTAATTTATCGTCAAGGACCATTTGTAATACTTCCTTGTAATATTTCGGTAAACAGCCCCAGGTTCCGATAATTTCTGCATCAAAAGCCATCAAGCGGGAAAGCATGTACTCCACTTTTTGCATTCCGAAACCGACCACCAAAAGCTTTCCGGTGAAAGAAAGCAGTTCAAGCCCGATTTCCTGGCCCATCTTGCTCCCGGTGCACTCAAAAATCTTCCAACCGTGACCGGGCAGGCGATTTTCTTTGCAATAAGTTCTGTAGGCATCCCGGACATCCTTTACACTCTGGTCAAGCGTACTGATGGTATGTGTAGCGCCAAATTCTAATGATCTCTCCAGTTTTTCTTTATTTCTTGCAATAGCTATAACTGCTTCGGCTCCGAGGGCTGCGGCAATCTGGGTCATATAGACGCCAATACCTCCTGTTGCGCCAATAACCACTACCCTGTCACCTGGTTTAATATCTGCCTTTTTAGCAGCCTGGTAGGGAGAAGTAATCGCGTCAGCAACTACCGAAAAATATTCCAGATCCATTCCTTTACGATCTTCAACCACACAAAGATCGGCAGCAGGCACCGGTATGTGACTGGCAAAGCCGCCGTATGTACCCATGCTGTTACCGGGCATTTTTTGTTTGAGACAGCGGTTTCCACGGCCTTCTGCACAAATATCACAACTATTGCAGGGCATCACCGCCGGAATAATAACTTCCTTGCCGATCAACTTATCATCACCGGCCACAACACGCCCGCTTATTTCGTGCCCCAAAGTCAGCGGTGGATCGCTGACAGTTGGCACACCATCATAAAAATAACCAACATCTGTATGACAAACTCCACAACCGGCAACTTCAACCAGGACTTCTCCGGGTTTTAGTTCCGGTACATCGATACTGGTCCGCACGAGTTTTTTAGGTTCCGCCATCTGCCATGTTTCAATTTTTGACGGTACACTCATGAGGTAAAACCTCCTTTGAGAATATTATTTTCCCCGCCAAACCGGTTTTCTCTTTTCCATAAATGCCTGCAGGCCCTCAACAGCATCGTCTGTCTTCATCAGTTCATACAGGTAAATCTGATCAATTGCTTTAATACCTTCCGAAAAATCTTTACCAATGCCGGCTTTAGCCGCTTTTTTAGTAAATGCCAGCACAGCAGGACTCAATTCAGAAATACGTTTTAAAAAGTCTTCTGCTCCTGCTTCGAAGCTGTCTGCCGGAAGCACTTTGTTTACAAGACCGATTTGCTCAGCCCGAGCTGCATCGATTGTGTCACCACTTAAGATGATTTCCATGGCCAGCGGCCAGGAAAGGAGGCGGGGTAAAATGTAACAGGCAATCGGCGGAAAGACTCCTACTTTTATTTCCGGCTGGCCCAGTTTAGCTTTTTCTGAAGCCACCACCAGGTCACAGAATAAAACTATCTCGTAGCCTCCCCCGAGCGCAGCTCCATTAACAAGGGCAATAATCGGTTTTTCTATCTCGGACATGGTAAGAAAGAGCCGATCAAAAACATCGATCATCATGGCAACTTTATCCGGGGTATGGTCGGCAATATCAACGCCGGCAGAAAAAGCTTTCCCTTCACCGGTGATTGCCAGCAGGGATTCTGGTTGCTCATCAGCCCATTTTAAGGCAACTATTAACTCCTCCATCATCTCGATATTTAATACATTCAGAGGAGGCCGATCCAGGGTAATTGTTACTACCCCGGCTTCGCTTGCGGCTTTTAAAAATTGATAAGCCATAATAAATCACTCCATTTTTGACCTGCTAGAATAAAACCATGGTCGGCATCCCCTGCCGCTCTATAATCGATAGCCTGGCGTCAAATCCTCATTATGCCGGAATCTGCCTGATGCATAATACCGATTTAACTGCAAAGCAGAGAACACCGACCGTTTAGATCAATAATTACTCTGATGTAAACAATAACTGTTTACTCAAGCCGCTCTCCCATGACAGCATCGATCAAGTCCTGGTCGAAAGGCATGGCTTCTGCAAGAAGCTGGCGATACTTGATAAAATCGATGGTGTCTTTTCCTCTCAGCCTCTTGGTGTTGAATGCATTGAAGCCAAGGTAAGCCTCTGTTTGCATGTTTGCAGCAAGCCAATGACGGCTGGGTAATTTAGCCTGATCCCAGAAGAACTTCTTCTTCTGGCGGATCCCGTCGATAGACATCATCAGGCAGTTGGGGAAAAGGTTGGTCAGGGTCCAGAGAACCTTGTCAATTTCGTTATCGAGCAGGGAGAAATCAGTTTCAGAAGATTTGAGCATTTCTTTAGCCTTTGCGGCTGCTTCACCCCTCACGGATTCACCGTAAACTATTTCTCCATTATCAACGTACTTATCGGTAACAATCAGAGGGTTGCGAACAATTTTACCATCAGCTTTGAGGACCGGCACTGCCTTGGAGATAAGGCCTTCACGCTGCATCTTGTAAGCGCTCCACATCTCGCAGGAGATGCAGCTCCACATAGCTTGCTCCATAGACAGGTATAGGGGAAGAAAATCTGTGGATCCGCCAACGGGAGCAGAACCATGCTTGGGCCCAGCCTGGCCGAAGATTGCCAGGTCTGATGCAATAGTAAGATCGCAGGCCATGCCGATCTCCTGCCCACCAGCCACCCTCATTCCGTTTACACGGCAAATTACCGGCTTTTTACACATCAGGATTGAATCAACCATCCCGTTGAAGAGATCCATGTAATAACCATATTCGGTGGGGTTTCCACTGTAATATTCGGCATATTCCTTTGTATTCCCACCGGTGCAAAAGGCTCTGTCACCAACAGCAGTAAAAACTACTGCAACCACGGAACGATCCATGGCCGCCTGGTGCATCCCGGCAATAACACCTTTAACCATTTCAGTGGTATAGGAATTATACTGACTGGGATTATTTAAAATTACCCAGGCCGAGTAAAGGCCTTCCACTTCTTTGCCCTCAGGATCGAGGACCGGCTTTTTTTCGTACATTACACAGGGAGGCTCTGTACCGAAATGTTCTTCTCCGTAAAGCTTGTGGTCAACCTTGCCTTCCTGACGGGGCCACTTGTTTAAATCCATACTAATCCTCCTTCCAGAATAGAACAATAAACTAAAATTTTATAGGCTCTTATAGACTCAGCTTACATTTCCCGGGCTTATATCCCGGGCTAAGGCTCATTCCTTGTTCCACACCCCCTTGGTCCCGGCGCTTGTTTCCCCCGCCAAAGTTCAATCGCAAAATCAACTGAAATTATTGCACCGGTATGAATTCATAACTTATTTGGCCATCAGGCAGGGAAATGGTTTGCACCTTAACGTTCATCCCAATACTCAGCTGATCTTCAGGAAAATCTGCGTTAAACCGCCCAAATACTTTTACTTTATCGAATTCGGCAACCGCAAGCACATAGGGAACATCTTCCTCGAAACCGGTCGGCCCAAAACAGGCCCTGGTAAAGCTGAGCAGTTTACCATTATCTTCTACTTTTTGCCAGGACATGTCACTGCTCATGCAGGAAGCACAATCCGCCCTGGGAGGGAAAAAAGTTCGTTCACAAACACGGCACTTTGTGGCATAAAGTCCCTCTTTTTCAAGGTAATCGACAAAAGGCCCGGCTTTTGTCTGCGAAGTAAAACTAACTCTTCCAAACCTTTCAAAACCCATCTTAACAACCTCCCCGAAACAGATCATCCTCAAACAAGTTAAAGATTGATTGCGAACAAGATGTTTAAATATTTCTTCATACAAGGACAAAAACCTTTTTCATTAAAGTCCGACAGGTGTTTTAGTATCTATCAGACTCCATTGGCAGTTACTTTAAGCTTAACCAAAGCGAACCAATAAAAATATCCCTTAAAAGCATGGAATCAAGATTAAAAAAGAGTGAAAACAGGGCTAACACCTTCGGTTGAACACCTTAATAACCATAAAGGCAGGATTGGCACTATAAAGAATGCCGCCAACCCGACAAAAACATAGGAATTAAAAATTTGAGTTTAATCAGCGGCTAAGTGCGCTGATCGATAACCCGAACCGCCTTTCCTTCAAATCTGGGCAGGCTGCCAAGCGGTTGAATAGTAACCGGGCACTTTATGGCAAGACACTGGTAAAGCTCCTTTTCCAGGGACGCTAAAAATTGTTCATCGATATGAATTCCGACAACAGGTTCGATCTCAATTTTCAGGGTGTGTAATCCCTTTTTGTCTCCCACAACAAGCTGCCAATTTTCACTGAGTTCGTCATGATTCAGTAAAATATGTTCGACCTGACTGGGATATACATTTGTTCCGCTGACCAAAATCATGTCATCCAGCCGGCCAACAAATTGAACAATTCGCGGATGGGTACGACCGCATTCACAGGTATCGGTGCTGATCACGACATTATCACCGGTGCGGTAGCGCAATAACGGCATCACCTCGAAACTGAGGTTACTGATGACCAGCTCTCCCGGCTGTCCCTTTTCCACATCTTCATGTGTTTCCGGATCAAGCACTTCTGCCAGGTAATGATCAGCCCAGATATGAATCCCGCTTCCATTTTCACAGTCCATGGCAATCGGCCCGCCCATTTCGGTCAAACCGTAGCAGCGCCTCATCCCTCCGCCATGAGCTTTGTAGCCGAGACGAGTGTTAATTCTGTCCATAAGCTCATCAGAACAAGGTTCTCCACCATGGAAACCGAGCCTCAGTTTCAAATCTTTCACCGGATCGATCCCGTGTTCCAGGGCAAATTCGGCCATATAGGCTGCATAAGAAGGAGTTCCGGTAAATACAGTTGTCCCCCATTCCTGCATTAACCGCAGCTGTCTCTCGGTACCACCTGCTCCGGTAGGTATAACCTTAGCTCCGACCAGCTCAAGCCCGTAATGAAAACCGAATCCCCCGGTAAAAAGCCCCAGCCCATGTGCCTGTTGGACAACATCTTCTTTGCGCAATCCACCCCCAATAAAGTTTCGTGCCATACACCTGGCCCAGACATCGAGATCGTTCTTACTGTAAACCATTGGGGTTGGCACCCCGGTAGTTCCGGAGGTCATGTGTACACGGTAAACATCATTCCAATCCCCGGAAACAAGACCGGTAGGGTAATTCTCACGCAGGTCGTCCTTGGCCATAAAAGGCACCTTCTTGATATCTTCCCAATCCTTGATTTCGTCGGGATGTAAACCGGCTTGATCATAACGTTCTTTTATAAACGGGTTTCCATAAACAAGCCGGGCCTGCTTTTTAAATTTATCCAACTGGATTTCGCGTAGTTTATCCTGAGGCATCGTTTCCCATTTTTGCTCAAAAAAAACCATTATTTTCCTCTTCCTCCTTCAGGGTAAAACATATTCATGCCGGATATTTAAATCTGAACCTAATGATCATACCAACCAGCACCGGTTTTTTTACCAAGCCTGCCCGCTCTGATCAGTGCTTTGATTGCCTGCGGCGGGTTCCAACGCGTTTCCTTAAATTCATCATAAAAGTAGTTCATTACAAAATAGGCAATATCGACCCCGGTAAAATCCTGGAGCTCGAAGGGGCCCATGGGGTAATTTAGGCCTGTTTTTATTGCTGTATCGATATCTTCCGGAGAAGCCACACCTTCCTCCAGGAGGCGGATCGCTTCAGCAAACTGGGCAATCAAAATTCGGTTGACAATAAATCCAGGGGAATCTTTCTTCACTTCTACAGTTACCTTACCCATTTTTTTTGCTAAGGCGTCGAGTTCCGCGATTGTTTCATCACTGGTGTAATAGCCCCTGATGATCTCAACCAGCTTCATCAGCGCCGGTGGATTGAAGAAATGCATGCCGGCAAATAATTCCGGCCTCTTTGTCGCACCGGCCAAAACAGTAATCGACATTGAGGAAGTGTTCGAAGCCAGGAGCGCTCCCGGTTTACAAACCTGTTCAAGTTCACTAAACGCCTTCTTTTTTTGTTCAAGATCTTCAATAATTGCTTCAATTACCAGATCGACGGCATTAAAATCAGAAATAGAAGTTGTACGGGTAATGCGAGATAAACTTTCAACCTTCTGCTCCTCGGTTAACCGCCCTTTTTCAATACTTTTATCCAAAAATGCCGTCATTTTTGCAAGGGCCCGATCTACGAAAGACATCTCCACATCACAAAGAACTACCTCGAACCCGGACTGAGCAGCAACCTGGGCTATACCTCCACCCATTGCACCGGCGCCCAATATGCCAATTTTTGAAATAGCCACCTGGATATTACCTCCTTAAAATTTTTAAAGAATTTTTCGCACAGAAGATAAAAATTGTACACCATTGACTTAATATTATAAAATATGATTAAATTTTGCTATCACCTAAAAGAGGGATTTTTGCATCAGAAGGGTGATAAACGGGTTACCTCTTGTTTAAAACGATTTTTCAGAAGGGAATAATATAAATATGAAGAATAAAAATTATGGTGATAGCAATTTTTCTTGTGGTTTGCAGGTAAAAATCTAATTCGGGAGTTGGAACAAATATGACTATGAGCAACTGGATGCACGTCGGAACCGCCCTAAAGACTAATGCGTTAAAGTATCCCGAGCGATTGGGCTGCCAGGATAAAAATAAAAGCTTTTCTTTCAAAGAATGGAATGATAGAGCATGCCGTATTGCCAATGGGCTGCAAAATATCGGAGTAGGTTACGGGGACCGGGTTGCTGTTCTTGCTTATAACAGGGTTGAGTGGATGGAGATCTACGCAGCCTGCGCCAAGGGAGGCCAGGTGGTCGTGCCAATCATGTTCCGCCTGACACCACTGGAATATGAATATATCGTCAATCATGCAGAGTGTAAAGCTTTCATAGTGGAAAACCCCTTTATCGAAGGGGTTAACAGCATACGAGACAATTTAGGAACCATTCCTTCAGATAATTTCATCTCTATCGGAGATGGGAAAGAGCCGGAAGGGTATATCGATTATGAAAAATTTATTGAACAGAGCCCGGCAGAGGAACCGGACGTAATCGTTGACTCCGCGGATACATGGACGATCATGTATACCTCCGGGACCACCGGCAGGCCTAAGGGCGCAGTCAGGACTCATGAAAGCTATAGTGCCCAATACCTGCTCAGCAACATCAATATGGGAGTCAACCCTGATGATAAAATATTACTGGTTATGCCGATGTGCCATGTGAACTCGATTTACTACTCATTTGCCTATACGCTTCTGGCAGCGCCGGTTATGGTCTACAGCATGGTTACCTTCGACCCTGAGGACCTATTGAAAACAATTGCCGAATACAAGATTACCTACACTTCGCTGGTCCCGACTCACTATATCATGATCCTCGGTTTGCCGGACGAGGTAAAACATAAATATGACGTAAGCTGTATCAGGCAGCTGTTAATTTCTTCCGCACCGGCCAGAAAAGAACTGAAACTGGCAATTATGGATTACTTCAAATCGGCGGAACTCTGGGAAGCTTACGGTTCTACAGAAGCCGGTTTGGTTACCTACCTGCGGCCGGAAGAACAGTTTGCCAAGCTTGGGTCGATCGGGCGGGAAATATTCGGCAGCAATCGGATCAAACTACTTGACGAAAATAAAAAAGAGGTTCCGGAAGGTGAGGTAGGAGAACTTTACAGCTGCTCGCCTATTGTATTTAAAGAATACTGGAAAGATCCTGAAAAGACTGCTGCGGCATTTCACGGGAAATGGTGCTCCGCAGGGGATATGGCCCTGAGAGACGAAGAAGGATATTATTACCTGGTCGATCGAAAACAGAACATGATTATCACAGGCGGAGAAAATGTTTATCCTTCCGAGGTTGAAAATGCTGTAGCCAATCACCCCGCTGTAAAGAATGTTGCGGTAATCGGAGTCCCTGATGAAAAATGGGGAGAAGCCGTCAAGGCTGTGATTGTTTTATACAGGGAATATCAACCATCTGAAGAGCTTGCCATCGAAATTATTACACACTGTAAGGATAAAATTGCCGGTTACAAAAGGCCCAAATCGATAGATTTTATCAGGGATGAAGAGCTGCCCCTTACGGCAACGGGTAAAATTCTGCATCGGGTCCTGCGGGATAAATACGGTTGTTAAAGTTAATTAGTTTGAAAATTTTTTAGCAAACAATACGGCTTTTAGCTTTAGCAAGCAGGAATTTAACTCATGGTTGTCTTTTCTTCAATTGGTTTGTTCAGGAAGAAAGATAAAATTAAGACTGCTGCACAGGCAATAACCAGAATTATATAAGCACCATAGAAGTCACCCTGCCGGTCAAAAAGATAACCCGTTATCAGAGGGAACAACCCGCCGGCCCCAAGTCCCGTAAAAATTAAACCGTAAACCAGACCCAAATCTTTTTCTCCGAAATATGCAGCAATGGTTGCCGGAAAAAGAGTATAGAGCCCACCGTACACCAATCCCAGGATCGAAACGATGAATCCCATCGAGAATGGGGAAGTGGCCTGCAAAAGCAAAGCAAGGGCCAGGAGAGTGACGCTGAAATCCAGCGTCATTGCTTTTTTAGGCCCGATCCGATCAGTAACAAAACCGGCAGCGATCCTTCCAACTGCATTAAAAAAAGCAAACAACGCTACGAAGATATAACCCAGGCCAAAAGATGCCTGAACTCGGGCCATAGTATCGAGATGGGTTACAAAGGTAACCCCAATACCGGTAGCGACCCAGAACATAAGCCAGAGCATAATAATCTGTGGAACCCAAAACATCCTGTACCAGGGTCCGGACAAGGTTAAACTTTTCGACTGGGCGATATAACCGGGAGGGTTATTTATAAAACGCGACAGCAAAGTTATGCCGCCCAATAACAAGAAACCGAGAACCACGAAGGTAGCTCTCATACCAAAACCAGCCAGAAAAAAAACCAGTGGAGCCATTAAAAATGCGGAAATGCCGGAGCCGGTTACTACCACCCCTGCGACAATTCCTTTTTTCCCCGGTGCAAACCATTTCATGGCTGCCGGGGTTGCAGAAGCATAACAGCATGCTGCACCGAAACCATAAACCCCACCCCAGAGGATAGCCAGCCCTGCCGGGCTAAGGAAAAATGCGCTTAAAAGCGAGGAACCACCTAAAATAACGCCACCAATAGTTATCACCCGACGCGGCCCTACCCTGTCCTGCCATCTTCCAACCGGTGCCATAAATAAAGCATAGCTAATCAGAAAAACGGTGTATGGAAAGGCTGCCTGGACCGGACTCCACCCCAGTTGTTGGTTAAGGCCGCTGGCAATAATACTCCAGGCATAAGGGATGCTCATAAAAAAATTGACGCCGGTTCCGGCAAGCGCCACTTTCCAGCCGTCTGCGTTCCGCACCACCAAGGCACCTCAACTTTACCAATTGCCCTTTTCGTTGTTAAATATTACAAATGCAGACAGTTTATGTATCATATGTTTCTGTGTGGGGAGTGTTAAGGCTCCCCACATAAACTCTTTTTGCTATATACCGCTGATATACTCTTCCCGCAGGCGGGGTTTGTCTATCTTACCGGTTACGTTACGCATGACTGGAGCAAAAACAACTTTTTCCGGCCATTTATACCTGGCCAGCCCTTCTTCTTTGCAGAAGTCAATCACTTCCTGTTCAGTCATTGATTCCTCCGGGTAGAGTTGTACAACAGCCATCGCGATCTCCACATAACGCTCATGCGGGTGACCAATCACCGCCACATCGGCAATTTTCGGGTTTCGGCGCAAAACATCTTCAATTTCGACCGGGAAAATATTCTCGCCTCCCCTAATAATCAGGTCTTTTTTGCGGTCGGCGATATAAATAAAGCCATCTTCATCCTGCCGTACCAAGTCCCCCGTATAAAGCCACCCATCGCGGATTGCCCTGGCGGTCATCTCCGGATTCTTAAAATATTCTTTCATGTTGCGAGAACCTTTCAACAGCAGTTCGCCAACCTCTCCAACCGGAACATCGTTCCCGTTATCATCTACAACCCGGGCTGCCACATTATAAGTCGGGGTTCCAATAGAACCCGGCCGGTTTAAAACTTCTTCATCATAAAGATTAAGCGTCCCACCGCCGCCGCCTTCTGTGATCCCGTAAATATTCCCGGTTCTGAACGGCAGTAGCTTTTTCATATCCTTAAACAATGTCGAAGGCACCGGTTGGGCACCGATCACGATATTCCCGGTTACGTGAGAAAAATCATACTGTCCAACATCAATGATCCCTTTTTTGATTGCATTAATCGTATCAGACATGGTCGGAACCGTTACCCAGCCGTTGTTAATTTTTTCATCTGCAATAGTTTCAAGAAGATATTTGGGGTCATCAATCTCTAAGAGCAGCACGATCTTTCCTCCGGCCAGGTAGCTGGGGAAAGATAAAAATAAGCTGCCGCTGTGATAAAGGGGGTGTGCGGCCAGGTAAACTGTCTCATGCCCTTCAGAATAAGTCAAAGCATTACCGATACCGATCTGATAAAGAGTTTGATGGGCCTGGCAAACGGGCTTGGGCGGACCGGTCGTTCCAGAGGTAAACATCAATTCCGCCGAATCTTCGTCATCCACCTCAACGAGAACATCTTCCGAACTGGATTTGCTTAAAACTTCCGAGTATGGAATCATGTCCGCAGGAACATTCTCACCGATACAGATGTAGGAATTGACCGTTTTCATCTCCTGCCGGATCGGCTCGACTTTCTCTAAAAACCCCTCTCCCAGGATAAAAACTTTAGGACTGCTGGCATCAGCGGCATATTTAATATCTGAGGATGCAAAACGGAAATTGAGGGGAACTGCAACCGCTCCAACCCTTAGGATAGCATGGTAGGTAACAATCCATTCAAGGCTGTTCATCTGAAGGTGCATTACGAAATCGCCCTTTTTAACTCCAAGCTGCTCCTGCAAATAATTAGCCACGCGGTTGGTTTCTGCATTAAACTCTCTCCATGTGAGCGCTCTCCTTTTCTTGGCTGAAGGAGTACACTCAATTAAAAATTCCTTATCCGGGTACTTTTTTGCATTAATAATGCCGTAGGAAGCAAAATTCATCGTTTTCCCTCCTTGATAAAATGACTACATATTCTTTAAACGGTAACTTTTCGACCCGCTAAAAAGGCTTCTTTATTAAGCTCTACAAACTTGGGCGGCACCATCTGCCCGATAACTTTAAGCCAAACTTCCTGATCACCTCCGACGAGATTGGAAAGAGCACCGAGCAGCACCACACCGACCATAGCGGGGTTTCCCAAATCCCTGGCGATTTCCGTGCCTTCTATCCAATATACTTTTTCTGCCCTGCTGAGTAGGAGAGCTTCAATTTCCTGTTTTGACGGATATGTGGCAGTACCAAGATTTACCACAGGCGGGTTGATGCGATAGTCATTAATCAAAGCCGCACCACCCTGTTTTAAAAAGTGTGGAAAGCGGGACGCCTCCAACATTTCAAAACCAATAATGTAATCAACGTTGTTTTCTTCCACCAGCGGGGAATGCACCTTATCACCCCAGCGCACATGGCTGTCGACCTGCCCCCCCCGCTGTGCCATTCCATGTACTTCAGCTTTCTTTACATCATAGCCTAAATCCAGACCTACTTGTGCCAGAATATTACTGGCGAGGATTGTTCCCTGACCTCCGACCCCGGCCATTAAAAAGTCAATATTAATCATTTCCATGCCTCCTTCTCCGGTTTTAGTTAAAAAATCTGCATTGGCTTACTTCTCGATAATGGCCTCCTGGGGACAAACCTTCACACAAAGACCGCAACCATTGCATAACATGGTATCAATTCGTATATGTTCATCTTCCTGAACCAACGGGGAGCAACCGATATCCAGGCAGATGCCACAATTAATACAAATCTCCGGATCGACTACAGGGGCCTCCTTTTTTTCCTTCGCATTCAGCACACAGGGGTGACGGGCGATTATTACCGAAGGTTCTCCACTCTTCAAATGATCCTGCAGTATTTCTGCCATCCGGTCAATATCATAGGGATCACAGACATCGACTTTCTCAAAACCGATACCCCGGACCAGTTTCTCAGCATCTACTTGCTTTGTCGTTTCATTCTGCAGTGTTTTCCCGGTTCCCGGGTGCTCCTGAAAACCGGTCATGGCTGTTGCACTGTTATCGGAAATTATTGTAGTTGTACTGCCCCGGTTATATAGCACATCGATAAGCGGGTGGATACCGGAGTGCAGAAAAGTGGAGTCCCCCAGGACTGCAACTACATCATCTTTCACACCGCCCTTGTCGATGCCATGGGCAACACCGATACTTGCACCCATACAACCCGTAGTATGCATACCACTGAGCGGAGGAGCCCAACCCAGTGTATAGCAGCCGATATCGCCTGTGATCAAAACTCCGGCTTCTCTTAGGACATGGAAAAGGGAACGGTGACCACAGCCGGGGCAAAGCATTGGTGGCCGGATCGGCCGCTCCAGGTTTGTATTAATCTCCGGCGGGATTTCCGGGCTTTCGATCAGGCCCGCATTTACAGCACATCGCCTTACCAGGGATGGGCTAAACTCACCAATCATGGGAAATATATCTTTACCCCTGACCTTGATACCCATAAGCTGCAGCTGTTCTTCCAGGAACGGATCAAGTTCTTCCACTACGATAACCGTTTCCACCTGTGAAGCAAACTCGCGGATTAGCTTTTCCGGCAGAGGATAGACCATGCCAAGCTTTAAAAAAGTGGCATTTGGAAAGACCTCTTTAGCGTATTGGTAACTTACCCCGGCACTGACAATGCCAAGGCTCTTATCACCCGGTTCAATATAATTAATCGGCATAGTTTCGGCAAATTCAGCCATCTTTTTCAAACGCTCCTCAACCACCGGGTGACGGCGGCGGGCGTTCGAGGGAACCATCACATATCTCTGAGCGTCGCGCTCATACAGGGGTGGTTCCTCCGGAGGTGGCGGCGGACTTTTTTCAGTTACCACCACCGGCGAAGAAGAATGAGAAAGACGGGTTACGCTGCGGACAAGGACCGGCGCTTCAAATTGTTCACTCATATCCAAGGCAATACCTGTAAACTCCTTTGCTTCCTCACTGTCCGATGGCTCGAGCATAGCACATTTGGCAAATTTTGCGTAATTCCGGTTATCCTGCTCGTTCTGTGAACTGTGCATATCGGGATCATCAGCGCAAACAATTACCAGTCCGGCCTTTATTCCTGTATAGACAGCATAAAAAAACGAGTCGGCCGCAACATTCAAACCGACATGTTTCATTGCGCACATGGCCCTTGTACCTGCATAAGCTGCTCCGATGGCCACGTCCATGGACACCTTTTCATTGGGAGACCATTCGGCAAAAACTCCCGGATATTTAGAAAAGTTATCCATGATTTCCGAACTGGGAGTGCCGGGATAAGCCGCTCCGACCCGGACCCCATTGATGTAAGCTCCATAGGCAAAAGCTTCGTTTCCTGTCATTAGTTTTTTCAAAGTTAATCCTCCTCGTGTGTGCAATATTATTTCAACTGCTCAAAAAATGATTCCAGCTTAGCCAACACCTGCGCTTCGGAAAAGAAACGCAGATCCGACATGTCGGCTTCAAATACCACCCCGGGAAGCCCTGTTTTTTCCCTGATTAATTTGCTTTTGGCATAAAGGCCGATAGCGTTAGGTTTACAGCTACGGTTGGAAAATAACACAAAACCATCAACCCCGTATTTTTCCATAAAATCAATCTTTCTCTGTACCCGGTAGTCGAAACAGCGGTTAACAAATTCATGGGTATAGCTTTCAGCCAGGCTTTCCAGTGGACGTTCCAGGTCAAATGAATAAGCCCAGGAATGAGTATATTGTGAAACCGCTACCAACGCTCCCCGTGAAGCAAAAAGTTCCGAAAACCAGCGTAATTTAGGCCAGCAGGGGATATGATCAAAATATATCTTGTAACGCTCATCAGGTATGGCCGTTATCCCCTGTTCGATCCGCTCATCAATTTCCTCTTTTAAAACCCGGTAATAATTTACTGCTTCCTGTGTACCGCGCATGGTGACAATCGGGGCCATGTGAAAGCTGGCATCAAAAAAACCAAAAGGAGCCGGCTTTAAAGCAGCTGTATCCAAAATCTCGTTCCATAGACGACAGGCTTCATTGGAGAGAGCCAGCACTTCGGATAACCGGTCATAATCAAAAGGATTTCCGGTCACCTTTTCAATAAAAGCGATCATTTCATGAAGCTGTTCCACATAATAACTCTTGCAAAGCTGATCTGTTTCAATCCCCACGCGTGGGGAATCGAGTAAAAAATAAGGGACATTATAGAAACGCCCGGCTACCTCGAACCATTTTGGCAGACTTCCGCATTGGGTGTTACAACAGAATATTAAATCTGGCTTTAATATTTCTCCAATCGGGTGTTCAGTTGCATAGGCATCACCAATACCGCAACGGGCATAACCGCAGAGATCCCGGGCATATCCCCTCGCTTCAGCGGCTGAAGATAACTTGTCGGCAACTTTCCTGGCAGCGGCAACCGCACCAAAGTTTTCCGGATAATAGGGAAAAAGACCTGCAGCATAGATAATCTCCACCGGAAAAACCGCGGTAACCCAGGCCACTGGAATACTTTTGCGCTTAGCATCTTTCCCGGCTTCGTTATAGCGGGCCATCACTTCTTTCATCAGTGCTGCAGTTTTAAAAACTTTTCCGGAGGTCACTGGCTTCCACCCCCAAGCATCTCCATAAAAGCCTGGATCCTGGTGCGCATTTGTCCCAGGGCGGAGCGACCAAATTGAGTTTCGAGCCGGATGGCCGGGATGCCTGCGCTTTTCATGGCCTGTAAGTTGTCATAGTAATCGAAGTTTTCGGGCTCACAAAAACTCTGGTGGAGAAAAATCACCCCATGGGCTTTTTTCTCTTCAGCAAGATCTGCCAAATATTTCCTTCTCGGTCTATCCTTAATATCAAATGCTGCAGAAGGAATGCGTTTCAGCTGGCGCCCGGCGAGGGCCTCTATAATATCATCCCTGACCAGGACATCAGTTTCAATATAGCGATAACCATTCTGAAAATCGTCCCCGATTACAGCCCCCCCGCAACTATCGATTAAATCCAGTATTTCGAAGGGTTCAAGTAGCGTACCCGATAACAAAAGACGTAAAAACTTCCCGTTAACTTCATGGTTTGATGATTTATCCAATGACTCCTCGATCTGGATCAATAGCTCATTGACCCTTTCCCTGGGCATAACCATGGCACCATTTATCAGGGTATAGAGCTCACGGCTGCTGATCATCGTTGGATCTTGGGCATGGATATCGACGATCCTGCGCAAAAGTCCCCGGTTGTGATTATAGAGAATTATACTTTGTTTAAGCGTATCCGGATCAATAGGTTCACCTGCAAACTGCTCCAATCCGTATTTAATCCTTTCCAACTCTTTAATGAGATAATTTCCGGCGCTGGGACGATCAATCTGCCGCGGCAGGCGGTAATCTTCCATGTAGGGGAAAGGCCGGATATGCTTCCATAAATCAAGCAACATACGCGTAGTATCACAGGTATGTGGAATGATCAACCCATCTAAAAATTCCAATTTTCTGCCCAGGGCAAGGGAAAGAGAATTGCGAACATAAGAGCAAACCCAGGGCTGCAGGTGTGTTTCAGCCATCTCCATCTCGGCGTCTCCGCCGGTGATTCCGTAAGGTAAAAATCCTGCGGCATGAATTAACTCCTCGGGAACATCGGTCATTAAAAAACCGACGACCCTTCTTCTTTGTTCCGATTTCCACTGCCGGACTTCTGTTGCAGGATTTTTAAGAGCATTTTCGAAGGGTTCAATTAAGTTTGTTATGTCCAAATATGATCTCCTTTAAGCTTATGCATTTTTCAACCACTGCGGATCACCCTCAAATCCGGGCGCAACATGCAATAACGGTTTCCCATCTAAAAAGCGTTCAATATTATCTACAAAAAGACCGCCGAACCTGGGGGCGTACAGATCAGACCAGCTGGAAATATGCGGCGTGATCAGTATGTTCTTACAAGCCCAAAGTTCATCATCTTCAGGAAGGTAAGAAGGAAGCGGTTTTTTAATCCAATGGGTGTCATTAGCTGCCCCGGCAATCCAACCTTCGTTTAAAGCTTTAATGAAATCTTCTTTTACAATCAGAGAGCCGCGAGCACAGTTAATCAGGTAAGCTGTATTTTTCATCAGTTTGAAACTTCTTTCATTCATCATTCCCTCAGTCTCCCTGGTCTCCGGGCAGGCAAGAACCAGGAAATCGCTCTGGCGGATTACTTCATCCACCTGATCGTTTAAGAAAACCTCGTCTACATGGGGAATGTCCATAATCTGGATATCAGAGCCAATTACACGCATATCAAAAGCTTTGGCCCGCTTGGCAATTTGTCGCCCGATACCGCCAAGGCCGACAATGCCAATGGTTTTTCCATAAAGCTCCTCCCCGCGAACACGAATAAATTTTCTTTCTTTTTGCTGATCCCAAAGTTGGTTAAATTTTTTCGATAGGTTCAGCATCAAGCCGATCACAAATTCAGAAATAGGAATGCCTGAGCCGCCCGGAAGGTGAGTCAAAGGAACATGAGCAGGAAGTTTGCCCCATTTTTCCCAGTGATCAATACCTGCGCTGAAAGTCATCACCCATTGCAGGTTCTTCATCTCAGGGACTCTCTCTACAACAACCCCGGCACCAACAATATGCGTATCGAGATATTCATCGGGGGTAAATGCGGCAGAACCATCCTGGATTAGTCGAATCCTGATCTCTCCTTTAGATGCTTTTCCAGGAAATCGCGCTTTAATTAATTCTTCATACTCCACCGGGCTTCCCAGACCGGGTTGCAAAGCAACAAGTATATTCAGGGGACTAAAACTACCCATCGTGTTGACACCTCCACATTATTTATACACTGCATGGGCCTGGGCTCACAATGCATCAGGCAGGCATTCCTACCAACCGTCCATGCCCGGCCAATCACAGATAAAACGTTAAGCAACCGTGCTGCCTTATTACCATGCGGTGATCGACAAACAACTCAGAGGCATCCATACTACCATTCTACAAACCTGCCATCTTGCCAGGAAAATATAAACACAACAAAACATATCTAAATGTAACTAGTATATAAATCTACCGTGCCAACACCTCCCTTATAAAAGTTTCAATTTTTCCAATTCCACAAAGAAAAAAATATTCCTTCTTTTATTCACATGGCCGTTCTTTTACTGTTTCGCAATTTTTCCATTGGTAAATCCAGCAGTTTAGCCGCATTGGCGCCTAAAATATTATGCTTTGTCTCTTCAGCCAGCGGCAGTTTCCTGATAGCATCGATATTACCTTTCAAATCGGTTATTCCGGGCCAATCGGAGCCGAATAAGATTTTCTCTGATATCCTTTCCATTTCAGGGAAATAAGCCAACAGTTTTTGCGGCGGCAACCCGGCCACTTCCATGTAAACATTATCGTGTAAACGCGTTAATACAAAAGCGCTGTCATACCAGAATCCCCTTCCGCTATGGACCAGGATAATTTTTAAACCTGGAAAATCAACGGCAACTTCATCCAGGTAGAGAGGATCTCCATACTTTAGTTTAGCTCCTTTAAACACAGAGGAACCGGTATGAACCATCAACGGCACCTGTAGTTCCTCTGCCTTTGCATAAAGGGGATAGAGGAAACCTTCATTGGGAAAATAATGCTGATAGGTAGGATAGAGCTTCAAACCACGGAAACCCTCCCCTACCAGGCGCTGCAATTCCCTTCCTGTATGGACGGTCAGATAAGGATTGATACTGGCGAAAGGAATCAGGGGTTCCCTGCTTTCACAAAATTCAAGCACATATTCATTGGTGCATACTCCCGTCACTGCCGGGCATAAGTCAGCCATTACAACGCCGTAATCAACACCGTTTTCTTGCAGGTACCTCAGAAAATAATCCGGATCGGAAAATGCCTGGTAAAATTGGTCCCAGTCTTTATCCGCATGCATCTCCTTTATCCAGTTCAAGGCACTTTCGACATAAAATTGATCGTAAAAGATAGGGTGAATATGAAAATCAATCACTGGTGACCGCAATTGGGCATTACTCCTTTCAACTTCCCAGAATGATTACATTCCCATATATACCCACTCCACCAACATTATGAACAAGCCCTGTTTCTGCTCCGGGAACCTGGATCTCCCCGGCTTCTCCACGCAGCTGTTGCACAATAGTCCTCACCTGGGATCCCCCGGTAGCGCCGATTGGATGCCCCTTTGATAAAAGACCACCGTCTACATTAACGGGAATCTTACCCTCAAGGTATGTCTCTCCTTCACGAATCAGCTCTACTCCCCGACCGGGTTCGGCAAATCCGAGGTTTTCATAAGCCATCAGTTCAGCAATTGTGAAGCAGTCGTGCACCTCGGCCACATCGATGTCAGAAGGCTTAAGCGAAGCCATTTCATAAGCCTGGCGGGCAGCCAGGCGGACACTCTCCAGGCCGTCATATGCTTCCCGACCGGTCATACTTAAAGAAGCGGTGGCCGATCCAAGACCGAGAATCCATACCGGCCTGGTGGAAATCTCTTTTGCTTTTTCTGCAGAAGCTAAAATAATACAGGAAGATCCGTCAGCGTTGGCACAGCAGTCAAATCTTTTTAGCGGAGTGGTCACATAATCAGAATTTAAAACCTGATCAAGGGCAAGGTCCTTGCGATATACCGCTTTTTCATTTAACTGCCCATATTTCGCCGCCTTCACTCTGATCAGGGCAAGATCTTTCTCTGTGCTGCCATAAGTACCAAAATGAGCACGTGCATGCATGGCATAATACGCCGGCATCGTCGTACCAAAAGGAGACTCCCACATAATATCGGCACCGCGACCCATGCGTTCCTGAGAATCTGCGGAAGAGATCTCCGACATTTTCTGAAAACCAAGCACAACCACTACCTCATGCAGCCCGCTTTTTATCAGCGCATAAGCAGTCCTGATTCCGGTTGTGCTGGAAGAACAGACACTTTCAATAGCAAAGGTAGGCTGTGGATTCAACCCCAGGTATTCCGCAATAAGACCGGAAGGGCTGCGCTGTTTATCATACTCGGGAGCGGAGCAGACAAGAGAGGCATCCACTTCTGCGGAAGTAATTCCCGCATCTTGCATTGCTTCTCTGTACGCTTCGAAAGAAAGCTCCCTGATCGAGCCTTCATAACCCCTGACAAAAGCGCTTTGCCCTACCCCAATAATCGCTACATCTTTAGGCATAACCATACCTCCTTCATTAAATTAATTAGGTTAAAAGCTTAAGGCATAACCATACCACCGTCAATACAGATAGTCTGACCGGTAATATAACTCGATTCATCCGAAACCAAAAATACAACTGTTGGGGCTATTTCTTCCGGGAGGCCAAAGCGTCCCAGCGGTATTCTCTCCAGGTATTTTGCTTTAAATTTGGGATCACTGGCAATAACCTGTGTCATTTCGGTTTCAGCCATCGGTGCGATTGTGTTTACCCTGATCCGGTAACGGGCCAGTTCCTTGGCAGCAGACTTGGTCATGGCATAAACCCCTCCCTTTGCCGCCGTATAATTAATCTGTCCAATCGTTCCCAGCAGGCCGGCAGAGGAGGTTACATTGATGATCGAACCTGATTGCTGCTCTATCATCGGCTTCGCTACCGCCTGAATACAGTAAAAGGTGCCGGAAAGATTTATCCTGAGCACCTCTTCCCACTGTTCGGGGGTCATTTTCCAGAGCATAGCCGGCTTGCTGATCCCGGCATTATTAAAAAGTGCATCAATTTGCCCAAAAGTTTCAATTGCTTCTTCAACCATCCCGGTAACCTGGTTATAGTCTCCGACATCAACCTGTTTAACCATAACCTGACTTCCTATTTTTTTTGCTTCCCGGACAACCTGATTGTCTTCTTTTATACTTCGGCTGACCAGGACCAGATTTGCACCTTCACGGGCCAGCGCCAGTGAAACCGCTTCACCGATTCCTTTGCTCGCTCCGGTTACTAATACAACCTTTCCCTGCAAACGCATGCAATCCCCTCCTCTAATGATCTTCTGAAGATCCCGGCCGAAAAGCTACCGTAAGATTCTGCCAGGCTTCCCCTGTGAAATTATTATCGGTTAGTTTCCCGAAATTTTCAATCTTTTTAAAACCTAGTTCGGCCAGCCACATATCCAGTTCATTTTGAAAAATCGGCCTTACCGGAAAAATAATCTTCTCTATTTTCTTTTCAGGAAAATGCTGATCAGATATATCAAAAATGAATTTAGCATCTGATTTTTCCTGCCCATGTTCAAAAAACACTCTTACTCCAAGTTCGCTGTAATAATTATTAATCTTGTTTAAATCATAAATATTCTCCTTAAAAAGACGATCATAATCAAACATTTGAATTACTATTAACCCTTCAGGTTCAAGCGCCAGGTACATCTGGGCCAGTGTGCCCCATATGTCAGCTTCGCTTAATAATCTTGGCAGAGAATTCCGCAGGATGGTAATCAAATTGCACCTGCTTTTATAGACACTGGAAAGATCACGCATATCACCGCAGGCAGCTTCGAGTTGGACTCCAGCTAAAATACTCTTTAATTGAACACTTTTAACCCGTGCGAAATCATGATCCAAAACAGTAACACTTTTCCCAAGCCCGGCAAGCAAAATCGCAATATCACCACTTCCGCAGGCAACATCAAGCACCGACTTGACAGGATAATGGGACAAAATGCCTTTCAACAAGGTCACTTCCCTTTTGCCTGGCCCAAAAATGAGGTCATCAATGTGATTATGCCACTCAAACGAGTGGTGATCCATTATTTCGCCCGTCTTGAAAAAAGGTATTTGGTTCATATTGCCCCTATCCTTCGAAAGCTAAGTTATATATGGAAATGCAAAAAAACAGGTTAGACTGCAAGTGCCGCCTGGCCAGCTTAAAAAACCCTGATATATAAAACACCTGCTGCATCCCGATAAAATTTGCTGCCAGCTATTTGATTCGGAACATATATCTTTACTTAAAGCTTAAACAAAGACTATCAATAAAAAAATCCCTTAAAAGCATGGAATCAAGGTTAAAAAGGGTGAAATCGGGGCTAACACCTTCGGATGAATACTTTTTAAAGCCTTTGTTGACGTTAATGCAGGTAAAAGTTAAAATTGAACAAACAGGTTCCGAAAGAACTGCAAACTGTTGGAAAAGAGGGTTAACAATTGCCGGAGCATCTATCTGACCCGAGGTTAAAACCAGAGTTAATCCTAATTTGCCGTGTCAGCCCCAACTTTAATGCTATAAAGGAAGTAAGAACATCTCTACAAAATATCCTTCAAACCTCTGTTGACTATTTTGATTTCTGCCAGGCCAGTCTGATGCTGGTCCGAGACGGCAAAGACCTGGTATGCTGGCATGCCTCCAGGGATGGGGGAAAACCAACCCCTGAGGTTGACCTCCATACAGATCGCTGTTCTCAATTAAGTGATTACTTATCCATTGCAGAGAACAGGGAGAAGAAAAAATTACTGGAGCCACTTTACCCGGTGATTTCAACCACCCTGCCGGTTCTTTTAAAAGCCGGCGACCCGGTTGGTACAATGGAAATCGGTATATTCAATACTGACTACTCAAGTGGACAGTACATGCTGGCGAAAGCTGTCTCCCTGGGCAGACATATGGCCGACATCATCCAGGAATCACTTTTCCGGAGGCAAAAAGATCGCCATCTAAGAAAACTTGCCGTCTGGCTGGAACTGGTAAACACAATCAGCTCTACATTGGACATACGGCAGGTGCTACATGTAGTTGCCCAACTAACAGCAGACCTGTTTTCGGCAAGAAGCTGCATATACCTGCTGAACGAAGAAGATCAGACCCTTATCCCCGCCGTCGCTGTGGGCAGCTACGACCCTGCGCTGAAAAAAAAGTTTAAAGCGTTGAAAGGCGCAAAGCTTTTCCCGGGTATTAAGCGAGCAATTAAAACAGAACAGCCGGTGATCATTACCCCACAAAATATCACCAGGCTGCTAACCCGGGAGATCATTGATGATTTTGCTTACAGTTGGGTACTGCTGGTCCCAATTTTGAGCAAAGGTAAAACAATCGGCATTATGCAGGCAGATCGCCTGCTGGAATCAGGTGGATTTGACAGTGAAGAAATCGAAATTATATTCGCAATTGCGCGGGCCACAGCAGTTGCCATGGAAAATGCCGGGCTGATTGAAACCCTGGGTCAAAAAGAACAGCTACTGCACCAGCTGGTAAATAAGCTGACAACTGCGCAAGAAGACGAGCGCAAGCGCCTGGCTGCCGATCTGCATGACGGTATTATTCAATCCCTTATTGCTATATGGTACCGTCTGCAGCGAATCGCATCCAATGAAGTGGTTGAATCGCAGAAATGGCATAGTGAGATCACCGATATCACAAATGTCCTGAGTGAACAGATTCAGGAAGTGAGGCGGATACTCTATGATCTGCGCCCAATTATTCTTGATAATTATGGCTTGATCCCGGCTGTTGAAGCCCATGTATACAATATTTCTGAAAAGAACAACCTCCCTATAGAGCTAAAGGTTAAAGGGGAGAAACAGAGGCTCGCTTCGAATATTGAAGTCACATTATTCCGGATATTACAGGAAGCGCTGACCAATGTAATCAAACACGCCGGTGCTACTAAAGTAAAAGTTCAGTTGGATATTAAGGATGAAGAAGTAAACCTTTCAATTGAAGACAACGGTACCGGTATCAATACAGCATTTGCTGACAAACCGCAACTGCAAAACCGCCTGGGGCTGGCCAGTATCCAGGAACGGGCCCTGATGCTGGGAGGCATTTGCAACATCTATAGCAGGCCCGGTAAGGGAACACAGATCAGCGTAAGCATTCCTATTTAGGTTTCACTCGGAAAGGAGTTCTGGAATTGGCCATAAAAATCCTCATTGTTGATGATCATCCCATGGTCAGAGAAGGATTATCAAATATGCTTGAAAACTGTGATGAAATCTCCATTGCAGGCAGCTGCGGCAACAGTGAAGAAGCCATAGCTAAAGCGCATGAGTTTGCACCCGATGTCATTCTCATGGATATTAAAATGGAAGGCTTAAACGGCATTGAAACAGCGAAGCAGATCCTGGCCCAAAAACCGGAGATTAAAATAATTTTTTTAACAATCTTTGAAGATACGGAATCAATCCGCCTGGCCTTGCAAAGCGGGGCTTCCGGCTATATTCTCAAACATGTTAGCAGACAAAACCTGATCGATACAATTAAAAGAGTGCATGGTGGTGAAACCATTATTGACCAATCTGTTTTTCGCCAGATTGTTAACGATTATACCCGCTTGAGTAAAAAACTTACCGAAATAAAACCTTTAGATAAAGATGAAAAACGGGTTGAACTCACTCCAAGAGAGCAGGAAATCCTCAGGCAGCTGGTTAAGGGTTTAACAAATAAAGAAATCTCCTCGGCCACAAATCTGGCAGTCGACACGGTAAAGACCCACCTGCGAAATATTTATCAAAAGCTACAGGTTAAAAGCAGAACCCAGGCTATCTCCCTGGCCATGAAACTGAGCCGGAACAGTGCAGAAAGCTTATTTGTAATTGAAAATGCCGACAACGACAAAATCGGCCGTTAGATTTCTGTAACCAGATGAAAAACACAGGCCGGCATTTAAACCGGCTTGTGAATATTCTCAAGAGTATAAATTCTATTTAATTTGCTTTATAAGTTTAAAAACTTGTAGCAACTCAGGTTTATAGACTTTCCATTCTCAATTAAACACCATTCTGGGCAAGAAAGTTGCAATCTCCGGGAATATAATCAGGATAACGGTGCAAATAATAATAGCTAACAAATACCATCCCACACCCCGGAAAATTTCCATCACCGGAGTTTCCCGATCCACACCGGCGACTACGTAAACATTGGCCCCTACCGGCGGTGTAATACAACCCATCCCCAGGGCCAATACAATTATAACCCCAAACCAGATCGGGTCAAAACCAAGTTCAACCGCCACAGGGTAAAAGATGGGAACTGTCAGTAAAATCAGTGCCAGGGCATCTACAAAAATCCGAGAACCAGGTAGATGAACAATATGATCGCCATAATGGCTACCGGGGGCAAAGGTAGCGCTACTGCCCATTGAGCAAGCCCTCCCGGTAGTCCTGTTACGGCCAAAAAACGCCCATAGATTGCCGCTGCAGCAACAAGAAACATGATCATCGCCGATACCCGTACCGAGTCTCTCAGAGAGTCTAGAAAACCCTGCCATTTTAGCTGACGCCTGACCAGTGCAACGACAAGTGTGGCAAAGGCACCTACCGCCCCGGCCTCAGAAGGGGTAAAAATTCCGGCAAAAAGTCCCCCCATTACTGCAATAAAGATAATAAGAACTTCAACTCCTCCACTCATCATCGCCCTAATCTTCTCAGTCCACGGCACCTGCGGACCCGGAGGAGCCAGCTTGGGGTTGTGCAAGGCCTGAAGGTAAGCGACAAGCATGAAGAGAACCATTAAAAGAAGTCCGGGGAAAATTCCGGCTAAAAAAAGCTGCCTAATCGATTGCTGGGCAGAGATACCGTAAAGGATAAAGATAACACTGGGCGGGATCATAACGCCCAGAATCGATGCCGAAGCAACCGTGGCTGTTGATAGTGAGCGGTTGTAATTATATTTTTTCATCTCCGGCAAGGCTACAGCGCTCATGGTAGCAGCGGTAGCCGTAGTTGACCCACAGATGGCGCCAAAAGCCGTGCAGGCGCCAATAGTAGCCAGGGCAAGGCCTGCTTTCATGCTGCCCATTACCTTGTAGGCGGCATCATAGATCCGCGAGCTTATACCGGAGTAGAACGCTATAAAACCCATCCAGACAAACAATGGCACAACAATGAGGGAATAGGAAGCAAAGGTATTGTAAATAGTCTGAGCAGAAATGGAAAACATCGCTTCAGGAGTTCTGACAATAGCAAAACCGGACATCCCCACCACAAGCATCACGTAAGCTACAGGCATTCGTAAAAAGAGCAGGATGAATATTACTAAAATAGATAGAAGGCCAATTTGGATAGAGGTCATCCGCTTTCACTCCTTTTTGTAATAAGAATTACTGCCTTGAGCAGGTCTAAAATTAACACGAGTGCCAGCATGATAAACCCAAATGCAACAACATAAATTGCCGGTGCTATTGGCCAATAAAGATGGCCGGTCGTGTAGCCCCTCTGCATACTGCTTATAGCAAAAAACAAGATTTCACGGGCCAGAACATAGGTAAAAATAAGAGAAACAATACTGACAAATATTTCTATGGCAGCCTGAACGCGTGCCGAAAAACGCTCCACCAGCACCCCGACCATGATATGACCTTTCATGATCGCAGTATAAGCCACCCCAAGCGATAAAAGCACCGCCCCGGTCATCTCCACGATCTCGACCGTACCTGGTAACGGCTGCCAAGGAATGCGCATGAGTATATTAACCATAATTATGGCCATTGAAATAAATAAGGCAATTTGGGCTACCTGTGCTGTACGCCAGGTTAGGCCCTGCACAAATCGTTCAAATAATTTAACCAAGTAAACCCGCCCCCCTGTAATTACCATATTCATGTAACCTGTTTTCATCAGAGAGGGCACCCACCTCGCCGGGAAAATACTCCGGGATGGTGGAAGCCCCCTCCACCAATTTGACTTATAACTTAAGCAAAATCAAACGATTTGATTTTTAAACAGCAGACTTAATTGCCGTAGCTGCCGTACTCTGCGGAGTAACGGGCATCAAATTCGCGAACCATGTCTACGATTTCCTGGCCGGGCAATCCCAAGCCATCGGTTGCTTCGATCCATTGATCCACAACTGGCATAGAAAGCTCAACCCACCTCTGATATTCATCCGGGGCAAGCTCGATTACTTCCATACCGAACTCCTCGACTCCAAATTGCTGGCCGATCAAGGTGTAATCAGTTCTCAACTTGCCATACTCAATAACGTACTTCTCATTTACCTCGTCAAAGATTTGCTGTACCGAAGGTGGTAAAGCATTCCAGGTATCCCAATTCATCACTTTCATAAAAAGGATATTGTATATGAATGGGGTTTTGGTAATATACTTGGTCACCTCGGCAAGCCTGAAACCTTGTAACGTATCTGTTGGGGCGATGAGGCCATCAACGACACCTGTTTCGATGTTTTCATAAGATTGACCCATCGGAAAAGCAACAGGTACCCCACCCATAAGGGTGAGCGCAGAACCCGACCCGGCAAGAGCTCTTAGTTCCAGCCCGGCGAGGTCTTCCATAGTTTCAATCCGGGTGTTGGTCATAAAATCACCAGGGCCGGTCGCCCAGAAGTGCATTATCTTTACATCTTCGAACTCTTTTTGCAGTAACTCAGACTGTTTCCAGGCCTCATGTATGGTCACCGAAGCAACCAGGGCATTGTCATTGTTAAAGCCGGGCAGCTCGAACGCCTGCGATACCGGGAATACACCTGCAGTATAAATTGGACAGGTTGACCCCAGGTCGGCAGCGCCTTGTGCAACACCGGTATAAATTTCTGTCGCCGCAAGGAGAGCACCGGCGTAATGCCATTCAAATTCAACTGAGTGCGGAGTCTCAGCAGCTACACGGTCTGAGATTTCTTTAGCCCAACCCTTGTGCCCTTCTTCTACCTGAAAGTCTACCCCAGGCCAAAAAGTGGCAAATTGCAGGGTGAAACTCTGGGCATCCTCTTCCGGCTCTTCATCCGGCTCTCCATTCGGATCCGGTTCCGGATCCGGTGCCGGCTCATCCGCCGGTGCACAACCGCTAATTACTGGCACCAGAACTAACGCAAATATAAGCAGCAGCAATAAAAGCTTTGTTTTCATTACTTGACCCTCCTTCTACAAATGTGAGTTAAGTACTTCCTGAAACAGCTTACTTTTCATTCTTTTACTACAGCTGAAATTATTATTTAGGCAACACCTTCTTCCTGCTCATAATCAAGTAAATGGGCCTTCATAGAACATTCTCAAATCAAAATTCTTTTGGAAAAACAGGAAACATTCCAAAAATAAATTAATTCAGTTTATCACAAATTTTTATTCTTATCAAGAGCATTAACAGATTTTTTAATCAGCTCGATAGATTGATCATATTATTAGTATAATATTACTATAAGTTCAAATATAATAAGTTTTTATATATAATTATAATTAATTCCATATAATTCTTTTAAATGAGTTAAAAGAAAGCATATATATCCATTTTGACTGAAAAGCGGCCTGTTCGAGAACAGTTCTTTTTAAGCCAGGCAGGAATAATTCCGGTAATGTCGAAAAATATTTGCAAGTCACTAAAAAAATAACAGGAGGCAAAAAAATGTATACAAAAGCATTCATTCCGTACCGTGGTTATTTCAGTTCCCCCTT
>Ga0114946_10000247_pt1 | contig 34502 bp, 41 predicted proteins | sample WalLakDeSediment_FD_88676 | JGI IMG/M metagenome (GOLD analysis project Ga0114946, IMG submission 88676) | Lake sediment microbial communities from Walker lake, Nevada to study Microbial Dark Matter (Phase II) - Walker Lake 11/02/13 Deep Sediment | ecosystem: Environmental > Aquatic >... | reverse complement strand
CAGACCCGGCTTTTCAGTAGTCATTTAAGGTACTCCTTTCATATGCTACGAAATTTTAAGTAAGCAGATACCGTGAAATTACCAGCCGCTGAACCTCGCTGGTCCCTTCATAGATCTGGGTAATCTTCGCATCACGCATAAAACGTTCAACCAGGTAGTCACGGGTATAACCGTAACCACCGAATATCTGCACTGCGTTGGTAGTTACCTCCATCGCTGTTTCCGAAGCAAATAGTTTAGCCATCGCAGACTCCTTGCCATATGGCAAACCGGCACTTTCCAGGTAAGCGGCCTGGTAGGTAAGGAGGCGCGACGCTTCTATCTTGGTGCCCATATCAGCCAGCATGAAAGAAATGGCCTGGAAATTAGCGATCGGCTGCCCAAACTGCTCTCTACTCTTGGCATAATTTGCAGCTTCATCCAGGGCTCCCTGGGCAATTCCCACTGCCTGGGCAGCTATTCCGTTCCGCCCACCGTCCAGGGTACTCATGGCAATTTTAAAGCCTTCGCCTTCCTTCCCCAGCAGGTTTTCCCTGGGTACCCTGCAGTTGTCAAAAATCAGCTCAAGAGTCGGTGAAGAACGCAGGCCCATCTTACGCTCTTTTTTACCGAATGAAAAACCGGGAGTTCCTTTTTCCACGATAAAAACGCTGATCCCTTTTGCTTTTTTTTCTTTGTCGGTAACTGCAAAGACAATATTTATTTCGGCATCACCGCCATGAGCGTGCTTAGCAAACATGTCGGAGCAGAGTTGGTGGTGGTGGATATCGGGGTGGTGGCGGATCTACCAGATCATCCCCTGCTCGTGAAGAAAAAATCGCATATGGAACAGCTAACATGGCCAAAGGTCCGGCCATGACCCGGGAGCAGGCGGTAGCAACGCTGGAGACCGGAATCGAGGTGGCGGAAGCACACCTGCAGAAGGGCACCGGTATTTTTGGCACAGGCGAGATGGGCATAGGTAACACCACCCCGAGCACGACCCCGTTACCGCTTTTTATCGCGGTAACGGGGTCACGGAAGTGTGCGGTAGCGGAACAGGCGTCGACGACGAAAACCTCCAGTTAAAAATTAAGGTGATCGAGCAAACGCTTGCGCTCAACCGCCCCGATAACAAAGATGCCCTGGATGTGCTGGCGAAGATCGGCGGGTTTGAAATTGCCGGCATGGCCGGAGTAATGCTGGCAGCGGCAGCGCACCGCAAGCCGGTTCTCATCGACGGTTTCATTTCCGGAGCGGTTGCTCTGATCGCTTCAAAGCTTCAACCCCTGGCAACCGAGTATATGCTGGCTTCCCACCTGTCGGAAGAACCGGGGCATGCCGCATCCCTCGAACTACTGGGCCTGAAGTCCTACCTGCACATGAACATGCGGCTAGGTGAAGGAACAGGCGCCGCACTGGCCATGAATATCGTAGACGGAGCCTTAAAAATTGTCCACGAAATGGCCAGCTTTGCCGATGCCGGAGTATCAAATTAAGAATAAGACAAGTCCGCTCTGTCAACCCGCTCTCCCACCCGGCTGGAGCGGTATAAGGCCCTAAATAAGCATTAGTAGTTGGGATATCCGGGCCGCGGTAACAAAACGATCCAAAACCGGTAAGGGGCCGAGGCAAACTCAAATATGGTCCCTTACCGGTGCAACCGAAGCAAAGCATTCCGTGTTTAAGAAAATGAGGCATAGGCACGGAATCAAATGCCGGCGTCGGGAGCAGTCGCAAACTGTTTTCCGTTCTTACTACAAATTATTTGCAGCACATGCCGACCGGTCAACATGGAACCAGGCAGCCTGGCCGGAGGAGATATATACTGGCCAATCTGATAGAAATCTTCGAGACCCGGGAGAAGAGACCCATAATTTTTAGATAAGAATTTGCTTTTCTGCTGGGATTAGTATACTACACAATTATGCGGCAGATCAAGCCAACCGGAGCCAAAAACAGGCATTCTAACCGTTTGGTTTAACCTGAAGAGACGCAAGGACGGCAGGAGTTTAAAAGCTGTACCGGTAAGAGCACAAGAAGCAGTCCAAAGCAGTATAGCCGCCCTGTTTACAAGCATAGCTAAAGCAGGAATGACCTTAAAACCTTTTACCCGGAGGAAGTATGTTTCAAACTTAGCTCTTCAGCGGTTAGCTGTGAATAGTTATCTTCGTAGCGGTTATTTTAGTTGCTGTCCAGATCCGGATACTGCAGGCTACCGGCAATGGTAAGCTGTTCTGGATGTAACGCGTTTTCCGGCATAAATTCAAGCATGATCTTTCCGGGCAGCTGGCCGTGGTTCCTCGTTTCCCATAAGTCAAGGTGTTGCAGGACCTTTTTTATCACTTCAACATCATCGATTATCTGCGTGCCGCTCTGAGATATATCTGACATGTATTCGTATACCCTTTGCCCATGAGTTTGCTTTTTGTGTTATTATTAGTAAAACGCAAGTAAAGAGTAGATGAAAATGGTAAATAAAAATTTTAACATCAGCACTTTTAATTCTGCTCATTGCAGCTGGAGCAGGGATCCTGGCCCTCGGTATAAGGCCTTCTGTCAGACCATTTTTGGATGAAATAGGCTAGGAATTGCCTGGAAGCATTGCGGTTTTAACGGATCCGGGAATCAATGGCATGAAGCAGTGGATTTCAATTAGAGGGAAGGACCGGTCAAACCCAATTCTGTTTTGGCTGCATGGAGGGCCGGGTTTTGCCCAGATGTCAATGCCTCATTACCTTGATGCAGAATTAGAAGAGGAATATGTAGTAGTGCACTGGGATCAGCGGGGGGCAGGCAAATCAAACCAAAGCGGTTTCTCGGAAGAGTCAATGACCATTGAACAGTTTAAGGCTGATACCATTGTCTTGATTAATTATTTACTGGAACAGCTGGTGCAGGAAAAAATCTACCTGTTTGGTCATTCCTGGGGAACCCAGCTGGGTATAGAACTGGTTAACGAGTATCCGAAAAAATTTCATGCTTATATATCAGAAAGCCAGGTGGTTAACAATGCCAGGGCTGTGGAAATTGTCACTGCCTGGTTGCAGCATGCAATGAAATTAAATAATGATGAGAAGGGTTTGGAGCAATTAGCTGCGCTAAAAAACCCTGCCTATGATCATAGTGATTACCATGAACTTGCCCAATTGGCTATCTCCTATGGGGGTAATTATGACATAAGCTTCCTGCAACTGGCCTTGATATCTTTCAAGGCTCACGAATACACCTTCCTCGATTATTATAGGTTGCTGGATGGCATGAACAGAGGGGGGCGGGCCCATTCACCGGGACGGCATTATGACACAATTTGATTATCCTGTAGCTGTTCCCAGGCTTAAAGTTCCCGTCTTTTTTCATCGGTTGTAATGACTACAACGCACCATACCAACTTGTTGAAGAATATTATTACCAGATTTAAGCGCTAAATAAAAAGTTGATAGTCTTTGAAGAGTCGGCCCATACCCCATTTATTACCGAGAACGAAAAGTTTAATCGCGAGCTTCTAAAATACTGCATACGGACCACACGGACTACACGGAGGCACGGTAAGAAAAGGATGAGTTCACGCGGAGTTTCGGTTTGACCTTGGGTTCGACATTTAATGCTTGAAAGGGGATGAAAAGTTATGGCAGACGACTTAAGCAAGAACGTAAATATTGGTACAGCATCCGGCTGTTGAACACCTGCCACTGATGCTGGTCAGCATACTGAAGTTAATACTGAGAACTGTCAGGTCTGTGGAGGGGAGTTAGAATACTTTAGTACGGGAAAGGATTTAACTTGCGCGCGCTGTGGTAAAAAAGAGATTGGTAACATTTCCTGCCCGCATGAACACTATGTATGTGAGGAGTGTCACGGGCAAGACCTTTTTGATTTTTTAAAAGAATATGTCTTAAAAAGTAAATCCGTAAATCCCTGCGAAATTGCTGAGAACCTTATGAAGCGGGATAATGTACCAATGCTCGGTTGTGAAAATGCATTGATTGCCGCAGGGGCTTTGATGGTAGCGATAAAGAACGAGGGAACCATTAAGGTGACTGACGTGCAGGTTGTTGAAGTGCTAAACCGGACGAAGAAACAGGCGATCGGGGGTTATTGCGGCCTAACAGGGGTATGTGGGATAGCACCGGCGATTGGTGCCTGTTTTAGTGTGATTCTTGATGCAGCATGTCCCAAAGATCAGGAAACAGCTATGACAATGAGGGTAGTGGCAAGAATAGTTGATGTAATCGCTAATGAGACCGGACCGTGTTGTTGCAAAAATTTTGTAAGAAAAGCCATTGCAGAAGCTGTTGAGCTGGCAAGAAATTATTTAAAAGTGTCATTGCCCCATCCGGAAACTGACATAGTTTGTGTCCATGTTGAACGCCATCCCCATGGCTGCAGAAAAGATAAATGTTCTTATTTCAACGAACAATCGAATACTGCTGCAATAGCGGAAAATGGCCTCTTCGTTATGTTTGATGCTTTAGTCAAAAAGGCAATTGATCTTGGTGCTGAAAATGCAAAGACCATCGACTCCAGTTCTGTTGCAGTAAGGGATTGGGTCCTGTTGAAATGCCAATATGGATGCCCGTTCTACGATAAGGATTCTTTACATCCACCTTTAACTCCAGGAACCGAAGAAACTCGTAAAGTCTTAAAGGAATACGATAAGGCTTTGCTACTGAACGGCTCAAGCGGCCCCGCACTATCCCAATTAGCCATAAAAATTGAACATGCAGCCTATGAAATGGGGTTGTATAAAGCGTTTGCGTTGTTGTCCCTGCCTTTTGGTGAAAGCTCTGGCTGACAATCTGGTGAAAGTGGGACTCAGGGTGAGTCCCAAAACGCAAAAGGGTATAATAAAGATGCCAGGCCCCTGATGGAGGCATGTGGAATAGACGTCTTTAAAACCGCCAGAGATAATGGTTTCAATATTGACACGAAAAAAGAAACGTATGGGAAATGGAATTATTTTGCACTGGTATTGCTCCAGTAGCTGACCATACGGAGGGACGTTGTTTCCTTTCTAGAGGGCCGGGTGTAACGCAGGATTCCAGCATACAAGTGGAAGAAAATAAAGATGCACTATGTTGGCCAGATATTTGAGAAAAAAATGCAACCAGTGGGTCGTGTAATAGGATCCGTTCCTATTGCACGGCTCAACCCTTTTTTAATCTTTTTGTCTCACCTGAAGCAAAAAAGCTGTCCCCCTTGCTTCCTTATCGGTTATCAGGGCACACTGCCGAAGGGTCATAAAATAAATGCACTTGAATGTGCTTGTTTTAGTTTTATAATAATGTAAGGTTTTGACATATCGAATATTTGGATTATGGCGGTTTCGCAAGGAAGGCGCCAAATTAAAAATACCTTTGCTTATGGTTTATCTGTTGGCGGTTAAAAATACTTTAAGCAGAAATAGGAGTTGGTTGTAAATGCAGGTATTTGAATTTATGGGAAATAATATAGAGCTCGCCGAGGATGTTCAGTATTACCCTCCCCTGGATTACTGGGTTAAGCTTGACCGAGAGCAGCAAACCGTTACCTTTGGCCTCACGCCCACCGGAAACATCAAGGAAGGGGGTTACCGCTCCCTGGAGTTTTTGGTAGAGGAGGGTGATGAAGTCAGCCAGGGTGATATGATTGCTGTTTCCATTACCACAAAAGTTAAATACCTGGAGTCAATAGCCGGCGGTAAAATTCTCAGCCTCAACCAGGGTCTGGAGGAAGAAATTATTAAGCTTGAAGAAAAACCCTTTGCCGAGTGTTGGCTCGCAATTATTGCCACGAATGAGCTGGAAGGTGTGAACAGGATGGTCACTGGCGCAGAAGAATACAAAAATAAACTGAATGATTTTGCCCAATGTGCACCTCCCCCGGGAGTAAAAGCAGGCTCACCCACCTGCAGAAGCGTCTATGCAGCCATTAAACAGCAAAAAGAAAGCTGAATGTGCCAGTTAATTATATGGGCCGAGCCGGGCATACCAACAGTGGTTTAATTGCTTGAAGGGGGATTAAGCATGGGAAAAGACATCTTACTTAAAGCTTATGCTGGCCACTATACGGAAGCTGTGCCGTGGGTCCCTTATGCCGGGGTTCATTGTGGCTATCTGATTGGGGAAAAGGCAGATGTTTTTATGCAGGATCCTGAATTGCTGACCAAAGGGATTTTGTATACGGCAAAGCGTTACCAGGCGGACGGAATTCCCCTGCTTTTTGATCTCAGCCTGGAGGCAGCCTCTTTAGGGTGCGAGATAAAATGGCATCCCGACAATCCGCCGGCCGTAGTCAGCCACCCCCTAGAACAGCAATCCCTGCAGAATGCAGCTTTAAGGATCCCTGATGCTAACTCCGGGCGCTGGCCTGTGGTGGTGGAGGCAGGGAAGAAAATTGTTGCTGAAAAAGGGGACCTGGCTCTCTTGGGTTTGTGCTGCGGTCCCCTTACCCTGGCCACCCACCTCAGGGGGGTGAGTTTGTTTACGGACCTTGTTAAAAACAAACCTCTTGCCCGGGGCATTCTGGAGTTTTGCAGTGAAGTCTGCACAGCTTCTGCGGCTATTTACCGGCAAATTGGCTGTGAAGTTATCGCCATTGTCGATCCGGTTGCCTCACAGGTGCATCCTCAGACTTTCAGGGAATTTGTGACGCCTTACTGCAGGCAGGCGATTGAGTTTATCCATAGTGCAGGGCTCACTTCGAGTTTTTTAACATGTGGCGATGCCACCAAAGTCTTGCAGGATATCTGTAAAATGGGTGTGCACAGCTTTTCCTGCGACGAGCAGGTCAACCTCACCTATGCCAGGGACCTGGCTTTAAATTACGGCCTTGGCTTTTCAGGAAGCCTCAAGCTTACCATGTCTCTCATGCTGGGAATCATTGATCCGTGGGAAGATGCCCTTGTAAGCCTCTCTGCCGGCGGTTCCACAGGTTTTATCCTGGCTCCTGGCTGTAACATGCCCTACAATGTACCGCCGGAAAACGTGGATAAAGTGCTGAAAGCAATAAAATGGTATAAAAAGTATTATAACCCCTATCCACCACTCCGGGTATAATTACTGGGTAGATAAGAATTTGCTTTTCTACTGGGATTATAATATTATGCTATTCTACTGCAGGTCAAGCTAACCCGACCCCGAAACAGGCATTCTTTCGGTCTGGTTTGGCATAGAGAGATGCAGAACGGCGCCTTTTTCTTTTATTGCTCTTATTTTATCAAAAATCGCTCCAACACTTTTCTTTCCAACATGGTTCGCTAATAATGAGCTGGCATGAACTATCTCTGGATTAATCTCCATTTAATATATAACTCCAATCATATTTTTTCTATCCCGAAAACAAACCCTGGCTAATAGGCACAGATACCCCGTGTATGCTGAAACCAGGCCAGCAAACTAGCGGTTGTTACACAATCAAAGGGTGCAAGCGGGGTCACAAGCGGGGTCAGGTCTTGAAATATAAGTTTTTCTGTGATATATTTCCATTATGGCCAGACCACTACGCATTGAATATCCAGGAGCCATTTATTACATTACTTCTCGCGGTAATGCTCGGAAGGATATATACCGAGATGAGCAGGAGCGCAAGAACTTCTTAAACATACTCTCTAAGGTCGTTAAAAAGTATCAGTGGCATTGCCACGCCTATTGCCTTATGACAATCACTATCACATAAAAACAATCAGAAATGAAACGATCTACAGAGTTCACATCGAGTATGGCTATACTTTGATGGAGATTTCTGATGCGATCAATATTCACTACACCACAGTTAGCTAAATAGTGCGTAAATTAGAACTGGAAATGTTATAATTCAAGACCTGACCCCTTTGCTTTCCTTTGCTCTTGCTTTTTCCTGCTATAAAGAATAGTATATTCTTAGCAAAAAGTGTTCAAAAAATTCATATAGCGAGGAGGAATGCTTGCTTGAATCATGTAAACACCGATTGTAGCTGTCCAAAAGTGGAATGCCCGAGGCATACCCACTGCGAAGAATGTCGCGAATACCATGGCGAGAAGGGGGCCTTGCCTTTCTGTGAAAGAGAGGATCCTGGACAGGGCAATGAAATGAAAAGCGGTGCATAAGAAGAGCTTCACGCTGCTCAACTAGAGCGGCGGATAAAGATGTTTCTTCCATAACTGAATGCTTAGAGCAATTTACTACAAAGAATGGGCGGTACCATGGATCACAGGAATAATGGGGAAACCTACATAGTTATCGGCTGTGGCCATTTTGGGCATAGGGCTGTTCAAGCGATAAAAAGCTTTCCCTCATCGCCCCTGGTCATAGCTGTTGACAATGACAGGGAGCGACTTCAGGCGGTAGGAGCGCTAGCAGATCAAGTTCATCATGGGGACGGGGTTCATTACCTGGCTGGCTTGCCTGAACCGCAGGTGGCTTCATATTGGATTGTGCCTGCTTTGCCCCTGCATCTGGCTTTCGAATGGATGCTGTATACGCTGAACAGGTCAGGCGAAACTTATGCAGCAAACAGACTTTCGCTGCCGCAGGAATTTAGCCCGAAAGGTGCGTTGTGGCAGCACCGTACGCTTGGGGGAACACTATATTGCAGCCTTAGCGATTTTACCTGCCCGGAAGATTGCCCTGAACCTGGGGAATACTGTCAGGTAACAGGGCAGACGCGCCCGACTCCACTCTACCGCATCTTGGAGGAAACGCCATGCGCTGGGTATCGTTCCCTGGTTGTACGCAGCCGGCTTATCTTTCCCGGAGTAGGTGGCTACCCGTTTGCCGATCTGCTGATGCTGCGTTCCTTAATACTAAGCAATGAGGGCAATTATTTGCTGAGTACAGCATGCATCTGCCATGGTGTCACCGATGCCATCTCTATTCATGTTCAAAGGAAGCAAGTTGTATAGTATTACTCATTGTGCAAATATATGCGAAGCCACCCGAACATAATTATTATAATATTTCCTCAACAGGTAGGTATTCCATCATGTTTACCGAAGTATGGATATGATTCTTCCTGTGATTGCTTCTGTTTCAGCTACTAAGGCATGCCCCCCCGCGTTCAAAGACGACCAGCTCCGAATTATCAATGTTTTGATAAACAAATTCTGCCTGATCAAAGGTCACCAGGAAATTACCCCTGACATGCAGGATTATGGTGGGAACTGGTATTGTACCCACCGCCTCACCGGTGAGCGGCCCGATCTGCGCTTCATGAATGTTTCCCGGGCGCCGGGGGCTCATGGGATGCATAAAGTCGAGCATGTCATCGGCATATTATTTGTCTCCAGGGCTGAGCTTCTCATATAAATCTTGCAGAATGCCAACCATATCCGAAAACTGGGTTCGAAATATTTTAAGCACAAGCCAATCGCTAAAATCCGATTTTTGAATGGTGTTAATAATTTTTGTGCTTAAAGGAATATCTTCACATATGAACATAGATACGGCCGACAGTAAAGCTAAAGCTCTACTCAGATCGGGGTAATAGTATGCAAATTGAAGCGCTAAATGGCCTCCGGCAGAGGCACCGAGGATAACCGCTTCATCGATTTCCAGGTGGTCAAGCAGCGCAGCGTCTAGAGCGGCCTTGTTTTCAACCGTTGATTTTTCGATAAAAGGAGAGCGCAGGCAACCAAAACGGGAAACCGAAACAAACTTAAATCCATCCCGGAGAGCTTTCTTTCCGATTAGCATACCATGGTCGTAACCACCCCCTTACTTTTAGCCGGTGAACTTAAACCCCCACCTGCATATTATCGCTACCGACGGCTGCTTCGATGAGATGGAATCAGCTCGACCGCGTTGATTTTGCCTTCATTTAGCAGGCGGGCGATTGAATCTATAATAACCCGGCTGTCATTTATCCCGGGGACAACCGTAATCCGAACCCGGATATGAAGGACCTTTTTCAGCCAATTTCTTCAGATTATCCACAATCAAACGGCTCGATACGCCGGTATATTTTATACATTCATGCTTACTAATCAACTTTAGATCATACAAAAAATAGATCGGATATTTCAGCAGCTTTTGCTAAAACCGGCCAGGGCGTATAACTGAAAGTGTCCACTGCGGTGTGCACAGCTTCCTCCCGGAAAGACTGAAGGGTCTCTGCTTTTGCTAAAATATTGGACAGTTAAGCACTAACCTTGGATGGGATTTGGCCGGCTGTGTGTGAACTGTGTTTTTCAAAAATTTCTTGACAATTTTTTTAAGATATAAGATGATATAAAAAGATATAGGATTTTTAACAAAAAGGTGATGAACTGAATTGACTGGCAAGCAAAATAAATATTTGTCGGTGAAAGAAGCAGCCCAGTTACTAGGTGTAACCCCGCTTACTATCCGTCGTTATATTTATCGCCACTTATTGGTTTCACAGCGCACCCCGGGGGGACAGCACCGCATTGCCTTAGATGATTTAAACCTGCTACGCGGCGATGCTTTCTCAAAATGTTCTAAGGCCCACTCGACCATTAACCAGCCTCTACCTGCCGGCACTTGTGAATCCAAGGTGCGCCTGCAAGAGCTTGAAAAAGAAATTGAGCTTTTAAGAAAACAGCTTGCCGTAGTATCCAGTGGTTGTTTCAGGATAAAAGAGATGGTAGAAGAGCCTCTGGGTGCAGTGATGGATAAAAAATCTGAACATTATTCAGAAAGCCTTGTTTTTGAAGTTCTTGGACCTGGTTGCCATGCTTGTGATACCCTGGCCGCTGTATTAGAGGAAATCTTACAAGAGTTAAGGATCAATCATGGTGGTGTGGTAAGAGTTAAAGAACTTGAAAAAATTGCCGAATACGGACCCCTTTTAACTCCGGCTCTTGTCCTGGGCGGAAATGTAGTTGTGAGCGGTGTTGTTCCCAGCAGGGAACAACTGGTAAAGGTTATTAAAGCAGGCGTAAATTAGATCTCCGGTCTTTCTTCCACGGGAAAAGAAGCGCCACCTGATGACTATAAACAGGATCTCTTAATAAATATGACAGATGCTACCTTCAGGCAGGCAAGGAGAGGTTGACAATAAAGCAAACAAGATCAACTAATGATAATCAAAAAAATTTAGAAGGAAAATACAGAACTTTCGTATTCTTATTTACTCTGACCATGGTAACTTTTCACCTTTATACGGCCATATTTGGCGTTTTGGAAGCTTTATTGCAAAGATCATTACATTTTACTTTTGGAATTGTCATTATTTTCCTGCTTCACCGTGCATACTCAGACCGGTTCCAAAAACATTTCAAATTTTTTAATCTGGTTGATGTAATTCTTGTTATTTTAAGCCTGCTAAGTTACGGATATATTGTCATCAATGCCTTCCAATTGGCGGAAAGGTTCCCTTATATCACACCTTTGAGCAATTTCCAGTTTGTAATTGGGATAATCGGCGTATTGATCATGATCGAAGCCTGCAGAAGAACAGTTGGCATAGCCCTGCCTGTAATTGCCGTTATGTTTATTATCTACGCTTTCGCCGGCCCTTACTTACCGGGCTTGCTATTCCACGGCGGTTTTGATGCAGCCTTTGTTATCGATCATCTTTTCTTCTCTCCCTACGGTATTTTTGGTCGTTTAGCGGGACCCTCTTCTACTTTTTTATTCGTATTTATTCTTTTTGGTTCCCTGCTGCAAAACACAGGCAGCGGGGCTTTTCTAATCGATATTGCGATGACCGTTGCCGGAAAAAGAAAGGGTGGCTTAGCAAAAGCTGCGGTCATAGCCAGCGGCTTGATGGGGACCGTAATCGGTTCACCCCTCGCCAACGTATTGACAACCGGTTCCCTGACCATACCGATCATGAAAAAAGGCGGTTACAAGCCTCATTATGCCGCAGGGGTGGAAGCGGCCGCTTCCACCGGAGGCCAGATAATGCCTCCGCTTATGGGTACAGCCGCTTTCATGATGGCGGAGATGCTCGGTATTGCCTACCTGGCGGTAGTTAAAGCCGCCTTGTTGCCTGCAATTCTTTATTATATTGCTCTTTTTATAATGGTTGAATACCAGACATCAAAGATGGATTTAAAAGCTGCGGTTGTAAATGACTGGCCCGGTTTAAGAACAATTCTTTTACAAAAGGGTGAATTCATTCTTCCTGCCCTAGCGATCATCTATTTATTGATTGCAGGATATTCTCCACTGAGGATTTCCACCGTTGCCGTGATTTCCCTTTTAATGGTCAGTTATTTGCGAAAACAACATCGCCTTAAACTGCCTGATTTATTGCAAACCTTTTACGAAGGCGCAGTGAGAGCTCTGCCGGTTATGGTGACCATTGGGACCGCAAGCATTGTTGTTTCTCTGGTCATGTTAACCGGGATCAGTAGCAGGGTTGCGCAGATCATGCTTAATGTTTCCGGTGAATCCATGCTGTTATCCTTATTTTTAATGATGGTGGTTTCCATACTGTTGGGGCTTGGTTTGCCCACGCTTCCGGCCTATTTGATTCAGGTACCCATAGTTGTGCCGGCGCTTGTTCAACTGGGGATAGAACCGCTCGTTGCTCACTTTTTTATTTTATTCTTTGCCGTTATGTCCAACATAACCCCACCGATTGCCATTGTTTCCATTGCGGCGGCCGGCCTGGCGGGAGCGGACTCCAATCGTACCAGTCTTATTGCCTGGAAGTTGGCGTCAACTGCTTTTATAATTCCGTTTATGTTTGTATACGGCAACGCGCTGTTGATGATTGGCACACTACCGGAAATAATCCTTGCCTTTACAACCGGGGCGCTTGGATGTTTTGCCCTGGCCGGAGCAATGGAAGGCTTTTTATTAAACAAGAAGATCGGTAAATCATCACGTTTACTATCTCTAATTTCCGGCATGGCTTTACTCAATGTCAACCTCATAACAGACCTGATCGGTATCTTACTTATTGGACTGGCGCTTTTCCTACAACAAGCTCACAGATCAAAAACAGGGCAGCAGGAAGCAAATCAAAGTTAACGGTTAAGCCCATTGCGATGGTTTTGAAGACGACTTCCATTTAGACGCCCAGACCTTTATTTTCTTTTTACAGTCATTTTAAGTCATGACCAAAGTTAGCAGGAAAAAGGGCCCTGCGAAATCTATTAATTACCGGGGGGCAAACAAAATGTATAAAAAATACTTACTGCCTTTAACAATACTTATAATCATTTTCACGGTCATTATCTGTCCGGGTTGCCTATCGCCCGATCAAGAACGACAGGAATTCATTATATCAGCGGGTTCCAGTGAGCACTGGACATATGCGGTTATGTCAGCAATGATAATAGTCTGGGAGAATGAACTGGACGGTGTGTCATTCACCCTGTTGGAAGGTACGGGCGGCGGAAATTTATTGGGCATCCATGATGAAAAGTATCACTTTGCTACATCCAATTCAGAAACTGTTTTTGCCGCTTTAAATGGTCAATATCCGTTTGAACAGAAAGTTGATGGTTTTCGCTCCCTGGGATATCTCAGTCCGTCTGTTTTTCATTACTTTGCGGGTAAAGATACCGGCATTCAAAGCTTTGCAGACCTGCGGGGGAAAACTATAGCCGTAGGCGCCAGGGGTTCAGGAGCTGACTTAACCGTGCATTTAATCTTGGATGCGTATGATATTGATCCCGGTGAAGTTAATATTACCTATATTTCCTTGGCAGATGCTGCCGGCGCTTATAGTGACGGCCTTGTGGATGTAATTTGCGGCAGCGCCTATCCGGGTAGCGCTCTATTCCAGAGACTGGCCATTGCCAGGGATTCGATAGCCCTTTCACTAACGGCGTCGGATTTAGATCAATTAAGGAAATTTAACCCTTATTTCGAACTCATTACTATTCCCGGAAGAACTTATCACAACATTGAAAAAGATACTCAAAGCATTAAACTAGGCACCATACTTATATGTAAAAAAGATCTTGATGAAGCCCTGGTTTATCAAATGTTGAGTCTTTTGTTTGAACATACTGAGAGGCTGGCTGAAGTACACAAAGCAGTGGAAGATCTCAGCCCAAAAACAGCCCTTTTTCTGACAAGAGGTGAACAGCTACATCCAGGCGCTGAAAAATACTACCGGGAAGTTAGGGCGTTGGACTAGATCTGCCGGTGAAATATTTAACTAAAGCCCATATCTATTGCACCCTTAGCACAAGAATAAATAAAAATAGTATAAAAAGCTTAAAAATCAAAATAACTATCTGATTAATAACAAACCGGCAAAATAAAGATTTTCTTTATCCAGTATCTTGATCGGTATATTGGCGTTTTCACAGGTTTCGTAGATGTTAATGCCTACAGCTTCCATACTGGGGCGGGCCCGGAAAGGATGACGGCATTCTTCCCCGGAGTGTACGCCTACGCATTCAGGGCAAAGCCGGCATTTAGCCGCTCCAAAACCGGCAACAAAATAATTGCCCTGCATTAATGCTTTTGTTTCCAGTTCGCTAATCAGATTTTGTACGTGCAATTCTGCCGCAATGACATCTTCTTCACCGCTGCCCTGTGCTCTTACCTGTATTAATACCGCTTCAGAATACATACTCAATAAATTCCTGAAGTTATCCAAATCCAGGACATTGGGTGGACACATTAAATTGTGATTATAACCGTCACAAAGAGGGACCCGGCATTTTAACCGTACTCTTTCGTCCACCACAATTTGTCTGGGCGAAATTGGCACGGCCCGGCAAGCACCGCCTTTCAGGGCTTCCTGGATGATTTTTTCAGATGATTGCATTTTGACCACCCCTCTTTGTTTATAAACCACCTGTAAATAGTAGGCGATTAATTCCGCCCTTTTGGACAGACCAGCATGCAAACACCGCAGGCATATTGTCCGTAACGTTCCATATTTTTCTGAAGTTGACCTGCACAGCGTTTAACATTAATCATACAGCTGTAGCTGGTCGTACATTTCCAGTGGACATCATTAATCGCATTGGCAGGACAAGCTTCTACGCAGAGCCGGCACTGACCGCAGTAACTTTCTTTTACCGGCTCATTTTCCGTAACCAGAGGAGCATCAGTAAGTATTGTAGCCCAGCTGAGCCGGGGCCCGAAGTTTTTATTAATCAAGAGACTGCTTTTGCCCACCCAACCCAGACCGGCGCAGGTAGCCGCTGTTTTATGGGGGAATAGTTTGTATATTTTTGATATAAAGCTTGAATCATGACGATAAGAATCGGGTGGGATTAACAAAGCATACCAGCCCAGATCGCGAATCATGTTGGTAATTACGCCCTGAATCTCCAGCAAGCGGTAATCTACGGCCATGGAAAGCTTGATAAACGGATAAGTGGTGGCATCCTGCGCCATAACCGGAGGGTGCTTAATGGCAATCGAGATCGCATTAGTCATATGTGAAAGCTCTTTTGCCATGCCAATACTTACGTCACCAAAACTAACTTCACTTGCCCCCATATCCTGGATGGTTTTTTTTAATAGCTTGCTGTCCACCGTATTAGTAAACAAGAGGTTCTTCATTCTCACTACATACAACCTCCCCTGCTCTGATCAAGAAGACTATCCTAACTGATTTTTTCAAATTTCACGCTGACATCCACAGGCAACATGCTTTCCAATTCAATTTGGATTGCTTTAATAATTACGCTGGGAACGGGACAATCAGTATGTATGCTATGTTTATCTGCAGAGTTATAAACTGCAGAATCCCTGATATTTGAAAATATATCCTGACTCCAATCAATTTTGTTTAAATCGTCGTTCATTTTGTTTAGCTTTTCGCAGCTTGTTTTTATTTTAACGCTCACATGTTTTTTATCCAGGCGAGTAGCCTTAATCAAGCTGGTAAAACCGCAAGCTCCCGGGCATGCTTCTGCTTTTACTGTCATAGTTTAGATCCTGATCCTTTATAACTTTTTTCACCTTAGTACACTATAAAAATAATAAATTATTGCTTAAGCAACTAACCATACATTGGATAACCGTTCATCAATAAAGAGGTTTCCCAGACTGCCTCGTGCTGCGTGGGGTGAGGGTGAATAGTTTCGCTTAAATCTTGAATGTTTAAACCATGGCGTATAGCCAGGGTTCCTTCCATGATTAATTCTTCAGCAGAAGCACCCAGCACTTGCATACCGATGACAATACCGTCTTCCCCGGCGATTAGCTTAACAAATCCTTCTTCCTCGCCTCTTATTACAGCGGCTCCGCAACTGGCAAAGGGGAAACAATCTATTTGAGGTTTGATCCCCTTTTCTGTAGCCTGTTTTTCTGTCAGGCCCACCCAGGCTACCGCCGGCCTGGCCGCGATGATTGAGGGCACGGCATCTTTGTTAAGTTTCTTTTTTACACCCATGGCATTCATCGCTGCTGTTATGCCTTCAAAGTAAGCCAGACTGGCAAGCATGGGCGGCCCGGTAATATCGCCGGCGGCATAGATGCCTTTTACACTTGTTTCCATGTACTCGTTTACAGATAAAAAATTTGTCGTGGATTCAACAATAGCGCATTCAGGAGCTAAAAAGTCCAAACAGGTTTTCCGTCCGGAGGCGTTAATGACCAGATCTGCGCTTATAACCTCTTCCTTGCCTGATCGAGAAATAATAATTTGCATTGTTGGGGTGTTGGGGCCATCTATTCGCTTGATATTTTTCACAGTACTGCCGGTAAAAAGCTTCAGTCCGCGCCGTTTTAGAAAGAATGCCAGCCATTTGCTTACTTCTACATCCCGCAGCGCCGGTATTAATAACTTTTCTTTCTCCACAACCGTAACATTAAAGCCAAAGGAACTGTAAGCTGATGCCAGCTCCAAGCCTGTATTGCCCCCGCCGATTATAACAACCCGACAGGGCTTTGATGGAAGTTGTAAACTCTGCTCTGCTTCCTGGACCCCTGCTGTTCCTGAATAAGGAAATGAGCTTTTCTGTAAACCTCCGGCAATTAATATATTTCTGCCTAGATATTTCTGCTCCACTTCGTTTGTGACCAGGACGCTACCTGCTCCCCTGACCAGGGCGCGTCCAACTACAATTTCAATCTTGCTTTTTAAAAATAAATCCTGTAAGCCGAGGTAAAGCTGCTCAACAACCTCTTTTTGACGTTTGTTGGCCCTATCCACATTAACTGTTATACTGCCTTCAATAAAATTATTATCCAGTGCATCGCGGCAACTTTCCAGGATTTCTGAATGATGAAAAAGGACTTTGGAAGGAATACAACCCCAGTGTAAACAAGCCCCCCCCAGCTTGTCTTTTTCCACTAAAAGGACTTGTCCGCCCATTTGTGCCGCTCGTAGAGCTGCCGCACAACCGGCCGGTCCACCACCAATAATAATCAAATCATACATCCTGCTGCGAAAGCCTCCCCTGCTGCTTTCGGTAATCCAGTTGGGCATATTTTTCAAACACAAGCTTACGGACCGCATTTTCTTCAGTAAACTCCAGCGCTGCGGGCTTTAACTTGACTTTTAGTTGTTTCCTGAATCCTTCTGCCAGGGCTGCGATCAACTTTTCTCCGGAATAGACAATGCCCATTATCTGCCGCAATCCGGAAGAACGGTTGTTCCCGCTGTTATAATCCAAATCCTGTCTTTTTAATAGTTGATCGATGCGATCCTCAGAAAAATCCACAAAAATAGAACCATGTTGCAAATAAGAATCTTGACGGCACAAAGAGGCGCTACCGACTATTTTTTTCCTGTTTAACATAATATCATATAATGACACACTTGCAACACATGATATATTTTTTGACACCATTTTTTCTTTTGACTCGTCAAGGGCAATGGCAACCGGAATATTCAAGAAACACAATCCGGTTGCCAAAGCGGATACAACACTACGACTCGCTTCCAGGTGAGAAATAGTGGATAATAAAGCAAATGGTGTGGCAATGCTATAGCAAAAATCCCGGCCATGTAAAAGAGCATAGCCCCCGGTAGGTCGCCGCACCATTTCCACACCATGATTTTTACATTTATTGCGTAGATGTTTATCTACCTCTTGCAAAAAACCGAAGGAGAGACATTCTTGTTTCCAAGTATAAAAACGGATCGTAGGGGGAGCTTTTCCGGCAATCACCCCGTTTAAAAGAACCTCATCAACGGCCATGTTGTAAGCGCCGGTTCCGCTTCCGCTCAGTAAAAGTCGCCACTCAGATTGCACCTTGTTCCTCCAGCAAAGCTCTAATCTCTCCGGCCCGTAAAGAACTGCGCACATAACTGCCGGCCAGAACTTTCCGAAAACCCATGGCCAGCCCCTGATCATGAAAAAATTTAAATCCTTCCTCCATGATGAATCTTTTAACGTCCGCTTGTTTATATCCCGGTTGTCTGTACTGGCCAAGGGTAAGCATATCGCACCCGGTCATTCTTATATCCTGCATGGTTTCTAATATTTCATCGTCATTTTCGCCAAGTCCGAGCATTAAACCGCTCTTTGTCAAAACATGGCCATTTAATTGTTTAATTTGCGATAGCACTGATAATGAACGCTCATAATCAGCGTGTGGCCTGATTGATTTTTGCAATCTTTTTACCGTTTCCAGATTGTGACCAATCACCTGCGGTGTTGCCCCCACCACTTGCCTCAGCGCACCAGGTTTTCCTTTAAAGTCCGGTATCAACACTTCAATGCTGGCAGCAGTTTCTTGCCGCAGCGCTTTGATCATAGAGGCGTAATGAGCAGCTCCTCCATCAACTAAATCATCACGCGTGACAGAAGTTATAACAACATGAGTCAGTTTCAAATTGAGAGTTGCCAATACAATAAGTTTAACTTCTTCTTCATCTACCGGTAAAGGTATTCCATGGGTGACGGCGCAAAAGGCACAGTTGCGGGTGCAGATATTACCCAAGATTAGAAATGTGAGATGTTTATTGGCAAAACATTCGGATATGTTGGGGCAGGCAGCACTTTTACATACGGTGTTCAACCCCCTGAGGGCCCACTCCGTTCTATGCATCTCCTCTTGATTGGGCAGCGGCTTCAGCAGCCAGCGGGGGTAAGGCATTTAATCACCGTTCCTTGAAAGAAGAGAGATAAAAGGAACCAAGGCCTTTTATCCCCCTTCTTTACTAATTGCTTTACTCTGCTTCTGCGCGAGCCTTGGCAAGTGCAGCTTTAAAATCATCTGTTTCTGCATATTTATCAAGGGCGTCCAGTAATTCCTCAAATGAAGGATAGAGGCTTTCGAAAACCAGATCTCCCTTGATTACAACGGTGGGGAGCACTTTTACGCCATGCTCCATGAACTTGTTAATGCCTTCTTCGTTCTTAATCGAAAACTCCTTGAATGTAATATGCTCCTTGACGTAATCCGGAAGAGCGGAGATAGTCTCAAGCATATATGTGCATGCTGCACACTGAATAGCATCAAGGGTAACAACATCTATAACCAGTTTATCACTCATTTCTTCACCCCTTTTACTAAGTTCTTTTTATCACCCCTTATTTTTTTAAATCTTCAAGGGTAAGGAAGCCACGATTAACACGTGTAGGATACTTAGAATAAAATTTCTCATACCATTCTTTGGCCGCCAAAACTTTGTCTATGTTCCCCACGGGAACATCGAAGGGCATGTCTCAGCCGGGGGACAATGTATAACCGGTCATACCGCCGGCAGACATGCTGACAATTGTATCCTTTTCCACATCGACGATACCCAGGGAAAGGGCCAGGGTTAGCTTAAGGTTTCCGCCAAAGCCCTGTCCGTACTTAACCCCCAGATCTCGAATGTAGTTCATGTTCATCTGCTCATCTACAGCAAAACTATGCGTTCCGACCTGGCAAAGTTCTTCCATCACCTTGGTGGAATCACCGCAGATAAAGAGACTGGAGACACGACCTGCATCATGGATAATATTTTTTGCTTCCTGACAGGCGGGAGTTACATACTCCCGGAAATGTTGAGCCGTGATCTGGGAAGCCACCGGATCGACGATAGCAATTATCTCACATCCGATATCAACGTAAATGCGGGCCGATTCAGCACAGATCTTGCCGCAGAAATCCATGATCTCCTTGGCCAGGGGCTTGTTCTTGACTAAGTCGGTAAAGAATTTAACCCCCCGCAAGTGAGCAGCAAGGGTAAGGGGGCCACAGAAGAGGCCCATTAAGGCCCAATCGCCTTTTTTCTCCATTACTTTCTTACCGGCTTCTACCACCACGGGCCAGCGGCCATCCTTAGCGGTTGGAATTTTAAGGTTGGCCTCTTTTAGAGTCTTATCCGCCAGGGGATGACCGGTAATCGCTGGCGGGTTATCCTTATACCATGCAGCTTCGCAGCCCATGGACATTGCTTCAATATTTAAGTCAAATTGCAGCGGAATACCGTCAACTTTGTAGCGTTCTGCAGCATAAAGCACACCCTTGGCAATAAGATCCGGATCCTGCGCATAAACATCTGCACTTTCGCCTATCATGAATGCACAATGCACGCCAGCATATGGAACCCAAGGCACTTTGTCCGTTTGCTTGCCCTGATAGGCATCAAGCAATAACTGCAATCCCATGTTTCTCAATCCTCCTTGTAATATAATAATTTAAAACCACTGCGCAAACATCTTACTAACCACGTTCTCCAGTTGCCAACATTTTTGCTTCTTTAAACAAAAGGCTTTGACCACCTCCGCCGGTCTTATTATGTTGCTAAGATCAGATACGGGAACGCATCGATTTCAGCAATTCATCTTGATCCGGTATCAGACCTTGGAAAGCAATTATTCCATCAAGCGCAATTGTGGGGAATAAGGATATCCCGAGTTTATTTATACGCTCTAGTCCTTCGGTAGTTTTTAAATCCCAGCGCTCAGTTGAAACATGCGCCGCCAGGTCTGGATGCTCATTTAACAAATCATCCACTGCTTCCAGCAGTAGGCCACAAGACACTCACCGCACAAAATCGTTCAGATCCTGCACAAAAACCTCTACTTTAACTGTATTTTTATCAGACACCAAGACTATCTCCCCCTCCTCTTAATAGCAGAGTCAGATCTGCTGCATTACTCCAGTCTGGCTTTGATAGCTTCTATAAGTTCTTCATCAGAAGGAATAATGCTTTCAAAAACCACATCACCGGCTATGGCAATGGTAGGAAAGGTCGTAATGCCCAGCTCGTTGTTACGATTTATGCCCTCTGGTGTGCGTAGATCCCACTGCTTAATTTCCACTGCATCCGATAAATCTCCCAAAATGTTGGGAATATTGTTCACTGCTTCCAGCAGGTATATGCAGGGAGTTCATTGCACAAAATCATTTACGAAAGCTTCAATAACAATTTTTTGGGGAGGTTGATTCATGTCCTCTTCCCTCCTCTACCTGTTTCTGCGCATAACCCGGGCCCCGGCGCCGCAATGATCCGCATCACCCCGGAGTAATGCTTCCATATATTCCTCTGCACTCATAAATTCGGAGGTTACATCTTCACTTTCGCATTTTAATGCAATAATAAATTCTTCAAAATACTTTTCTTCCAGTAATTTAATCCCTTCTTCGGTCAATTTTTCATTGATTTCTGTTATTTCTCCTCCGATCGGGGTAGTAACATTGAACATGGCTTTAAAAGTTTCCACGAAAAAAATACTGTCGTCTACATCGACATGTTCACCGGGCTCAACGGCAAAATCCATATATTTAAAACCGTTGACCAGGATTACCCCTGCATGAGTGAAACCAAAGCGTACAATTTGATCACCCCGGTCTTCTACCCATAGGTGCTCGGGAGGATAATAATAATAACGATCATCAACAGTTACACTTTGACCGTAAAATTGGTCCGAATGAAGTAAAGCCACCCGCAAGACCTCCTTGTCAGCCAGAAAAGGTTTATGGCTCAAAACCTACCAGCTTAGGCATACTCGACGGTCTGACAATGCCGTCTTTAATGGTTACATAATCCATCTGATCCGGTATATCTTCGATATAATGACAAATATTTAGTTGTTCGGTGTTAATGGTTTGCTTTTCGTACGGATAGTCAAGATTGAGGATTATCAGCGCAATATTTTTAACCTGTGTGGCAATTTCCATGGCTAAATTTTTACCTGATTCACCGGGAACCCGCCGGTTTCTGCCTGGAGACAAACTTGTCTCCATTTTTTTACAATCTCAGACGAAAGTGGGCGGTAATTGGGAGATAACTGTGGATAAAATACGGACTGCTGGTTTTAATTTGAGCAGGCGGAAGAGGTTTGAACCACATTGATAAGCACATCCGTCGATGATGATTGTCGGATGATTTTCTACCAGTTCCACTTCATCACTCATCCCGTTGATCAGACGGACCGCATCTACGATCTCTGTTTCTCCAGGCAGCATATCTTCCGTTATGATAAAAGTCGCATAACGGGCCACGCTGGATAGTGGAAAGCCGCCTCCGCCGCAGGGATATACGGCCACCTTACTTACTTTTTCCATCAGTCATCGCTTCCCTCCGGAAAAAATCAGGCATGTTACGGGGACGGTAGATGCCGGGGTTAATTTTCTGGTAGTCGAAAGGATCAACCGGTAAATTAGCCTGGGCAAGATATGTTTTCGTTTTGATTTGTTGTTTTTCATAACTATAAGCCTCATTATTCAGCATGGCACCGGCCACCCGGGCCGTTTCATCGGCTACTGCTTGCGCCAGTTGTTGCGCCCCCGGCTTAAGTTCCCTGCGTTCTGATTCGTACGAAATACCAAAATGTTCGGCCACTTCCGGTATAAAGATGCGGGCGGCCGGGGTTACTCCCGATAAATAAAGAAGATTTGTAGCACAATTTTCGCTGTGGCAATCGATGACTACCGTGGGATAATCTTCTAACATGACCAGGTCTTCCTCCACGCCGCGGAGAAAAGCAGGCACACAGAGGATCATGGTTTGGCCTGGCAGCAAATCCTCATTGACTAGATAGGCAGCGATGCGCGCTACCGTGGCTTCCGTTTTTTTAATCCCGCCGCAGGGATAAATGCAAACACGCTCAACCATGCAAACCGCTCCCTTAAACAACTAAAAAAGTAATACAACTAATCTATAATTACCTATCCTGTCTTTACCATAATTGCCTAAAATTTTGAAAAAACCTTATTATAATTATTATATAAACATTTTTTATAAATTGTCAACACTATTACCTATATTCTGATATATTTTTTTAAGCCGGCTCACTGATTCCAGGGAGCCAACTAGATCATCTAAAAAAAGTTTATTTTTGCTTACTATGCCACCTCTCTGCGCCATATTTCTTGGTTGCTTCGACCATAGCTTTTATATTTTCTGCTTTTGCTTCCGGCCAAATATCGCAACCGGGCCAGACCGCGTCTACCCCGTCATCCAGGGCCTTGATAATAGCCGGTTCAACTGCTTCTACCGGGTCCAGTACAAAAAGCTTGTAGGCATCCAGGTTGCCAAAAAGCAAAGGTTCAAAACCGATATCTTCCCGCGATTTGACTACATCATTTTTCAATTCCACACTCATGGAGTCGGCGCCACATTCGTTCATAAACTTGATGATCATGTTTGTTTCGCCGCAGATGTGCAAGTTGTTGGGGAAGTTCATTTCCTTTAAGGCTTTGAATATCTTGATAAGGTGAGGTTTGATCAGGGCATTCCACATCCGCGGGCTGAGTAGATCAGTGCCGCTACCCATCTCCCGGATGGCGATATAATCAGCCCCGGCGTCTCGGTAGATCTTGGCGATTTGGATGTTTACGTCAGCCAATTTGTCGAGCATTCTATTGACTATATCCTGTTTTTTATAAGAATACTTGAGCAGCTTATCCAAATCGTAGACCTGCCCGCCCAGGGTAAAAGGAGCAATTACATAAGTACCAACAGCAATTTCATCTCCCAATTCCTCTTTAAGACGCTTAATAGCCTCCACCACAACCGGGATACGACCTGCATTCTCTAAATTAGCGGGAACTTCAAAGGTTTCCAATTCTTCATCGGAATTGATGGATTTTTCTTTAATGGTTGGATAAAGCAAATGGGCAACATTTTCATAGGCATTCATCACGCAACCCAGCGCTTCAGCTTCCACACAGTAATCAAAGGGGACCACCGCGCATTCATATCCGAACAGCTTGGGAGTGGTCGCCGCCAGATTGGCCATCATTTCCGCATCAGCATGCACCAGGGGGAACTTATAACCTAACTGCTCCAACCCGGTAACAGTGACATTTCCCATACCGCTATAGCAGGGCGTCCTGTCAATCTCTTCGCCTGCCAGTTGCTTTAATATTCTTTCTTTTGGCGTTAAAACCATTTACTGCACCACCTTCTAATTTTTTTAATTCCTTACTTTTTAAGAGCTTCTGCAAATTCTCCAAAAAACTTATAGAGAGGATGATCAGGGTTTGAGGGTAGCTTACCGGTTTCATTGTATGCAAAAATGGCAAGCATGAGCGTTGCGCTTACCACTGCCGGGAACACGCGCGGCGCAATCACCTGGGGGCCGTAAAAAATCACGTCGCACCAGAACATGGTTGCTACGGCCTGGGCTGCTACATTCATAGCTGAAAAGCCTTCTGCGCCCCACATTTCACGCGCTTCCTTCCACATGTACGTTCCGTTAGAAGAAGCCAGGCCGGCGGGCACACCAAATTCTTCTTTAATCATCCTGTTTGCAATGGAAGAAAAAGATATAGCGGGAAGATTCATTACCGCTGTATCAACAAGAATTGTTTCAAAAGTATCCTCACCGATCATCTCCATCATCCTGCGAAAACAGCTTACCCGGCCTTGAGGTGTCGGATCGTTTTCATCGTATACCTGCAATACAACGTGCTTTACCCCCAGCTCCTTCATCTGTTGCACCTCTCCGGGAATATCTTTATCCCAGGGAGTGATACTGTTATAAAGAAGCCTGTCCATCAGGCCCAATTCTGAAACATACTTCACCGCTTCGATACGAGGCTCTTGCATCCACATATCAATGCCAAAGGGCTTATCGCTCAACCCGACAAAGAAATCAACATAGCGTTTCATCTCATCAGCCGTATTGGCCACCATGGCAGTTATGGCCGGAATACCGGTTTGTTCGGAAAGCTCTTCCTGCCGCTTAATATAGGTGGTAGCCTTATCCCGGTCAAACTCGCCCGCTTTTCTTTTCCCCAGAATGCGGTCGCCTTTGTGGAACATGGAAGAAACAAGGAGCGGAGGATTATCTCCAGGTTGCCCGCCTATTTTCCATGAACCGATTTGGCAAACCTTTTGCTCGTTTTTCAGGGTAAACACTTTATCTCCACCTTTCTGGTAGTTGCTAAACCCATTCCATTATCAAACTACTACTTTGGGATTTTATCTAAAATATGCTGGATGTTGGGAAACTGATGTTGCCGGTGCGGAAAAGCCATGGCATTGGCAAACCGTTCCTGGAAATCCGGTTCAGTGGCCGTCTCGATAAATTCTACCTCAAGAGCTACTTTTTGCGCTTCAAAACGTTTAGCTCTACTTACCAGGGCAAGCTTGGCTCCGTCACCGGCCGCATTACCAACCGCATACACTTTATCCGGGGTACAGTCAGGGATCATGCCTATCACCATGGCGCTTTCCGTATTGATATAGCTGCCGAAAGCTCCGGCCAGGACAATTTTATCAGGCTTATCAATGCCCCACTTCTCCATTAGATATTCAGCGCCGCAGTAAAGGGCCGATTTAGCCAGCTGGATGGCGCGGACATCGCCCTGTGTAACAGTAATGTCTTTATCAATAGACGTATCCTTGGCGTAGCATAGAACATATTCCGGCTTTCCGTCCGCACCCTTACGAATGCGGGGCGTTTCCAATTTTTGATTAATGCGCCCCGTTTTATCAATAATACCGGCTTTAAACATCTCGGCGATAACATCGACGATCCCCGAGCCGCATATTCCCTTGGTTAACGGTTCATCTCCTTCTTTGAACCAATCATCCTGCCCAATGATTTTGAATTGAGGCTCCCTGGTTTCAGGATCAATCTTCACCCATTCAATGGCGCCGGGGGCTGCACGCATTCCAAAACGAATCTGGGCTCCCTCCAGAGCCGGACCGGTAGCGCAGGAGGTGGAAAAGAGCTTTTCTGAGTTGCCAAAAACAATCTCTCCATTGGTCCCGATATCGATGACCAGCATCATGCCATCCTGGTTATAGGGCTCTTCGGCAATAAGTACAGATACATTGTCAGCGCCGACAAACCCGGCTTCAATAGGCAACCAGTGGACATAGGATGATCGATTCATCATAATGCCCAGGTCCCGGGCCTTATAATCAACGCTACATTTAAAAGCGGGAGCAAAAGGAGCACGGCCTACGTACTTGGGATCGATATTTAAAAGGAGATGGTGCATAACTGTATTTCCCACCAGGGTCAAATCTACAATATCTTCCACGCTAAGCCCGGCTTCATCCACCATGCCTTTTATCAGGCCGTTAATTCCTTCAATCATTGCACTGCTCATTTTTTGCAAACCGTCATCATTCATCATGGCATAAGTAATGCGGGAGAGGACATCCTCGCCATAGGTGATCTGGGGATTCATGATCGATTTTTTTATGTGCGATTCACCGGTTCTCAAGTTGCAGAGGTAACCGGCTACCGTGGTACTGCCGACATCAATGGCCACGCCCCAGGGATCTTCCACCAGGCCGGGAGAAACCTTGATTATTTCTTTCTCGTTCCAAACGGTGACCGTTACTTTCCAATCTGCGCCACGGATAGTTTCCGGCAGGTTTACCGAAACAAAATAATCTAGACCCTCTATGTTTTTGAGGTCATATTTTTCTGCCAAAACCTCTTTCATCCGCATAAAATCGTCTGTCTGGTCATCCAGAGTAGCAGGAATCATTTCGATATAATAGTTTTTTACAATTGGATCTACTGTAATGTCTCGCTCGCGGCCTGTTTCAAGGATTACCTGTTTCGCTCCTCGGGATTCCTCGGGAACAAAAATCAGGATGTTTCCCTTGACAGTTGCACAACAGGCCAGCCGGTAATTCTTTTCCAGTTCTTCTTGTTCCAGCTCTTCTTTTTCTTCCTCCATCACAGGAGAAAGGTTTTCCATTTTTGAGTCTATACCGAATTTTTCAAAGAAACCTTCTTCCACCCTGACCTTGCATTTACCGCAAATCCTGGCCGAGCCGCAGGGTGATTCGATATCAACTCCCAGTTGACGGGCACCATCAAGCAGGGTTACCCCGTTATCTACATTGCCGCGTCTACCGGAAGGCTGAAAAATAATCGTATGCTCCATTATTAATCCTCCTTACAGCAGTGTGGTTATTATTGTGAATCTGCTTCTTGCTTTACTTCTGCTTCATCTTTAATTTTTCTTAAGGTAGTAAGCATATTAATCGCATCTTTAAGAGCATTACTGGCATTTTCAGCAAAACCGTCCGCCCCGAACATTTCGGCAATATCTTCTGTAACAGGAGATCCGCCAATCATAACAATCGCTTCGGGGTTTTTGGCTTTAATTTGTTTGATAATATCCTTCATCCCGACCATGGTGGTGGTCATCATGGCTGAGAGGCAAACCAGTTCAGCATCAGTTCGCAACTGCTCCTCCACAAAAACTTCCAGGGGCACGTCTCGCCCCAGGTCATGCACTTCAAAACCAGCCACATCAAACATCATTTTAACAATATTTTTACCGATATCATGCACGTCGCCCTGGACCACGCCCATCACAACCACGCCGGTAACGCCCAGGCTTTTTTGTTTCATATGCGGCCTTAGAATATCCAAAGCCGCATACATAGCATCGGCGCACATTAACAACTCGGGAACAAAATACTCCTGCTGTTCATATAGCTCACCCACGTGCTCCATACCCGGAACCAGACCTTCAAAAACGGCATCGACCGCATCGATGCCTTCTGCTACAACGTCGTTGGCTGCTTCAACCGTGGCTTCCTCTTCAAAATCTATTACACCTTGCTTCAACTTTGAAAATAATTCATCTCGTCTGTCTGACATTTTTTAATCCTCCTATTATTATCATTTTTATGAATCCATAGACGAATAATATCAAAAGTCTTTTAAACTGTCAATATAAATTATAAGTCAACTAATATATTTGGATAAAAATATAATCATTGCAAGTATTGCGACTATAATAGTAGTAATAATACTATTAATTGTTGATATGCTCTTACGTTCCGTATGTTTTCTTTGAGCCTTTTAATACATTGCCTGCCCCCGTTAGTTTGACAGCATAATTACAGCGGCGCAACCAAACCCCCTGTCATATAAAGCTTTCGGGAATATATTTTTTTGTTTTTTTATTTTTATGTAGCATAATACGGCACAATATAATATATTTAAGCATCTACTTTAAAGCTCTGAAGGACAGCCGATTATGTACCTAAAAAAACGTATCGGAAAGATTCGAGAAGTACCTTTCTGGTGATCGCTCAAAAATACAGGAATCCGTAGATAAACGTTTCCAGTGACCGCAAGATTAAATCGTTAGGGTACCTTGACGAGTTAGACTAATAGTATGAAGACCCGATCACCCACTTCAAAGAAGTAGCCCGCAAGCGCTGGTTACACGAGAACAATATTTTGAAAGAAAAACAGCAGGGCTACCATTATAGGCATAGCTATTCCCACGATTTTGTTGTCATGCAAGGTTACCACTATTTGATGCATATTGGCCGGATGCTTAATGAAATAGCTTTTTATTCAATCTCGTTAACGGAGCATGTTAAAACAGTCGGCTTCCAGGATTTTATCTGTATATTTAAAGCGGCGATGCCCTACAGCCAATTGAACAAAGAAAGGCTCAAAAAAATTGCAGAATCGGCCGGCCAACTGCGGTTGGTCCTAGAAGATGATTGGAGAACAAAAAAACCGGCAGTATGACAAGTAAACAGCATCACATTGGTGACCATGATATCAGTCTTATCAACCCGTGGGAAAAGGTATGTCAAAATTAGATCAGGCGAGGACTTAATGACGCATTAAAACATAAATACCTGAATTGCTGCAGTAACTTTTAGATGTACGCAGGAGAAAAGCAATTTAAAACCATAATGTGCGGTTCAAAACATTTCATGCGTCAGCTCTGATGCCTTCAAACCATCAAAAGATTATATTTGCTTGACATCAAATAAGGATTAAGTATAACAAAATATAAATACTGACCGGTCGGTTTATAACAGGAGTATTCAAATGAACAATCCCAAGCGCAGCAGCCAGACAAGAACTGCAATTATAGATTCTGCAACCCGCTGTTTTGCCCGGGAAGGGTATGATTCTACAGGTGTTGCAGAAATATGCGAAAATGCCGGTGTCAGTAAGGGTGCCTTCTACTACCACTTTGAAAGCAAAGAAGCGGTTTTCCTCGAACTGATCGATTCCTAGCTTAAGGCCCTCGAGTATACTCTCCGTGAAGTCACATCCCGGGTTGATACCGTGCCTGAAGGCCTGCTTGATATGGCCGGAACTGTCCAAAAGGTATTTGAAAATAACCGGCAATTTATGGGTTTCTTTCTTGAATTATGGACCCATGCCAGCCGCAATGAAAAAGTTCGCCTTGCTACCATCGCCCCTTACCGCCGTTATCAGGATATCTTTGCCGCTTTAATCAGGCGCGGTATTGACGAGGGAACTCTGGCCCCCGTGGATGCGGATGCAGCCGGTCAAATGCTTTTATCGCTTTCCAGCGGACTTTTTCTGCAGGCTTCACTGGATCCTGGCAGTGCAGACTGGGGAAAAGTATTGCAGGAAAGCATCAACATACTGCTAAACGGTTTAGGGAAAGAAGGTTAACAATATGATGCTGGTTACCGGCGCAACCGGGCACTTGGGCAATGTGCTTGTTCGTGAACTAATTTCCGTGGGTGAAAAAGTAAGGGTTCTGATCTGACCCGGTGAATCACTTCAGTCTATGCAGGGAATGCTCATAGAAGTCATCGTTGGCGACATCTTGGATCGTGAGGCTGTCTCCAGGGCAATGAAAGGCATCAAAGCTGTTTTTCATCTCGCCGGGGTAATCGCCATCAGGCCGGGTATGGAAGATATGATGCAGCGTGTAAACGTCGAAGGTGCCAGCATTGTTGCAGAAATTGCCCTTGAAAATAAAGTGGAGAGGCTTGTTCACGTCAGCTCTGTACACGCTTTCCGAAGGGAACCCCACGGTGTAGTCATAAATGAAAACACGCCACTTGCCCTTGACAGCCCCGGTGGTTCGTACGATCGCACCAAAGCTGAAGGAACTAAAGCTGTATTGGATCTCATTAATAAAGGGCTAAATGCTGTTACAGTATGCCCCAGCGGCATTATCGGTTCACACGACTACCTTGATTCCGAAATAGGAAAAACCCTGTCATCATTTTCCAGGAATAAGATGAGTATATTAATCGATGGCGCCTTTGATTTTGTCGATGTCCGTGATGTTGCCCGGGGTTTGATTCTTGCCAGGGACAGAGGTATCTGCGGTGAAATCTACATCCTGTCCGGCTCACAAATTACGATTCAAAAATTGCACAGCCTGGTTTCGGAAGCATCCGGCAAAAAGACAAGAACCCTGAAAGTGCCTATAAAATTGGCCTTTTTTGTTGTTTCATTTATTCAGAGGTTTTTTGCATGGTTGAAAATTAAATCTTCCTATACTGTTTATTCATTGCAAACCCTGATAGACAATTCCCTCTTCAGTTCTCAGAAAGCCTGGCGCGATCTTGGATACAGGCCGCGTCCGCTGGCTAAAACTGTAGCTGACTTTCTGGCCTGGCGACAACTGCAGCAAAAGAAACTGCAGCCGGTGCTTAAGCAGAAAAATGTCATGGCTCATAAGGCTAAACCGGCTAAGACTTCCGGTGGCTGCTGATAATTCCATTGATGCAGCCGGTTATTTTATCCAGAGAATCACCGGGTGTGAAAACCTGATCGGCAAAACCGCCCTTAAGCAGTTCAGCGGCATCATCCTCAGGAATAATTCCTCCGACCACCAGCGCTATATCGCCTAAGCCTTTTTCCTGCAGAAGCCCCTTTATGCGCGGTGTAAGAGTCATGTGCGCTCCTGAAAGAATGCTTAAACCAATTACATCGACATCTTCCTGCAGGGCTGTTTCGGCTATCTGCTCCGGAGTCTGGTGCAGCCCGGTATAGATAACTTCCATACCGGCATCGCGCAGCGCGCGGGCTACGACCCTCGCCCCTCTATCGTGTCCGTCAAGCCCCGGCTTCGCCACTAAAACCCTGACTTTTCTTCCCGGCATCTTTATTTACACTCCTCTAAAAAAGTGGTTTTTCCCTGTACTCGCCAAATACTTCTTTCAGGACAGCAACAATTTCGCCTTCTGTAGCATAAACCTTAACCGCCTTCAGTATTATCGGAATCAGGTTGTCACTGCCTGCAGCAGAATGTCTCAGCTCTTCCAGGCAGCGCGACACAGCGGTGTTGTCACGCTTTTCCTTTAAAAGCTTCAGCCTTCTTACCTGATCGGACTCCACGGCCGGGTTTATCTTTAAAAGATCTATCTGCACCGGTTCATCGCTGTGATGACGGTTAACTCCAACCACTATACGTTCACCGGCATCTATCGCCCTCTGGTAGGCATAGGCGGCATCGGCGATTTCCTGCTGGAAAAACCCGCAATCAATGGCAGCCATAATCCCGCCCAGCTCATCGATCCTCCGGAAATACTCCTCCGCTTCCGATTCCAGTCGGTTAGTCAATGTTTCAATGAAGTAAGAACCACCCAGGGGATCTATGGTATTTGCCACTCCGCTTTCATAGGCAATAACCTGCTGCGTGCGAAGCGCTATTTTTACAGCTCTTTCTGTTGGTAAAGCCAGCACTTCGTCCATCGAATTAGTATGCAGCGACTGGGTCCCGCCCAGTACAGCAGAGAGAGCTTCGATTGCAGTGCGAACAATATTATTCTCCGGCTCCCGGGCTGTAAGGCTGCATCCTGCCGTCTGGGTATGGAAGCGCATTTTGAGTGAACGCGGATCCTTTGCCCCATACAGCTCCTTCATCCGTCGTGCCCAGATCCTCCGCGCAGCACGGTACTTGCAGATCTCTTCAAAAAAATCAATATGAGCGTTAAAGAAGAAGGACAGGCGGGGCGCAAAATTATCGACATCAAGGCCGGCCTTTATTCCCGCCTCTACATAAGCAAATCCGTCGGCCAGGGTAAAGGCCAGTTCCTGGGCTGCAGTTGAACCTGCCTCGCGAATGTGGTAACCGCTGATACTAATTGTATTCCACTGCGGAACATGATCGGCAGCAAAAGAAAATATATCTGTAATCAGGCGCATTGACGGTTCCGGTGGGAATATCCATGATTTCTGGGCAATATATTCTTTGAGGATATCATTCTGAACTGTCCCGCCGACACGGTCAAGACTGATGCCCTGCTTTTCGGCATTGGCTAAATACATACACCACAGTATCGCTGCCGGTCCGTTAATCGTCATCGAGGTGGTTACTTTATCAACCGGTATCTGATCAAAAAGTATTTCCATATCTTCAAGTGAATCAATGGCCACCCCACAGCGGCCCACTTCGCCAAGCGACCGTTCATGATCTGAATCGTAACCCATAATTGTCGGCAGATCAAAGGCAACACTTAAACCAGTTTGTCCCTGTTCCAGAAGATAGCAATAGCGGCGGTTCGAATCATAGGCATCGCCAAAGCCGGAAAACTGCCGCATCGTCCAGATACGGCCCCGGTACATGTTTGCCTGGATCCCCCTGGTGTAAGGGTAACTGCCCGGAAAGCCGAGATCTTCCTCATAATCAAACCCTTTCAGGTCCAGCGGTGTGCAAAGGGCCTGAACCGGCATTCCTGATACTGTGTCAAAAGGTTCACTCCGCTCCGGGAGGCCGCTAATTTCATCTTCCCAGCTCTCTTTATTCTTTCTGACCTTTTCTGCTTTAATGATATCCATTCCAGTCCCACCCCTTCAGGATTATTAATCATAGAAATCAATTTTTTCCAGCAGTTCAGAGGCAGCGCTGTAAGGATCCAGCCTGCGTGATAATATCTTTTCAACCATATCATTTAGTTCAATCGTATCTTTAACTTGGCTCCATATTTTATTTTTAACCAGGTATTCAACCTGTTCGGTTAACTCGCGCCTGACCCTCTGCCGGCGTATTTCCATGAGGCGGCCGCTTTCCTCCAGGTAACTGCGATGCTGCTGAAGAGCTTCCCAGAGATTATCGATTCCTTCGTTTATCGTCGCTACGGTAGTTACCACCGGTGGGCGCCATTTATTACTGTTTTTCATATCAAGCATGGCTTTAATTTCGGTTTCAGTTTTTTCCGCTCCCGGTAAATCCGCTTTGTTTATCACAAAAATATCCGCTATTTCCATGATCCCTGCCTTTAAGGTCTGAACACTGTCTCCTCCGGCCGGTGTTAACATTACCAGAGTGGTGTCAGCCGTTCTGACTATATCTACTTCCGACTGACCAACACCAACCGTTTCAACTATAACAATATCCTTACCAAAAGCATCCAAAACCTGTATTGCTTCCCTGGTTGTCCTCGAAAGCCCTCCCAAACTACCCCTTGTGCCCATACTGCGGATAAAAACATTTTCATCGAGGGCGTGATCCTGCATGCGGATTCGATCACCTAAAATGGCGCCCCCGCTGAAAGGGCTTGACGGGTCAACAGCAATAACTCCGACAGTGAGACCGTTACTGCGCATTTTCTGAAGCAGGCGATCTGTAAGCGAGCTTTTACCGGATCCGGGTGCACCGGTTATACCGACAATATATGCCTTTCCTGTATAAGGATAAATCTCCTTCAGCAGTTCTCTTTTCTGCGGTTCATCATTTTCCACCAGAGAAATGAGACGTGCTGCTGCACGCTTTTTACCCTGCAATAGTTCTGCGACCAGTTGCTGCATTTATCCACCTCTGATCAACAATTCTCCCGGAATACCTAACGGTAGCCATCGGTTTATTAATATTCAATACCCCGGCAAGATTCCACTCCCTGCTCGTAATGATGTTTTATAGCCAAAATTTCGCTGACGGTATCGGCAATTTTTATAATCTCTATGGAAGCATTGCGGCCGGTTAATATTACTGTTACTTCTCTTGGCTTTTTTTTCAGCAGTTTTAACAAATCATTTTCATCAACCAGGCCGTAATCTACAGCTACATTAATCTCATCCAGAACAACCAAGTCGTAATCGCCGCTCATGATCGCTTTTTCAGCCCTGGCAAACCCATCCCTGACAAGCTCCACGTCGATTGGATCCGGCTTTTCACGGTTACCAAAACCATCCCGTCCGGCCCTCACAACAGTCAAATTTGGCATCTGGGCAGTGGCCAGAAACTCCCCGTAATCGTGGCCTTTCATAAAATGAATCATAAAAACACGGTAACCGTGACCGAGAGCCCGAACAGCCTGGCCTACTGCCGCAGTGGTCTTGCCCTTGCCGTCACCGGTAAACACCATGATCAGACCCGGCTTTTCAGTAGTCATTTAAGGTACTCCTTTCATATGCTACGAAATTTTAAGTAAGCAGATACCGTGAAATTACCAGCCGCTGAACCTCGCTGGTCCCTTCATAAATCTGGGTAATCTTCGCATCACGCATAAAACGTTCAACCGGGTAGTCACGGGTATAACCGTAACCACCGAATATCTGCACTGCGTTGGTAGTTACCTCCATCGCTGTTTCCGAAGCAAATAGTTTAGCCATCGCAGACTCCTT
>Ga0114946_10000246_pt1 | contig 34548 bp, 26 predicted proteins | sample WalLakDeSediment_FD_88676 | JGI IMG/M metagenome (GOLD analysis project Ga0114946, IMG submission 88676) | Lake sediment microbial communities from Walker lake, Nevada to study Microbial Dark Matter (Phase II) - Walker Lake 11/02/13 Deep Sediment | ecosystem: Environmental > Aquatic >... | reverse complement strand
CCGCAGGACCTGACCGACAGCCTGCGGCATTACCCCGGGATGCTCAGCTTCGAGCGCTGGGCGCGAGAACATAGCGCGGAGCTGATCGCCGTGATGGACGATTGAATCAGTCCCGCTCGAAGGTGTAGAACAGGTCGGCGGCCGCTTCCTCGCCGGAGGTGGCCTCGACCGAAAGTCGCCTGTTGATCTGGTAGCGCAGCCGCAGCGTGTTGACAGTATCGAACAAGCCGAGGCCGTAGCTGACGTACAGGCCGCCGCCGAGGTATTTGCCGATGACGACCGAAGTGCCGCCGGTAAGGTCGTCCGCGGTGACCGAGACGTCGTCGAAGCCCAGCCTGCGCCCCAGGTCCCGGGCGATCATCCCGCCGCCGGATAACGCCAGCGAATTGGCCGCCTGGTTCACCGTGCTTTGCTCGCCCGCCTGCAGTTGATCGAGGCTCTTCCCGAGTGTCAGGTAGGACAGGGCCTCGGCGCGCGGCAGCGGCGGGTCGGAGTAGATGGAAATCTCGGGCTGCTGCAGTGTGCCCCGTACCAGCGCACCGGCGGTGATTTCATTCACCTTTCTTACCGCCCGGATGTCGAGGCCGGGGTTCTCGAGGGGACCGCCGGTGTAGATCAGGCGGCCGGTGTCGATCTGGAGGTTCTGGCCGAAAGCCGAGAACGTTCCATCCACGACCCTGAGCTCCCCCCGGCCCCACGGAAGTGCCTGGGGTTGCATGACGGTCAGGATGCTGCCTTCCACCCGACCACGCAGCCCCGCAGCCTGGACCTGTACGTCCGGGCCGACCGAGACGCGAATCCGGCTCATCACCCGGATGTCGTCTTCCGTGGCCCTGGCCTGCGGCCCGACGATCACCTCGTCGGGGCTGACGGTCACGGCCGTGGGTCCGCCGACCCCGCTGATGCGCGCGTACGGGATGCCTACCTCGCCACCGATCACGATCTCGCGCCCGGAAAAGCTGAGCCTGAGGTCGGGCGTGGCCGTCACGCGTGCCTCGGGCAGGTTGGCCAGCAGCAGGCCGTCGCCGCGGAGCGTCGCCTTGCCGTCCACCACCTTCGCGCCGAGGTCGAAACGGCCATCGGCCTCAAAGCCGCCTTCGCCTGAGCGGCCGCTGGCCCGGAAGCTCAGCACGCCGTCCTCCAGGTCCGCGATTACGTTGATGTCCCGGGGCCTCAGCCCCACCATCGGCAGCTGGGCCGTCCCGTCCAGCCATTCGAAGCGGCCGAGGATCCTCGGGGCGCCGAGGGTGCCGCTGACCGATGCCTGCACAGTCGCGTGACCCTCCAGGTCGGATAGATCCGGCAGCAGCTCCGTGATGAGCTGCAGCTCCCCGAGCCGCGCTTCCAACCGGCCTGCCAGGGGCGGATCCGGCATGTTCCAGCCGATGGTGATATTCCCTTCGACGACGTCGTCGTCCGCGAGCGCCAGGTTCAGCGCCAGCCGTGCCTCCGATACGTCGCCTTCCAGCTCCAGCCGCCCGCCTTCCCAGGTTATCAACGGACTGCTGTCCTCTTCGGCCAGGCGGAGATCGCCGCCGGTAAGCTCGAGGCCGCCCGACAGGGCGCGGAACTGGTCATCATCGGCCTCGACGACGATGCGGCCGGTCACGATCCCGCGTGCGCGCAGCCCGCCACCCAGCCATTCGCCGAGCGGCGCAAGGTCCAGCTCCGAGAGGATCGCTTCGCCGTTCCAGGGTCCGGCGCGATTCCACGCGCCCTGCATACAGAGCACTCCCAGGGTGCCCGCCATGCAGGCATCGCCCAGCGAGGCATGCTCCGCGCTCGCCTCGACCGCGGCAGGGCGCTGCAAGGCCCAGATCGCCTGCTGGTCTTCCTCGATGGCCAGTTCCGTGAGACGGCCCGTCCAGCGGGCGTCCACCATGCCGCCCTCGAGCCCGAGCTGGAACCGCTGGTCGGGGCGAGTGCGTTCCAGCTCGATTCGCACGCGGTGATCTTCAGGGGTGCCGTCGGCATCCAGGCGCAACGCCCCGCCGGGGCCGGGAGCGGTTGCAAAGCCGTCGAGCTCGGCCATGATGCGGGAGATCTCCGTGCCGGAGAGGTCGGCGGTCGCGTCGATCCGCAGGGTGCGCGCACGCATCTCCCGCCACCCAAGCCGTGTGCCGGAAGCCTCGAGCGTGACGCGTGGCGCCGCCCGCGGGCCCTCGACCTGCGCGGTGGCCGAGAGCACGCCGCGTGCGTCGTCATGCAACGCATCGAGCGAGGGCACCTCGAGGGTGGCGTCCAGTGCCAGGTCTTCCTTCCCGAGGCGGCCGCTCGCCTCCAGCGACGCGCTGCCGATCGACAATGCCGTGCGACGCAGCAGCAGTGTCGTTTCGGTGATGTTGACGGCGCCCTGGCCCCTGACCGGCAGCGTGCGGATTTCGCCTTCCAGCGCCGACAGGTGGATCTCGAGCCCGTCGTCGCCGGCCGGCATGCCGTTGATCTCGAGCGCGCCCGACAGTCGCCCCGGCCAATCGGGCGCCAGACTGGAGGGGTCGAGGTCAGTAAAGGCCAGCCGGAAGTCCGCGGCATCCTCGCCGGCCCAGGTGATTCGGCCGGCGCCTTCGAGTGTACCGCCCAGCAACTGGGCCGACAGGGTCTCGATGTGTATGCCGAGCGCGTCGCCGGCGGCCTCGAATTGCGCGCTCACCGCCGGCTGTTCGGGTAGCCGGATGTGGGCCTCGACCGCAGCCCGGTAGTCCAGCCCATCGTCCCTGGTGTCAAGCCTGCCGCTGCCCGTCGCGTGAATCTCGCCGCCCTGGGAGTTCAGTACGACCTGCTCGATGGCCAGGATGCTGTCCGCCCACTCCAGCGCGGCCGCGAAATCCACTTCGGGCAGGCCGTTGCGGCGGGCCAGGCCCGCGATCTCGAACGACCAGCGATCTGCCTCGCCGGTGCCTCGCAGCGACAAGCGTGGCAGGTGGATCTCCTGCCCGGCCTCGCCCAGCGGCCACCCTAGGCCGGTTGCATCGAGCGAGAACCGGCCTGCGAGCTCATCGCCCGGCGTCACGCTGCCGCTGCCGCTCAGCCGCGCACCATCGGCCAGTCCGAGCTCGAGCCGTCGAATGTGTGCGGTGGCGGCTTCCCAGCCGGCCTGCACGTCCAGGTCGATACGGCCCGGCACGAGTCGGGGTAATTCCACTTGACCGGAGATGACGCTGTCCTCGAGCCTGCCCTCGATGCGCAGCCGGGCGGCCAGCCCGTCCATGACCTCCGGCCAAAGGCCGGCGCGTGCCGGCAGGGACTCGACCTCGAGGTCGAGTTGCCAGGCCGGCGAATCGGGCAATCCGCTGATCGTGCCCTCGATGCGGCTCGCCGCGGGTGCGGAGAGCGTCTGCTCGACCGTGAGCCGGTCCAGGGATCCCGTGATCCGGGCGTGTCCCGCGACGGGACCGTCCGGCAGAGCGAGGCGCCAGCTCAGGTCGACGTCCCAGGGCTCCGCCGGCGCCATCGAGGCATGGGCGTGTCCCGCGAGCTCGCCCTGGGCGCTGCGCAGGTCAAGGCGCCGCAGCTCCATTTGCCGGCCCTCCAGGCGCCCCTCGAGTTCGAGTTGCAGCTCTGCGACGACGACCTCGCCGTCGCGGCGCAACTCGCCATCGAGCAGCTCGAGGTGATCGAGGACTATGGCCACGGGAAGGGAGATGCCGGCGCCGTGCTCAGGGCTATCGGTCTCCTCCGGGGCAACCCGCGCAGTCTCGAGATCGATCCGCGGGCTCACGATCCGGAGCGCCCTCAGGTGCAGCGTTCGCGTGAGCAGAGCGGACGGCCGCCAATCCAGCTCGACGCGCTCGATCGTGCCGCGCACGCCCGGCGCGGCCAGTTCGATCCGGCCGACAGACAGGGGACCGACCAGGCGACCCTCGATACTCGCCGGATCGATTTCGACGGGGACATGGGGCAGCGCGCGCGCCACGATGAACCTCAGTCCGCTGGTGGTGCCGAGGAGCCAGCCGACGGGGCCGAGCAGCACCGCCAGGATCACGCCGGCCAGGAGCGGTTTCCGGTATTTCACAGGTCGGGCCGAATGGTCAGGTGGAACCGCAGGCTCCGGCTCTCGGTGACGGAACGGGCCGCCGAGATGCGCACCGTGCCGATCGGCGTGCGCACGTTGACGCCGAGCCCCACCGATGCCTCGAGGTCGTCGCTGAAGCTGTCCATCGCGTTGCCCGCATCGACAAAGCCCGCCAGAGCCACCCGGCCCCAGACCTGGCGTTCCGCCTCGAGGCTGCCGAACAGCAGGTGGCGACCGCCGATGACGTTGCCGGCTTCGTCCCTGGGGCCCAGGGAATTGAAGCTGTAGCCGCGGACGCTCTGGTCGCCGCCGGCGAAGAAGCGCAGCGATGCGGGCAGCGAGGCGAATTCCTCGACGATACCGATGCCGACCCTGCTGCGCGTGAAAAAGCGCCACTTCTCGCCGATCGAGTCCACCCGGTTCGCCTCGAAGTCCAGCCGCAGGAAATCGTTCTTTGCGCCCAGGAGCTGGTGCGAACCACGGACCTCGCCACGCAGGCGGTATCCCTTCATGGGGAAGAGAACGTCGTCCGCAATCAGCTTCTCCATCCCCACGCCCGGGATCAACAACGTGTCCCGGAATTCCGGCTCGTCGGGCAGGCGGGTGCCTTCATCGAGCAGGTCGGTGAATAATGTGCGCTGCCAACCGCCGCCGCGGACGGTGACATGGCTGACGCCCAGGTTGGTCCGCCGGCTCTCTATGTCGCCGAGATCCTCCCTCGTCATGCTGCCCCGAAACATCAGGCGCTCCTTGAGCGGGTCGCCGATCGGGATGCGGTAACGCCCGCTGATCTCGCTGAGCGTCTCTGACAGGCGCAGTTCCGTGCCTGCCGAATGGCCGGCTTCGTTCAGGCGCCGCCAGTCGATGCCCAGGCTGCCCCGCAGGCGCGTGTCGGTCGCGTAGCCGATCCCCATCCTGATCCGCTGGCGCCGTGTCGGACTGGTCACGATGCGAACCGGGACGCTGCGGCTCTCGGCATCCGGGACGCCCGTTTCGACGATGACGCTGGCGAAGTAAAGGCTGTCCGTCAGCCTGTACTGGGCCTGCAGGAGCCGGTTGCCGTCATACGGTTGGCCCTCCCGGATGGTGACGATCCTGTGCAGCAATCCTGGCTCGAGAATCTCCTGTTCCACGTCCACCGAGCCGAAGCGGTAACGCGGCCCCGTCTGCAGGTGAAGCACGACCCGGGCGGCATGTTCCGATGGGTTGACCTCCAGCCTGCGATCCTCGAATCGGGCCTCGAAGTAGCCCAGCACGGCCGCGGTGGCCTGCAGGTTGTTGCGCAGGCGGTCGAACTCCTGGTGTCGCAGGCGGCGGTTCTTCTGGATGGGGCTCTGTGCGACGATCTCGAGCAGCCTGGGCTCCGCGCTGCCCTCACCGCTGATGCGGACATCGATATCCGCAACCAGCACCGGCTCGCCCGGCTCGATATCGAAACTGGCGACCCAGCGATCTTCCCGTTGCTCCAGCTGGTGCTCGATCCGCGGCCGGTAGTAACCGAACGGGCGCATCGCCTCGCGAATCTGGCTGCGCGCGCGAGCTTGCAACCGGCGAATCGCGGCCTCGGAGAGATCTTCACGGGCACCATGCCTGACCAGGTCGAGCGAAGCGCGGATGTTGGCCTCTATCTCGCTGTCGACGCCGGACAGTTCGACCCGCACCTGCGCGCTCGCGGCCGACCAGGGCAGCGTGCAGGAGAGCGCCGCCAGCAGGGCCATGACCGCCGCGCAACGGACTCTGCCTGTGGTGTGCCGTGGTCGGCGGCGCGGGACTGTTTGGGGCACTGGCACTACCCTGAACGGGTGACTCCGGGTCTCCCCATTCTACGGGCTGTGGCTGAACAGCGTCTCAGCGGACGAGCGCGCGCCAGCCGATATCGTGCCGGTAGAACGCGCCTTGCCAGTGAATTTTCCCGGCAAGGGCATAAGCTTTCCGCTGCGCCTCGCCCACGCCGTCGCCGAGCGCGACCGCACAAAGCACGCGACCCCCGCTGGTGAGCACCTTGCCGTCCCGCAGCCGCGTGCCGGCATGGAAGATCTTCACGTCGTCCCGGCCGGCATCGGCGTCCAGCCCGGAAATCGCGTCGTCCCGGCGATAGGCCCCCGGGTAGCCGCCCGCCGCAAGTACGACGCCCAGCGCGGCGCGCGCGTCCCATTCGCACACGACGCCGTCGAGCGTCCCGTCCAGGGCCGCGAGGCACAGTGCGACGAGGTCGGATTTCATCCGGAACAGGATCGGCTGGGTCTCGGGGTCGCCGAAGCGACAGTTGAACTCCAGCACCCTGGGCGTGCCGTCGGCCGCCACCATGATTCCCGCGTACAGGAAGCCTGTATAGGGTGTCCCGTCCGCGGCGAGCCCGGCAACGGTGGGCGCCATGACCTCGCGCATGATGCGGTCATGGAGGGCGTCATCGATGACTGGCGCCGGAGAATAGGCGCCCATCCCGCCAGTATTGGGGCCGCGATCCCCGTCGTCGCGCGCCTTGTGGTCCTGGGATGAGGCCAGCGGCAGGATGTGCGTGCCGTCCACCATCGCGATGAAACTGGCCTCTTCTCCGGCGAGGAATTCCTCGATCACCACGCGAGCGCCCGCGTCTCCGAAGCGGTTGCCCGACAACATCTCGCGCACCGCGTCCTCAGCTTCTGCGACACTCTCGGCCACCACCACGCCCTTGCCCGCGGCAAGACCATCGGCCTTCACGACGATCGGAGCGCCCTGGGTGCGGATATAGTCGCACGCGGTTGCCGCGTCGCTGAATTCACCCCACGCGGCCGTCGGAATACCGTGCCGCCCGCAGAACGCCTTGGAAAAGGCCTTGGACCCCTCGAGCCGGGCGCAGGCCGCGGACGGGCCGAAACATTTCAGCCCGCGGCGTGAAAACTCATCCACGATCCCCGCGACCAGGGGAACTTCCGGCCCGACGATGGTAAGCCCGATTTCCTGCGCGGCAGCGAAGTCCGCCAATGCGGAAATATCGGCGGCATCGATCGCGATATTTTCGCAGCCCCGCTCGACGGCGGTGCCGGCGTTTCCCGGCGCCACGAAAACTCCCTCGGCGAGCGGCGAACGCGCGGCCTTCCATGCGATTGCGTGTTCGCGGCCGCCGCCGCCCACCACCAGGACTTTCACTCTCGTGTACCTCGACCATGCCGGGAACTGCGGCCTCGGCGAATCAGTGCCGGAAATGGCGTACGCCCGTAAATACCATCGCGATGCCATGCTCGTCGGCCGCGCCGATGACCTCGGCATCGCGCACCGAGCCGCCGGGCTGAATGATCGCGGTCACGCCCTGCTCGGCGCCCGCATCGACGTTGTCCCGGAAGGGAAAAAACGCGTCCGAGGCCATCACCGACCCCTTGGTCGCAAGGCCTGCATCCGCCGCCTTGATGGCGGCGATGCGCGTGCTGTAGACCCGGCTCATCTGTCCCGCACCGACCCCGATCGTCGCGGCATCCTTGCAGAACACGATTGCATTCGATTTCACGAAGCGGACCACCCTCCAGGCGAACAACAAGTCGTTGAGTTCATGTTCCGAGGGCGCGCGTTGCGTGACGACCTTGAGCCGGTCCGGGTCGAGCTGCATGTCGTCCGCATCCTGGACCAGCAGCGCACCGCAGACGCTGCGCAGCTGGATGGTTCCGAGCGGCGCGTTGCTCCATCGGCCGCTGGTGAGCACGCGCAGGTTGGGCTTCGAGGCGAGCACCTCGGCGGCGCCGGGACCGAGCGAGGGCGCAACCAGCACCTCGACGAACTGCCGCTTCAGAATGACCTCGGCCGTGCCGCCGTCCAGCGGGCGATTGAATGCGATGATACCGCCGAATGCGGACACCGGGTCGGTCGCATGGGCCCTGCGATAGGCCTCCAGAATGTGCTCCGCGGTGGCCACGCCACAGGGATTTGCGTGTTTCACGATGACGCAGGCGGGTTCGTAGAACTGCTTCACGCACTCCAGGGCCGTATCGGCGTCAAGGAAATTGTTGTACGACAATTCCTTGCCCTGGAGCTGCTCTGCGGCGCCGATGGTGCCTTTGCGCGGCACGCCCAGAGAGTAGACGGCCGCGCGCTGGTGCGGGTTCTCGCCGTAGCGCAGTTGCCTGATCTTGCGGGTGGGCAGGACAAGATCGTCGGGCATCTCCGTGCCGTCCATTTCCGAACGCCACCCGAGCCAGTGGGCCACCGCGGAGTCATAGGCCGCGACATGCGCGAAGGCCTTGGCGGCCAGGCGTAGCCGCATCTCGTAGGGAATTTCGTGCGCGGCGTGCAGTGCAGTCAGCACGGTCGGGTAATCCGACGGCTCGACGACCACCGTCACGGCCGCGTGGTTCTTCGCGGCTGCCCGCAACATCGCCGGCCCGCCGATGTCGATGTACTCGACGGCTTCGTCGATAGTGCATTCGGGATCTGCGACAGTCTCGCGGAACGGGTAGAGGTTGACGACGAGCAGGTCGATCGGCTCGATGCCATGCTCGGCCATGATTGCCTCGTCGGTGCCGCGCCGGCCGAGGAGTCCGCCGTGGACGCGCGGGTGCAGGGTCTTGATGCGGCCGTCCATGATCTCCGGAAACCCGGTCAGGTCGGAGACGTCCCGGACCTGCAGGCCGGCCGAACGCAGTATCGTCGCCGTGCCGCCCGTGGAAAGCAGTTCGATGCCGAGCGCGGCGAGGCTGCGCGCGAATTCGGCCACGCCGTGTTTCTCCGAGACACTGATGAGTGCACGCTTGATTTGCGCCATCTGTTTGCCTGCCGGGCCCGCTGCCTGACTCAGCCGAGGAGGCCGTGTCGGCGAAGCTTCTTGCGCAGGGTGCCCCTGTTGATGCCCAGGATGGATGCAGCGAGACTCTGGTTGCCGCCGGTGTAGTCGAGCACCGCCCTGAACAACGGCTTTTCCACCTCGCCGATCACGAGATCGTAGAGTTCTTCCGGCTTGTGGCCGTTCAGGGTGTGGAAATATTTCTGCAGGGCCTCATGGGCCATGTTGCCGAGTGCGCCGTCGCCGGTGCGCGACCCGCCGTCACCATTGGGCGCCAGATGTTTGTTGTTGCCGGACACGTTGTATTCCCCGTCACGCTGCGAGCTCTTTGCCTAGAGCCTCTTCGAAATATTCGCCGACCGCCGCGAGTTGTTCCTCCGGGCTCTCGATGCGGACGATCCTGCGGCGGAGTTCCTCTCCGCCGGGTCGTCCCGCGAGATACCAGCCGAGGTGCTTGCGGGCGGTCTTGACGCCGCGTACCTCCCCGTAGAAGCGATGCAGTGCGTCCAGATGGCGAAGGATGATATCACGGACCTCGGCGCCATCGGGCTCCGGAAAAAGTTCCCCCGTGGCGACCCGATGTCGAATCTCGCGAAACACCCACGGCCTGCCCTGTGCGGCGCGGCCGACCATGATCCCGTCGGCGCCGGTGAAGCGGAGCACCTCTACGGCCTGCGCGGGCGTCCGGATGTCGCCGTTCGCGATCACGGGGATGCTGACCGCCGCCTTGATCGCCCGCAGGGTGTCGTATTCGGCATCACCGCCGTAGCCGCAGGCGCGGGTGCGGCCATGCACCGCGATCGCCGCGATGCCGGCGTCCTCTGCGAGCCTTGCAATGCGCAGGGCATTGCGATGGTCGGGACTCCAGCCGGTGCGCGTCTTCAGCGTGACCGGGACGCCAAGCGGCATCATCGCTTCGACCGTCGCCTCGAGAATGCGCGCCACCAGCGCTTCGTCGCGCAGCAGGGCCGACCCGGCGGCCCGGTTGCAGACCTTCTTCGCCGGACAGCCCATGTTGATGTCGATCACCTGGGCGCCTAGCGCCACATTCGCCCGCGCAGCCGCCGTGATCATTTCGGGGTCGCCGCCGGCAATCTGGACGATCACGGGGTCGCCCTCGCCGGCATGATCGAGCCGATGTCGGCTCTTGGGCGTGTCCCACAGGCGCTGGTCCGCGCTGACCATTTCGGTCGCGGCGAAGCTGGCGCCCATGCGACGGCACAGGGCCCGGAACGGGCGATCCGTGACTCCGGCCATCGGCGCCAGCGCCACGACGGGAGCGGGGAAAGTGAAGCGACCTATCTGCATCGGGTTACCGGAGCCTAGCGAAACGGTTCCGCCGCACAGACCAGCCCGCGAGCGGCGAGCTCGAGGCAAAGATCGACGCGAAAGCCGTCGGCCCGGGCGCCCGGATCGGGCACGGTCACCGAGGTCTGGAGCCGCTCTCCTGCCGGCAGCCGTGCGCCGTGTGTATGGCTCTCCAGGTACCGTTCCGGCGCAAAGTCATGCGAGCCGAGGCGCTGACCGAAGCGGTCCTGGAGCACGATCCGGATCATGGGGTAGGGTTGGGCGAATGCAGCGGAGTTCTGGAATTCGATGGCGACGCGCAGGTTGCCGGGCTGGTTCGGATTGGCAATCGCCTCCGAACGCAATACGCGGAACTCGCCGGGGCTCCAGTCCGGTGAAACTTCCATGCCGAGCAAAGAGTAGATCGGTCCGAGCACGGCCTGGCCGGAGGGAAGGCGCAACAGCTTCCCGCGCTGGACGTGAGTCCAGGTGCCGGCCAGGAAAAGCACCGCGACCAGGGGCACAAGCCACCGTAGCCAGGGCCTGCCGCGCACGGTCTCCTCGATGAAACCCGGCAGGTGATCCGCATCTTCCGGCTCCGGCTTTCCCGCCGCATCCAGGACCCGGACGGCCTGGCCGGCTTCCTTTCGCCCGGCGGCCGGCGCTGTGGGTTCCGCCTCGTCGTCATCATGGGCGCTGAACGGCGTCTCCCGCCCGGCGGCCTCGTCCGTACCCTGTCCGGCGTCGCCGCCGACGAAGGGCTCGGGGGAGAGCGCATCGGAATCATCGGCCAGGTCGTCGACGCGAAACACCGAGTCGGGATCCGGGAACTCGTCATCCATATTGTCATCTGGCGCGTCGCCGGGGACGGCGTCCGCAGCGGCGTCCGCAGCGGCTTCCTCGCGATACGAGTCCTCCGCCGGTCTCGCTGCGACGCGCTGGTCCTCCAGCGGATCATCCGGCTCGCCCTCTTCGCCGATCAGGGACTCCAGTTCCTCGAGAAACTCCTCCTCGTCGCGCGCGTTCTCGTCCGGGTCTGACGGGACATCCTCGATCGGCGGCGGCGCCTCGGGTTCCTCCGGGTGCACACCCGCCGGCCGGGTTTCGCTGAGGCTGTCGAGCGCGTCGAAGGTCGCATCGCACGCGCCGCAGATCACCGTGCCGTCCGCCGCGCGGAGCTCGGCGGCGGTGATGTGAAATACGGTGCTGCAGTCGGGACAGCGGGTAAACATCAGCTTGCAGTAGACCTCCGGCCTGAGAGCCTCACCCAGTCATCCCGGACAACGGGACGGTCGAGGCGAAACCATGGCTGCGCTGCGCCCGAGAGCGCCGTTTCCTGGCCGACCAGAATACCCGATAACGCAATCCGGCCACCCGGCGCAAGGGTCGTCGCGAAATCAGGCAGCAGTTGCCGCAACGGCCCGGCGAGGATGTTGGCCACGAGAATATCCGCTTTCCGCTCGCCCAGCACCGACAGCAGTTGTTCCGGCGTACAACATACTATGCGCGCCGCGACGTCGTTGCTCGCGGCATTGGCCCGCGTCGCCAGCAGGGCCTGTGGATCGAGGTCGACGGCGATTGCTTCGGCTGCGCCAAGCAGCACTGCCGCGATCGCGAGGATGCCGGAGCCACAGCCATAGTCCAGCACGAGCGCGCCGTCCAGCGGTGCAGACTCCTCCCCGCCGCCGATCGAGAGGCCGTCCAGCCATTCGAGGCATAGCGCGGTGGTCGGGTGGGTGCCGGTGCCGAACGCGAGCCCGGGATCGAGTTTCAGCACGACCGTACCGGCCGGCGCCTCCATCCCGCCCGGGACCACGGCGAGGCGCTTGCCGAAGCGCCGCGGCCGGAAGCCCCGCAGCCATTCCCGTTCCCAGGCGCGCTCGGGCAGCATCGCAATCCGCCACTCGGCGTCCGGAATCCGGTCATGCAGCGCCGCGAGTACCGCCAGCGGGTCGGTATCGCCGCCGAACAACCCGGTGATGGTCAGGCTGGACCACAGCGGCGTTTCCCCGGGCGCGGGTTCGAGCACCGGGTCGTCGGCCGCGTCCTGCAGGGTGACGGAGAGCGCGCCGGCGGCGAGCAACAGCTGTTCTGCTGGCGCCGCCGATTCGCACGCTACATCTGCGGAGACCTGGAGCCAGCCGGACGGCGCCTGCACGAGGCTCAGAGTCCGAGCCTCTTCTCGAGGTAATGGATGTCCGTGCCGCCGGCCTTGAAGGCGCTGTGGCTGAAAATTTCCTGGTGCAGCGGAATATTGGTGCGAATGCCCTCGACGACGATCTCGCTCAGCGCCGTCTGCATCCTTGCGATGGCCGACTCGCGGTTCGAGCCATGGGCGATCAACTTGCCGATCATGCTGTCGTAGAACGGCGGTACCTGGTAGCCGGAGTAGATGTGGCTGTCCACCCTGATGCCGGGTCCGCCGGGCGCATGCCACTGGCGCACCGGACCCGGACTCGGCATGAAGGTCTTGGGATCCTCCGCGTTGATGCGGCACTCGATGGCATGCCCGCGGATCACTACATCTTCCTGCCGGATGCGCAAGGGCCGGCCGTCGGCGATGTACATCTGCTCCTTGACGATGTCGATACCCGTGATCATTTCCGTGACCGGGTGCTCGACCTGGATGCGGGTGTTCATCTCGATGAAGAAGAATTCGCCGTCCTGGTAGAGGAACTCGAAGGTGCCCGCGCCGCGGTAACCGATCTCCAGGCAGGCCTCGACGCAGCGCCGCCCGATGAAATCGCGCTGCTCCTCGCTGATGCCGGGCGCGGGCGCTTCCTCGACGACTTTCTGGTGTCGGCGCTGCATCGAGCAGTCGCGTTCCCCGAGGTGCACTGCATGTCCCTGGCCGTCCGCGAGCACCTGGAATTCGATGTGGCGGGGCCGATCAAGGAATTTCTCCAGGTACACCACCTCGTTGCTGAATGCCGCAAGCGCCTCGCTGCGGGTGACCGTGATCGCGTTGACGAGAGTCGCGTCGGAGTGCACCACGCGCATACCGCGCCCGCCGCCGCCGCCGGACGCCTTGATCAGCACCGGGTAGCCGATGCTGCGGGCCATCTTCAGGTTCTCCTCGGGGTCGTCGCCGAGCGGGCCGTCCGAGCCTGGCACGCAGGGGATCCCGGCGGCTTTCATGGTGCGGATCGCGGAGACCTTGTCGCCCATCAGGCGAATCGTCTCGGGCCGCGGGCCGATGAAGACGAAGCCGCTCTTTTCGACGCGCTCGGCAAAATCCGCGTTCTCCGACAGGAAGCCGTAACCGGGATGAATCCCGATCGCATCGGTCACCTCGGCGGCACTGATGATGGCCGGCATGTTCAGGTAGCTCTGCGCCGACGGCGGCGGGCCGATGCACACGGACTCGTCCGCGAGCAGGACATGCTTCTGGCTGCTGTCCGCGGTCGAGTGCACGGCCACGGTCTTGATGCCGAGTTCCCGGCAGGCGCGCAGGATGCGCAGCGCGATCTCTCCGCGGTTTGCGATGACTACCTTGTCGAGCACGACGCCTTACTCGACGATGAACAGCGGCTGGCCGAACTCGACCGGCTCGCCGTTCTCCGCAAGGACAGCGACCACCGTGCCGGCGGCGTCACTTTCGATCTGGTTCATCATCTTCATCGCCTCGATGATGCACAACGTGTCGCCCACCTCGACCTTGCTGCCGATCTGCACGAAGGGCTTGGCACCGGGCGCGGGCGCGCCGTAGTACGTGCCGACCATGGGCGCGGTCACCGTGTGCCCCTCGGGCGGCGGGGGCTGCTGGGAGGCCTCGCCCACGGCATGCCCCCCCGCCGGGGCCGCCCCGGGCGCCGCGCTCATCACCTGGGGCGCGATCCAGTTCCCCCCGGTCGGGTGCCGGCTGATGCGCACGGACTCCTCGCCTTCGTGAATCTCGATTTCGGCGATCCCCGACTCCTCGAGCAGCTCGATCAGTTTCTTGACCTTGCGAATGTCCATGGTTCAGTCCCTGTCTGTGCCGCGCAGCAGGGCATCCGCCGCGCGAATCGCGAGTTCGTAGCCCAGCGGGCCGAGGCCGGAAATGACTCCGGCCGCGACGGCGGAGAAATAGGAGCGTCGCCGGAAAGGTTCCCGCCCGTGCACGTTGGAAAGGTGCACCTCGATAAAGGGAATGCCCACGGCGGTGAGTGCATCGCGCAGGGCGACGCTGGTATGGGTGAAAGCGGCCGGATTGATCACGATGCCGCCGACGCCCTCGGCCGGGGCCGCCTGGACGCGCTGGATGAGCTCGTGCTCCGCATTGGACTGGCGGCATTCCAGCTCATGCCCGAGTTCCGTCGCGAGGCGCCTGCAGCGTTCCTCGATCGACTCCAGGGTGACCGTCCCGTAAAGATCGGGCTCCCGGTCCCCGAGCAGGTTCAGGTTGGGTCCATTCAGAAGAAGAAGACGGCTCATGGCGTGCAGGTTCTCGTACAAAAGGCGTCAGATGCAAGCGAGATCGCGGGAATTCTATAACTTTTCGCGACAAGTTTGCACCGAGCGAGAATCCGCAGCCCGTGCCCGGCGAAGTGTGAACAACCCCTAGAGCAGCTCCGCGAGGATGGCCTCGATCTGCTCGCGGTGAATTTCCCCCGAGTGGACGCGAAGGATGCGGCCGCCGCGGTCGGTGAACGCCGTGAACGGCAGGCCGATGAAGCCGTTCAGGAACTGGTGCCCCAGGTCCATCGCCTCGTCCTGACCGATCAATACAGGGTAGTTGAATTGGAAGTCAGCGGCGAACTCGACGACGTTCTCCGCCTCGTCGATCGCGATGCCCAGGACCTGCACGCCCCGGTCGGCATATTCCTGCTGGATATCCACCAGCAGCGGGATTTCACGGATGCACGGGGGGCACCAGGTGGCCCAGAAGTTCACGACGCGAACGGTGCCGTGCCATTCGCTGCTGGAGCGCGCCTTGCCGTCGAGGTCGGGCAGGACGAAGTCGGGCGCGAACTCCGCCGCCTGCGGCGCGGCCGGCAGCGGCGGCAGCCCGTCGTCCAGCGGCCGATCCTTGCCGACAAGACCGACATAGAGGAGAAAGCCTGCCGCGCCGGAAGCGGCCGCAAGCAGGACCAGCGGCAGCATTCGTTTCACAGCACGTTGCCGGCATGGTTGCGGGCCTCGCGCACATGGGCCGCGAAGCGTTGCGCAGGGACATAGCCCAGCAGTCGATAGGGGCGAAGCTCGTTGCCGCCGGCGCCGAAGAACAGGATGGCCGGCGGGCCGTAGATGCCGAAGCGGTTCATCAGCTCGCGGTCGTCCGCATCGTTGGCCGTCACGTCCGCCTTGAGCAGCACCTTGCCGTCCAGGGCCGCCTGGACATCAGCCTCCGGAAAGGTGTAGCGCTCCATGCGCTTGCAGTCCACGCACCAGTCGGCATAGAAATCCAGCATCACGGTGCGCCCCGCGGCGCCTGCCTGGCGCAGTTCCCGTTCGAGGTCCGCGACCGATTTGACCATGCGAAACTCCGTCGCGGCCGCGGGCCGGGCGCCCGTCGAGACGGCGCGCAGGCCGGCGAGCGGCTGCCAGGTGCTGCCGCCCCCGGCCGCGGCGCCCACCAGCAGCACGGCGCCGTACAGCAGGCCCATCAGGCCGAGGCCCTTGGCAATGCGCCTACCGGGCCCGGCGTCCTCGGACAGGGGATCGAGTGCGCCGAGGAACACCGCGGCCAGGAAAAACAGCCCGGCCCACAGCGCCAGTGCCGCGGCCGGCGGCACGATCCGGTCCAGCATCCAGACGGCGACGCCGAGCAACAGCAGGCCGAACAAGTTCTTGATCGTTTCCATCCAGGCGCCGGCGCGGGGGATCAGCTTGCCCGCCGACGCGCCGAAGGCCAGCAGCGGCGCGCCCATGCCGAGCGACAACGCAAACAGCGCCGCGCCGCCGCGCACCGGATCGCCGGTGGTGCCGATCACCATCAGTGCGGCGGCCAGCGGCGCGGCGACGCAGGGGCCGACGATCAGCGCGGAAAACACGCCCATCACCCCGGCGCCGACCCAGGTGCCCGACTGCTGGCGGTTGGACAGGGCTGCCAACTTCGACTGCAGGCCCGCCGGCATCTGCAGTTCATAGAAGCCGAACATCGCCATCGCCAGGGCGACGAAGATGATGGCGAATGCGACCAGCACAGCGGGGTGCTGGAAGGTTGCCTGGAGGTTATGGCCGAGCAGCGCGACGACGACACCCGCGACGGTGTAGGTGAGCGCCATCGCAAGCACGAACACCGCGGACAGGGCGAAGGCTCTGCGGGTCGTCACGTTCGGGCCCTGCCCGACGATCAGGCTGGAGAGGATCGGCACCATCGGCAGCACGCAGGGAGTGAACGCCAGCAGCAGGCCGATGCCGAAGAACACCGCGAGCACGGCCGGCAGCGCCCCGCCGCTGATCAGTCCCGCGAGGCGGTCCGACTCGGAAACCGGTGCGCCTGGGGCCGGGCGGCCGCCGGCCGGAGCGGATGTGACCTGGGCGCCAGTCTGTTCGAGCGAGGCGAGCGTCACGCTCCAGGAGGTCGGTGGATAGCAGATGCCGTCCTCGGCGCAGCCTTGATAGCGCACCTGCAATACTTCCGCGCCGGGCGGCGGCTCGACCCAGGTCTGCGCGGCGTTGTACAGCACCTCGACGTCGCCGAAGAACTCGTCATGGATCTTGCTGCCGGCCGGAAACTCCGCGGGCAGCGGCTCGCCACCGGCCGTAACCGCAAATTGCTCGCGGTAGAGGTAGTAGCCGGGCGCGATTTGCCATTCCAGCGACACACCACCGTCGCGCCGGCTCGCGTGGGTGCGGAAGGCTTCGTCCGGGGGCAGGAATTCCTGCGGGGCCGTGCCGCGGCTGCCGGAGAGGAACGACAAAAGTGAGCGGCCAGTCTCGGCGGCGCGCGGCTGCGTGGGTTGCGCGGCGTTCGTGCGGGCTGCGGTCGGGGTGAAGCGCACCTCGGCCCGCCAGGTCTGTGGCGGCAGGCAGATGCCGATATCCGCGCAGCCCTGCGACTTGATCTCGAGCGGGAGCAGGCCGCCGGCCGGCGCGCCGCTCGCAGGGATGCGGATTTCGAAATTGCCGCGATGAATATAGCCTGCGCCGAAGAATTCGTCCTCGTAGAGGATGCCCGGCGGGAGTTCGGGCTCGGCAAGCGTCACCGCGGGATCGAGGCTGCGGAAGCCGAACCGCTTCTGGTAGAGGTAGTAACCGTCGGCAACCTGCCAGCGCAGCACGAGCTCGCCGTCGCGCGCCTCCGCGGTATAGCGGAAGGCCTGCTCCGCGCGCAGCAGCGGGGGCTCGGCAGCCCCGCACTGCGGCACCAGCGCCACGAGCATCAGCAGTAGGATTCGGATCATCATGGATTGCCGCATCAGGAGTTGGTCGCAAGGGCGACGCTCGCGCGCACCCAGTCCAGATATTCTTCGAGACCGCCCAACACAGGGACAGCAACGACTTCCGGAAGTTCGTATGGATGGAGGTCCCTGATCCTTGCGGTCAGCGCCACGAGCCGTTCTTGCGTGCTCTTGATCAACAGCAGCGTCTCGGTCTCCTGCTGTACCCGGCCCTCCCAGCGGAAAGTCGACACCACGCCCGGGAGCCGATTCACGCATGCGGCCAGCGCTTCATCCACCAGCGTTTCGGCGAGGTGCGCGGCGGCGGTGCCGTCCGGACAGGTGCACAGCACCACAAGGCATTTATTTTCAGACACTTGTCTTGCGGGCCATGAATTCGAGGGGCTCCAAGAATAGCGGCCGCCGTGAATTTGCGCCACGCGCCCGCCTGGCCCTTGACTCCCGGGAATTCGCTCCTATCATTAGCACTCACTAGGGGCGAGTGCTAACAAGCTTGCCCAAGGTCGAAGTCGTGGTTGCATTATGCAGCCTATTGAATTCCAAGGAGATACCAAAATGAAAATTCGTCCGCTTCATGACCGAGTCGTCATCAAGCGTCTGGAGGAAGAGCGCACATCGCCGGGCGGCATCGTGATTCCGGACACCGCGACCGAGAAGCCGATCCGCGGCGAGGTCATCGCCGTTGGCAACGGGAAGATTCTCGAGAGCGGCGAAGTGCGTCCCCTGGACCTGAAGGTGGGCGACCGCGTCCTCTTCGGCAAGTACAGCGGGACCGAGGTGAAGGTGGATGGCCAGGACGTGCTCGTGATGCGCGAGGATGACGTCATGGCGGTCCTCGAGGGCTGATCGCCCTTTCTTACCTCCAGTTCAAGCAACCCCAGTTACCAGGAGCAGACATTCATGGCTGCAAAAGAAGTCAAGTTCAGTGATGAAGCCCGCCAGCGGATGTTCCGCGGCGTCAACGTACTCGCCAACGCCGTCAAGGTGACGCTTGGCCCGAAAGGCCGCAACGCGGTGCTCGAGAAGAGCTTCGGCTCCCCGACCGTGACCAAGGACGGCGTGTCCGTCGCCAAGGAAATCGAACTGTCCGACAAGTTCGAGAACATGGGCGCCCAGATGGTGAAGGAAGTCGCCTCGCAGACCTCCGACGAGGCCGGCGACGGCACCACCACCGCGACCGTGCTGGCGCAGGCGATCCTGCGCGAGGGCCTCAAGTCGGTTGCGGCCGGCATGAACCCGATGGATCTCAAGCGCGGCATCGACAAGGCGTCCGCCGCGATCGTGGAGGAACTCAAGAAGCTCTCCAAGCCCTGCGAGGACCGCAAGGCCATCGCGCAGGTGGGCACGATTTCCGCGAACGGTGACGAGGACATCGGCAACCGGATCGCCGAGGCCATGGACAAGGTCGGCAAGGAAGGCGTGATCACCGTCGAGGACGGTTCCGGTCTCGAGAGCGAGCTGGATGTGGTCGAGGGCATGCAGTTCGACCGCGGCTATTTGTCGCCGTATTTCATCAACGACCAGCAGACGCAGTCCGTCGTGCTGGACAACCCGTACATCCTGCTGCACGACAAGAAGATCTCGAACATCCGCGAGATGCTGCCGCTGCTGGAGTCGGTCGCGAAGTCGGGTCGCCCGCTGCTGATCGTGGCGGAGGACGTCGAGGGCGAGGCGCTGGCCACGCTGGTGGTGAACACCATTCGCGGCATCGTCAAGGTCGCGGCCGTCAAGGCCCCGGGCTTCGGCGACCGTCGCAAGGCCATGCTGCAGGACGTCGCCATCCTGACCGGCGGCACGGTGATCTCCGAGGAGGTCGGCCTGCAGCTCGAGAAGGCATCGCTGGCCGATCTCGGCGAGGCCAAGAAGGTGCAGGTCACGAAGGAAAACACCACGATCATCGACGGCCATGGCAAGGCCGATGAAATCAAGGGGCGGATCGAGCAGATCCGTGCGCAGATCGAGGAGGCCACCTCCGACTATGACAAGGAGAAGCTGCAGGAGCGGGTGGCCAAGCTCGCCGGCGGCGTCGCCGTGATCAAGGTCGGCGCGGCCACCGAGGTCGAGATGAAGGAGAAGAAGGCCCGCGTCGAGGACGCGCTGCACGCCACGCGTGCCGCGGTCGAGGAAGGCGTGGTGCCGGGCGGCGGCGTGGCGCTGGTGCGCGCGGTGGCTGCCTTGAGAAAGTTCAAGGGCGACAACCACGACCAGGACATGGGCGTGCAGATCCTGCTGCGGGCCGCCGACGAGCCGTTGCGCCAGATCGTCGCCAATGCGGGCCAGGACGGCTCGGTGGTGCTCAACAAGGTCCGCGAGGGCAAGGGCAACTTCGGCTACAACGCCCAGACCGGCGAGTACGGCGACCTGATCGAGATGGGGATCCTGGACCCGACCAAGGTGACCCGCCTCGCATTGCAGAACGCCTCGTCCGTCTCCGGCCTGCTGCTGACCACCGAGGTGATGGTGGCCGAGCTGCCGAAGAAGGAAGAGAAGATGCCGGGCGGCGGCATGCCCGACATGGACATGATGTAAACGCTCCGGCGTAGCTATTGTCTGTCACTCGAAGCCCCGCCTCGTGCGGGGCTTCGTTTTTTGCATCGGCTGATATGCTTGCCCGACCATGACGGACACCCCCCCGACAGATGCGGTCGGTGCCGGCCTCGAGGCCCTGCCCGAGCCCCTGCGACGCGATCTGCCGGAGCGCTGGCGGCGCTTTGGCGAGCGCCACGCCGGGGCTGCGGTCGCGCTGAATGCCGAGGGGCAACTCGCCCGGTCGGCAGCGGCGGTGTGGGCCGCGAGCGAGTTTGTGACCGAGAACTGCCTGCGCGATGCCGACGCTCTGGGCGAGGCGGTCGCTGTAGTGGGCACGCGCTGGACGCCGGGCGAACTTCTGGCGGGCGCGGATACGATGCTGGACGGCGCCGGGGACGAGGCCGCGGTGATGCGTGCCTTGCGGCGGTTCAGGCGTAGAGAGATGGTGCGCATCGCCTGGCGTGACCTGGCGGGGTGGGCCGTGCTGGAGGAGACGCTCGGCCATCTCAGCGAGCTGGCGGAGGTGTGCATCCGCTCCGCCGACGACTGGGTGCACCACGGCATGGTCGAGAAGCACGGTGAGCCGCTCGCGCAGGACGGCACGCCCCTGCGGCTGCTGGTGATCGCCATGGGCAAGCTCGGCGGCGGCGAGCTCAATTTTTCCTCGGACATCGACCTGGTGTTCCTGTATCCGGAGTCGGGCGAGAGCGCCGGACCGCGCACGCTGAGCAACGAGGAGTTCTTCATCCGCAGCGGGCGCCGCCTCATCCGGCTGCTCGACGAGGGTACGCCGGACGGCTTCGTGTTCAGGGTGGATATGCGCCTGCGGCCGTTCGGCGAGAGCGGCCCGCTCGCCACGAGCCTGGCCGCATTCTCCAACTACCTGCACCAGCACGGCCGCGCCTGGGAGCGCTACGCCTACGTGAAGGCCCGTGCCGTCACGGGCCACAGGGCGGGGATGGGGCTGTACCGCGACGTGCTGCGTCCCTTCGTGTTTCGCCGTTACCTCGACTTCGGGCTGTTCGACGCGCTGCGCGACATGAAGGGCAAGATCTCGGCGGAGGTCGCGCGGCGCGAGCTCCGGCACAACATCAAGCTGGGGCGCGGCGGGATTCGCGAGATCGAGTTCATCGTCCAGTGCCTGCAGCTGTTGCGTGGCGGCGCCGACCCGCGGCTGCGTGAGCCGGGTCTGCCGGCGGCCCTGGCGCGGCTGGACGAAACCGGGCAGCTGCCGCGCGAGGCGATCACCGAGCTCCGCGAGGCCTGGCGGTTCTTGCGCCGCGCGGAGAACCGCCTGCAGGCCTGGCAGGACCGCCAGACGCACGAGCTGCCCGCGGACGACGTTGGCCGGCTGCGGCTGGCCTTTGCCATGGGCTACGATGACTGGGCGGGGTTCGACGCTGCGCTGGCGGAGCACCAGCGCAGGGTGGATGCGTGGTTCCGGCACCAGACCGCCGACGGGCAGGCCACCGAGCCCGAAGACGGGGTGGCCGCGGCCTGGCGCAGCGACGGTCCGGAGGAGTCGGCCCGCGCGGGGCTCGCCGAGGCCGGGTTCGACGTGCCGGAACGTGCCCTGGCGGCGATGCGCGGCCTCGCCGAGGCGCCCTGGTACCGCCGGCTGGACGAAGCCGCGCGGCAGCGACTTGCGACGCTGGTGCCGGCGCTGGCGCGCGCGGCCGGCGAGCTGCCGGCCCCGGAGGAGGCGCTCGAGCGCCTGCTGCGCGTGGTCAGCGCGATCGGCGGGCGCAGTGCCTATTTCGCCTTGTTGAACGAGAACCCGGCGGCCCGGGCGCGCTTCGTGACCCTGTGTGGCGGCAGCGAGTTCCTCGCCAGCCAGGTGGCAGTGCATCCGCTGCTCCTGGACGACCTCATCGATCCCCGCGTCATGGAGGCTCCGCCGGGGCGCGCAGAGCTGGCCGCGGAGCTCGATCAGCGCCTCGCCGGGGTGGAGCCGGACGACCTCGAGGCACTCATGGATGCGCTGCGCAATTTCCAGCGCGCGGCGGTGTTTCGCGCCGCGGTGGCGGACCTCACTGAGCGCCTGCCGATCATGAAAGTGAGCGATCAGCTGACGTGGATCGCGGAGGTGCTGCTCGAGGCCTGCGTGCGGAGCGCGCGTGACGACGCGGTGCGCCGGCACGGCCGGGCGCTGTGCGGCGACCGCGAGGACGCTTTGCGAAGCTGCAACATGGCGGTGATCGGCTACGGCAAGCTGGGGGGGCTGGAACTCGGCTACGGCTCGGACCTGGACCTGGTCTTCGTCCACGACGCCAGCGGCGAGATCCAGCGCACCGAGGGCCCCGCGGTGGTCGAGGCGGGCATGTTGTTCGCGCGCATGACGCGGCGCATCGTTCACCTGCTGACGACGCCTACCGGCGCGGGCGTGCTGTACGAGGTGGACACCCGGCTGCGTCCGAGCGGCAAGGGCGGGCTGCTGGTCACCAGCCTGAATGCTTTCGAGGCCTACCAGCGGGAGCACGCGTGGACCTGGGAGCACCAGGCGCTGCTGCGCGCGCGTGCGGCGGCCGGGGACCCGGGCGTGCGCCAGGCCTTCGAGCAGCTGCGGGTGCGCGTGCTGGTCGAGGCCGTGCGCCGCGACGGCTTGCGCGACGAGGTCGCCGCGATGCGCGAGCGGATGCGCAACGAGCTGTCTTCGGGGACCGCCGCGCTGTTCGACCTGAAACAAGACAGCGGCGGGGTCGCCGACATCGAGTTCCTCGTGCAGTACCTGGTGCTGCAGAACGCCGGAACACGCCCGGAGTTGCTGCGCTGGCCGGATAACATGCGCCAGATCGAGGATCTGCGCGACGCGGGGCTGCTGTCCGTGCCGGACAGCCGGCTGTTGCACGAGGCCTACCTGGATTTCCGCCAGCGCCTGCACCGGCTCGCGCTGGCGAACGCCCCGGGGCGCGTGCCACTGGCCGAGGTGACGCCGCTCCGGGACCGGGTGCGCGAGCTATGGCAGCGCATCATGGAGTCCTGAGCGCCGGTATAATGCCGCGCCAACGACGGAGGTGGAAGAATCATGGCCGACACCAACAGCATCGAGGCGAGTGCCGAGCGGTATTACGAGGTGACTCGCGCGGATCTGCCGTTGTCCTGCCCCACTCCCGCGATGAAGCTCTGGAATTCGCATCCCAGGGTCTACCTCCCGATCGAGTCGACCGGGCGGGCGCAGTGCCCGTATTGCAGCGCCGTCTACGTGCTGGTGGATGCCCGCGTCGCCGACACCTGAGGCGACTCGGGCCATGGGCGCGTCGATCGCGCGCGGGCCGGGCTGGGCGGTCCTGCACGACCCGGCCCTCGTCGCAGCGCCGGACATCGCGCTGTTCGATTCTGCGTCCTGGGAAGGCCGCGCCGCGGGTCATGCGGGCCGCGGCCGCGGGCGCGTGCTGTTTGTCGATGCAGGGCCGTCGCAGTGGGCGCTGAGACATTATCTTCGCGGCGGCATGGCCGGCCGCCTCCTGGCGGACCGGTATCCCTGGCTGGGAGAGGCAAGCACCCGCTCTTTTCGCGAGTGGCGCATGCTCTCGCGCCTGCATGCCGCCGGCCTGCCCGTGCCCCGTCCCGTGGCGGCGGGATGGCGCCGGCGCGGGCTTGCCTACACGGCGGACCTCGCGACCGTGCGCATCGGTGGCGCCGTGCCTTTGTCGGCACGCCTCGCGGCGGGGGATGCCGTGGACTGGCACGCGATCGGCCGCGTGCTGCACGAATTCCATGCCGCGGGCGCGTGTCATGCCGACCTCAATGCACACAATATCCTGCTGGACGATGCTGGCGCAGCCTGGTTACTCGACTTCGATCGCGGGCGGTTCCTTGCGCCGGGCGCGTGGCAGGCGCGCAATCTCGCGCGCCTCGAGCGGTCACTGCGCAAGATCGCGGCTGAGCCGGCTGAACCTGCGTTTTGCGCGGCGGGTTGGGCGGATCTGCTGGCGGGTTACGAGGAGGCGCGCGACCTGCGTTTGCGCGCGAGACTGCCGTAGTAATCGATGCCGGCCTCGCCGGCAGGCTTGAACCGCCTGTGCACCCAGAGGTATTGCTCCGGGCATAGCCTGATGCGTTCCTCCAGCAGCCGGTTGATGCAAGCGGCGTCCGCCACCGGATCGTCGCTCGGGAAACCCTCCAGCGGCGGCAGGATATCCAGCCGGTAGCCTGCCTTGCCGGGCAGCCGGACGGGGAAGAAAGGAATCACCGGAGCATCGCCCAGGCGGGCGAATACCGCCGTCGCGGTATTGGTCGGCGCGGGCACGCCGAAGAACGGCACCACCGCGCTGTACTTGCCGCGCTTGTGGGCCTGGTCCGGCGCATACCAGATCAGGTGGTTGGTGCGCAGCCCGCGGATCATCGCGCGCACGTCATGCTTGGAGAAGGCATGTTTGGCAGAGCGCTCCCGGCCGCGGCGCATGATTTCCTCGAACAACGGGTTGCGATGGGGCCGGTACATGGCACTGACCGGGGCCTTCCGGGTGAGGAAGCGCCCCCCCAGGTCGAGGGTCGTGAAATGCCCCGTCAGCATGATCGCCCCGCGCCCCGCGGCCAGGGCCTGCTCGACATGCTCGAGGCCGCGCACTTCGGCCAGCCCGTCGATGCGCCGCTCGTCCGCCCACCAGCACATGCCCGTCTCGATGATGGACATACCCAATGACTCGAAATGCCGCAGCAGCAACCTGTGTTGCGCCTGCGGGTCCAGCTCCGGAAACGCCAGCTCAAGGTTTCGCGCCCCGATGGCGCGCCGCTCGCCGGCGAGCAGGTAGCCGACCCTGCCGATCACGCGGCCGGCAAAAAGTTGCGCGCCGAACGGCAACGCGACCAGCAGCCGGACCACGCCGAGCGCCAGCCAGATCGCCCAGAATCTCGGCGCGAGAAACCGGTAAAGAGGTGTTTTTTCTGTACTCAAGGTCGGTGCGCGATGCCTGCGGCGTCCGCGTGGGTGCGGCTGCATTATAGCGAGCCGCTCCGAAGTGTTCGGGGGGGGCTGTGCTAACATCGCCGCCACCCAGCCGGCGACCGCCCTTGTACCGCCTTTACGTCGTTATTTCCTACCTCGCGGCCCCGCTGGTCGCCCTGCTGCTGTTCTGGAAGGGCATTGGCAACCGCGACTATTGGGAACGCTTCGAGGAGCGTTTCGGCTTCGGTCGCACCCGGCTCGAGGGACCGAGCATCTGGGTTCACGCAGTGTCGGTCGGCGAGGTGGTGGCGGCCTCGTCGCTGATCGCGGCCTTGCGCCGCAGATACCCCCAGTTCCCTATTGTCGTGACCACCGTGACGCCCACCGGCGCGCAGCGGGTACGCGACCTGTTCGGCGACGACGTACTGCACAGCTATGCACCCTACGACATGCTCGGTTCGGTGCGACGATTTTTCGAGCGCATGCAGCCGCGCCTCGCGATCGTCATGGAAACCGAACTGTGGCCCAACATGTACGCGGAATGCGGCGCCCGGGACGTCCCGCTGGTGCTGGCCAATGCGCGCATATCGCCGCGTTCGGTGGGCCGGTACCGGCGGTTTGTCGGGCTCTTCAAGCAGGCCCTTTCGCACGGCATCGTGATCGCGGCCCAGAGCAAGCAGGATGCAGCCAGATTTCTCTCGCTGGGCGCGCACCCCGAGCGCACCCTGGTCACCGGGAATCTCAAGGCGGACCTGGTCTTCCCGCCAGGCATGACGGACGCCGGCCGTGACTACCGCGCGGCCCACATGCCGGCGCGCCCTGTCTGGGTCGCGGCCAGTACTCATGACGGCGAGGAAGTGGCGGCGCTGGATGCGCACGAGATCGTGCGGGCGAGCCTGCCGGAGGCCCTGCTGATCCTGGTGCCACGGCATCCCCAGCGCTTCGACGGCGTCGCCGACCTGCTGCAGCGCCGGCAGGTTTCGTATGGTCGCCGCTCGCACGGCGAAACACCGGCGCAAACTGATCCGGTGTACCTTGCGGACAGCCTGGGCGAGTTGCCGTTGTTCTACGCGGCCTCGGACGTCGCTTTCGTGGGCGGCAGCCTCGTGCCCATCGGCGGGCACAACCTGCTCGAGCCGGCGGCACTGGGCATGCCGGTGCTTGCCGGCCCGCATAACTTCAACGCTGAAGACATCGCGGGGCTGTTGCTGGAAGCCGGCGGCCTGCAGGTCGTGGCCGACGGCGCCGAGCTGGGCGCGGCCGTCTTGACACTGCTCAGCGATACGACGTTGCGTGCCGAGCTCGGCGCGCGAGCGAGCCAGGTCGTGGTCGAGAGCGGCGGTGCGCTGGACAAGCTGCTTGGCCTGCTGGCGCCGCTGCTGCCTTCGGCGCGTTGATTGCCGGGGCGGGCCTCAGGGCGCGTCCTGGGTCGGCACCGGAACCTCGTCGGGGGGCTTGAGCCAGCTGTCCACTTCTTCGATGTCGTCCTCCCGCAGGATGCCCGCGGCCTGTTTCAGCAGCAGCGCATTCACCACATAGGTGTAGCGGCTGTTGGCGTAATCGCGCTGGGCCTCGAACAACTGGCGGCGTGACTGCAGCACGTCGACCGTCGTGCGCGTGCCGACCTCGAAGCCTGCCTCGGTCGCCCGCAATGCGGTCTGGCTGGACTGGACGGCCTGGGCGAGCGCCTGTACGCGGCTGATTTCCGAGTTCACGGACAGGAAGGAATCGCGTGTCTGGCGCTCCGTCTGGCGGGCGACGCGCTCGAGCTGGTGCTGGCTGCTCTGGTGCAGGTAGGTGGCTTCCCGCACTCTGGAGGCCACGGCACCGCCGGAATAGATCGGCACCCTGACCTGCAGGCCGTAGCTGTCCTGCCAGAAATTGCTGTCGGCCGGAAGATAAGGCTGCGGCTCCGGGTCCGGTTCGCCCGGCAAGGATTGCGGGCGGTCCTGTCGACGCGCAGTCGTATCGCTGTTGCTGCGCGCGGCGAAAAGTTCGACGGCCGGGTAATGGCCGCTGCGGCTGGCCTCGATCCCGTCCCGGCTGATTTCCGCCGCGAGGCGCGCGGCTTCCAGGTTCAGGTTGCGCGCGAGCGCGGTCCGGACCCACTCGTCCACATCGACCGGGTCGGGCGAAATCAGCGGAGTGTCGGGTCCCGCGTCCGCCAGGTCACGGTAATACTCCCCGGTGATCTCGCGCAGGAACTCGCGCGCGGTGGCGAGCGAGCGCTTGGCCTCGATCACTGCCGCCGTGGCGGAATCGAAGCTGGCCTGGGCCTCCTGCACGTCGGTAATCGCCGACAGTCCGACTTCGAATCGCTTCTCCGCCTGCTCCAGCTGTCGCCCGATGGCCTCCTTGGCCGCTTCCGCCGCCAGCAGCGTGGAGCGCGCGCCCAGGATGTCGAAATAGCGCTGCGCGACCCGCGACATCAGGTCCTGTTCCGCGGCGCGAAACTCGGCCTCGGCACGGGCGAGTTCCTTGTCGGCCTGTCGCAGGGCGATCCACTGGTCCCAGCGGAACAGCGTCTGGGTCAGGCGCAGCTGCCACTGGCGCAGCGGCTCGACGTCCTGGGTGAAGCCGGTGGTCAGCGTCACCACCTGGCCGGTATCCAGCCGCTGGGTGAAATTCTGGGTGCCGGAACGATACTGGCGCTCGTAGCTGCCGGTGCCCTCGAGCTGGGGCAGCAGCGCGGCCCTGGCCTGCGGCCTGGATTCGAGCGCGGCAAGGCGGTTGGCGGCGGCCTCGCGCAGCGAGGGATCGCTGCGCAGGGCATCCCGGTAGGCATCCAGCAGGCCGACGGCCCAGGCCTGTGGGGCGACGAGCATCGCCAGGGCTGCGACCAGCAGTGGCAGGCGGTTCCGATTCATCAGTCAATCCTTGCAGCTGCAGATGGGGACCATGGTGTTATAGTCAAGTATATCACCATATCGCTAGCCCGAAGGCAAGTGTCGTCCGGCGACGCGGCATCAATAGGTCGGGAGCGAGGGATCCAGTTGCTCTGACCATGCCAGGATTCCGCCGGCCAGATTCCAGACCCGCGTGTACCCGTTTTGTTCAAGAAACCGGGCCACCTGGGCGCTACGCGCGCCGCTGCGGCAAAGCACGACAATTTCGCGGTCCGCCTCGAGCTCGCGGAACCGTTCGGGAATCTGGCCCATGGGAATGTGGACCACGCCGTCCAGGCGGGCGATTGCAAGCTCCCAGTCCTCACGAACGTCCAGCAAGACAGGCGGCGGCTCGCTATCTGCGCGCGTCGCAAACTCCCTGGGGCTCATTTCTTTCACCATCAGAACACGAATTCCGCGGGTTGCCGGGCATTCTCCAGTGGCGGCAGGCAGGTCTCGAATACGCCGTCCCTGCGCCATTCGGATTCCGCTACGCGGGTGATCCGCAGGGCCTCCATGACCGGTGGCTTCCCGGTCACGACGAACAGCCGTCCTCCCAAGGCCAGGAAGTTCTCGAAGCGCTCGGCCGAACCGGGCAACGAGCCATTGATGCAGATGACATCGAAACGGTCGCTGAATTCCATCGCCAGGCCGTCGCCCTCGAGCACCTCCGCATTGTCGATGCCGAGCGCCGCAAGGTTGCGCCGTGCGACCGCCGCAAGCCCGGCATGCAGTTCGACCCCGGTCACATTGCCGGCGAGTCGAGCCAGGCAGGCTGTCAGGTAGCCGGTGCCGCAGCCGATCTCGAGCGCATTTTCGCCGGGCTGCGGCAGCAGCGCCTGCAGCGCGCGGCCCTGGATCTCGGGCCGAGCGAGCCACTTCCCGTGCCCGAGCGGGATTGCCGTATCCGCATAGGCGAGCTTCTGCCAGGCTGGCGGCACGAAAATTTCCCTGGGCAGTGCTGACATGGCTTCGACGATACGGTCGTCGAGCACGTGCCAGGTGCGTAGCTGCTGGCCGATCATCTGGTATCGGGCGGTTTCGAATTCCATGGCTCTGGACGCGAAGCGTCGCCGTGCGGCGACGGGAAGCTCATCAGGTTAGTGGCTCCCGAATAGTGTGACAAGCGCTCGTGCCTGCATTATGGTGAAAGAGTTCTTGAGCGCCGGCATGCATGGGCTAAGCTTTGCCGCTGCAAGAGGTCGTCGTCACGATTCCCGGGAGCCGAATGAGCGCCAATCCACTTGATGAACTCAGGGATCCCGCGCGCCTCGGCGCCGCGGTGACACAGCCGTTCCCCGGCTCCGCGAAACTCCATGTCGACGGCAGCCGGGCTGATCTCCGCGTGGCTATGCGAGAGGTTCGCCAGTCCGCCACACCCGGAGTCGGCGGGCCGGAGCCGAACCCGCCGATCGTCGTCTACGACACCTCGGGCCCTTACACCGATCCCGGATACAAGGTGGACCTGCTGGCCGGGCTTCCCGCCGTGCGCGCGAGGTGGATCGAGGAACGGGATGACTCGATGGCCTTGCCCGGCGGGACGTCCGACTTCGCGCGCGCCAGGGCCGGCGACGCGGCTGCGGCCGCCATTACGTTCCCGGCCCGACGCGTGCCGCGGCGTGCGATGCAGGGCCGTATTGTCACGCAGATGCACTACGCGCGCCGCGGTATCGTCACGCCGGAGATGGAATACGCGGCGTTGCGCGAGAATGCCGAGCTGGACGCACGGCGCGAGGACTACGCCGCCGCCGGCCTGCTGGTACGTCATGCCGGCGAGGCCTTCGGCGCGCGCCTGCCCGGCCTGGTCACGCCCGAGTTCGTGCGCGCGGAAGTGGCCGCGGGGCGGGCGATCATTCCCTGCAACCTGAATCACCCGGAACTCGAGCCGATGATCATCGGCCGGAATTTCCGGGTGAAAGTCAACGCGAACATCGGCAACTCCGCCGTGACCTCGTCGATCGCGGAGGAAGTCGAGAAGCTGGTGTGGGCGATTCGCTGGGGCGCCGATACCGTGATGGACCTGTCGACCGGCAAGCACATCCACGAGACGCGCGAGTGGATCATCCGGAATTCGCCGGTGCCGATCGGCACCGTGCCGATCTACCAGGCGCTCGAAAAGGTCGATGGGCGCGCCGAGGAACTCAGCTGGGAATTGTTTCGCGACACGCTGGTCGAGCAGGCGGAGCAGGGCATCGACTACTTCACGATTCACGCCGGCGTGCGCCTGCCTTTCATTCCCCTGACCGCGCAGCGGGTCACCGGCATCGTCTCGCGCGGCGGCTCCATCATGGCGAAGTGGTGTCTTGCCCACCACCGGGAGAACTTTCTCTACACGCGTTTCGCCGAAATCTGCGAGATCATGGCGGCCTACGACGTGGCGTTTTCGCTGGGAGACGGCCTCCGGCCCGGCAGTATCGCGGATGCCAATGACGCGGCGCAGTTCGCGGAACTCGAGACGCTCGGCGAGTTGACGCGCACGGCGTGGGAGCAGGACGTGCAGGTCATGATCGAGGGGCCCGGCCACGTGCCCATGCAGCTGATACGCGAAAACATGGAAAAGGAACTGGCCGCGTGCATGGAGGCGCCGTTCTACACCCTTGGTCCGCTGACGACGGATATCGCGCCGGGCTACGACCACATCACGTCGGCGATCGGCGCGGCGCAGATCGGCTGGTACGGCACTGCGATGCTCTGCTACGTGACGCCCAAAGAACACCTTGGGCTGCCGGACCGCAAGGACGTGCGCGAGGGCATGATCGCCTACCGCATCGCGGCGCATGCCGCCGACCTCGCCAAAGGCCATCCCGGGGCGCAGTTGCGCGATAATGCCCTTTCGAAGGCGCGTTTCGAGTTTCGCTGGGAAGACCAGTTCAACCTGGGCCTGGACCCGGAGCGCGCCAGGGAATACCACGATCAGACGCTGCCCAAGGAGGCGCACAAGCTGGCCCACTTCTGCTCGATGTGCGGGCCGCAATTCTGCTCTATGAAGATCACCCAGGAAGTCCGGGAATACGCCAGGGCTCGCGGGCTCGCCGACCCGGGCGATGCGATTCGCAGCGGCATGGAAGAGAAGGCGCTCGAGTTCCGCAGCACCGCGGCACGCGTCTATCGACCCGGATGATGCAGGCAGGGAGTGCCCAGCGATGCCGCTGATCGAGACGCTTACGATTACCCTGGCGGCCGGCGCTCTCGGCTACCTGGCCATCGTCTTCTGGCGCCGGCGGGACGTTCCCCACGAGGAAGGCGGGGCGCCGTTGCGAATGTCCGAAGCGGGTGAGCTGCAGCCGGCGACCCATGCGGCGCCGCGCGCCGCGTCGCTGGCGCGAAGCCACGATGCCCAGCCGCTGGCAATGCTCGCCGACCAGCCGTTGTTCCTGCGCCTCGCGGATCGCGTCAGCGACGCCGTGTTGTTGCATGACGACGAAATCCATTACTCGAACCCGGCCGCCGATGCGCTGCTTGCGGGGGGAGAGCCGCTGGCGGGCCGGCAGCTCACGGACATTGTGGAGCCGGCGTGTCACGAGGCGCTGGACGCCTGGTTGAATGCGCGCCGTGCCGGACGCCAGTCCTCGATACGCCTCGACCTGCGTGACGGCAGGGACCTGGTCATCGAATGCGAGCTGGCCGGCTTCCCGGCGCCGTCCGGCAGCGAGGTGATCGGCACGGTGGTGCGCGCAACGCACGATGAGCTCCTCAGGTCGGCCCGGCAGCAGGGCACGCGACTCGCGGAAGCAACGCTCGAATCGATCAGCGAGGGCGTGATCACCACGGATACGCGCGGGCAGATCGAATACCTGAACTCCGCCGCCGAGGCGCTGCTCGGCTGTGGCCGGGATCTCGCCCGCGGCCGGCGCCTCAGCGATTTGGCGACGCTGGTGGACGAGGCCGACCGTCGCCCGCTCGGCGACCCGGTGGCCCGCTGTCTCGAGGAACGTCGCCGGGTCGACCTGGGGCGGCGGGCGTTGCTGGTGGGGCGCGCCAAGGGCAGCGAGTTTTCGGTGGAATTGCGGGCCTCGCCGATCATTGCGGGCGGACGTGAAGTCAGCGGCTGTGTCGTCGTGCTGCACGATGTCTCTGAAATCCGGGGTCTCACCCGCCAGATGTCCTACCAGGCCAGCCATGATCCGCTGACCGGGCTGGTCAACCGGCGCGAGTTCGAGCGTCGCCTGGACGATGCCCTGGAGAGCGGGCGCTCCGGCAACAGCGGCCACGTGCTCTGCTACCTTGATCTGGACCGGTTCAAGGCGGTCAATGACACCAGCGGGCATACGGCGGGCGACAACATGCTGCGCGAAATCGCGGGGATCCTGAAGGAAAAGATCCGCGACTCCGACGTCGTCGCGCGCGTCGGCGGGGACGAATTCGGCATGCTGCTGATCGGCTGCCCGCTGGAGAAGGCGCGCCAGATCGCGGACGATGTGTGCGGCGCCATACGCGACTACCGCTTTGTGTGGCGCGACAAGATTTTCAGCGTCGGCGTCAGCATCGGCCTGGTGCAGATCGGGCCGGAGAGCGGCTCGATAGAAGACATCCTGAGTGCTGCAGATTCTGCCTGTTACGTCGCCAAGCAGCATGGTCGCGGCCGCATCCATGTCTATTCCGCCCGGGATGAAGCCGTCGCGCGTCAGCGCGGCGAGATCGTCTGGTTGCAACGCCTGCAGAATGCGCTCAAGGAGAACCGCTTCGAGTTGTACACGCAGCCCATCATCGCGGTTGGCGGCAGGCCCGACATCGGGCCGGCCTGCGAGGTGCTGCTCAGGTTGCGCGGTGCCGACGGCGGCGAGAGCCAGCCGATCGACTTCATGCACGCGGCCGAGCGCTACCACCTCATGCCCAGCGTGGACCGCTGGGTGCTCCAGGCGACCTTTGCGGCGGTCGGCGCGGGGGTGCTGAAACTGCCCAAGGGCCGCAGCGTGGCGGTGAATGTGTCGGCCCAGACGCTGGCCGATCCCCAGTTCCTGGAGTTCGTCGTGGACAGCCTCGATCGCAGCGGGGTACAGCCAACGCAGGTGTGTTTCGAGCTGGCGGAGTCGGCGGTTGCCGCCAACATGGCCCATGCCGCCAGGTTCATCGCCGTGTTGCACGGCCTCGGCTGCCAGTTTGCGCTGGACGACTTCGGCAGCGGCATGGGCTCGTTTGCCAACCTGAAGCAGCTGTCGATGGACTACCTGAAAATCGACGGCTCGTTTATCCGCGGTCTGGGAACGGATGAGGTCAGCGTCGCGATGGTCACCGCCATGATCGACCTGGCCCGCAGCCTGGGCATCAAGGTCGTGGCGGAGCAGGTGGAAACCGAGCAGGTCTTCGAGATGGTCAAAGCCATGAAGGTCGATTTTGTCCAGGGATTTGCCGTTGGGCGCCCCGCACCGCTCGGGGCCAAGACGGGCTGAGGCGAAATCCGGCGCCGGTTGGACTTCAAACGCGCGTCACACTCTGTATAATCGCGCGGTTTGGCCGTGGCGGGTACATCATGCCGCGGTCCTCCGAATTTCAGAACCAGACCAGAGAAGGGGAACCATGAGCATCAACTCGATCCCGCTCATCGTGGGTAGCATAGGCCTGCTCGCGGCGTTCATTGTCTTTCGCGCCGTGATGAGCTTCCCCGCGATGGATGGGAAGCCGTCGAAGATTGCAGTCCAGATCCAGCTGGGCGCAATGGCGTTCATGAGTCGCGAATTGAAGCTGATCGCCGCCTCCGTCGCGGTGATCGCGATCGCGATCTTCCTCTCCCCACTGGGATACCAGACGGCGATCGCTTTCCTGGTCGGCGCCTTCTGTTCCGCGCTCGCCGGCTTCCTCGGCATGTATGCGGCGACGCGCGCCAATGTGCGGACCACGACGGCCGCCCACCAGTTCGGCGCGGCCAAGGCGCTGACGGTTGCTTTTTACGGCGGCTCGGTGATGGGCCTCGTGCTCGCCTCGCTGGGCCTGCTGGGTCTCGGCACGCTCTACGTCGTATTCGGCACTGATCCCGAGACCGCGCATCGCATTCATGGCTTCGGCATGGGCGCCGGCGTGGTCGCGTTGTTCTATCGCGTCGGCGGCGGCATCTTCACCAAGAGCGCCGACGTCGGCGCGGACCTGGTCGGCAAGATCGAGGCCGGCATTCCCGAGGACGACCCGCGCAACCCGGGCGTGATCGCCGATAACGTGGGCGACAACGTGGGCGACGTTGCGGGCATGGGCTCGGATATCTTTGAATCGTATTGCGGCGCGATGATCGCGACCGTGGCGCTGGCCACCGTGATGGTGCAGCAGGCCGGCGGCGGCGCCGTGCCGGGCCTCGGCCCGGCCGCCAGCCTGATGGGCCTGCCGCTGCTGCTCAGCTCGCTCGGCCTGTTGTGCTCGATCGCCGGCATCATCCTGGTGCGCCTGGCATCCAACAAGTCGCCGGAGGTCGCGTTGCGCATCGGCACGATCTCGACCGCCGTCGTGTTCGTGATCCTGGCCTACTTCCTGTTCGCCTGGGTGGACGTCGGCCCGAACGTCTGGTGGGCGACCGTGGTCGGCGCCGTGGGCGGCGTGATCATCGGCCTTGCCACCGAGCATTTCACCGCCGGCAAGCCGGTGCGGGAAATCGCGCGCGCCGGTGAAACGGGACCCGCAACAGTGATCATCGCCGGCCTGGCTACGGGCATGATGTCCGTGGTCATCCCGATGCTGACCATTTGCGCGATGATCTACGTCGCCAACTGGCAGGCGGGCCTGTATGGCGTCGGCATCGCGGCCGTCAGCATGCTCGCCACGGTCGGCATCACCATGGCGATCGACGCCTACGGCCCGGTCGCCGACAACGCCGGCGGCATCGCGGAGATGGCCGGCCTCGGCCCCGAGACGCGCAAGATCACCGACAGCCTGGACGAGCTCGG